>Ga0070667_100000344_pt1 | contig 52009 bp, 49 predicted proteins | sample KBSS33metaG_FD_64659 | JGI IMG/M metagenome (GOLD analysis project Ga0070667, IMG submission 64659) | Switchgrass rhizosphere microbial communities from Kellogg Biological Station, Michigan, USA - KBS S3-3 metaG | ecosystem: Host-associated > Plants > Roots > Rhizosphere > Soil ...
GCGCCGACGATGGCGCCGGCGCTGGTGCCGACGATCACGTCGACCGGCACGTGCAGCTCTTCCATCACCTTCAGCACCCCCAGGTGCGCACCGCCGCGCGCGCCGCCGCCGGAGAGCACGAGGCCGATGCGCGGGCGCGCGGGCGCGGCAGCGGGGGCTTGCGCCATCCCCTGCGCGGCGTTCGCCGCGAGGCACAGCGCGACGACGATCCGCAGCACCGTCATGCCAACGTCACTTCCGATACGGATCGGCGAACCCGAGCGCCTGCATCAACGCGGTCTCGCGCGCTTCCATCACCCGCGCCTCCCGATCGTCTTCGTGGTCGAAGCCCTGGGCATGCAGCGTGCCGTGCACGAGCATGTGCGCGTAGTGCGCCTGCAACGTGATGCCGAGCTCGGCGGCCTCGCGCGCGATCACCGGCGCGCACAGCACGAGGTCGGCGCTGACGACCGGCGCGTGCGCGTAGTCGAAGGTCAGCACGTTGGTCGCGTAGTCCTTCGAGCGGTACTCGCGGTTCAGCGCCTGGCCCTCCTCGGCGCCCACGATGCGCACCGTGATCTCGCCGGGCGCCTCGAGCGCCGCGCGGATCCAGCGCGCGACCTTGTGACGCGGCAGCTCGGCGCGGTGGCTCGCGTCGGCGAACTGCAGCGACAGGCTCAGCTCGGGCCGCGGGCCGAGCGCCGGGCTCGTTGTGGGCCCTGCCCGGCCCGCATCGCCTCGGGGCGTCGGCCGAGGCGTGCGTCGGACCAGCGGCTTCATCCGTCCAGCCTCGCCGCGTCGTAGGCCTCGACGATGCGCGCCACCAGCGGATGCCGCACCACGTCGCTCGACGTGAAGCGCGTCGTCGCGATGCCGCGCACGCGGCGCAGGATGCGCTCGGCGTCGATCAGGCCGCTCTCGGTGCCGCGCGGCAGGTCGATCTGGCTCACGTCGCCGGTGACGACGGCCTTGGTGCCGAAGCCGATGCGCGTCAGGAACATCTTCATCTGCTCGGCGGTGCTGTTCTGCGCCTCGTCGAGGATCACGAACGCGTGGTTCAACGTGCGCCCGCGCATGAACGCGAGCGGCGCGATTTCGAGCGTGCCCTTCTCGAACGCACGCGCGACCTTGTCGGCGCCCATCAGGTCGTACAGCGCGTCGTAGAGCGGGCGCAGGTAGGGGTCGACCTTCTGCGCCAGATCGCCGGGCAGGAAGCCCAGCCGTTCGCCGGCCTCGACCGCCGGGCGCGTCAGGACGATGCGTTGCACCGCGCTGCGTTCCAGCGCGTCGACCGCGCAGGCCACCGCCAAAAAGGTCTTGCCGGTGCCGGCCGGCCCGATGCCGAAGGTGATGTCGTGCGCGAGGATGTTGCGCAGGTAGGTGAGCTGGTTCGGCGTGCGACCCGCCAGGTCGGCGCGGCGGGTGCGCAGCGCGCCGGCACCGGACCCGTTGACGGCCGGTGCCAACGCCGCGTGGGCCGTCGGCGCCGGCGCATGCTTGGCCCGGCCGCGGCGCGTCCCGGCGCGTGCGGCGTCGGCGCCGACCTGCACGAGCGCGAGCTGCAGCTGCTCGGCACCGATCGGCCGCTGCGACTGCTCGTACAGCGCGCGCAGCAGGTTCATCGCGTGCTCGGCATTCGCCTTCGGCCCCTCGACGCGGAAGAACTCGTTGCGCCGCGAGACGCTCACGTCGAGCAGGCGTTCGATGCTGCGCAGGTGCTCGTCGACGCTGCCGCACAGGTGGGCGAGCCGGACGTTGTCGCGCGGTTCGAAGGAATGGCGAAGGATCAAGAGCGCTGGAAGAGTGGTTCGCGGCCCCGATTGTCGCCTGCCGAACGTGGCGTTGTCGGCACCTGCGCCTTGTGCGACGCGGCCGGGGCGCGCACCGCGAGATGGCTACTGCACAATCCGCGTCGATGTTCACCAAGCCGCTCACCTTCGCCGCGGTCGCCCGGATGCTGGCCCGTTGCGCCGGCGTCGTGGCGCTCGTCGGGGCCGCCGCGGTGCCGCTGGCGCGCGCCGCCGACGATCCCGTGCTGGTGATCGACAAGGCCGTCTCGGTGCAGAGCGTCGGCAACCCGGGCGCGTACACCGAGCTTGCGTTGCCGGTGCGGCTGCCGGACGACTGGGCCGTGACGCGCCCGCGCTTCGAGGGCAGCGTCTGGTACCGCACCGGTTTCGACCGACCGGCCGGCGTCGATTCGCACGAACTGATGGCGCTGTACATCGAGCGCGCCTGCAGCAACCTCGAGGTCTACCTGAACGGCAACCACATCTTCAGCGGCGGGCGCATGAGCGAGCCGGTGACGCGCAACTGCCACTACCCGCAGCTGATCACGCTGCCGGCCGCGCTGCTGCAGGACAAGGGCAACCTGCTCGACGTGCAGCTGCAGGGCCATGCGCTGCAGCGCGTCGCGTCGCGCCAGCGCGCGGGCGGCATCTCGGCGCTGAAGATCGGCCCGTATGCGCTGCTGGCGCGCACGTATGACGAACGTCACTTCTGGCGGGTCGCCTCGGTGGAGTTCGCGAACCTCGCGCTCGCGGTGCTCGGCTGCGTGATGATCGGCCTGGGCTGGATGAACCGGCGCGAGGCCTACCTCGGCTACTTCGGCTGGTTCTCCCTGGTCTGGGGGCTGCTGTCGGCGCGCCTGTGGTGGCGCGACATGCCCTGGGACACCGGGGTGATGGAGTTTCTCTTCTGCGCCGGCTTCGCGCCGCTGGTCGCACTCGCGGTGCAGTTCCTGCTCAGCTTCGCCGGCCTGCGCTCGCGCTGGATCGAGAACGCGCTGGTCGCGCAGTGGGTGCTGCTGCCGGCCACGCTGCTGCTGGCCGGACCCGGGCGCCTGTTCACGATGGCCAGCGTCTGGTACGCCGTGCTCGCGGCCGAGGTCATCGCGGCGACGGTGCTGTACCTGGTCGTGACCTGGCGCGGCCAGCGCCAGGACTTCTGGTCGATGGCGGCACTGCTCGGCGCGGTGGTCGCGCTGCTCGGCGCCGAGTTCGCGCGTCAGTACGACCTGCTGCCGCCCCTGAACGTGCCGGTGTTGCAGATCGCCCTGCCGCTGGTGTTCATCGCGCTGGCGATGCGGCTGCTGCAGGTCTTTGCGCGCGCGCTGCGCACCGCCGAGGCCGGGCGCGAGAACCTCGAGAGCCGCGTCCACGAGATCACCGCCGAGATCGAGCGCAACTTCGCGCAGCTCGCCGAGCTGCGCGTCGAGCAGGTCACCGAGAAGGAACGCAAGCGCATCGCCGCCGACCTGCACGACGACCTGGGCGCGAAGCTGCTGACGATCGTGCACACCAGCGAATCGGAGCGCATCTCGACGCTGGCGCGCGAGGCGCTCGAGGAGATGCGGCTGTCGGTGCGCGGCCTGACCGGCAAGCCGATGCGGCTGGCCGATGCGCTCGCCGACTGGCGTGCCGAGACCGTCTCGCGTTTGGGCCAGGCCAACATCGAGGCCGACTGGCGCGGCCCGACCGAGGAGATCGAGCAGCTGCTGCCGGCGCGCGGGTTCGTGCAGACCACGCGCATCCTGCGCGAGGCCGTCAGCAACATCATCAAGCACAGCGGCGCGTCGCACTGCAAGGTACGCTGCGCGATCAGCGAGCGCCAGTTCGGCCTGACGGTGCAGGACAACGGCAAGGGCATCCCGATGGAGCTCGACGGCAAGCTCGACCGCGGCCACGGCATGGCCAGCATGAAGCACCGTGCCAAGCAGATGCAGGGCCAGTGCCTGGTCGAATCGGGCGCCGGTTATGGCACCGTGATAAGGCTCACGCTTCCGTTGTGAGGCGGGCTACAGTAAAACAGGCCGCAGCCGATACCCGACTACGATGACCGAGAGCGCGACTTTCGCGCGGCGCCCTTCCCCGGCGCGTTGACCCTGAGGTGTCCCGATGGACAACATTCTGCTGCTCGAAGACCTGCCCGAGATCCGCTCCTGGCTCAAGGTGCTGATCAAACAAGTGTTCCCGAACGGCCAGATCCACGAAGCCGCGCGCGTGCACGACGCGCTGGCGCTGGTGACGGCGGTCAAGTTCAAGCTCGCGCTGGTCGACCTCGGCCTGCCCGACGGATCGGGCGTGGACGTGGTCGCCGCGCTGCGCGAGGCGCAGTCCGAATGCCAGTCGGTGGTGGTGACGATCCACGACGACGACGACCACCTGTTCCCGGCGCTGCAGGCCGGCGCGTTTGGCTACCTGCTCAAGGAGCAGGCACGCGAGCTGATCGCCGAGCAGCTCAACCGCATGAGCCAGGGCGAGCCGCCGCTGAGCCCGTCGATCGCGCGCCGCGTGATCTCGCACTTCGCGGCGCAGACGCGCCCGCAGGAGCGGCCGCAGAACATGCCGCACGTTGCGCTCACCGACCGCGAGAACGAGGTGCTGCTGCGCGTCGCGAAGGGCTTCACCCTGCCAGAGATCGGCGTGCAGCTGAACCTGTCGCGCCACACGATCGCCGACTACGTCAAACAGATCTACCGCAAGCTCAACGTCAGCTCGCGCGCGGAAGCCGCGCTCGAGGCGCAACGACTCGGATTGTTCCGCCGCGCCTGACTGGAGCCCCCGCCCGCGAGTACGCGGCCACCCCCCGCGGCGGTGCGGGGCCGCTTGGGAGCGACCCGGCGCTGGCCCCGCCTCGCCGTCGCGATAATCAGCGGATGATTGGAAGACTCACCGGCACGCTCGCGGAGAAATCGCCCCCGCACCTGCTCATCGATGTGAACGGCGTCGGCTACGAAGTCGACGTGCCGATGAGCAGCTTCTACAACCTGCCGGGCCTGGGCGAGCGCGTCACCCTGCTGACCCACTTCGTCGTGCGCGAAGACGCGCAGGTGCTGTTCGGCTTCCTGACGCACGACGAGCGCGCGACCTTCCGGCTGCTGGTGAAGATTTCCGGCGTCGGCCCGCGCACCGCGTTGTCGATCCTGTCGGGCCTGAGCGTCAACGAACTCGCCCAGGCCGTCAGCCTGCAGGAAAGTGCGCGCCTCGTGAAGGTGCCCGGCATCGGCAAGAAAACCGCCGAGCGGCTGCTGCTCGAACTGAAGGGCAAGCTCGGCGACGCGATCGCCGCGCCGGCCAGCGTCGCCAGCCACGCGCAGGGCGACATCCTGCAGGCGCTGCTCGCGCTCGGCTACAGCGACCGCGAGGCGGCGGCGGCACTGAAGGCGCTGCCGGCCGACGTGGGCGTCAGCGACGGCATCAAGCTCGCCCTGCGCGCGCTCGCGAAATAAAGCTCAGTGCTTGTGCTCGGCCATCTCGCCGGGCCGTGCCTTGGGCACTTGCACGACGACCTTCACCTCGGCCTTGCCGCCGTGCTCGAACTCCAGCGTCAGCGGGAAGCTGTCGCCCTCCTTCAGCGGCTGCTTGAGCCCCATCAGCATGAAGTGGTAGCCCTCGCCCGGGCGCATCTTGACAGGCACGCCGGGGGCCAGCGCGATCTCGCCGACCTCGCGCATGCGCATCACGCCGCCGGCGTCGACCGCCATCGTGTGGATCTCGGCGCGCTGCGCGATCGGCGTGCTGACGCGGATCAACCGGTCGGCCTGCTTGCCGGTGTTCTCGAGCGTCGCGACATAGGCGGCGCCGTTGCTCGCGCCGGTGGGCGTCGGCGTGGCGAAGGGATGCGTGATCTCGACGTCACCGGCGTGGCCGCCGTGGGCATGCGCGGCGGCGACCGCGAAGGCGGCGGAACAGGCGGCGAGTTTCAGGAGCTTGGACAACTGCATGGCGGGTCTCGGTGGGATGGGTGGATGCGAGGGGTGAAGTGTGGCGGCGAGTCACAGGTCGAACTTGAGTTCGGCGCTGTAGCTGCGCTGCGGGTAGGGGTGGAAGTTCCAGTACCGGTCGTTGTTGAGGTTGTCGATGCCGAACGCCGCCGACCACTGGCGATCGATCTGCCAGCGCAGCCGCAGGTCGGTCGTGAAGTACCGGCTGACACCCTGGTAGGTGCTGCCGCTCACGTCGGCGTTGTTCAGTGTGCGGTATTGCGTGCCGCTGTAGCGCGCGCCGAAGGCGGCCGACCAGCGCTCGTCGAAGCGGTAGCTCGCGAGTGCCGTGGCGCGCCATTTCGGGATGTTCGGCTGGCGCTTGCCGATCGTGTCGCCCGGCGTCACGACGAAGCCGTCGTTGGCCCTGATGACCGAATCCGCGTAGGTCACGCTGGCGTTGAAATCCAGCCCGCGCCGCAGGAGGTCGCTGCCATTGAACGCGAGCTCCAGCCCGTTCGTCCGGATGCGCCCGACGTTCTGCACGCGGCTGATGTTCTTGTTGGCGACCGGGTCGAACGTCGTCTGCGCGTACAGCGAATCCCGCGTGTTCTCGCTGAAGTAGGTCAGGCGCAGCAGCGCATGGCCCAGGTCCTGTTCGGCGCTGAGTTCGGTGGTCCACGACTTCTCGGGCTTGAGGTTCGGGTCGTTGATGTACTGCGAGTTGGTGGTCGAGGTCGCGCCGTACAACTCGCTGACCGTGGGCATGCGCACCGCGCGGCCGGCGGAGGCCTTCAGCACCCAGTCGGGCGCGGCCTGGTACGACAGCGCAGCCTTCGGCGACCAGTAGCGTTCGCTGCGTGACGGATAGCGCAGCGTGCTGGTGGTGGAGAACGCGGTCACGCCGTCGTCCGCGCGCCAGTCTTCGGCGCGCAGCCCGAGCACGGTCTTCCAATGGGGGGCGAAGGTCCATGCGTCCTGCGCGTACGCACTGAGCAGCTGCGTCTTGCCGCCGACCTTGCTGGCCAGCGTGCCCGCCGGGTCGGCCAGCCAGTTGCCGGCGATGTTCGACGTGAGGTAGCGGAGCCGGTAGCTGTCCTGCTGCACGCCGAAATCGACGATGTGCGCGCCGGCCACGCCGGCCGGGCGCCACGTGCCCCTGGCCGCGAGATTGGACCAACCCGTGCCGCTGCCGTCGGCCAGCGTGCCGGCACCGCCCGTCAGCGCATCCGGCAGCACGTTGCCGATGGCGTTCTGGCGCTTGTCGTCGCGGCGGTAGTCGTAGCGGCTCGCGTCGATCTCCCAGTCCCACGGGCCCTGGGTGTGGCTCTTCACGGCCAGGCTCTGCATCACATGCGTCAGGCGCTCCTTCGTCGCCGCGAAGTCGGCGCCGGTCAGCGCGGCGAACGACTGCCCGCCGATGTTGATCACGCCGCTGTAGACCGGCTGGCCGGCGGCGTTGCGCAGGTACGAGACCGGCGTGCCATCGGCGCTGTTCTGCCACACGCCGAGCACGGCGTTCGCGCGGATCGTGGGCGTGATGTCCCAGGCGAGCTTGGCCTTGAACTGGTCCTGCCGGCTGCGGTATTCGGTGCCGGTGCCGAGGAGGTACCAGGGCTGGTTCGCGTTGTTCGCGCCGGGCACCGCGCCGGTCACCGGGGTGCCGGCAGCGCCCGGTGTGCCGCTGCTCAGCAGCCGGGTTGCGAAGGTCAGCGGCTGGCCGTGGCTGTCGCCATGGTCGAAGTTCAGCAGCCACGCGAACGCGCCGCTGCGGTTGCCCACCGAGGCGCTCGTCTCCCAGGCGCGGTAGCTGGCGTCGGTGTTGTACAGGTTGAAGGGTTGGTTGCTGTAGCCGGCCCTCGCATGCACCTCGAAGGCCTTCGGCATGCGCGTCGTGAACACCACCACCGCGCCGACCGAGTTGCCCGGGTAGGCGGCCGAGAACGGGCCGTACATCACGTCGACGCGCTCGATCTCTTCCGGGGCGACCATGCTCCAGCGCGGCGGGAAGCTCAGCCCGCCGACGCCGTTGCCGAGGTAGTTGGACAGCAGGATGCCGTCCGCGTAGACGGCCGAGCGCGCGCTGTTGCCGGTGCCCGACGCGCGGCTCGACAGGATCGCGTGGTTGTAGTCGCCGATGTAGCGCTTGCGCACCAGCAGGCTGGGCAGGTACTTGAGGGCGTCCTCGCTGTCGCTGGCGTTGACGCTGCGCTCGATCTGCTCGCGCGTCATGCCCTCCATCGTGGCGGGGATCTGCGTCGGCAACGAGGTCGGCTGGCTGCCGACGACGGTGACGACACCGAGCGACCTGACCGGCGTGCCGTCGGGTGCGACGGTCTGCGCCTGCAGGCCGGGCGACGCGGCCAGCGCAGCGGCCAGCGCAGGCCAGCGCAGGCGATGCGCGCCAGCGCGCGACGGCGCGGCGGCGAAGGGGTGGAACATGGTGATCGATCCTGAACGGGCGGCTCCAGGGCCGCGAGCGCTTCACAGGGCCGGTGCAGCATGCGCCCGAGAGGGGCGCCGCGAAACCGGCAGCATCGGTCGGGTCAGGCGACGGCCGGCGGCCCGTGCTCGAGTCGGGCCGCCCAGATCGCACGGGCATCGGGCGCCTGCGACGATGCGTGCCGGCGCGCGGGCTGCCCGCCCTGCGGCAGCGGCGTCGCGGGCGCGAGCATCGGCGGCGCGGCACCGGCGAGCAGCGGCAGCGCGCTCAGCGCACAGTGCTCGCTGCCGTGGTCCGACGGGTGCTCGGGCGCGTGACCGCCGCCGCCCGGCGGCGGCAGCAGCGCGACGCCGTAGACCGTGCAGACCTCGACCAGCGTCTTGCCCTGCATCTGCGCCGACGCGCTCGCCAGCCAGGGCATCGAAGACTTCAGCAGCAATGCCGCGGCGAAGGCCCACAGGGCCCAGCGCGACGACGGCTTGCGGAACATCATGACCTGCGATTGTCGCAGAGCGCGTGCGCCGCACGTCGCCGGATCTGGCGCGCCGTGATGGTCCATTTCGTCGCGCGGCGCGATCGTCGAGCCGCGGCCGATAATGCGGCATGGCCATCCAGACCGATGATTTCGAGCCGGCGCGCGGCACCGGCCGCGGCAGCGCGGCCGACGCGCGGGTCGTCAGCGCCGTGCCGAGTTCGCCGAACGAGGAAGCGATCGAACGCGCGCTGCGCCCGAAGGGCTTGGCCGAATACGTCGGCCAGGCGAAGGCGCGCGAACAGCTCGAGATCTTCATCGGCGCCGCGAAGATGCGCAGCGAGGCGATGGACCACGTGCTGCTGTTCGGCCCACCGGGCCTGGGCAAGACGACGCTGTCGCACATCATCGCCAACGAGCTCGGCGTGAACCTGCGCCAGACCTCCGGGCCGGTGCTCGAGAAGCCCAAGGACCTGGCGGCGATCCTGACCAACCTGGAGCGCAACGACGTCCTGTTCATCGACGAGATCCACCGCCTCAGCCCGGTCGTCGAGGAGATCCTGTACCCGGCGCTCGAGGACTACCAGATCGACATCATGATCGGCGAGGGCCCGGCCGCGCGCTCGATCAAGCTCGACCTGCAACCGTTCACGCTGATCGGTGCGACCACCCGCGCCGGCATGCTGACGAACCCGCTGCGCGACCGCTTCGGCATCGTCGCACGGCTCGAGTTCTACACCGCCGAAGAGCTCGCGCGCATCGTGCGGCGTTCGGCCGGGCTGCTGAACGTGCCGACCGACGACGAAGGCGCGTTCGAGATCGCGCGCCGCTCGCGCGGCACGCCGCGCATCGCCAACCGACTGCTGCGGCGGGTGCGCGATTACGCCGACGTGAAGGCCGACGGCCGCATCGGCAAGCTGCTGGCCGACAAGGCGCTGAAGATGCTCGATGTCGACGCGCACGGCCTGGACCTGATGGACCGCAAGATCCTCGAGGCGATCGTGCACCGCTTCGATGGCGGGCCGGTGGGCCTGGACAACGTCGCCGCCGCGATCGGCGAGGAGCGCGACACGATCGAGGACGTGATCGAGCCCTACCTGATCCAGCAGGGCTACCTGCAGCGCACGCCGCGCGGACGCGTCGCGACGCCGGCGGCGTACCGGCACTTGGGCGTCACGCCGCCGAGGGTGGCCGGCGCGGACCTGTTCGACGTCTGACGCGCGGGCCGAGCGCCGGGCCGCTCCCAAGCCGGCCCGCATCCCCACGGGGGATCGCTCGACGTACTCGTCGGGCGAGGGGCGCCAATTCGTCAGATCAGGTCTTCGTTCGCCAGCCGGTGGTAGCGCACCGCGCACAGCGCGCCCAAACGTGTCGCGATGTCGGTGATGTGCGCGACCGCGGCATCGTCCGGCGCGTAGACGATCAGCCAGCCGGCGCCTTCTTCCGCGAACGCGAGGTAGCGGCGCATCAGCGTGATCTCGTAGCCGAAGCCGGCGCTGCTGCTCGCGGTGCGCACGCGCTCGCGCAGCCGCGGCGTCGCCTCGACGGCGAGATAGGCCAGGATGTCTTCATCGGCGAACCCGGCGCCGCGCAGCGCCGCGACCGCCTGGCCGGCGACCGCATCGTCCTTGAACGCGAGCACGACGTGCCCGACCGGGTTCAGGATGCCGCTGGTCTTGCGGATGTCTTCCTTCGTCAGGCGCTTGATGGTCATCGTGATGTCTCCTGAGGTGGCCCGCAGGTCAGTCTAGACATCGCGACGCGGCGTTGACAAGCCCCCTGTTCAGCGACCCTTGCGCCGCTGCTGCCAAGCCAGCAACTCGCCGACGAAGCCGCGCCGGAACGCGACCACGCAGACGACGAAGATCGCGCCGATGATGACGTTGATCCACGAGCCGACCTGGTCGGCGAGGAAGTCCTGCAGCCCGATGATCGTGAACGCGCCGATCACCGGCCCGGCGAAGGTGCCCATGCCGCCGAGCAGGGTCATCAGCACGACCTCGCCCGACAGCGACCAGTGCGCGTCGGTCAGCGATGCGAAGCCGAGCACCAGCGTCTTCATCGAGCCGGCCAGGCCGGCCAGCGCGGTCGACAGCACGAACGCGAGCAGCTTGTAGCGATCGACGTCGTAGCCCAGCGAGACGGCGCGCGGTTCGTTCTCGCGGATCGCCTTCAGCACCTGGCCGTAGGGCGAGTGCACGATGCGCACGATGAACAGGAACACCGCGACGAACACCGCCAGCACGACGTAGTACAGCACGCGGTCGTTCTCGAGGCCGATCAGGCCGAACAGCTTGCCGCGCGGAACCCCCTGCAGGCCGTCCTCGCCGCCGGTGAACGGCGCCTGCAGGAACACGAAGTACAGCATCTGCGCCATCGCCAGCGTGACCATCGCGAAGTAGATGCCCTGGCGGCGGATCGCGATGGCTCCGATCACCAGCCCGCACAGCGCCGCCACGCCGGTGCCGGCGAGCACGCCGAGTTCGGGCGGCAGGTGTGCCGAGCGCACCAGCCAGCCGGTGGCGTAGGCGGCGGCCCCCAGGTACGCGGCGTGGCCGAACGACAGGAGGCCGGTGTAGCCGAGCAGCAGGTTGAAGGCGCAGGCGAAGATCGCGTAGCACAGCGCCTTCATCATGAACACCGGGTACAGGCCGATGAACGGGGCGACCAGCAGCAACGCCAGTCCGAGCCACAGCGCGATCCGGCTGCGCCGCGCGATCGCGTTCGAGGTGTCGGGCGCGGCGCTCATCACTTTTCCTTCCCGAACAGCCCGGCCGGCCGAATCATCAGCACGATCGCCATGATCACGAACACGACGATGCTCGAGGCCTCGGGGTAGAACACCTTCGTCAGCCCCTCGATGATGCCCAGCGCCAAGCCGGTCAGGATCGAGCCCAGGATCGAGCCCATGCCGCCGATCACGACCACCGCGAACACGATGATGATCAGGTTGCTGCCCATCAGCGGCGTGACCTGGATCACCGGCGCCGCCAGCACACCGGCCAATGCCGCCAGGCCCGCGCCGGCGCCGTAGGTCAGCATCACCATCACCGGCACGTTGATGCCGAAGGCCTGTACCAGCGCCGGGTTCTCGGTGCCGGCGCGCAGGTAGGCCCCGAGCCGCGTGCGTTCGATCAGGAACCAGGTGCCCAGGCACACGGTCAGCGACGCGACGACGACCCAGGCGCGGTAGTTCGGCAGCACCATGAAGCCCAGGTTGGTCGCGCCTTCGAGCAGCGCCGGCACCGGGTAGGACTGGCCCGAGACGTCGAACCAGTAGCGGAACAGCCCTTCGGCAATCAGCGCCAGCCCGAAGGTCAGCAACAGGCCGTAGATCGGGTCGATCTTGTACAGCCGCTTTAGCAGCGTGCGCTCGATCACGACGCCGAGCGCGCCCACCACCAGCGGCGACAGAACCAGCGCGAACCAGTAGTTGATGCCGAAGCGGTCGAGTGCGACGAACGCGACGTAAGCGCCGATCATGTAGAGCGCGCCATGCGCGAAGTTGACGATGCCCAGCAGCCCGAAGATCACCGCCAGCCCGAGGCTCAGCATCGCGTAGAACGAGCCGTTCACGAGGCCGAGCAGCAGCTGACCGAGAAAGGCCTGGATCGGGATGCCGAAGATTTCCATGGGCGTTCTTCTCGTTCAGTGAACCGCGGCCCAGGGGCCGCGGCGTTCACTCACTTCACTTCCAGAGCGCGCACTTCGATTCGGCCTTCGTCAGGAAAGCGTCCTCGCCCTTGGTCGTCGCGACCACGTTGTAGTAGTCCCACGGTGTGGTCGACTGGGCCGGCGTCTTGACCTGCATCAGGAACATGTCGTGCATCATCGTGCCGTCGGCGCGGATGTAGCCACCCTTGGCGTACATGTCGTTGACCTTGCTCTTGCGCATCTGCTCGTTGACCTTGTCCCCGTCGTCGGTGCCCGCGGCCTTGACGGCGTTCAGGTAGAACTGGGTCACCGAGTAGTCGGCCGCCTGCAGCGACGACGGCATGCGCTTGAACTTGTCGAAGAAGCGCTTGCTCCACGCGCGGGTTTCGGCGTTCTGGTTCCAGTACCAGCTGTCGGTCAGGTACATGCCCTGCGTCGCCTTCAGGCCGAGCGAGTGCACGTCGTTGATGAACATCAGCAGCCCGGCCAGCTTCATCGTCTTGGTGATGCCGAACTCGTTGGCGGCCTTGATGGCGTTGATCGTGTCGCCGCCGGCGTTCGCCAGGCCCAGGATCTCGGCCTTGCTCGACTGCGCCTGCAGCAGGAACGACGAGAAGTCGCTCGCCGACAGCGGGTGCCGCACCGAACCGACGACGCTGCCGCCGGCCGCCTTCACCGCGTTGGTCGCGTCGGTCTGCAGAGCCGTGCCGAACGCGTAGTCGGCGGTCAGGAAGTACCAGCTCTTGCCGCCCGACTTGACGACCGCCGGCGCCTCGCCCTTGGCCAGCGCGGTGGTGTCGTAGGCGTAGTGGATGGTGTACGGCGAACACTGCTCGTTGGTCAGCGCCGAACTTCCGGCGCCGACCACGAGATAGGGCTTCTTCTTCTCGGCCGCGACCTTGGCCATCGCCAGCGCGGTGCCGGAGTTGGTGCCGCCGATCAGCATGTCCACGCCCTGCTGGTCGAACCACTCGCGCGCCTTCGAGGCGGCGACGTCGGGCTTGTTCTGGTGGTCGGCCACCAGCACCTCGACCTTCTTGCCGGCGACCGTGCCGCCCATGTCGGCCACCGCCATGCGGATCATCTCGGCGCCGGCCGGGCCGTCGATGTCTGCGTACAGCCCGGACAGGTCGGTGATGAAGCCGATCTTGATCGTGTCGCCCGAGAACTGGGCGTGGGCCGAGGCCGAGAACAGCGTGGTCGCGGCGAGCGCGCAGGCGGCGGAAATTGTTGTCAGTTTCATCGAGAGGCTCCTGTGGGAAAGGTTGAACCGGATCGGAAGGGGTCGGTGTGCGTCACACACCCAGATACTCGTGCAGCCGCTCCAGGCGCGACGGCAATTCGGCTTGCGTGAATTCCTGGATCACCTGGCCGTGCTCCATCACCATGAAGCGGTCGGCCAGCGGCGCGGCGAAGCGGAAGTTCTGCTCCACCATCAGCACGGTGTAGCCCTGCTGGCGCAGCGCGATCACCATCTCGGCGAGCTTTTGCACGATCACCGGGGCCAGGCCCTCGGAGATTTCGTCGAGCAGCAGCAGCCGCGCGCCGGTGCGCAGGATGCGCGCGACCGCGAGCATCTGCTGCTCGCCGCCCGACAGCCGCGTGCCCTGGCTGTTCGCGCGCTCCTTCAGATTCGGGAACATCGCGTAGATCTGCTCGACGCTCATGCCCCCGGCGGCGAGCGTCGGCGGCAGCATCAGGTTCTCCTCGGCCGACAGGCTCGAGAAGATGCCGCGCTCCTCGGGGCAGTAGCCGAGGCCGAGCCTCGCGATCTTGTGCGTCGCCATCGAAATGGTCTCGTTGCCGCGCACCTTGATCGATCCCTTGCGCGCGCCGATCAGGCCCATGATCGCGCGCATCGTGCTGGTGCGGCCCGCGCCGTTGCGGCCAAGCAGGGTCACGACCTCGCCCTCGTTGACGTGGAAGTTCACGCCGTGCAGCACGTGCGATTCGCCGTACCAGCCGTGCAGGTCGGTGACCTCGATGAACGGCGTGCTCATGTCAGTGCGCCCCCTTGAGCTCGACATTCGCGCTGCCCATGTAGGCCTCGATCACCGCCGGGTTCTTCGAGACCTGCTCGTACGGCCCTTCGGCGAGCGTGGCGCCGCGCTGCAGCACCGTGATCGTGTCGGCGATGCTGGCCACGACGCTCATGTTGTGCTCGACCATCAGCACCGTGCGGCTGGCCGCGACCTTCTTGATCAGCTGGCGGATGCGGTCGACGTCCTCCAGGCCCATGCCCTGGGTCGGCTCGTCGAGCAGCATCAGCTTAGGGTCCATCGCCAGCGTGGTCGCGATCTCGAGCGCGCGTTTGCGGCCGTAGCTGAGCTCGACCGCCGCGATGCCCGCGTAGCTCTCGAGGTCGACCTGGCGAAGCAGTTCGATCGCCTGCGCATCGAGCGTTTGCAGCGAGGACTCGGGCTTCCAGAAGTGGAACGAGGTGCCGAGCTTGCGCTGCAGCGCGACGCGCACGTTCTCGAGCACCGACAGGTGCGGGAACACCGCCGAGATCTGGAACGAGCGGATCACGCTGCGGCGTGCGATGTGGGCCGGCGACTCGCCGGTGATGTCGGTGCCGTCGAAGACGATCTGGCCGCTGGTGGGCGTCAGGAACTTCGTCAGCAGGTTGAAGCAGGTCGTCTTGCCGGCGCCGTTCGGCCCGATCAGCGCATGGATGCTGCCGCGCCTCACCTTCAGGTCGACCTTGCTGACCGCGACGAAGCCCTTGAACTCCTTGGTCAGCGCGTGTGTCTCGAGGATGAAGTCGCTGCCGCTCATGAATGGCCCCCGGCCTTGCGCCGCCGAACCGCAGCCGCCGCGGGCCGCGTTTTGACTTCGCCGCCCAGGCGCTGCGACAGCGTGCGCGCGACCGCGAGCACGGCGTCGCGGTGGCGCTCGCCCCGATCGGCGCCGAGCAAGGCCTTGTTGATGCAGACCGCGACGCCGGCAACGGCCTGGCCGGAGGCGTCGAACACCGGCGCCCCGAACGAATAGACGCCCTCGCGCACGCTTTCGTCGTCGATGCTGTAGCCGCGCTTGCGCGTGAGCGCGAGTTCCTTCAGCAGCGTCTCGACCTCGCGCGGGCCCTTGCGCGTCAGGTGGGTGCGCAGGCCGTCGGCGAACAGGCGGCGCACTTCCTCGGGGTCGCGCTGCGCCAGGTTCGCCTTGCCGCTGCCCGACAGATAGGCCGGCAGCCGCATGCCGACGTTGAACGCCAGGCCGAGCGGGCGCGCGCTGTTGCGCACCGCGACGTACAGCGCGTCGGTGCCGCTCAGCACCGACAGTACGACGGTCTCTTCCGGCGCGGCGCCGACGTCGGCCCACAGCGCGTTGAACTCCTGCGCCACGTCGGTGCCGGAGACGAAGGCCTCGGCCAGGCCCATCACGCGCGGGCCGATCAGGAACGCACCGCCGGGCTGGCGGCGCAGGTAGCCGAACGACATCAGCGTGTTGCACAGGCCGTGCACGCTGCTCTTGGGCAGCGCAAGTTCGCTCGTCAGCTGCGCCAGGCTCATCGGCTCGCGCTGCTGCGCGAGGCACTCGAGCAGGTTCAGCGCCCGCGTCACGGCCGGCACCAGCGGCGCGGCCGCCGGCTGCGGCGGGCGACGAGCGGAGATGCGCGGGGATGCGGGCGTGGTGTGCAGGATCGTCTCCGGGGGGCGTCGGCGTCGGCGCAGCAGCAGCGTGGACCGCCTTCGCGGGGCCATCTCGAAAGTTCAACAGGTTGAACGCGGTTCGATGGGACTGGCGCGCAGTCTATTCAGTCCCGCGGCGGCCGCAAGCCCCGTGCGCGGTTTTACCGGGAAAACACCGACACGTTTACATCGCGCGCACGGCGCTCGCTGAGCCAGCCGACCGCCCACAGCAGCCCGACCACGAGCGCGGCCACCGCGAGTTGCTGCGTCAGGCTGAGGCGATGCGCGTTCCACAGGAACGCGGTGGTCACGCCCAGCAGCGCGACGAACGCCACCACCGCGGCGAGCTGCGCGCCGCGCGTCATCGGCGGGTCGAAGCGCTCGACGCGGCGGATGTCGAAGGCCGGCTTCGGCCACTTCGCGGCGACGTCGGCCGGGCGCCAGCCAGGGTGCTCGAACCAGATGCGCAACCGATCGGCCCAGCTCGACGCGCGCCAGGTGTCGCGCGCCATCTCGGCGTAGTTCTGCAGGTTCGCCCAGAGCGGGTTCCAGCTGCGCAGCGGGCCGCGCGTGCCGTAGACGCAGGGTTCGGCGTCGTCCTCTTCGGCGTAGCTGCCGAACAGGCGGTCCCAGACGATCAGGATGCCGCCGTAGTTCTTGTCGAGGTAGCGATCGTTGACGGCGTGGTGCACGCGGTGGTTGCTGGGCGCGCAGAACCAGCGGTCGAACCAGCCCAGCCGGCCGATCTGCTGGGTGTGGACCCAGTACTGGTACAGCAGGTCGATCAGCGCGACCACGCCGAACACGAGCGGCGGGAAACCCAGCAGCGCCATCGGCAGGTAGAACAGCCAGCCGGCGAGCCAGCCGCTGCTGGTCTGGCGCAGCGCGGTCGACAGGTTGTAGTCCTCGCTCTGGTGGTGCACCACGTGTGCGGCCCACAGCAGCGCCACGGTGTGGCCGAAGCGGTGGTGCCAGTAGTAGCAGAAGTCGTAGCACAGCAGACCGACAAGCCAGACCCACCACGCGTCTGCCGGCAGCTGCCAGAGCGACGCGTGCCGGAACACCAGCGTGTAGACACCCAACGTCAGCGCCGCGCTGAACACGCCGGCGAGTTGGCTCAGCACGCCCAGGCCGATGCTGTTCAGCGCGTCGTTGAGCCGGTAGGTGTCGCGCCCGCGGCGGCGACCGACCAGGTACTCGATGCCGATCAGCAGGAAGAACAGCGGCGTCGCGAGAACGATGATCTGGGGGCCGGTCATGGCCGCGATTCTGCCGTGCCGACTAGCGAAGACGACCGCGCGCGTCGATCGTCCAGACCGCCTCGACGTTGCCCTGCGCGAGGCCGCCGCGCAGCGCGATGTAGTGGTCGTGCAGGTTCACGGTCGGGTCGCAGTGGCCGGGCACGAGCCAGACCGTCTCGCCGAGCCCGGGCAGGGTGCCGCCGGCCACGCGCGGCGTCAGGATGCCGTGCTCGTCGCCGCCGTTGGCGAACACCAGCTCGCGCTGCCAGACGCGCGGCAGGCCCGAGTCGACCGCATGCGCCTTGTGGCCGGCGTCGACGACCGCGTGCGACGCGCCGCGGCTCATCACCTGCGACTTGACGAAGAGGGCGTGCTCGAAGACCGGCGCGTTCGGCGTCGCCTCGTTGTCGGCGTAGTCGCGGTCCATGAACAAATAGCTGCCGCACTGCAGTTCGTCGTAGACGCCGCTCGCGGCCTCGAACGCGAAGCTGCCGCTGCCCGCGCCGGTGACCAGCGGGCAGCGCATGCCGGCCGAAGTGATGCTCGCCTGCGCAGCGCGCACCAGCATCGCGGCGTGGCGGATCGCCGCGGCACGCGCCTCGACGCCGCGCAGGTGCTGCGCGCGGCCGTGATACGCCTGCAGCCCGGCGAAGCGCAGGCCGTGCGCGACCACCTGGTGCGCGAGCGCCCCTGCCGCCGCCGGCGCAACGCCGCAGCGGCCCTGGCCGACGTCGATCTCGACGAACACGTCGGCGCTGCTGCCGGCGGCCTTCAGCGCTGCGGCCAGGCGTTCGACGCCGAGGACCGAATCGACCGCCACCGCGAGCCTGACGCGCCCGGCCAGCGTGGCCAGGCGCGCGAGCTTCGCGCTCGCCACGACCTCGTTGCTGAGGTACAGATCGGTGATGCCGGCGTCGGCCAGCGCCTGCGCCTCATCGAGCTTCTGCACGCACACGCCGACCGCGCCGGCCGCGATCTGCAGCTTCGCGATCGCGGCGCACTTGTGCATCTTCGCGTGCGGCCGCAGGCGCAGGCCGCGTTCGCGCGCGAACGCGGCCATCGCGTTCAGGTTGCGCTCCATCGCGTCGAGGTCGATCACCAGCGCCGGCGTGTCGATCGCATCGACCGGGTCGCCGACCCGCGCGGCGGGCGTGGCGTTCACACGGCCGCCCGCGCCGGCTTCGGCGGCGCATCGACATCGGCGTATTCGCCCTGGGCGTCGTCGTCGTCGAGGTGGTAGTCGTCGCTCCAGCCGATCAGGGTGAAGCCCTGCGGCGTGTACAGCAAGCGGTTGATCGCGGCATTGCCCAGCTGCCACGAGCGCGGCGCGTCGAGCGCGACACGCGCGGCGGCGCGGTACAGGCAGTCCATCACCCCGCCGTGCGAGACCAGTGCGATCGTCTGGCCCGGATGCAGTGCGGCCAGGCGCGTCGCGGTCGCGATGCTGCGCGCGTAGAACTGGTTCAGCGTCTCGCCGCCGGGCGCGCCGAACTCGGGGTCGCGCTTGCGCCAGCGCTCGGCCAGCCCGGGCCAGCGCGCGCTGATCTCCTTGTAGCTCAGGCCTTCGAAGGCGCCGAAGCCACGCTCGCGCAGGCCGGCGTCGGTCACGATGGCGTCGCCGCTGGCGCGCGCTACCGCCTGCGCGGTTTCCAACGCGCGCAGCAGGTCGCTGCTGTAGATCGCGGCAATGTTCTCGTCGGCCAGCGCGAGCGCGAGGCGGTGCACCTGCCAGCGACCCATGTCGTTGAGGGGCACGTTGAGCTGGCCCTGGATGCGGCCGTCGACGTTCCACGCCGTCTCGCCGTGGCGGATCGCGAGCACGCGCGTGACCTGATGGTCGGATTCCATCAGCCGCCGCCGGGCCGCACCAAGGTGGCTGAGCGCCCCCCCAGGGGGCAGGAACGAAGTGACGTGGGCGCCGTCATCAGCCGAGCAGGCGCTTGTTCAGCGTGTAGGTGCCGGAGTGCGTGGCCTCGGCCAGGATGTGCGGGTAGATCGCCTGCCGCACCTGCGGCCCGGTGAACGCGCCCTCGACCGGCGCGCGCGCGATGCCCAGTGCGTAGACCGTGAACACGTAGTGGTGGATCAGCGAATCGTTGAACGGCGGGAACGGCCCGTCGTAGCCGAAGTAGTTGCCGGCCATCTCGGCATTGCCGGCGAACCAGCCGGTGTAGTCGTTCAGGCCGTGGCGCGCGCCCTGCAGGCCCGTGACCTCGGGGCCGGGCTTGCCGCGCGCCGTGAAGCCGCGGCTGAACTGGCCCTCGGCGAGCGCCGCCAGCGTCGGCGGCAGGTCGACCATCACCCAATGGAAGAAGTCGACGCGCGGCAGGTCGGCCGGCACCTCGCGATCCGTCTGGTTCACGTCGTCGCCCTGGCTCGGCACGTCGAAGTCGTGGCAGATCAGCGCGAACGACTGCGTGCCGGCCGGCACCTCGCTCCACGCCAGGTGCGGGCTCAGGTTGTCCGAGAAGCTCACGCCGCTCGCCGCATCGGGCCTGCCGGCGGCGAATCGGGTCGGGATACGCTCCCCGTTGATCCAGCTGTCGCTCCACAATCTCATGCGCAATCTCCCTTCAGACGCCCCAGACGATGTCGGCGCCGGCTGCGCTCGATCGCTTCATCATCTCGACCAGCGGCCAGGCGCGCTGGCGCAAGGTGACGCCGTCGCCGGCTCCAATCCTCTTGCCTTCGCCGGCCGCCTCCTTCTCGGCTCGTGCGCGCGCCGCCTCGTCGGCCGCGACGGCACGTTCGAGCGCGTCGATCGCAGCGGCCATGGCGGCGCTCTCGATGATCCCCTGAGGGCCCGGCGCCTTGCCGATCAGGCGCAGCACGTTGTCACCGGTCGGCCCCATCATGATGACGTCGCCGGCGGCCTTCGATTTGAACTTGTAGAGCATCGGCGTGGGTTCCTCGCGTGGCCCGTCAGGCGCGTTCGGCGTACATGTAGGCGCGGTTGAACGGGTACTGCGATTGTGCGCCGCGCATCGGCCCCTCCCCGACCCGCCCGCTGGGCCGCGCCGCGAGCATCTGGAACAGCGCCATCCAGCCCTGCTCGAAGCCCATCGCACTGCCCGCCAGGTACAGGCGGTAGGCGCGCACCACGCTCTCGCGCGTCAGTTGGCGCGCCTGCGCGAGCCGCGCCTCGAGCGCGTCGCTCCAGGCCCACAGCGTGCGCGCGTAGTGCGGGCGCAGGTTCTCGAGATCGAGCGGCTCGAACTGCGCCTCGCTCATCACCTCGGTGACCTTCGAGACGTGCATCAGCTCGCCGCCGGGGAAGATGTAGCGCTCGATGAAGTCGCCCATGCCGGCGCCGAGCTGGTGGTTGCGCGTGCCGCCGGCGGTGATGCCGTGGTTCAGCAACAGGCCGCCTGGCCTGAGCAGGCGGTGGATCTTTGCGAAGTAGGCCGGCATCAGCGCGCGCCCGACATGCTCGAACATGCCCACCGACGCGATCTTGTCGTAGGGCGTTCCCTCGGGCAGCTCGCGGTAGTCGAGCAGTTCCATCGTGACCCGGCCGGTCAGCCCGCGCGCCTGGATCAGCTGGTTCACGTGCGCATGCTGGTTGCGCGACAGCGTGATGCCGTGCGCGCGCACGCCGTAATGCTCGGCGGCCCACATCAACAACCCGCCCCAGCCAGCGCCGATGTCGAGAAAGCGCTCGCCGGGCTCGAGCATCAGCTTGCGGCAGATGTGGTCGAGCTTGGCCTGCTGCGCCTGCGCGAGCGTCAGAGACGGCTCGCGGAAGTAGGCGCACGAGTACAGGCGCATCGGGTCGAGCCAGAGCTCGTAGAACGCGTCCGACACGTCGTAGTGGAACTGGACCTGCTGCGCGTCGGCGTGCACCTGGTGGCGCGCGCGCGAGCGCGCGTTCATGCGAATCTCGCGCCACCAGTTCAGCGTCGCGCTGGTGTCGTCGCCGTGGCGCGGGTCGGTGTCCAGCATCTGCGCGGCGATCACCATCAGGTCGCGCACGCTGCCGTCGAAATCGAGCTTGCCCTCGACGTAGTCCTGCGCGACCCGGCCGACCTCGCCGGCGGCGATGTGCGCCAGCGGAGACAACTGCTTGAGCCGGATCGTGATCGCCGCGTCCGCGGCGCCGATCCGGTGACCATCGGGCAACACCACCGCGAGCGGCAGGGTCAGGCCCTCCAGCTTGCGCTCCAGCAACGAGTCCATCACCTTCATCGTCGGACCTCCGGTGTCCGACTGTACAAAAGAAGGGCGATCGCTGCTCGCTCGGTCTTTCAGAGCGCCGGGCCGGCGCCGGCGCGCCCGACGCGTGCCTCGAAGGCCGGCGCGGCGAGCGCCGGCGCGTACAGGAAACCCTGGAACAGGTCGCAGCCGGCCGTCTGCAGGAAGGCGCGCTGCGCCTCGTTCTCGACGCCCTCGGCGACGATCTGCAGACGCAGCGCACGACCCATCTGGATGATGGCCCGCACGATCGCCGCGTCGCTCTCATCGGCCGGCAGCCCGCTGACGAAGCTGCGGTCGATCTTCAGGCGCCCGACCGGCACGCGCTTCAGGTAGGCCAGGCTCGAATAGCCGGTGCCGAAGTCGTCGATCGCGAGCTGCACGCCGAGCTCGGCGAGCGCACGCAGCCGCAGCATCGCGTCCTGCGCGTCCTGGATCAGGATCGACTCGGTCAGCTCCAGCTCCAGCCACTGCGGCGCCAGGCCGGCGTCGCGCAGCACCGTGGCCACGCCGTCAACGAAGCCGGGTTGCTGGAACTGCAGCGCCGAGACGTTGACCGACACCGGCACCCACAGCCCGGCGTCGGCCCAGGCCGCGGCCTGCGCGACCGCGCGCTTGAGCACCCAGTCGCCGAGCGCGACGATGAAGCCGCTCTCCTCGGCCACCGGAATGAACTCGCCCGGCGAGACCTCGCCGCGTTCGGGATCGCGCCAGCGGATCAGCGCCTCGGCGCCGACCACCGCGCCGCTGTTCAGATCGACCTGCGGCTGGTAGTGCAGGTGGAAGCGGTCCTGTGCCAGCGCCTGGCGCATGGCGTGGTCCAGGCGCATGCGCGAGCGCGACTGTCCGTCCTCCCCGTCGGGGCGCGTGCGGTGGAAGCGGAATGCCGCGCGCCCGGCGTGCTTGACCTCGCGCATCGCCGCGTCGCTGCGCCGCATCAGCGCGTCCATGCTCGCGCCGTCGCTCGGGTACAGCGCGATGCCGACGCTGGCGGTGACGGTGAAGCTCATGCCGCCCTGCGTGAACGGCCGCTTCAGCGCCTCCATCACGCGCCACGCGGTGGCCTCGGCGCCGCGCGCGTCCGCCTGGTTGGCGAGCACGACGAACTCGTCGCCGCCGAGCCGCGCGACCGTGTCGACCTCGCGCACGCAGCCGCTGATCCGGTCGGCAACATCGAGCAGCACGCGGTCGCCGAAGCCGCGGCCCAGCGTCTCGTTGATGTGGTTGAAGCGGTCCAGGTTCAGGAACAGCAGCGCGAACGGCGTGCCGTCGCGCTTGGCCTGCGCGAGCGCGACCTCGATGCGATCGGCCAGCAGGCGCCGGTTCGGCAGCCCGGTCAGCGCGTCGGTGTACGACAGGGTCTCGATGCGCTGGTTCGCCTCGAGCTTCTCGGTGATGTCGCGGAACGCGTAGACGCGCCCGATCGGCCGGCCGTGCAGGCATTGCGGCAGCGTCAAGCGTTCGAGCGCGGTGCCCGAGTGCAGACGCAGCACGTCACTCGCCTGCAGCATCGTCGCGCCATCGATCGCGGCGAGGCGCCGCATGTAGGCGGCGGGGTCGGCGACGCTGCGGCGCATCCATTCGAGCACCGCATCGTCTTCGCCTCGCTCGAGCAGTTCGGTCGGGATCTGCCACAGGCTCGCGAAGCGCCGGTTGAAGTTGCGGATCCGCCCGGCCAGGTCGGTGACGAGGATGCCGTCGTGGGTCGATTCGAGCGTCGCGCGCAGGTCGGCGCAGGTGCCCTCCAGCTCGCGCTCGACGCGCAGTTGCGCGCTGCGGTCGTGCAGCACGACCACGAACAGCGCCGCCGTGTCGTCGCCCTGGATACGAGCGACACGCCGCGTGACCGCACGCGTCGCGCCGTTCGCGGCGGTGACGAGCGTGTCGGACTCGATCCGGTCGGACAATCCCTGCGCCACCTCGCCCCAGAAGCACAGGTCCTCCGGCGTGGCCGCGAGTTCCAGCATGTCCTTGCCGATGAGTTCAGCCGGCGGCATCGCCATCAACTCGCCGGCGGCGTGGTTCGCGGCCACGATGTGCAGCGTGAGCGCATCGACGAGCCAGACCGCGTCGAGCATCGCCTCGATCAGCCCGCCCCAGGCGGCGCGTGCCGCCGTCTCGGGAGCGTGGACCACGAGGTCGCGGTTCACGGCGACCCGATCAGGCCGCCAGCGCGGCGTCGTTCGCGGCCGCGAGCGGCTCGAAGAAGTAGGCGATGCGCGGGCGCGGCGCGAGGTACTCGAGCGAGGGCACCGGCAGCTGCGCCGGCCGGATGCTGCGCCGGATGCCGATGCCTTGGGTCGACTCGAGGTCGACGATCAGTGCCTCGTCGCGCGGCACCTTCGGCTCGTGCACCAGCACGCGCGGCTTCAGCGGCCGGGTCGAGTTGACGCCGACGACCATCGCGTAGCGATCGTCGGTGAGCTGCACCGTCGAGCCCGCAGGGTAGACGCCCATCATGCGGATGAAGGCGCCGAGGATCGCGGTGTCGAACTTGGTCTTGCCCTGCGCGAACAGCAGCGACAGCGATTCGTGCGGCGTCAGCGCGCGCGATGCGACGTTCGGGTTGCACAAGTTGTCGTAGCGGTTCACCAGCGACACGATGCGCGACCCCGCGCTCATGCGGTCCGTGTTCAGGCGCAGCGGGAAACCGCTGCCGTCGGCATGCTCGTGGTGCTGCGCGATCACCAGCATCGCGCCCGGCGTGAGGCTCATCTTGCGGGCGTGGTTGACGCTGTGCGCCACGTGTTCCTCGTAGAAGCGCAGTTCGGAGCCGCTGAAATGGTCCTCGCGATGGCGCACGCGCTCGGGCAGGTCGAGCTTGCCGATGTCGTGCAGCATCGCACCGACGCCCAGGTCGAGCATGTCGGCCTCGGACAGGCCGAAGGTGCGGCCCATCAGCAGCGAGATCACCGCCACGTTCATGGCGTGCAGCGCGGCCTTGTCGCCCGCGCCATCCGACAGCAGCCGGATGCACAGTTCCTGATCGCCCAGCATCTTGTCGACCAGCGCCTTCGAGAGCTGCTGCGCCTGGGCACCGGCCTCGATGGGCTTGCTGCCGACGAGGTCGGTGAGCTGCTTGCAGTCGCGCGCCGCCTCGGCGAACTGGCGCTCGCACAGTTGCAGCGCGGCACGCTGGTCGGCCAGTCGGCGCTTGTGCGCGCTGCGCGCCAGCGCCTCGGGCGAGGCCGCGCCCGAGGCGCTGCCGAAGGCCTCGGCGGGCGACACGGTGCTGGCCGGCCCCTGTGGTTCGTCATACTGGGTCTCGCCCTCGAACGGCGCCGGGCCGGTCGCGTCGGCACCGAGCGGCATCGGCCGGGTCCAGCCGGTGGGCTCGAGCGGCGGCAGCAGATCGCTCTGCGTCGGGCTCCAGCGCACGCGCTGCACGCCCAGCGAGCGGATCGTCGCGACCTGCTCGGCGTTCGCGATCTTGAAGCTGCCGAGCGGGAACGGGTGCGACATCCAGCCCATGTCGAGATGGACGAACATGCCAACGCGCAGGTCGTCGACGGCGATCAGTTCCTTGGCGTTGACTGTTTTCATCCCTTGGGGCGCGTGGACAACGGGCGCACGCGGCTTGACGGTGATATCGGCGCCCCGCCGGGCGACTTGAATCGCCGCCGCCCGGGCGCGTCGATCGGCACCGTCCAGCGGGGTCAGGGCCGCAGGTAGGCCCAGCCCTGCTGCTGGCGCTGGATGATCTGCACCACCCCGGCCGGCACGTAGGTCACATTTGGATGCATGTCGGCGCGCACCAGCTTCTGGTTGCGCATCGTGTTCTCGCAGGCCTGGACCGCGACGCCGTTCTTGATCGCCTCGGAGACCCGTGAGTTCGTCGGCGCGTCGAACTTCAGCATCGCGATGCCCGGGCCGTAGGCCACGATCTCGACCGCGACGTTGGCCGCGCCGAGTTCGTCCTGCAGGTTCCTGACGTTGTTCAGCGCCAGGTTCCAGCGCACCGGATCGGCGTCGCTGACCTGCACGACGACGCGCGTCCGCGCGGGCCCCTCCTGTGCGGCGACGAACCCCGGCGCGATCGACGCGGCGAGGGCCAGGAGCAGGAGCGAACGGCGCATGACGAACCTCATCGTGGTGATCGGGCAGGCCTCGATTCTGGCCCGATCCGGCCGGTTGTCGGCCTGGCGTCAGCGCTGGATGCGCGTCGACAACACGATCGCCGAGGTCGTGCGCTCGACGCCGTCGAGGCCGCCGATGCGGTCGATCAGCGCATCGAGTTCGCCGATCGACGCCGCCGCGACGATCGCGATCAGATCGAAGGGCCCGCTGACCGAGTGCAGCACGCGCACCTCGGCAATCTTGCGCAGCGCGAGCTCGATCGCGCCGCTGCGCTTGGGCGCCAGCGTGATCAGCACGTGGGCGCGCACGAGCGCGGCCTCGAGTTCGTCGGGCACGACCACCGTGTAGCCGGCGATCACGCGCTGGCGCTGCAGCCGCTCCATGCGGCTCTGCACCGTGGTGCGCGACAGGCCGAGCTTGCGCGCCAGCTCCGCCGTCGGCGCGCGGGCATCGGCGCGCAGCAACGCGAGCAGCGCGACATCCGTGTGGTCGAGAACAGGTTTCGTCATTTGGCACATTCAATGCCGTCGAATTGCCGAAGTATGCACCTCGTATCGTCCATTCATCTAGTGCGATCTGCCGCCGCACGGTTCAAAATTCCCGCATCCCTGCGTCATCCGGAGCTCTCCCATGAAAGACATCCTCGTCATCGGCGGCGGCAAGATCGGTTCGGTGGTCGCCGAGTTGCTCGTCGACACACCCGAAGCCGGCGGCTACCGCGTCACCGTGGCCGATCGCTCGGCCGCACTGCTGGCGCAGATCGCGGCCGACCCGCAACGCTCGCCGCGCCTGTCGACCCTGGTGCTCGACGTCAACGACCCGGCGCAACTGGCGGCGGCGCTGGCCGGCCGCTTCGCGGTACTGAGCGCCGCGCCCTACCACCTGACGCTGCAGGTCGCGCGCGCCGCGCGCGACGCCGGCGTGCACTACCTCGACCTGACCGAAGACGTCGCCAGCACGCGAGCGATCCGCGCGCTGGCCGTCGGCGCGCACACGGCGTTCATCCCGCAGTGCGGTCTGGCGCCGGGCTTCATCTCGATCGTCGCCGCGGATCTGGCGCGCCAATTCGACACCCTCGACTCGGTGCGCATGCGCGTCGGTGCGCTGCCCGCCTACCCGAGCAACGCGCTGAACTACAACCTGACCTGGAGCACCGAGGGCGTCATCAACGAGTACTGCGAGCCCTGCGAGGCGATCGTCGACGGTGTCGCGCGCGAGGTGCCGGCCCTCGAGGAACGCGAGGAGTTCTCGCTCGACGGCGTGCTCTACGAGGCCTTCAACACCTCCGGCGGGCTGGGCACGCTGTGCGAGACGCTGGCCGGCAAGGTGCGCACCCTGAACTACCGCACGATCCGCTACCCGGGCCACGCCGCGATCATGAAGGCGCTGCTGCACGACCTGCGCCTGAAGGACCGGCGCGATGTGCTGAAGGACATCCTCGAGCAGTCGCTGCCCGCGACGATGCAGGACGTGGTGATCGTGTTCGTCACCGTCGCCGGCCAGCGCGACGGCCGCCTGCAGCAGGACACCTATGCGCGCAAGATCTACAGCCACGTGCTCGCCGGCAAGATGCGCAGCGCGATCCAGATCACGACCGCGTCCAGCCTGTGCGCGATGCTGGACATGCTCGCGGCGGGCGCGCTGCCGCAGCAGGGCTTCGTGCGGCAGGAAGAAGTGCCGCTCCGCGCCTTCCTCGCCAACCGCTTCGGCCGCGTCTACGCGATGGACGAGCTCGCCCACGCGGCGTAGGCGCTGCATCCAGTCGGAGCCAGCCGGCGTACCTCCGGGTGGGGAATCGTTTCCCTTGCTCGAGGAATTGCGCACATGCCCGACAGCTCTGCCGTCGCCGTCAACTGGGTTGAACAGGGGCTGGTGCCCGACCGGGTCATCCGCCTCGGCATCCGCCGCCTGCTGAAGGCGCGGCTGAGCGAGTTGCACAGCGGCGACGCCGTCGCGACCGCCGCGCTGACGCAGGCCTTCATCGACGAACTGCGCGCCGCGCCGCTGGCGCTGCTGCCCGAGAAGGCCAACGAGCAGCACTACGAGGTGCCGGCCGCCTTCTTCGGCGCGGTGCTGGGCACGCACCGCAAGTACAGCAGTTGCTACTGGGGCGAAGGCGACGCCGCGGTGCACACGCTGGCGCAGGCCGAGGCCGCGGCGCTGCAGCTGACCTGCGAACGCTCCGGCCTGACCGACGGCCAGCAGGTGCTGGAGCTGGGCTGCGGCTGGGGTTCGCTGAGCCTGTGGATGGCCGAGCGCTTTCCTGGCGAGCCGCATCACGGCACTGTCGAACTCGCACTCGCAGCGGCTGCACATCGAGGCCCAGGCGGCGCAGCGCGGGCTGACGAATCTGCACGTGGTCACCTGCGACATCAACGAGTTCGACACCGCGGATCGCTTCGACCGCGTCGTCTCGGTCGAGATGTTCGAGCATCTGCGCAACTGGCCGCAGGCGTTCGCGCGCGTCGCGCGCTGGCTGCGCCCGCAAGGGCGCTTCTTCATGCACGTGTTCGCGCACCGCGAGGCGCCGTAGGCCTTCGTCGAACGCGACGCGAGCGACTGGATGAGCCGGCACTTCTTCTCCGGCGGCATGATGCCCAGCGCCGATCTCCCGCTGCACTGCCAGGACGACTTGCGTCTGGTGCGGCGCTGGCGCTGGGACGGCACGCACTACCAGCGCACCGCGAAGCCTGGCTGCGCAACATGGTCGAGCAGCGCGACGCGCTGATGCCGCTGTTCGAGCGCAGCTACGGCCCCGAGTCGGCGGCCGTCTGGTGGATGCGGTGGCGGCTGTTCTTCATGTCGGTGGCCGATCTGTTCGGCTGGGCCGACGGGCAGCAGTGGTGGGTCAGCCACTACCTGTTCGACAAGCGCGCATGAGGGTCGCCGTGGCTCCATTCGACCGCGCCGACGACGGCCCGGTCGCCGCGCCCACGCGCGCCATTCAGCTGGCGAATTTCGTCGTGTTCCAGGCCGCCTGGTTCGCCGCGGTACTCTGCGCGGCGCATCGCATTCCGCTGTGGGGCACGGCCTGCGTGATCGCAGCGATCGGCTGGCACCTGGGGACGTCGGCCCGGCCGGCGCCGGAGGCCCGCCTTGTCGCGATAGCCTGTCTGATCGGCTTCCTCGTTGAAAGCGCCGTCGCGTGGCAGGGCCATGTGCGCTACCCGTCCGGCCATCCCGATCCGCAGCTGGCGCCGTACTGGATGGTCGCGCTGTGGGGCCTGCTGGCGATCGCGCTGAACGTGACGCTGCGCTGGCTCAAACGTCGGCCGGTGCTCGCGGCCGTGCTCGGCGCCATCCTCGGGCCCGCCTCGTTCGCGTCGGGCGTGCGCCTGGGCGGCGCGCAGTTCGTCGACGCGGCGCCCGCGCTGCTCACGCTGGCCTGCGCTTGGGCGCTGCTGATGCCGGCGCTGATGTGGCTGTCGGACCGCTTCGACGGCGTCGTCGTGCCCGAGCCTGCGCCGCAGCGTCCCGATGCTTGAAGACTCGCCCGCGCTGCGCGCCGCCCTCGGCGGCCTCGCGCTGATCGTCGTGCTGGCGCTGCTGATCTGGCTCGCGAGCGTGGCACGGCGCGACGTGAGCCTGGTCGACCGTGCCTGGAGTCTGTTCATCGCCGGCGCGGGGCTGGTCTACGTCGTGCGGCTGCCAGCGCCGGGTGCGCGCGGCACCTGGCTGATCGCGCTCGCGTGGGGCGCGTGCGCGCCGAGCAGGAGGGCGACGCCTTGCAAATCGAGGCGCCGGCCGGCGCCGCGCAGGCGGTGCCCGGCTGCGTGATGAGCTTCGCGTACTGGAACCCCGCGATCCGTACGCAGACACGGCTGCTGAATGCCCAGACCGGGCAAATCGAGACGGTGCAGGTGCGGCGCATCGGCTGCGGCTCGATCGAGGTGCGCGGCAAGCCGATGGCTGCGACCGAGTTCAGCATCGTCGGGGCGGCGCAGCCGATCCAGGTCTGGTATTCGCCGCAAGGCGACTGGGTCGGGCTCGATTCGATCGTCTCCGGCGGGCGCCGGCTCAGCTACCGGCTGGAATGAAAACCCACCTTTTTGTTCGCTGAAGGAATCACCATGCGCATCCCACTCATCGGCTCGATCGCCGCCGCGCTGCTTGCCGGCTGCGCGAGCGGGCCGCCCGCAGGCCTCGCGCCGGTCAACCTGGTGCCACACGTCAACCTGCCACGCTTCATGGGCGACTGGTACGTGATCGCGAACATTCCGACCTTCCTCGAAAAGGGCGCCCACAACGCGAAGGACAGCTACCGGCTCGACCCCGACGGCACGATCCCGACCACCTTCAGCTTCAATGCCGACGCGTTCAACGGCCCGCGCAAGCGCTACGACTCGCGCGGCTTCGTGGCCGACGGCGACCGTGGCGCGGTCTGGGGGCAGCAGTACGTCTGGCCCTTCAAGGCCGACTACCGCATCTCGTACCTCTCGAGCGACTACACGCAGGTCGTGATCACGCGCGAGAAGCGCGATTACGTCTGGATCATGGCGCGCACGCCGACGATCGCCGAAGTCGACCTGGCGAAGTTGATCGCGTTCGTCGGCACGCAAGGCTACGACACAAGCAAGATCGAGCGCGTCCCGCAGGCCGCCGGCGGTTAGCGCAGTCGGCTACGGCGCGTGCGCGACGAAGTGCGCGAGCGCGCGCAATTCGTCGTCGCCGAGCCGGTACACCGCATCGGGCATCGCCGCCACGCCGCCGCCGGTGCGCGCACCGCTCTTGAAGTCGCGCAGGGCCTTCAGCAGATAGTCCTCGCGCTGGCCGCCGATGCGCGCGGCGGCCTTGTCGCCGGAGTAGTCCTCCTTGTGGCACGAGGCGCAGCGGTTGGCCTGCGCAACCCGCTGGCCGACCGAGAACATCGCCGGATCGGCCGTGCCGTTGGCGCCGCGCGGCGGCGGCTTCTGGGCCGCGAAGTGGGCGGCGAGGTTGCGGATGTCGTCGTCCGAGAGTGTGGCCGCCATCGGCTGCATCACCGCGTCCTTGCGCGTGCCGCTGCGAAAGTAGACGAGTTGCCATTGCAGGAAGCCGTCGGGCTGGCCCGCGAGCGAGGGCGCGCCCGCCACCTGCGAGAGGCCGTCCTTGCCGTGGCAGGCGGCGCAGACCTCGGCCTTGGCGGCCCCGGCCGCGAGGTCGGCCGCCACGACGCGCGTCATGGTCAGGATGAGCGCCGCGATGGCGACTGCTGCACGTTTCATCGGCAATCCGTGGTTCGAGATTTTTCAGTGGATCGAGTGCCCGCCGCGGCGGGCATTCCGTGCCGCGATACGGCTACTTGCCGTAGCTGATGCGGTAGATCGCACCGGCCCAGTCGTCGGCCACCAGGATCGAGCCGTCCTTGGCCAGCACGATGTCGGCGGGGCGGCCGGTGAAGCTCTTGTCACCGCTCAGCCAGCCGCTCGCGAACACCTCCTGCTTGACGCTCTTGCCCTGCGGGTCGGTGACCACGCGCATGATGCGCGCGCCCTGGTACTTGTGACGGTTCCAGGAGCCGTGCTCGGCGATCAGGATGTTGTTCTTGTAGTCGGCCGGGAACTGGCTGCCGGTGTAGAACTTCATGCCCAGTGGCGCCACGTGCGCGCCCAGGTTGAGCGCCGGCGGCGTGAACTCGCTGCAGCTGTGGCCTTTGCCGTACTTCGGATCCAGCAGGTTGCCCTGATGGCAATACGGGTAGCCGTAGTGCGCCCCGATCTTGGCAATGTGGTTGAGCTTGTCGCTGGGCAGGTCATCGCTGACCCAGTCGCGCGCGTTCTCGGTGAACCAGTAGTCGCCGCTGCGCGGGTCGATGTCGCCGCCGACGCTGTTGCGCACGCCGATCGCCATCAGCTCGGCCTCGCCGGTGGCCGGGTTGATGCGGCGCACCTGCGACAGGCTGGTCGGCGCCAGGCAGACGTTGCACGGCGGCCCGAACGGCACGTACAGGCGCCCCTCCTTGTCGAAGGTCAGGTACTTCCAGCCGTGCGCCACGTACGACGGCATGTCGCTGTAGACGACCTTGCCCTCGGGCATCTTGTCGAGACTGCCCTCGGCGTTCTCGTACTTCAGGATCTTGTCGATGTCGACGACATACAGTGCGCCGTCGCGAAACGCGAGGCCGGTGGGCATCTTCAGGCCCTTCAGGATCTCCTTGACCTCCTTCTTGCCGCCGTTGTCGGTGATCGCGTAGACCGTGCCGACGCCGAACGAGCCGACGAACAGCGTGCCCTTGTCGCCCCAGGCCATCTGGCGCGCGCTGTTGACGCCGCTGGCGTAGACGCTGATCTTGAAGCCCTTGGGCAGCTTGATCGCCGCGAGGTTCTTCTCCAGATCGGCCATCGATGCAGGCAACGCCGGCGAAGCGTCGGGCGCGAGACCCTTCTGCGCCTGGGTCTCGTCGCCGAGGAACCAGTCGGCCGGCGGGTGTTCCCAGAAATCCTTCTTCGTCGAGTCGTAGCTCTTGAGCGCCTGCGCGTGCGCGGCCGAGGCCATGAACATCGCGGCGCACGCGGCGGCGAGCGCCGCTCGGCCGAAGGCACGCGGGGCGGTCGAACTCTTTCGGACAGTCATGCTTGTCTCCTGTTGGTTTTCACTTCTAACCCGCCCGTCATGCAAGCACGGGCACTCTCTGTTGGCAGCCAGCGAACTCTTCGTCTGCGGCGGCGGCTGCCGCACCGCCTTCTATCCCATTCGTTGCGGAAGGTACAGCGCGATGACCGGGAACGCGATCAGGATCACGAGCCGCACGATGTCGGTCGCGACGAAGGGCAGCACGCCCTTGAAGATGGTCGTGAAGCTCACGTCCTTGACCACGCTCTTGATCACGAACACGTTCATGCCCACCGGCGGGTGGATCAGGCCGAGCTCGACCGTCATCACGATGATGATGCCGAACCAGACCGGGTCGAAGCCGAGCGCGGTGATCACCGGGAAGATGATCGGCACCGTCAGGATGATCATCGCCATCGCGTCCATCAGGCAGCCCAGCGCCAGGTACATGACCATGATCAGCGCGAGCACGCCGTAGCGTCCGACGCCCAGCCCGGTCAGGAACGCGGTGAGCTGTTGCGGCACCTGCGTGATCGTCAGGAAGTAGCCGAACAGCAGCGCGCCGATCAGCACCGTGAACACCGCCGCCGCGGTGCGCGTGGCCTGCAGCAAGGCCTCGCGCGTGTTGACGCGATTGAGCTTGCCGCGCAGCACGCCGAGGATGAACGCGCCGCTCGCGCCGACCCCGCCGGCCTCGGTCGGTGTGAAGAAGCCGCCGTACAAGCCGCCGATCACGAACACGAACAGCAGCAGCGGTGCCCAGACCAGTTTTAGCGCCGCCAGCCGCTGGGGCCAGGACCTGGCCTGCCCCGCCGGCAGCAGCCCGGGCCGCAGGCGCACGATCAGCGCGATCGTCAACACGTACATGCCCATCGCCAGCAGCCCGGGCAGGATGCCGGCCATGAAGAGCTTGCCGATGTCCTGCTGCGTCAGGATCGCGTAGACCGCGAGCACGGTCGACGGCGGCAGCATCGCGCCGAGCGTGCCGCCAGCGGCGATCACGCCGGTGGAGAACGACTGCGGGTAGCCGAAGCGCCGCATCTCGGGGTAGGCCACCGCGGCGAAGGTCGCGGCGGTGGCGACCGACGACCCGCAGATCGCCGCGAAGCCGCCGCACGCGATCACGGTGGCGATGCCCAGACCGCCGCGCAGGTGGCCGAGAAAAGCGTCCGCCGCCTTGAACATTTCGCGCGACAACCCCGAGACCGAGACGAACGCGCCCATCAGCATGAACATCGGGATCACGCCGAAGGTGTAGTCGGTGACGGTGCGCATCGAGGTCTGGCCGACCAGCTTCAGCGCCGGCCCCGGGCCGACGATCCAGCTGTAGCCGGTCACGCCGACCAGCCCCATTGCCATGCCCACCGGCACGCGCAGCAGCATCAGCGCGAACAGCACGACGAAGCCGATCACTGCGATCGTGTCGTTGCTCATGTATTCCGTTGCGCCGCGCGCGACCCGGGGAGGATGGAATGCAAAGGTCGGCGCGCGCCAAGGATGCCGGGTGGCATTGGTGATGCCCGCGTGCCGAACCGCCACAGCGGCTCAGGATCAGGCCGGTGAGGCGCTCTGCGCAGCGAAGTCAAGGAGGAGGCGTCGGCCGCAGGTCGACGCCGGGGGACATGAGCGGAGCAGAGTGCCCCGCCGGCCTGATCTCGCGCCGACGCGGGGGTCATTCCACGACCTTCGCTTCCGACACGTCGTGCAGCGCCTGCGGCTGGAAGATCAGCCGCCAGGTGCGGATCGCGATCAGCAGCACCGCCGACACGTCGCCCAGCCAGGCGACCGCGAAGAACGGCCAGGTCGGCAGGTTGAGGTCGTAGGTCAGCACATGGTCGACGTAGGTCGCGCGCACCTTGTCGAACAGCGTGTAGGTCTGCACCGTGACCACGAACAGCAGCACCAGCGTGGCGAAGATGTCGATCCAGCGCTTGTGACGTGGGCTCGCGCCGGTCCACAGCAGGTCGACGGTGATATGGCTGCCGCGGTAGCTGGTCGCAGCGATGCCCCAGAAGATCAAGGTGCCCAGCAGCATCTTGCCGATGTCGTAGCTGTCGGGAATCGAGGTGCTGAAGAACTTGCGCAGCACCACCGCGACGAAGATGTTGAGCGCGACGATGCCGACAAAGGTCGCGGCGCACCACTCGATCGCATCGATGAAGCGATCCATCGGATTGCGCGGCGCCTTCATCGTCGGCATGTCGCGACGCCCTTACAGCCCGGCCTTGTACTTCGCGACGCTCGCCTTCAGCGCATCCATCACCGCCTTCGGATCGCTGCCGGCCTTGGTCACCGCCTCGGCCCATTGCGCCTCGAGCGGCGCCACGGCCTTGCGCCACGCATCGGCCTGCTCGGGCGTCAGCTTGTAGGCCTCGTGACCCGGGGCGGTCGCGAGCTTGGCGCGGCCGGCGAACTCGAAGTCGGCCCAGGGCGAGGCGACCTTCTCGGCCCATTCAGTCGTGCAGTGCTCGTCGATGACCTTCTTCTGCGCCGCCGACATCGCGTCGTACTTGCCCTGGTTCATGACCCAGACGAACGGCGTCGTGTACAGCGGCAGGTCCATGTGGAAGTTGACGACCTTGTCGATGCCGAACAGGCCGATTGAGCCCCACGGGAAGGTGATCGCGTCGGCCACGCCGCGCTCGAGCGCGTCGCGCGCCTCGGGCGCCGAGGCCTGGACGTTGGTACCGCCCAGCATCGTCACCATCTGGCCGATCGTGCTGGTGGCCGGGCGCACCTTCAGGCCCTTCACGTCGGCCGGCGACAGCAGCTTCTTCTTGCTGTGGAACGCGCCCGGGTCGTGGATGAATGCGAAGCAGTACTTCACGTCCTTCATCTCCTTGGCCGCATAGGCGCGGTACCACGCGTCGATCGCCGCGCTGCCGCCCTTCGCGTTTGCGAAGATCAACGGCAGGCCTGCGCCAGCCATCACCGGAAAGCGCCCCGGCTGGTAGCCCGGGTTCACGTAGGCGAAATCGGCGATGCCGTCGCGCGCCATGTCGTAGTGGTCGAAGGCCTTGCCGAGTTGCTCGGACGGGAACATCGTCGCGGTGATCGTGCCGCCGGAAGCCTTCTTGATGTCCTCTGCCCAGGCGATCAGCGACGGGTTCAGCGGGTGCTGCGCCGGCACCCAGCTCGACAGCTTCAATGCGACGGCCTTGTCCTGGGCCTGCACCGCAGCGGCCGCGAGCAGCGCACCGAGCAGGATCGTGGCGCAGCGCGCAAGGGGAAGTCTTTTCATGGTCGTCTCCGGGTCGTTGTGGTCAGATCGGGTCGGCGCAGGATAGGCGTTGGTCGGCGGCTCGCCTACGTGATCTACCCTGCATCGGCGCTGCGCCGTGCGGCGTCGCCGGCGCGGCCGCCGGGGCGCTGGCGCACCCAGCGGATCGGCTGCGACTTGACCGGGCGCGGCAGTGCGCCCAGGCCGGCCAGCGCCGCATCGAGCGCGGTGCCGGCGTCGTCGGCGAGCGCTGCGCGGCGCGCCGTGGCGATCGCGGCTGCGCGCGCGGCCGGCGTCTCGAACGGCGCGGCCTGCGCGAGCTGGTCGACGATGTGCAGCAGGTTGTCGTTGCCGCGCTCGTTGGTCGCGCCGTAGCCCTTGATCAGGCGTCCACATTCGGCCAACTCGCGGCCGAGCGCGGCGTCGCTGCGCGCCCCAGCCTCGACCGCGGCCAGCCAGCGTTCGATCTGTGCCTGCTCGGCGACGAACCGGCTGCCGCGTCGCCGCAGCCCCTTCAGCGACGCCAGCGCGCGCAGCGCCAGCAGCCCGGCGACGCCGTGGCTGGGCAGCTTGATCGGCAGTGCCAGGCTCGGACGGCCGCGCGCGACGCGGCGCCGATCCCAGCGCGTCAGCGCCGCGGCAAGCGACGCCGGCAGCAGCGCCGCGACCTCGGCCACGCCGGGCTTGAAGTGGTCGTGGATGCGCAGCAGCTCCGCGTCGCCGGCACGCACCTCGGCACGCACGCGGGCGAAGCGCGCGGTGCGGCACTTCAGTTCGGCCACGCGCACGATGTCGTCGAAGGCCATCCACAGCGCGAGGTGGCGCGCGGTCTCGCGCGTCGTCGCGAAGCCGTTCGCGGCGCCCGGGTCGCCGGCCCGCTCGGCAGCGAGCACGCGTTGCAGTCGCTCGACGTAGAGCGCGGCGTAGCGCGCGTCCTGGTACTCGTGCACGCGGGCATGGCCGAGCGCCGCGATCTCGCGGGCTTCGGCCGGCAGGCCGCTCAGCCACGACGCGGCGACGCTCCCGGCGCGCGTCGGTGCGCGGCTCGCCGCCACGACCGCCTCGGCAACCACCGCGCGTTCGTCGCGCAGCGCGCTGAGCGCATCGAAGGCCATGTCGAAGCCTCGCAGGCTCGCGTCCACACCCTTGCCGCCGGCGCGGATCGTGTGCCGGAATGCATCGCCCGCGAACGGCAGCACGCCGCTGGCGGCGATCGCGCCGAACAGCACCGCGCTGATCACGGTACCGGCCGAGCGCGCGAGCGCGTCCATGTCGATCAGGAAGGCCTGCGCGCTGTGCTCGCGCAGGATCTGCATCAGCGCCTCGGCATCGGCGCGGCCGTCGCCGAGCTGCATCTTCTCGGCGGTGGTCAGGCTGCGGCTGCGCGAGCTGATCACCTGGGTGCGCGCGGCGTGACTCATGCCCTGGCCGATCTGGCGCACGCTTTCCAGCAGCTCGGACGAGACCAGCAGGTCGAGCGCGCCCGGCACCGGCGTCAGGCTGAATACCGGCTTGCGGCCGTTCAGTTCCGCATCGGGGCGTGGGAACACCTCGACGTAGTACGTCGTCGCGCCGGTGCGCTGCGCGACGCCGGGGATCGACGTGCTCTGCACGCTGTGCCCGGCCGCGGTCGCGGTGTCGACCAGCCATTCGGCGAGCACACCGCCGCCTTCGCCGCCCAAGGCGCAGACGAGGATCGTGATTGGGCGGTCGAAGTTCATCTCGGTTGGTCGAACGCACGTCCGCTTTGGACGATCGGTGCGAGATCAGGCCGGCGCGGCACTCTGCTCCGCTCATGTCCCCCGGCGCCGGCCTGATCCAGAACCGCCGTGGCGGGGCGGCCCGAGGGCGTCACCTCCTCCTCCTCCCGCCAAGGATGCCGGGTGGCCGACGCAGCGAAGTCAAGGAGGAGGGCCGGGCGCAGCCCGGCCCGGGGGACATGAGCGGAGTCGGCCACCCGGCGTCCTTGGCGCGCACCGACGCGTAGGTTCTCACAATGGGCCGCCGAGCTCGCGCGCAGATGATTCATATCAAGCCAGCTGCAGCCAGCGCCGCAGCGGCGCGCGCAAGGCTTCGGCCGCGCGCTCCGCGAGCGTCGGGTTCGTGACGATCTCGGCGCGATAGAACGACGGGCACAGCGTCGCCGCGTGCGCGTTCTCGCCGCACAGCCCGCAACCGACGCAGCCGTCGATCACGGTGGCGACCGGGTCGAGTTTCAGCGGGTCGGGGTTGTCCTTCAAGGTCAGCGTCGGGCAGCCCGACAGGCGGATGCAGGCGTGGTCGCCGTTGCAGACGTCCTCGTCGACGCCGTACCGCACCCGCGCGACGCGTGCGCCGCGTTTCAGCAGCCCCGCGATCCACGGCTTGATGCGGCGCTGGCGCTCGAGCTGGCACTCGCCCTCGGCGATGATGACCTTCAGGCCGCTGAACTTCGTCGTGAACGCCTCTTCGAGCGTCGCCCGCATCTGCGCGACGCGGTAGGTGTGAACGGTGCGCATCCAGCGCACGCCGAGCCCCTGCAACGTCGACTCGATCGTCGTGTTGCGGTCGACCAGGCTTTGCTGCTTGTCGGGCGCACGCGCCTTGGCCGCGTCGTCGGGCGTCGAGATGATGTCCTGCGTGCCAGTTGCCGAGGTGTAGCCGTTCTTCATGACCAGCAGCACCGAGTCGTCGCCGTTGAACAGCGCCGACTGCACACCGGTGAGCAACCCGTTGTGCCAGAAGCCGCCGTCGCCCATCACCGACAGCACGCGCCGGTTCAGCATCGGCGAGACGCCGGCGCTGCTCGCCAGGCTCATGCCGTAGCCCAGGATCGAGTGGCCGGACGAGAACGGCTCGAAGGTCGCGAACGCATGGCAGCCAATGTCGGCCGCCACATGCACCGGGCCGACCTGCTGCTGCGCGAGCTTCAGCGCAGCGAACACCGGCCGCTCGGGGCAGCCGACGCAGAAGGTCGGCGGGCGCGCCGGCAGCGTCGCGCCGAGCGCCTGGACGATCTGCCCGCCCACGTCGGCGCGGCGCTGCGCGTTGGCCGCGAGCCAGTCGCGCGCGGCCTGGGTCGAGTGCTGCGGCAGCTCCTTTTCGACGAAGCTCGCGAGACCGGCCGTTAGCCCTTCGACGGTGACCTCGCCGGTCGCGGCAAGCAGATCCTTGCCGTGGATGCGCGTGGTCACGCCCTGCCGGTGCAGCGTGGCGAGGATGTCGCGCTCGATGTAGTCGGGCTGGCCCTCCTCGACCGCGAACACCGCGCGCTTGCCCGCGCAGAACGCCGCCAGCTGCTCCGGCACGAGCGGAAAGGTCACGTTCAGCGCCAGCACCGGCAGCTCGCTCGCACCGAACGCATCGGCCAGCTCGAGCTGTTGCAGGCTGCGCACCAGCACGTTGTGCAGCCCGCCTTGCACGATGACGCCGACCTCTGTGTGACTACCCTCGAAGACCTCGTTCAGCCCGTGCGCCGCGATGTACCGCTGCGCCGCCGGAATGCGCTGCTCGACCTTGCGCTTCTCCTGGCCGAAGGTCACCGGCGGGTGCGCGAGCCGCGCGTAGTCGAACGGCGCGGGTTCGGCCATCGGCGCGAGCGTCGAGACCGCCGGCGCGATGTTGTCCTGGCACCCGAAGCTGCCGCGCACGTGGCAGGCGCGGATGCGCAACTCCATGATCGCCGGCATGTTCGACGCTTCCGACAGCGCGAAGCCGGCCTCGACCATGCGCACCATGTTGGCCAGCTCGGGGCGCGGATCGAGCATCAGCATCGACGATTTCAGCGCGTAGGCGTGGGTGCGCTCCTGGATCACGCTGGCGCCCTCGCCGTAGTCCTCGCCGACGACGATCAGCACGCCGCCGGTCACGCCCGGCGACGCCAGGTTCGACAGCGCGTCGGCCGCGACATTCGTGCCGACGATCGACTTCCAGGTCACCGCGCCGCGCAGCGGGTAGTGGATCGACGCGCCCAGCATCGCCGCGGCCGAGGCCTCGTTGGCGCAGGCTTGCACGTGCACGCCGAGTTCGCGCAGGTAGGGCTCGGCCTGCACCATCACGTCGAGCAGGTGCGACACCGGCGCGCCCTGGTAGCCGCCGACATAGGCCACGCCGGACTGCAACAACGCCTTCGTGATCGCCAGGATGCCCTCGCCATGGAAGGTGTCACCACGGCCGAGCCGAAGCGATTGCACTTCCTTGCTGAACGAGACTTCCACGCGTTGTCTCCACGACCGGCTGCGGCCGGCTCGACGATTTGGAACGGAGCTTAGCGACGCGGCGCGCATTCATCCATCACGCTAGCGATCTAAGTACTATTCGCCAGATGCATATCAACGAGCTCGACCTGAACCTGCTGCGCATCTTCGACGCGGTCTACCGTGAGCGCAGCGTGAGCCGCGCGGCGGACGTGCTGGGCCTGTCGCAGCCGGCGGTGAGCCAGGCCCTGAGCCGGCTGCGGCTGGTGATGAAGGACGCCCTGTTCACCCGCGTCGGCCGCGGCGTGGCGCCAACCGCCACCGCCGCCACGCTGGCCCACGCCGTGCAGCAGGCGCTGCACCTGGTCCGCGAGGCCCTGCACGGCGCCAGCCGCTTCGACCCGGCGACCGCGCAGCGCACATTCCGGCTGCACATGAGCGACATCGGCGAGAGCGAGTTCCTGCCGGCACTGATGCACGAGGTGCGGCGCCTCGCGCCCGAGGTGCGCATCGAGACGCGCCAGCTCGAGTACGCACAGATCGAGAACGCGCTCGACAGCGGCACGATCGACGCCGCGTTCGGCTACCTGCCGGGCGTCGAGCACACCATGCAGCAGCGCCTGTTCATGGAGCGCTACGTGGTGCTGGCGCGCGCCGCGCACCCGCTGCTGGCGCAACGGCCGACGCCGCGCCAGCTCGCGCAGCTCGACTACGTGGTCGTGCGCCAGCACACCGAGACGCTGCGCCTGCTCGACCGGATGCAACTGAACGGGCGCATCCGCCTGAGCACGCCGCACTTCATGGTGATCCCGGCGATCCTGCGCGAGACCGATCTGGCGGTGCTGCTGCCGATGCGCATCGCAACCAAGTTCGCGCGCGACGGGCAATTGCGCTTCGCGCAGCCGCGCTGGGGAGTGGCCGACTTCGGCGTCGGGCTGCACTGGAGCCCACGCGCGCAGAACGACCCGGCGCACCAATGGCTGCGCGCGCTCGCGTTTCAGCTGTTCCGCGAGCCGGGCGCCGCCGCTACAGCACCTCGAAAAAGCGCATCACCACGTCGTTCGGCCGCCTGAGCCCGGTGCCGAGGAACACGCGCTCCATCAACCACGCGAGCGCCGGCGCACCGGCCTCGAAACGCGGCGCGCAGCGAAAGTAGACCGCAGCCGGATCGACCGGCTCGCCGCGCACGAGCCGCGCCATCACCTCGGGCGCCGCGGTGCGCAGCGCGTCGTTGTGGACGTAGATGCGGTCGCCGGCGTCGGTCTCGAGCACGTAGCGTGCCTCGAGCCGGGCCATGCGCTCGTTGACGATCAGTTGGAAGTCCGCGCCGCCGGGCAGCACGCGCGCGATCCAGTCGCGCGTGGTGCAGCTGCCGCCGAGGATGGGGATCACCCGCCGCGTGCCATGCCCGACCGGGCCGACCTCGATCGCCGCGGCCACCTGCACCGACAGGTCGGCGAAGCGCGCCAGCCGTGGTGCGGCCAGCGGGTCGCCTGCTTCCTCGTTCGCGCCATCGATCGCCATCGTCGACCCCTTGTTTCTGCGCTCGCAGGCCCGAGCACCGTGGCATTGTGGCGGCTGCGGCGCGCGCGGCGTTGACACGGGTTCCGCGCAAGCCCGATCATCGGCCGATCTCCGACCCCAGCCAAGCAATGACTCCTGCGCGCGCCCTCCTCCTGACCGACGTGGTCGACAGCACGAAGTTGTCGCATGCACTGGGCGACGCCGAGATGGCGCGCCTGTGGGCCGGACACGACCGCGCCGCGCGCGCCTTGCTGGCGCAGTGGCATGGGCGCGAGATCGAGAAGACCGACGGGTTGCTGGCGGTGTTCGACAGCGCCGCCGACGCCGCCGGCTTCGCGCTCGACTACCACCGCGCATTGATCGCGCTCGAGCACCCGCTCGTGGCACGCGCGGCGATTCATGTCGGCCCGATGTCGCTGCGCGAAAGCAGCGCCGAGGATGTGGCGCGCGGCGCGAAACGCTTCGAGGTCGACGGCCTGGCCAAGCCGATCACCGCGCGCGTGATGGCCACCGCGCTCGGCCGGCAGACCCTGCTCACCAGCGATGCGCGCCAGGCGCTCGGCGAGACGCCGCTGCGCGTGCAGTCGCACGGCCACTGGCGCCTGAAGGGTCTGCCCGAGCCGATCGAGCTGTTCGAACTCGGCGACGAGCACGCGCCGTTCACGCCGCCACCCGACGACCCGAAGGCCTACCGCGTGCTGCGCCAGCGCGGCCTGTGGGTGCCGGTGCGCGAGGTCCGCCACAGCGTGCCGGCCGAACGTGACAGCTTCGTCGGCCGCCAGGAGCCCTTGCAACGCCTGGCGAAGAAACTCGAAGGCGGCGCGCGCCTGGTGTCGGTGCTGGGCCTGGGCGGCACCGGCAAGACGCGGCTCGTGACGCGCTTCGCCTGGACCTGGCTCGGCGAGTTTCCGGGCGGGGTCTGGTTCTGCGACCTGTCGCAGGCGCGCAGCCTCGACGACATCGCGGTCGCGGTCGCGCAGGGCCTGGACGTGCCGCTCGGGCGCACCGACCCGGTCGTGCAACTCGCCCGCGCGATCGCGGGACGCGGCGCGTGCCTGGTGATCCTGGACAATTTCGAGCAGGTCGCGAAGTACGCGGAGGAGACGCTTGGCCATTGGCTCGACCGCGCCCCGCAGGCGCAGTTCGTCGTCACGAGCCGCGAGCTGCTGGGGGTTGTCGGCGAGCAGACGCTGGCATTGGCGCCGCTGCCGCTGGACGACGCCGCGACGCTGTTCCAGCGCCGGGCCGAGGCGGTCTGCGAAGACTACGAGCCCAACGCGGAGGACAGCGCTGCGACCCTGCAGCTGGTCAAGGTGCTCGACGGGCTGCCGCTGGCGATCGAACTCGCGGCGGCACGGGTGCGGGGGATGCGGCCGCAGGCCCTGCTGGAGCGCATGCACGAACGCTTCGAGGTGCTGTGGACGCGCGCCGGCCGGCGCGACCGTCAGGCCACGCTGCGGGCTGCGTTCGACTGGTCATGGGAACTGCTCAGCGAGCCGGAAAAGGCCGCGCTCGCGCAGCTCTCGGTGTTTCACGGCGGCTTCACGTTCGAGTCGGCGCGGGCCGTGCTCGAGCTGTCGGCGTCGACGACGGGCCCGTCGCCCGCGGCGGACGACGTGGTCCAGTGGCTGGTCGACAAGAGCTTCGTCCGGCAGGTCGCAGACGATCGTTTCGATCTGCTCGAAAGCGTGCGCGACTACGCGGCCGAACACCTGCGCACCGACGGCCGCTATGCCGGCAGCGGCGGCGCCGCCTCGGCGGCCGCCGAAGCCCGGCACGGCGCCTTCTTCGCCGCCCTCGGCGCGCGCCGCGCGACCGACCATTCATGCATCGAGCTCGACAACGTCGTCGTCGCGTGCCGACGCGCGGTGGCGCTCGGCGAAGGCGCCGTTGCGGCGCGCGCGCTGGTCACCGCCTGGGGCCCGATCGAATTGCAGGGCCCGTTTCGCATCGGTGTCGACCTCGCCGCGGCGGTGTGTGCGCTGCCGGGCCTGAGTGCGCTGGACCGTGTCGGCGCCGACCTGGTCAGCGGCGCCGCGCTGCAGCTGTGCGGGCAGACCGCGCAGGCACTGGACCACCTGGCGAGTGCCGCGGCGGGGGCGGCGGCGCTGGGCGAGCGGCTGCTCGAAGGACGCGCGCTGCACATCCTGGCGCCGCTGCAGGCCCGCGCGGGCCACATCGATGCCGCCACGGGGTCGTACGATCGCGCGCTGGCGTGCTTCCGCGAGGTCAACGACCCGTCGCGCGAATGCGCGCTGCTGAACAACCTCGGCGCGTTCTCCGAGTCGCTCGGCCGTGCGGAGGACGCGCGCCGCCACTACGAGAACGGCCTGCGCGTGGCGCGGCTCGCCGGGAACCGGCGCTGGGAGGGCGGTGCCGCCGGCAATCTGGCGCAGTTCCATGCCAACCAGGGCCGCCCCGCCGAGGCGCGGCCGCTGTATGCGCAGGCCGTGCTGATCGCGCGCGAACTGGGCGACCGGCAATGGGAGGCGAACGCGCGCTGCAACCTGGGCCTGCTCGAGTTCACCGAAGGCCGGCTGGCCGAGGCCCGCGCGGAGCTGGAGGCCTCGCTGGCTGCCGCGCGCGAGATGGGCCACGTCCAGTTGTTGTCGATCGTCCAGTGCAACCTCGGGCTGGTCGCCGAGGCCGACGGCGACCCGGAACGGGCGCGCAGTTATCACGAGGCGGCCATCGCGCTGGCACGCGATCTCGGCGACCGGCGGTCTGAAGGGCAGTTCCTCGGCTACCTCGGCGTGCTGCATGCACGCCAGTTGCGCTTCGCGCTCGCCGAGGAATGCCTCGCCGCCGGCGAGACGCTGCTGCGGGCCGTCTCGGACCGCGTCAGCCTGGGCATCCTGCTGTGCGCCCGCGCCGAGGCGCAGCGCCTGGCCGGCAAGCCGGCAGCGGCCGAGGCGTGGCAGGCTCAGGCCGAGCAGATCGCGCTCGAGTTGACCGACGTGGAGCCAGAGTCCGAGTTCGGCCAAGCATTGCAACGCCTGCGCGACGCGGTCGGCGCGGCGATGTGAGCCGCGCCCCAGCGCGAACGATGCCTAGGGCGCCGTCGTGCAGCTGACCGTCGTCCGGGCAAGGATCAAGGTATCGCGGTTGATGATCGTGGGGTCACAGGTCCAGGTGCGCGGCGGGTTGGTGTTCGACCGGACCTTGATGGTGTACTTCCATTGGCTCACCCCAGTCGGATCAATGACGACCTGGTACGCCTGGCCTTGCTGCAGCACCGTGCCACGATAGGAAGGTGTCGCCGACCACGTGATCGCGTTGTCCGGGAACACGAAACCGCCTTGGGCAAAGGTCCAGCGGATCTGGGCCGTACCGCTGTTGAAATTGATGCAGACCGGATCGGGGTCGAGGTCCAATGAGGGCGGGCTCGCCGTGATGCCACTCACCGTCACGGTGGCCAGGCCATTGCACTGGGTGCCCGTCGTGATCGCGTCTCGCTTCTCCGCCGTCGCGCAGCCCGCGAGGATCGCCGCCGCCAACACCAGACCGAACATCAGCACTGATCGCTTCATGGCATCCTCCTCGTTGTTTTCGGCAGCGCCAGACCGGTCGGCTCTCACGCGGCCGGGAATCATGTACCAAGGCCGCGGCACTTGTCGAGTGTCGCGGCCGGCACCTCTCATCAACACGGTGGAACGGCCGCGAAGCGCCCGCCCCTACTTCTTCTCAACATGCCCGCCGAACTGGAACCGCATCGCGCTGAGGATGCGGTTCTGGAAGTCCGCCTCGCCGCGCGAACTGAAGCGCGCGTACAGCGCCGCGGTCAGCACCGGCGCCGGCACGGCCTCGTCGATCGCGGCCTGGATCGTCCAGCGACCTTCGCCCGAGTCGGAGACGCGGCCCTCGAACTTCGCGAGGGACGGGTCTTCGTTCAGCGCGCTGGCGGTCAGGTCGAGCAGCCACGACGCGATCACGCTGCCGCGGCGCCAGACCTCGGCGATGTCGTGCAGCGGCATCTCGTAGCGGTAGTGCTCGGGCACGCGCATCGGCGTGGTCTCGGCGTCGTGCGCGTGATCGGCGCTGCCGACGTTCGCGCCCTTCAGGATGGCCAGGCCTTCGGCGTACGCCGCCATCATCCCGTACTCGATGCCGTTGTGGACCATCTTGCCGAAGTGGCCGGCACCGTTCGCGCCGCAATGCAGGTAGCCGCGCTCGGCCGTGCCGGCACCACTGCGGCCCGGCGTGCGCGCGATCTCGCCGATGCCGGGCGCGAGCGTCGCGAAGATCGGGTCGAGGCGCTTCACGACCTCCGCCTCGCCGCCGATCATCATGCAGTAGCCGCGCTCCAGGCCCCACACGCCGCCGCTGGTGCCGACATCGACGTAGTGGACCTGCCTCGCCGCAAGTTCCTGCGCGCGCCGGATGTCGTCGACGTAGTACGAGTTGCCGCCGTCGATCAGCGTGTCGCCGGGCTCGAGCAGCCGCAGCAATTCGGCGATGGTCGCGTCGACGACCGCGGCCGGCACCATCAGCCACAACGCGCGCGGCTTCGCGAGCTTCGCGACCTGGTCGGCGAGCGAGGCGGCGCCGGTCGCACCGTCCTTCACGAGCGCCTGCACTGCCGCCGCGGCGCGGTCGAACACCACGCAGTCGTGGCCGCCCTTGGCGAGGCGGCGCACCATGTTCGCGCCCATGCGGCCGAGGCCGATCATTCCGAGTTGCATGCATCGCTCCCATCACGCGCCGGCGGCGCGGAACACGCATCGTAGTGCGCTCGCGCGATACTGGCTGCCGCACGCCGAACCGCCGAACGCCCATGAGCATCACGACCGCCGACATCAGCACCGCCGCCGCGCGCATCGCGCCGCACGTGCGCGAGACGCCGCTGTGGCGGCTGCCCAGCCGCGCGCTCGGGCTGCCGGCCGATGCGCCCGCGTTCGAGGTGCTGCTCAAGCTCGAACACCTGCAGCGCTCGGGCAGCTTCAAGGCACGCGGCATGTTCAACCGGCTGCTCGCGAACGCCATCCCGCCGTCGGGCGTGATCGCCGCGTCGGGTGGCAACGCCGGCATCGCCACCGCGGTGGCGGCGCGCGCGCTCGGCGTGCGCGCGGAAGTCTTCGTGCCGAGCGTGATCTCGGCCGCCAAGCGCGCGCGGCTGGCCGCGCTCGGCGCCGAGGTGGTGATCGCCGGCGCCGTGTATGCCGACGCGCTCGAGGCCTGCGAGGCACGCCAGCGCGAGACCGGCGCGCTGATGACCCACGCGTACGACCAGCCCGAAGTCGTCGCCGGCGCCGGCACGCTGGCGCGCGAACTCGAGGCGCAGCTGGCGGCGCTGGGGCAGCCGGCGCCCGACAGCGTGCTGGTCAGCGTCGGCGGCGGCGGGCTGATCGGCGGCATCGCGGCTTGGTTCGCGGGTCGCTCGCGCGTGATCGCACTCGAACCCGAACTCGCGCCGACGTTGTTTCGCGCCCGCGCGGCCGGCGCGCCGGTTGACGTGCAGGTCGGCGGCATTGCGGCCGATTCTCTGGGCGCGCGCCGCATCGGCGTCATCGCCTGGGAGATCGCGCAGCGCCAGGTCGCGCAGGCCGAACTGCTCGGCGAGGAGGCGATCCGCGACGCGCAGCGCTTCCTGTGGAGCGAGCTCAAGCTCGCGGTCGAGCCGGCCGCCGCACTGCCGCTGGCGGCGCTGCGCAGCGGCGTGCTGCGGCCGCGCGAAGGCGAGCGCGTCGCGCTGATCATCTGCGGCGCGAACCTCGACCCGGCGACACTGTCGTGACCCTGGAAACGGAGACCGGCATGAACCTTTTGATCCTCGGCGGCGGCGTCTTTCTCGGTGCCGCGACGCTGGACGCCGCGCTCGCGCGTGGGCACCGCGTGACCGTCTTCAACCGCGGCCGCGCGCGCAGCCGCTGGCCCGACGTGGTCGAGGTGCTGACCGGCGATCGCGTCGCCGACCTCGACCGACTCGCCGGCCGCCGCTGGGACGCGGTGATCGACACCTGCGGCTACGTGCCCGCCGACGTGCAGCGCAGCGCCGAGGCGCTGCGCGAGGCCTGCAACGCGTACCTGTTCGTCTCCAGCATCTCGGCCTACGCCGACACCGCCGAGCCGATGACCGCCGAGGACCATCCGCTCGCGAGCTTCGCCGGCATCGCGCGTGACGACCGCGACCTGCGCCACTATGGCCCGCAGAAGGCCGCGTGCGAGGCCGAGGTGACACGCACGTTCGGTGACCGCGCGCTGATCGTGCGGCCCGGGCTGATCGTCGGCCCGGGCGACCGCAGCGGGCGCTTCTCGTACTGGGTCTGGCGCGCCGCTGCAGGTGGCGCGATGCTCGTGCCGGATGCGCCGACCGACGGCGCGCTTCAGTTCATCGACGTGCGCGATCTCGCGCAGTGGATGGTCCGGCTGCTCGAGGCCGGCACGCGCGGTGCGCTCAACGGCAGCGGGCCGGTCGGCGGCGAGCCGATCTTGTGGGACACGTTGATCAAAGCCTGCCAGGTCGAAGCCGGCGCGCACGGCCACGTGCCGGCGCGCAGCGTGCGCGTCGGCGAGGCGTTTCTGCTGCAGCACGGTGTCCAGCCGTGGAGCGAGCTGCCGCTGTGGCTGCCGTCGATCGACGCCGACTACGACGGCTTCAACCGTGACCTGACGCGCGCCGCGGCGGCCGGGCTGCGGACCCGCGCGCTGCACGAGACGATTGACGCGGTGCTGGCCGAAGGCCTGCCGTCGCCCGACGACAAGCGCCGCGCCGGCAAGCTCACGCCGGCGCGTGAGGCCGAACTGCTGGCCGCCTGGGCGGCCAGCCACTCGTGAACGGGACGGCACGATGACGATCGAACTCAGCAAGGAAACGCGCGCCACCGCGGTCGCGTCGATCGAGCGCTACTTTCAGGAGAACTTCGAGCAGCGCATCGGCAACATCCAGGCCGCCGCGCTGCTGCACTTCTTTCTCGACGAGATCGCCCCGAGCGTCTACAACCAGGCGGTCGGCGCGGTGCAGGAGCGGCTGATCGGGCGCGTCACCGAGGTCGACATCGAATGCCACGAGGACGAGTTCGGCTACTGGGCGAAACAGCGCAAGCGCTGAACGCGGCGCCGCAACGCGGGCGCCTAGAAGCCGTTGTAGGCGATGCCGATGTAGGGCTGCGATTCGCCTTCGGCGCGCGTGTTGCCCACGCGCACGAACCAGTGCGATGAGCCCAGCGCGATGCTCAGTCCGAGGTTCGTTGCCTGGTAGCCGCGCTCGTGGTAGCGGCTCCACTCCAGCGCCGGCAGCCCGCTCGGCGCGTACTGCGCGGCGGCCAGCCAGCTGCCTCGAAAGGTCGAGGCCTGCGCCAGCGCGTAGTACCGGCCGCCGGGCGCCGGGCCATCCCACTCGGACTGCAGGCGTGCCGACGAGCGGGTGTCGTGGCCCGCGGCCGGGTTGCCACGGTCGTGGAAGTCGTTGATGCCGGCGCCGGCGCCGACCACCCAGTGGTGCGTGTCGCCGCCGATCGCCCAGCGGTAGACGATGCCGGCCGCCGTGGCCTCGCCGGTGTCCCAGCGCGCGTAGGTCGCCGAGATCAGCGGTGCCGGCGCGCCGGCCGACGAGCTGCCGAGCGCGTGCACCAGCACCGCCGTGGTCGCGGCCGAGGAAGTGTCGAGCTGGGCGTATTCGATCGCCTGCGCGCTGCCGGCGGCGCACAGCGTGACGGTAGCGAGCGCGAGGGCGCAGAAACGTGTCGGCTTCAAGGTGTGGGCTCCGGTGGGCGGGCTAGTAGGTGGAGGGCTCCGACTCGCGACGCGGCAGTTCCCACGGCTCGTCGACTTGCGGCACAGCCACCGGCAGCGGCGGCAGCTCGGTCGAGCTGACGATGCGGTAGGCGAACACTGCGATGTCGCCGCCACCCGGGCCGCTCAGCGCCAGCCGCTCGAGGCGGACGAGGCACGACGGTGCGTCGGTGCGGCGGTTCACGTCGAGCACCAGGTCGCGCTGCTCGGGCAGTGCGTTGTGGCTGACGACGAAGGCGTCGCTCGATCCGGGCGACGGTGCCGACATCAGCACCGACTCGGACGGGCCGTCGCGGTCGACGCGCGCGGCGCCGGCGTTCCAGCGCACGTTCGCCAGCGGGTTCGGCCCCGGGCCGGGCACCAGCCGCGGCATCGCGCGGCTCATCGGCGTGTCGACCCGATCGGTGTAGCCGTTCAGCACCCACTGCAGGTCCGAGCCGAACAGGAACGCCTCGAGCTGCTCGCGGCCTTCCTTGCTGGTCGAGAAGTGCAGGCCGACCGCCTTCAGGCCCGGCTCGTCCTCGGGCAGCGGCACGGCGCCGCGCACCTCGCCCCAGAACGCGACGCGGCCCTCGGGCAGGGTCAAGTGGCCGGTCAGCATGTCGCCCACCTCCAGCGTGACGGGCAGCTTGCCGTAGAAGCGCAGCCCGTTCTCGGACACGTCGTCGACGGTGCCCGACAGGCGCGAGCCATCCGCCACCACCAGCTGCGCCGGCAGCGCGACCGGGAAGCGGTACTGCTTGCGGCGGTTGCGCTGGGTGATCGCGGTGAACGCGATGACGCCGATCGCCAGTGCGCCGTTGACGATGGCCCAGAACATGCTCGCGACGACCGCGCCCACCGGGAGATTCGGCGCCACCAGCCAGACGACGGCGCCGACCGCGATCGCCAATGCGTTCAGCGTCAGCACCGACCATTGCGGAAAGGTCAGCCGCACCGCGCTGCGCTGCGCCGGCGCGCCCTTGGCGGTGACGCGGAACTTCAGCGTCGGCGCGATCCAGGCCAGCGTCGCCCAGGCGAACGCGGCGAAGCGCGCCATGTTGTACTGCTCGATGAACACGCTGCGCCCATAGCCGCGCGCGACCTCTTCGAAGACCCAGAAGGTCAGCACGCAGAACGGTGCGAAGTGGATCAGGAAGTCCGTCATGCTGGCGCGCATCGGCAGCACGCCCGACAGCAGCACCGCGACCGGCGCGAAATAGAAGATTGCCTTCTGCCAGCCGTCGAAGTAGGTCAGCACCGAGGCGAGGTAGTTGATGCGCTGCGCCAGGCTCAGCCCGCGGTGTGTCAGGATGCCTTCCTTGCGCCAGACGTGCATCGCGCCCTGGCCCCAGCGCACGCGTTGCGCCAGGAAGGGCTGGATCGACTCGGGCGCCAGGCCGAACGCCAGCGGCTCGGCGTGGTAGACCGACTCGTGGCCCTTGGCATGGATGCGCATCGAGGTGTGCAGGTCCTCGGTGATCGTGCCGGTGGCGAAGCCGCCGATCTCCTCGAGCGCGCTGCGCCGCACGACGGCGCAGCTGCCGCAGAAGAAGGCCGAGTTCCAGTAGTCCTTGCCGCGCTGGATCACGCGGAAGAACAGCGACTGCTCGGTCCACACCGCGCGGCCGCCGCCGCCGCGATGCTGGTAGGAGTCCAGGTTGTAGAAGTCCTGCGGCGTCTGCACGAAGGCCACGCGCTTGTTCTCGAAGTAGCCCAGCGTCTTGGCCAGGAAGTCGCGGCGCGGCGCGTGGTCGGCGTCGAAGATCGCGATCAGCTCGCCGCTGCTGTGCTGCAGCGCGTGGTTCAGGTTGCCGGCCTTGGCGTGCAGGTTGTCGGCGCGTTCCAGGTACTCGCAGCCGAGCTGCGCCGCCAGCGCGCGCATCTCCGGGCGCCGGCCGTCGTCGAGCAGCCAGGTCTTGTGCGGATGGTCCATGCCGCGCGCGGCGAGCAGGGTCTTGCGCACCAGATCGACCGACTCGTTGTAGGTGGGCACGAACACGTCGACGGTCACGTCCAGCCGCGCCGGCGGCGCACTGCGGTTCGTCAGCCGCCAGCACATGAAGACATGCAGCAGCGCGGTGGCGAAGCCGAACAGCTCGGCGCCATAGATCAGGCCGGAGAAGATCGGGGCGTCCGGGTTCAGCGTCCCTAAACGCCAGTGCAGGTACCAGACGCTGGCAGCGAGGAATGCCACCACGAGCAGGCGGCGCGGCCACTCCAGCGGCGTGTACGCGGTACGGTTTGAGTTCATCGTCGTGCAGACCCTTGTGCGATTCGTGCTTATCGGCAGCACACGGGTCGACCTGAGCGCCGGCGCACGGCGCGCGGCCGGCGCGGCCCGGCGCCCGCGCCGAAGGCGTGAAATCCGACCTCGTCGCACGCCGCGGTCGCGGCTCGACCCGGCCGGCGCATTGGCACAAGTCCCACGTAGCCAAGGCCGGCGCGCGGGCCGATGATCGGCGCGCCGGGTTCGGCGACACGACGGGTGCGTTCCCACCCGACCAGGAGGCAACATGCTCAGCAGGCGTCAACATCTCGTCCACCTCGGTGCTGCGATCGGGCTTGCGTTGGCGCTGGCGCCGTGCGCGCAGGCGCAGAAGAAATACGACCCGGGCGCGTCCGACACCGAGATCAAGATCGGCAACACCATGCCGTACAGCGGCCCGGCATCGGCCTACGGCACGATCGGCAAGACCGAGGCGGCCTACTTCAAGAAGGTCAACGACGAGGGCGGCATCAACGGGCGCAAGCTCAACTTCGTCACGCTCGACGACGGCTACAGCCCGCCGAAGACGGTCGAGATGGTGCGCCGCCTGGTCGAGCAGGACGAGGTGCTGCTGGTGTTCCAGACCCTTGGCACGCCGTCGAACACCGCGATCCACACCTACATGAACGGCAAGAAGGTGCCGCAGCTGTTCGTCGCCACGGGCGCGTCGAAGTGGAACGACTCGAAGGGCCACCCGTGGACGATGGGCTGGCAGCCGAACTACCAGACCGAGGCGGCGATCTACGCCCAGCACATCCTGAAGAGCGTGCCAAACCCGAAGATCGCGGTGCTGCTGCAGAACGACGACTTCGGCAAGGACTACCTGAAGGGCCTGAAGGACGGCCTGGGCGACAAGGTCAACCTGATCGTGGCCGAGGCCACCTACGAGACCAGCGACCCGACAGTGGACTCGCAGATCGTGCAGCTGCAGGGTTCGGGGGCGAACGTGCTGTTCAACATCGCCACGCCGAAGTTCGCGGCCCAGGCGATCCGCAAGGCCTTCGACACCGGCTGGAAGCCGACGCAATACGTGGCCAACGTGTCGGTCTCGGTGGCCACCGTGCTGACGCCGGCCGGCCTGGACAAGTCGGTGGGCCTGCTGTCGTCGATCTACGGCAAGGACCCGACCGACACCCGCTGGGACAACGACCCCGGAATGAACGAATGGCGCGCCTTCATGAAGA
>Ga0070667_100000345_pt1 | contig 51811 bp, 38 predicted proteins | sample KBSS33metaG_FD_64659 | JGI IMG/M metagenome (GOLD analysis project Ga0070667, IMG submission 64659) | Switchgrass rhizosphere microbial communities from Kellogg Biological Station, Michigan, USA - KBS S3-3 metaG | ecosystem: Host-associated > Plants > Roots > Rhizosphere > Soil ...
CAGCTCGTCCGCGCGATCGGTCGAATCATGAACCCCGCACCGGCCAACGAGGAATAGCCGAGGAGCCTATGCGACCCGACGACCGCGACCTCGAGGACGAAATCCGAAGCGCCCTGGAGATGAGCATCCAGGAACGGATCGAGCGTGGCGAGGATCCGAGATCCGCCCGGCGCGCCGCACTCGAGGAATTCGGATCCATTGCGGCCGCTCGCGACGCGATGCACCGGGTCTGGTACAGCCGCTGGTTCGACGCCATTTTGATGTTCTTCCAGGAAGTGCGCATCGGCCTGCGTTCTCTTCTGCGCACCCGCGGACTCGCCATCACCGTGATCGTGACGCTCGCGCTCGGCATCGGCGCCAATGCGGCGATCTTCAGCGTCGTTCGGAGCGTGCTCCTGCGCCCGCTCGTCAATCGGGATGCGGATCGGCTGCTCTACATCCGCCAGACAGCCCGGGGCATCGGGACGGAGGACCTCACTTTTTCCATGCCGGAGATCGGCGACCTCGAGTCGCGCGTGAAGTCGATCTCCGCGTTCGGCGATTTCTCCACCGTCGATTTCACGCTGATCGCGTTCGGCCGGGAGCCTCGCGTCGTGACGGCAGGCGTGGTCAACGGGTCGTACTTCGAGGTCATGGGTCTTCGCCCGGCGCTCGGGCGGCTGATCAATTCCAGCGACGACGGGCCGAACGCGGCGCCCGTCGCGGTCTTGACGCACCGGTTCTGGACGACGGCGCTCCACTCCGATCCGGCGGTCGTCGGCAAGGTCATCCGTCTGGGTCCCGGCAACGCGACCGTCGTCGGCGTCCTCGAGCCCTCGGTGCCCTACCCGGCCGAGACGGAGATCATCGCGAACGTCGTGACGAGTCCGCACCACCTCGGGGCGACGATGCAGAAGGAACGCTGGCACCGCATGACCGAGCTCTTCGGGCGGCTCGCGCCGGGCGCCACGCTGGAAGGGGCCCGCGCCGAGCTGAAGGCTGTCCACGCGTCGATGGTGCACGCACACCCGGAGTCGTACTCCCCCGGCGCCCGGGTCGGGCTCGACGTCAAGACGCTTCGCGACCAGCTCGCGTCGCCCGCGCGGACGATTCTCCTGCTGCTCCTGGCGGCGGCTGCGGTCGTTTTCGTGATCGCGTGCTCGAACGTCGCCAACCTGATTCTGGGCCGGTCGGTCCGCCGCGAATCCGAGCTCGCCGTGCGCGCCGCGCTGGGCGCCAGCCGGGGCGCGCTCCGGCGCACCCTGCTCGCGGAGAGCCTCGTCCTCTGCGTCGCGGGTGCCGCGCTCGGCCTGCTGCTCGCGAGGCCGCTCGTGGCCGTGGCGGCCCGCTACGCGGCGCGCTTCTCCGTCCGCGCGCTGGAGGCCAGGGTGGACGGCAGCGTGCTCTGGCTCGGCGCGGGGCTGGCCGTGGCGGCGGCGGTGCTGCTGGCATATGTGCCACGGCTCCCCTCCTTCGACCAGTCGAGCGCTCCGAATCCCGCCGCGGGCGGCATTCGGATCACGCCGGGCACGAACCGCCGGCTCAGGATCTTCGCGACGACGCAGATCGCGTGCTCCTTCCTGCTGCTCGTGGGCGCCGGCATGCTGGTCGCGACGCTGAACGCGATGTCGACGGCGAATACCGGCTACGACATGCGGCAGGTCCTCGCGGTCGACGTCCCGCCCCCGGCGTCCGGCGCCGGCGGCGAAGCGGCCGACAAATTCTTCCAGGAGGCCACGCGGCGGATCGGCGCGCTGCCGGGTGTGGACGGCGTCGCGTCCGGAATGGTCGTGCCCTGGCGCGACCCGTTTAGCGCCATCCTGAAGTTCCAGTTCGGGTTCGAGGGGTACCAGCCCGCCAACGGCGAGGAGAACCCGGCCTGTATGTTCCGGCCCGTCTCGCCTAGATTCTTCGCCGTGCTCGGTGTCCCGATCGTCGCCGGCCGCGACTTCACGGACCACGACCGCCCGGACGCCGAGCCCGTCGCCATCGTCAGCCAGAGCGTGGCGCAGCGGCTCTTCCCGAAAGGCGAGGCGGTCGACCGGCACCTGTGGCTCGACAGCCGCACCGGGCTGGAGCCCCAGCCGCGGCGCATCGTTGGCGTCGTCGCCGACGCGGACGACGAGAACGTCGTGCAGGTGCCGACGATGACGGTGTACTTCCCGTGGCGGCAGCTCGGCGAGCCGAGCCGACTGTTCGTCCGGGCTGCGTCGGATCCCTACGCGCTCGTCCCGGCCGTGACGCGCATCCTCCACGACATCTCCGCCGACCAGGCGGTCGAGAGGCCGGCGACGCTCGAGGACGTTCGTACCCAGGTGCTGACGCCGCAGCGGTTGAACGCGTTCGTGTTCTCGGCATTCGGCGGCATCGCGTTGCTCATCGCGGTCGTCGGCGTCGCGGGCGTGCTGGCGTTCTCGGTGGGCGCCCGGACGCGTGAATTCGGCATCCGCCTCGCGGTCGGATGCGAGCCGCGTCAGCTCAGGGCCCGCGTCCTCGGCGAGGGCGCCGCGATCGCCGCCGCGGGAATCCTGGTCGGCGGCCTCGGCGGAATCGCGCTGGCGTGGGTCGCGAGCCGGCTGTTCGGCGTGGCTCAGATGCCGGGCGTGCTCCCGATCGCCGGAGCGGCCGTGCTTCTGGCGGCCGCGGCGATCCTCGCGTCGCTCCTGCCGGCGGTCCGTGCGTCGCGCGTGGACGTCCTCCAGGCGCTGCGGTCGGAGTGAAGGCGGAGCCCATGTTCGTTTCCACGGCGGATGCCGGAGGAGGTTGCGATGCATGACACGAAGGAACGGTTGTCTCTCTTGTGGCTCTTCGCCCTATTGACCTACCTGTATGCGGACGTCGTTGCCCTCTTTGCGATTGTCGGCTCGCCGAATCTCTCCGAAGCCCCCCATCTCCCACGATGGGCCCTGATGGGCTCGGCGGTCTTGATGGAAATCCCCATCGCCATGATTCTGGCGAGCCGATTCCTCCCGCTGAGAGCGAACCGGCTGGCGAACATCATCGCGGGGAGCCTTCTGACCCTCATCAACGCTGGCCTCACGTTCGTTCCGCCGCTGCTCGGTGAGAGGACGCCCGCTCTTCCGGAGTACTTGTTCTTCGCCACGATCGAAACGGTGGCCACGTCGATCATCGTCTGGCAGGCGTGGAATTGGTCGGCGGTCGAGAGTGTCAGCGTGTCGAACGGAGGGAATCTCACGAGGGATACGATGCGCTAACTCGTTGAGAAATCTACTCTGCGCTGTCGTCAGTTGTCGTCGGCTTTTCCCCGTCCTTCTCTCCTCAGCTAAAGGCCGCGCGTTCGAATCGCGCCGGGCGCACCATTCTTTCGAACGACTTCACCAAGTCGTCTCGCCGTCACCGAAGACGGCGGCCTACGTCGCCTGCGACGACGCGGGCGCGGCGGCGTCCCGGATGCCCACTTTGCGCAGAATTGCCATCATCGGGCACCAGCCCGAGAACGCCGACTGCAGGAGGTTGGCGCCGACGAACGCCGTGAAGAGGAAGAAGCCCGGATGGACGAACCAGCCGAGTGCGACAGAGGCGAGGACGAACGTCCCCGCGATCCCCCGCAGCCAGGTATCGACGCTTGCCTTCGAGCTCATACGACACTCCTTTCCGGCTCCAGGAGCGGCGCGCCGGCGTCCACCGGCGCCCGTTTCGCTTCGGAGCGCTTGAGCAGGTAATAGAGAACGGGCACGGCGACGCGCGACAGCAGCGTCGCCGCGACCTCGCCCGCCATCATCGAGACGGCCAGCCCCTGGAAGATCGGATCGAACAGCATCACCGCCGAGCCGACGACGACGGCGGCCGCCGTCAGGAGCATCGGCCGGAACCGGACCTCGCCCGCGTCGAGCACCGCCTCGGAGAGCTCCATTCCCTGCCGGCGGCGCAGGTCGATGAAATCGACGAGGATGATCGAATTCCGGACGATGATGCCCGCCCCGGCGATGAACCCGATCATCGAGGTCGCCGTGAAGAAGACGCCGAAGAGAGCATGCGCCGGAAGGATCCCGACGAGCGTCAGCGGTATGGGCGCCATGATGACGAGCGGCACCGCGAAGCTGCGGAACCAGCCGACGACGAGCACATAAATGAGGACGAGCACCGCCGCGAAGGCGAGCCCGAGGTCGCGGAACACCTCGTAGGTCACATGCCACTCGCCGTCCCACTTCAGGCCGTAGCGGGCGGTGTCGAAGGGCGCCGTGGCCGTACGCGTCGCGATCCGGTAGCCGCCGGGAACCTGGATGCGGGCGATCCCCTTCTCGAGAGCCGCGATCGCGTAGACGGGAGCCTCCTTGCGCCCGCCGACGTCGGCGGTGACGTAGACGACCGCTTTGAGATTCTTGTGGTAGATCGACGTCTCCTCGGGCTCCTCGACGAAGCCGCCGATCTCCGAGAGCGGCACGAGGCGACCGTCGGCCGCCGCGAGGCTGAGGGCGGAGAGCGCCGCGAGGTCGTTGCGCCGCTCGGCCGGTAGCGTCACGACGAGGGGAACTCGCTCGCGCACGTCGGGAAGCTGGATCTCGCCCGCGACGTCCCGGCCGAGGGCGAGACGCAGGGTGGCGGCCACGTCGGCCTCGTGGATGCCGGCGAGTCCGGCCTTCCGCGTGTCGAGCCGGAAGACGGCCTTCGTCCTGGGACTCTCGACGTACCAGTCCACGTCGACGACGCCTTCCGTCCGCTCGAAGATCTCCTTGACCTGCCGCGCGACCTCCCGGCGGCCCGCGTCGTCGGGGCCGTAGATCTCGGCCACGAGCGTCTCGAGCACGGGCGGTCCCGGCGGGACCTCGGCCACCTTCACGCGTGCGTCGTAACGCTTTGCGACGGCGTCCACGAGCGGCCGGGCCTCGCGGGCGATCGCGTGGGAGGAGCGGCGCCGCTGCTTGCGCGGCAGGAGCGAGACCTGGACGTCCCCCTGGTGCGGCGCGGACCTCAGGAAGTAGTGCCGCACGAGGCCGTTGAAGTTGTAGGGAGCGGCGGCGCCCGCGTAGACCTCCGTGCCCGTCACCTCGGGAAGAGCGGTGAGGGCGGACGCCATCTCCGAGAGAGCGCGGTGGGTCGTCTCGACCGTGGTGCCCTCGGGAAAGTCCACGACGATCTGGAACTCGTTCTTGTTGTCGAAGGGCAGCATCTTGACCACGACCACGCCGAGGGGCACGAGCGCGACCGCGGCCGCGAGCAGCAGCCCGATGACCGCGAAGAAGGCGGCGCGGGCGCGGCCTCCATGCGCGCTCACGAGCGGCGTCATCGCCTTCCGGTAGAGGACGGCGAGCCGGCCTCGGTCGCCTTCCCGGTGGCCGGCGCCCCCCGTGGGGAGGCCCCGAAAGAGCCGCCGCGTGGCCCACGGCGACACCGCAAAAGCGATCAGCAGCGAGAAGAGCATCGCCGCCGAGGCACCGATCGGAATCGGCCGCATGTAAGGGCCCATCAGGCCGCCCACGAACCCCATCGGCAGGATGGCCGCAATGACGGCGAACGTCGCGAGGATCGTCGGGTTTCCGACTTCGTCCGTCGCCTCGATGGCGACCGCGGAAAGCGAGCGGCCTCGGGAGGACGGCATCCTCAGATGCCGGACGATGTTCTCGACGACGACGATCGCGTCGTCCACGAGGATTCCGATCGAAAAGATGAGCGCGAAGAGGGTGATGCGGTTCAACGTGTAGCCGAGCAGCGAGAAGACGAAGAGCGTCAGGGCGAGAGTCACCGGCACCGCCAGGAGGACCACTCCGGCCTCGCGGCGGCCGAGGGCGAGCGCCATCAGGAGCGCCACCGACAGCGTGGCCAGACCCATGTGCTTCAGGAGGTCGTTCGATTTCTCGGCCGCGGTTTCGCCGTAGTCGCGGGTGACCGTCGTGCGGACACCGGAGCCGATGAGACGCGGCCGCAGCGACTCGAGCTTCCGGTCGATGGCGTGAACCAGCGAGATGGCGTTTGCGCCCCGCCTCTTGCCGACGGAGAGCGTGACCGCGGGATACTGCGCGCCGCCCCCCCGCTCGCCGTGGGAAACGTAGGACGACGGCTCCTCGGGGCCGTCCACGACGCGGGCGACGTCGCCCAGGTGCACGGGCCTCCCGCCGCTTACGGCGACCACGACGGCGGAGAGATCCTCGGCGCTGCGCACGAATCCGCCGGCCTCGACGGTCACCTCGCGGTCACCGGCGACGATCGCCCCGGCAGCCATCCGCCGGTTACCGGCGGCGAGCGCCCCGGCCACGGTGCCGGCCGAGAGGCCCCGCGCCGAGAGACGCGCCGGATCGAGCTCGACTCGGAACTCGCGCCTGAGCCCCCCGATCAGCGCGGTGTCCGAAACGTCGGGGATGGTCTTGATCTCGTTCTCGACCTCGGCCGCGATCTGCCGGAGCGTCGCCGGGTCCTGCGTCGGGCTCCAGAACGTCATCGCCCAGACCGGAACGTCGTCGATCGAGCGGGCCTTGACGAGAGGAGGCGGCAGGTCGGAGGGCCACTTCTCCGCGATCGCGTCGAGCTTGCCGCGAATGCGCACGAGGGCCCGGTCGGGGTCCTCGCCGACGAGGAAGCGGACGATCAGCATGCCCCGGTCCGGCGAGGAGGTCGAATAGACGTACTCGACGCCCGGAATCGACCACAGCTCCTTCTCGAGCGGCGCGACCACCTGGCGTTCGACCTCGACGGGACGACGCCCGGGAAGCTGCACGAAGACGTCGATCATCGGCACCTTGATCTGCGGTTCCTCCTCGCGCGGCGTGATGACCACGGCCATCGCGCCGAGGGCCAGGGCGAAGGCGACCATGAGAGGCGTGAGCTTCGAATCCATGAAGGCCGCCGCCACCCGTCCGGCGAGGCCGAGCCGGAGGCGGTCGAGAGACGGGCGCTTGCCGGGGTCGAGCGTCACGACGCGACTCTCGTCCCCGCCGCGAGATCCGCCGGCGGATCCAGGACCACGCGCTCGCCCGCTTCGAGACCGGACCGGATCTCGACCAGCCCCTCGCCGGAGGGCGGCCCGGTACGGACGTATCGCAGGGCCACGGCGCCGTCGGGTCCCACGGCCCACGCGAGCTCGAGGCCGCCGCGCGCCAGGATCGCGCGGGATGGGGCGAAGAGCCGTGCCGTCTTCTCCTGCGGCAGATGCAGGCGGGCGAAGGCTCCGACCGGCGGCTCGACTCCGGCCGGAAGGTCCACGCGGACGATCCGGCGGCGGGTGGCGGGATCCACCGCGCCGACGATCTCCGCGATCCTTCCCGTGAGTGTCCGGCCCTCGAGGACGACGACGATGTCTTCACCCGGAGTGAGCCGCTCGGTCTCGCGCTCGCCGGGCGCGGCCTCCACGCGCCGGCCCCTCGCCGACGCGAGCCGGACCAGAGGCCGGCCGGGCGCGGCCAGGTCGCCGGGCGAGACCATCTTCTCAACGACCACCGCATCGAACGGAGCCGTCAGGATGGCCTGGGCGCGATCGGTCTCGGCCCGCGAGAGCGCGGCCTCGGATGCGGCGAGCGCCGCCGCCTGAGACGCCTCCTCCTGTCGGGCGTTCTCGAGCTCGATCGCGGCCGCCGCGCCGCGAGCCTCGAGCCGCTCGAACCGTCCGCGGTTGGTTCTCGCGAGGTCGAGGGCGCTCCGGCCCGCGGCGACTGCCGCCCGCGCCCCCTCGGCGGCGAGGCCGGTCTCTCGATCCTCGAGGCGCACGAGAATCTCACCCTCGCGGACCGACTGGCCAGGAACCGCCCGCACTTCCGCGACCGGAGCGGCGAGGCGGCTCGAGAGCACCGCCTCCGTGCGGCCCACGACGGTTCCCTCCACCTCGACGGTTCCGGTCACCTCGCGGCGCTCGACGGCTGCCGTCGCGAGCCTCCGCGTCTCCGCGGCCGGACGCTCGGAGGTCTTCTTCGAACAGCCGGCGAACACGACGACCCAAAGCAGCAGAGCGGCCAGGCGTTTCATCGTTCGTCTCCCTCGGGCGAGAGGCCGAGCGCCAGGCGCAGATTGGCGCTGGCAGTCACGGCACGGGCGCCGGCCGATGCCACACCGAGACGCGCTCGCAGCTCCGCCGCCCGCGCATCGAGCAGGTCCGTCAGCCGCGCCGCGCCCTCGTCGTAACGCGCCTGGCGGATCCGTCGCGCCTCGGAAGCGGCGGACTCCGCCTGCTGGAAAGCGGCGCTCTGTGCCAGGGCGGCGGCCACATCGGCGCGAGCCCGGGCGATCTCGCTCTGCGCCGCCCGACCCGCCTCCTCCGCCGCGGCGCCCGCCGCTCGGGCCTCCGCCCGCGCCTCCGCCACCCGGGCATCGATCGCCCCGGAGGCGAAGAGGGGGACGCGCACTCCCGCGAAGAACGTGGCCATGTTGCCGTACCGGCCGCCGGGCGTGGGCGCGTGCGCCTCGTAGCGGCCCGTGACGACGAGGCTCGGCCAGCGGGAGGCAGCCGCCGCCCGGCCGGATTCCTCGGCGGCCGAGGCCGCGGCTTTCGCGGCCGCCACGTCGTCCCGTTCGGCGGCTGCTTCTCCGAGCGGCGCCGACGACCCGGCCGGCAGGGGCTCGAGCGGCCGACCGGCGGCCGCAACACCGATCGTCGTGGCCAAGGCCGCCCGGGCGCCTTCGAGCGCCGACCGCTGCCCGGCGAGCTCGGCGCGCACCTCGGCGAGCACGGCGCGAGCCTGGGCGGGATCCGCCCTCGTCGTCAGCCCCTCGGCGGCGAGGGCGTCGGCGCTCGCGACATCTCTTTCGGCGTCGGCCTCGCGCTCGGACAGCAGCGCGATCGCGTCCTCGGCCCGGCGGGCCTCGGCGAACGCCGCGATCGTTTGAAAGACCACCGCGTCGCGCATGCGGTCCGATTCGAGAGACGACGCGCGGGCCGCCTCCTCGGCCGCGCGCGCCCCGGCGCGAGTCGCCCCGAAGAGATCGATCGACCAGGCCGCCGAGACCGCGCCGGCCCAGTCCTTCGTGAACGGCGGGCTGTTCGGGTCGGAGGCGAAGAATTCCTCCGACGAAAAGCGTTTCTGCTCGAGCGCGAGCGAGAACGCGGTGACCGGATTGTCCGAGGAGAGGAAGCCCACTTCGGCGAAGAGCGCGGGCCCGAGCTGGGAGCGGGCGTAGGACCCCCGGGCGCGCGCGGCTTCGCTCCCGGCGCGTGCCCGCTCGACCGCCGGCGCGCCCGCCGCGGCGAGCGCGGCTGCCTCTTTCAGCGAGAGAGGCGCTGCTCCGGTCGAGACGGCGAGGAGAAGGAGGGCGGTCAGCATCAGAGGTCTTGACTATATGACTATATAGTTATAGAGTCAAGAACTGTATGAAGGGCATTCGCGACCTTTCGGCCGGCGCCCGATGCGGCTATCCTGCGGGGGTGCGGCACCTGACCTTTCTCTCGGAGCGCGCCCGCGAGCGCATCGCCGTGCGTTTTCGGGCGCTCGGCGAACCGATGCGCCTCAAAATCCTGGAGCGCCTTTTTCGCTCGCCCGCCTCCGTCGGCGAGATCCTCGAGGCGACCGGCGGCACCCAGGCCAACGTCAGCAAGCACCTGGCCGTCCTGCACGCCGGAGGGCTCGTCCGGCGCCGGCGCTCGGGGCTCAAGACGGTCTACTCGATCGGCGATCCCACCCTCGAGCGCATCTGCGCCATCGTCTGCGACGCCGTCACCCGGGAGGCCCACGACGAGGCCCGGGCCGTGGGCCCACCCGAAAAGACGCAACGCCGGCCGGCGGCGCGGTAGGCCCACCGGGCTCCCGCGGCGGCGGCGCCCGCGCCCGGCGCACGAACTTTCCGACACCGACGGGACCTTGCCCCGTCCCACGTATACAGTTGGCCACGGCATTCCGATGACTCTCCTGGCCGGCGCCCGTCTTGGCGCCTACGAAATCCTTTCGCCCCTCGGCGCGGGCGGGATGGGAGAGGTCTACCGGGCGAGGGACGCGAAGCTCGACCGGGACGTCGCGATCAAGGTCCTTCCCCAATCCGTCGCTGCGGATCTCGACGCACTCGGCCGCTTCGAGCGCGAGGCGAAGGCGGTCGCGGCGCTGTCGCATCCCAACATCCTTTCGATCTTCGACTTCGGCAACCAGGACGGCGTCGCGTACGCGGTCATGGAGCTTCTGGAGGGCGAGACGCTGCGCGGCAGGCTCGACGCGGGCCCGATACCGCAGAAGCAGGCGGTGGACTACGCGCTGCAGGTCGCGAAGGGACTCGCCGCCGCCCACGAAAAGGGGATCGTCCATCGGGACCTGAAGCCGGAGAACCTCTTCGTCTCGAGGGACGGACATCTCAAGATCCTGGACTTCGGCCTGGCGAAACGGGTCGAGGCCGTCGACCCGGGCAAGGAGACGAGCGCGCCGACCGGGTCGGGCCACACCGAGCCCGGGACCGTCATGGGGACCATGGGCTACATGTCGCCCGAGCAGGTGAAGGGGTTCCCGGTGGATCACCGCTCGGACATCTTCTCCTTCGGAACGATCCTCTACGAGATGCTCTCGGGCCGGAAGGCGTTCCGGCGGGAGACGAACGCCGAGACGATGGCTTCCATCCTGATGCAGGAGCCGGCCGAGCTTTCGGAATCCGGGAGAAACGTCTCTCCCGCGCTCGACCGCATCGTCAAGCATTGCCTGGAGAAGGACCGGGAGCGTCGGTTCCAGTCGGCCCGGGACATCGTGTTCAGCCTCACCGACCCGTCTTCACCGGCGGTGGCAAGCGTTCCGCCGCGGGCCACCGTTCCGCCCGTCGCTTCGGCCCCGCAGGGGATGTGGATCGCGGTGCTCCCGTTCAAGTACGGCGGTGCCGACGCGGATCTCGCGGCGCTGGCCGACGGGCTCTCCGAGGAGATCGGGACCGGCCTCTCGCGGTTTCGATACCTCTCGGTCGTCGCGAGCGCCTCGGTGGCTCGCCTGAAGGACGAGGAGGGAGATCAGCGGGCTCTGGCCGCCAAGCTCGGGGCGCGTTACGTGCTGGCGGGGACTCTCCGAGGAGGAGGCTCCGCCATCCGCGTGAGCGCTCAGCTCGTCGACGCCGAGACGGGAGCCCAGCTCTGGTCCGAGACGTACGGCCGGGACCTCAAGACGACGAGCGCGTTCGAGGCGCAGGACGACGTCGCCGGGCGCATCGTCGGAACCGTCGCCGACAGCTACGGGGTCCTCGTGCATTCCATGCGGTCGGCGGCTCGGCAGAAGGACGATGCCCATCTCACGCCCGTGGAGTGGCAGTTCCAGTACTTCGCCTACCGCGAGCAGATCACGCCCTCGGCCTATGCGGAGCTCAAGACCCGGCTGGAGCGCGCGGTGGAGCGGGATGCTCGCCAGTCGGAGCTGTGGGCCTGCCTCGCACAGATCTTCGTCGACGGGTACGCGTTCGGATTCGGGGGCGACGCGGCATCTCTGGATCGAGCCCTGGCCGCGGCCCGCCGTGGCGTCGAGCTGGATCGGGCGAACCAGTTCGCGCTCGTCGCGCTGGCTCAGACGCACTTCTTCCGTCAGGACCTCGCCGCGTTCGGCCCCGCAGCCGAGCGCGCGATGGCCCTCAATCCGCTCAATACCGACGCGGTCGGGATCCTGGGGCTGCAGATCGTGCACACCGGGGAGTTCGAGCGCGGCGCCGCGATCGTGCGTCGCGCGATGGAGCTCAATCCGAATCACGCGGGTTGGATGCACTTCGCTCCCCTCTGGGAGCACTTCCACAAGGGTGAGTACGAGCAGGCGCTCGAGCGCGCGAACCGGGTGGACGTGCCAGGGCTCTTCTGGCCCTACCTGGTGATGGCTTCGGCCTGCGGACACCTCGGCCGGCACGCCGAAGCGCAAGCCGCCGTCCGGGATCTCCTGGCGCTCGACCCCGAGTTCGCGGCGCACGCCCGCTCGAACGTCGGCACCTGGCACTTCGCGAGCGGTCTGATGGAGCCCATACTCGACGGGCTGCGCAAGGCGGGCCTGGAATTGCCCGACGAGAACGGAACCGCCGTCCCGACGCGCGATCCCGCTCGCTCTTCTGCGCCTCACTCGGTCGCGACGCCCTCCGGCGAGGGATTCCGGGTCGCGGTGCTGCCGTTCAAGTCCGGCGGCGCCGACGCGTCCCTCACTGCCCTGGCCGAAGGGTTGACGGAGGGGATCGTGACCGGGCTCTCGCGCTTCTCCTACCTCCGGGTCGTCTCGCAGACGACCGGCGGCAAGAGTCTCGGCGCGCGTTATGTGATGGACGGAAGTCTGCGGCAGGCGGGCACCAGGCTGCGACTTGCGGTGCAACTCGTGGACACAGTCTCCGGCGCTCATCTCTGGGCCGAGAACTATGAGCGCATCTTCAGCCCGGAAGCGGTCTTCGAGCTTCAGGACGAGTTGGTTCCGCGGATCGTCTCGACCGTTGCAGACATGCACGGTGTTCTGCCGCGCAGCATGAGCGAAGTTGTTCGACTGAAGGCTGCGGATCAAATGAGCCCATACGAAGCGCTGCTTCGCAGCTTCGGCTACAACGAGCGGTTCACCCCGGAAGACCTTGCCGAAGTGCGGACTTGCCTGGAGCGGGCCGTTGAACAGTCTCCCGGCAATGCCGAGTGTTGGGCCATGTTGTCGTTGATGTACACCAACGAGTACGGGCATTGGGACAACGCCGCGCCGGATTCGCTCGACCGGTCACTTCGAGCCGCACGAACGGCGGTCGAAGCGGCGCCCTTGCATTCCCTGCCGTATTACGCGCTGGCCCAGGCTCTCTTCTTCAAGCGCGAGATTCCGGCTTTCCGAGTCGCAGCGGAACGGGCCGTGTCGCTCAACCCGATGGATGGAGCCACCGCCGCGTTCATGGGTCTGCTCATTGCCTACGCCGGGGATTGGGAGCGCGGCTGCGCTCTGTCAGACAAAGGCTCGCAACTGAATCCCAACCATCCCGGATGGTACCGCTATACCGCCTGGCACGATGCCTACCGCAAGAAGGACTACCACAAAGCACTGGAAGTAGCCCTGCAACTCAACGCCCCTCAGAACTACTACACGCACGCGGTGCTCGCCATCTGCTACGCGCAACTTGGCCGGATGCAGGAGGCGCGCAGCGCACTCCGGGAAATGCTCGCGCTGAAACCGAACTACGCCGAGGTTGCACGCGAGCTGCACGGGAGATGGATCGATCCGAATCTGGTGGAGCAGCTGATGGATGGGCTGCGGAAGGCGGGCCTGGAGATTCCGCCCGCGAGCGCAACGCAATCCCACTCGGACTCACCCGCGAGCAACGCGAGCGCCGGGGACCGGAGGACTCCCGACGAAGGCTTCTGGGTCGCGGTCCTGCCGTTCAAATACGCCGGCGCCAATGCCGACCTCGCCGCCCTGGCCGAGGGGCTGTCCGAGGACATCGTCACGGGATTGTCGCGGTTCTCATACCTCAAGGTCATCGCGAAGAGCTCGACCTCGCGTTACGCGAACGCATCCGTCGACACGCAGGCCGTCGCCACGGATCTCGGCGCGCGCTACCTGATGGAGGGAACTCTTCGTCAGGCGGGAGCCACGTTGCGCATCGCGGTGCAACTCGTCGATGCGAGCTCCGGCGCCCACCTCTGGGCCGAGACCTTCGACCGTCCCTTCCGCCCGGAGGCGGTTTTCGAGCTCCAGGACGAGCTGGTGCCGAGGATCGTGTCGACCGTCGCGGACGCGCACGGCATTCTGCCTCACAGCATGAGCGAAGGACTCCGAAACAAGTCTGTCGAGGAAATGAGCCCGTACGAGGCGGTGCTGCGCAGCTTCGGCTACGGCTACCGCATCGGTCCCGAAGAGCACGCCCTCGTGCGCGCCGGCCTGGAGCGGGCGGTCGAAGAGGCGCCCGGGTATTCAGACGCGTGGGGCATGCTCTCCTTGGTTTACGGCGAGGAGCATTCCCAGGGATTCAATCCCCGGCCCGATCCCCTCGGGCGCGCCCTCCAGGCCGCGCGGCGAGCGGCCGACGCCGCACCGTCCAACGCGCTCGCGTTCAATGCGCTGGCCCGCGCCTACTTCTTCCGCAGGGAGCTCGCGGCGTTCCGCACCGCCGCCGACAGGGCCCTCGAGCTCAACCCCTTGAACAGTCCCACCCTGGCCGGTCTGGGCAGTCTCATGGCCTACGCGGGCGATTGGGAGCACGGCTGCGCTCTCGTCGAGCGAGCCACGCAACTGAATCCTCGTCATCCAGGCTGGTACTGGATGGCGCTCTTCATGAACGCCTACCGGAAAGGCGACTACCGAGGCGCGATCCGGATCGGGCTCAAGGTCAACTTGCCGGAGTTCTCCGGGACTCATGAGGCGATGGCCGCCGCCTACGGGCAGCTCGGGGAGCGGGAAGCGGCCGGCAGAAGCTTGCGGGAGCTGCTGCGCCTCAAGCCGGATTACGCCACGAACCCACGCGAGAAGCTCCAGAAGTTCGTCTCGGCGGAGCTCGTCGAACATTGGATGGACGGCCTCCGAAAGGCGGGGCTCGAGGTTCCCGCGCTGCCCGGAAGGGATCTCGCTTCCGCGCCGCCGGACCCGGTGGAGTGATCCCGGCGCGCGCTCCGCGGGCCCGCGAACACCTTTCGACCCGGCAGATGGTCACTTTTCTCGGCCGCCCCCGTTAATTAGGTAAGAGACCAAAGGAGGTGGCCATGATCGACCTACGCCGATTCCTTCCCCTATCCGTCCTTCCGGGTTTGAGATTCGCCGCTTTCGCCCTCGCGCTTCTCGCTCTCGCCGCACCCTCATCGGGCAGCACTCTCGTCTCCTGTGCGTTCGGCGGCACACCCCAGGATCACGCCGACAGCGGCATCGTCGTGCTGAACTATCCCGGCACCAACGTCCGCCGCGTCCACATCGGCTACGGAGCCAACGCCTCCGGGCAGTACCTGATCACGGCTCAAGTCCGTAAGGGTGCCTTCAATGGACCCATCCTGGGAAGCTCGAGCATCTACCTCACCCTGGACGAGAACGCGACGGCCGACGTCGACGGATTCTTCCATTTCGGCGGGCAATTCGACGGCGCCCCGGTCACACCCGGCAACACGCTCACGATCACGCATACGTGGGAGGGGCCAGGCGTGCTCTTCTTCGACGCCGGAAACGGCGCTTTCGATTCTTCGGGCAACTGCGGGGGCGCCTACGAAACCATCGGCACCAGTTCTCCTCTGGACGTTCCGGTGCGAGGCACGATGGGAATCGAAATCGACCAGGACGACCTGACGACCGCCTGCACCAAGAGCGACACCGTGATGTGCATCGACGACAACGCCGGGGACTTCCGCTTCCAGCTCACGGTGGACTTCGCCCATGCCGGCGGCCGCTCCGGCTCCGGACAGGCCTCCGTCGGGACCGTCGGACAAGGTCGTGGCGGAAGCTTCTGGTTCTTCAGCCAGGACAACCCCGAAATCCTCGTGAAGGTCCTCAACGGCTGCGGGGTGAACAACCACTTCTGGGTCTTCCTCGACGCGGGAACCAACGTGGGGTTCAACGTTCACGTTCTCGACACGTCGACGAACGCAACGAAGACGTACTCCAATGCCGACAATACGGCGGCGGTGCCGGTCCAGGACACGTCGGCGTTCGCCTGTCCCTGACGACAGACACGGTCCCCATCTCGTCACTGCCTTCGGCAGTGCGGTAGAGTCCCAGGGCTTCGAGGAGGAGATTTGCTCGGATCAACCGTTTCGCACTACCGGATCGTCCGTGAGCTCGGCTCCGGCGGCATGGGCGTCGTGTACGAGGCCGAGGACACGCGGCTCCGCCGCAACGTCGCCGTGAAGTTTCTCTCGGCCGCGCTCGCGAAGGACGCGCCGATGCTGGAACGCTTCGAGCGCGAGGCGCGCGCCGCGTCGGCTTTGAGCCACCCGGGCATCTGCACCGTCCACGCCATCGAGCAGCACGCGGGACAGTCCTTCATCGTGATGGAGCTCGTCGAGGGCGAATCGCTCGCGACGCGAATCGCCGGAAGGCCGATGGCGATCGGCGAGCTGCTCGAGCTCGGCATCCAGATGGCCGACGCGCTCGAGGCGGCGCACGCGAAAGGCATCGTCCATCGCGACCTGAAGCCGATGAACCTGATGGTGACCCAGCGCGGCCAGGTCAAGATCCTCGACTTCGGCCTGGCCAAATTCGAGCATCCCGACGCGGCGGGCCCGCAGACAACGACACCCACCGCTCCGCCGCGGGCCGGAGATCTGACCGCGGCGGGGACGGTATTCGGGACCGTGCACTACATGTCGCCCGAGCAGGCGCGCGGTCTCACGACCGACGCGCGCACCGACCTCTTCTCGCTCGGCGCAATCCTCTATCAGATGGCGACCGGCGATCGGGCCTTCGAGGGCGACACGCAGGCGGTCGTCTTCGACGCGATCCTGAACCGCGACCCGAGGCCCGTCGCGGACGTCAACGCGGCGATGCCCGCCGCGCTCGGGCCCATCCTGGAGAAGGCGCTCGAGAAGGAACGCAACCTCCGCTATCAGACCGCGACGGAGCTGAAGACCGACCTGTTGCGCCTGCGACGCAAGCTCGACGCGACGAGGTCCGGCCCGACGGGCGCAACGGGTCATGCCGCGATCTCGGACACGAAAACGCCGGCCCAGCGCGCGCAACGCTCGATCGCCGTCCTCTACTTCGAGAACCTCTCGGGGGTGAAGGAAGACGAGTACCTCCGCGACGGCATCACCGAGGACATCCTGACCGACCTCTCGAAGATCAAGGGGTTGAACGTCTTCCCGCGCACGACGGTGCTCGCGTTTCGCGACCAGAAGGCGACTGCCGCGGACGTCAGCCGGCAGCTGCACGCCGACTTCGCGCTCGAGGGGAGCCTCCGGCGAGCCGGGAACCGGCTGCGCATCAACACGCAGCTCGTGGACGCGGCGACGGGCTTCCCCGTCTGGTCGGAGCGCTACGACCGCGAGATGTCCGACATCTTCTCGGTGCAGGACGAGATCGCGCACAAGATCGCCGAGGCGCTGCGCATCAAGCTCACGCCGCAGGAACAGGCGGAGCTGGCCGCCCGGCCGACGGACAATCTGCAGGCCTACGACCTCTATCTGCGGGGCCGCAGCTACGCGCGGCGGCTCACGACGCGCGACATGGAGTTCGCGCTCCAGATGTTCGAGAACGCGGTCGCCCTCGATCCCAACTTCGCGGTCGCCTGGGCGGCGATCGCGAACGGCTGCGCCCACGTGCAGTACTGGTCCGCCGCCGGCGGGACCTACATGGAGCGCGCGCACTCGGCGTCGCTGCGCGCGGTGGCGCTCGCGCCAGAGCTTCCGGAGGTCCTCGTCTCGCAGGGCTGGATCCTCTACGCCGGAAACCGGTTCGAGGATGCCGTCCGGCTGACGCGGGCGGCGATCGCGCGCAAGCGTGACGCCGAAGGGGCGTACTACCTGCTGATGCGGACCCTGTTCGCCTCCGGCAAGCTGGAGGAGGTGGCCGCGCTCGCCGAGGAGGCGATCGCCGCGACGGGCACCGACTACAACGTCTACATCCCGATCATGAACGCGCTCGGCGCCCTCGGGAGGGAAGAGGCCAAGGCGAGCGTTCGAACGCGCAACATTCGAGCGCTCGAGAACCACCTGCGCGAGGTACCCGAGGACGCCCGCGCCCGAATTCTCCTCGGGGGCATGTATGCCCAGGAGCACCGTACCGAGGACTCGATCCGCGAGACCAACCTCGCGATGACTCTGCGGCCCAATGAGGCGACCGTGCTCTACAACGCCGCCTGCACGTTCGCCAACCTCGACCGGCGAGCCGAGGCGCTCGACGCGCTTCGTAAGGCCTGGGACGCGGGCTACCAGGATGCCGACTGGACGCGTCGCGATCCCGATCTGGCGCCCCTCCACGGCGAGCCGGAGTTCGAAAAGCTCTACCCCGCGCCGAAGAGCGAGTAGGAAGCGGGCGCGGAAGCGACGAGCTAGCTCGGCGTCGCCGCCGCGAGCGCGGCTCGCGGACCCGCGAACTCGCAGCGGTCGGTCGGCAGTGGAACCATGCCGGGCAGCGTCTTCGTCTCGGCATGAACGCAGACGCGCGTGCCGTCCCGGTAGCTCTCGAGAACGCCGTGCCGCCGGCACTGCGGGCAGCGGATGACGGTTCGCGATGAGCTGACGAGTGCTCCGAGCGGCAAGCGGGTGAAGTCGAGAGTCTCCATGCGACCTCCAGAGGCCGGCAGGATGAGCGCGCGGGATGGAGCCAGGATGGCCGCCACGTAAATTTTCGTCTCGACAACAGGGATCTGAAATGATCGCCGGTCACGATCTGCGCTCTTCTGTCTATAAGCATCTGAAATTAAGAGACTTACATAATAGGACTGTCGCGACCGGCAGTTCTGAAGAGTTGACTCGGAGTCGTCGCGAGTGTAGTGTTCGCCGTCCCTTTCCCGCCACCCTCAGCGGGAACGCGGGCTCGAATTCGTCCGAGGGCAATGTCTTTCTTCAACCTTCGAGGAACAACCGTGCCCGTCAGCTACGAGATCGACCACCGGCGCAACCGCATCGCCACCCGCTGCATCGGCGACACCACGCTCTCCGAAGTGCTCGCGCACTTCGATGAGCTGGAGCGCGACCAGAATCGGCCGCCACGCCTCGACGTCTACCTCGACCTCACCGAGCAGACGAACCTTCCGACCGCCCAGCAGATCCAGGCCGCGGCCAGCCGGATCGGAATGGCGAAGTGGATGATCGACTTCCGCGCCTGCGCGATCGTCGTCAACCGCGATGCGCTCTTCGGCATGCTGCGGATGTTCGAGGTCTTCGCCCACCCGCACTTCGAGCGCCTCCGCGTCTTCCGGGACGCCACGGCGGCGCGGGCCTGGCTCGACAACGGAAGCTCGCCCTCCCAGGCGGCCTGACCGCGAGGGGCCTCCGGCACGGTTCCTGCTACGAGGCCGGAGGAGGTTCTATGTTGCTCGCGATTGGAGTGATCCTGCTCATCGCGTGGGCCCTCGGGCTCTTCGCGTTTCACGTGACCGGAGCGCTCATCCATCTCCTGGTGGTGCTCGCCCTGGTTTCGTTCATCTTCCACATCCTGCGCGGCCCGACCCGAGCCGTCTGACGCCGCCCCGGAGGAGGCCCGTCCTCGGAATGCGACGGTCCCCCGTAGGCGTTGAATCGTGGCCAGGAGGTGCAGCTTTGAGACCGACTCTTTCGGCCGGGATTCTGGGGATGCTCCTCGCGACGGGTTTGTCCGCCGCCGAGGTCCATGGAACGATCAGCGAGAACGGCAAGCCTCTCCCGCAGGGCGTGGCCGTCAAGCTCGAGTGCCCCGGAGGGGCGGCGGCTTCGGCGGCGACGGACTCCTTCGGCGGGTACAGCCTCAAGACGGCGGCGAGCGGGGACTGCAAGATCACGGTCGACTACAAGGGCGGCCTCTCGCTCCCGGTCACCGTCTACGACAAGCCCAGCCGCTACGACCTCGTCGTCAAGACCGACGGCGGCAAGGCCGTCCTCGCCCGCAAATGATTCCGGAGCGCGCCGGTCCGGAGCATCCGGACCATCCGGCGGGTCCGCCCCCGCCGAGGCGCGACGCGTGGGACAAGCTCGCGATCATCCTGCAGCCGGTCGGCGGGCTCCTCACTGCGGTCGCCGTCGCGATCCTCGGGTTCTGGACGTCGAGCTACCTGCGCCAGCGCGAGCAGCGCGAGGCGATCGAGCAGGAGAAGCTCCAGACGCGTGACACCAACGCGCGCCTCTACTCGGAGCTGACGAGCCGCCGCGAGGAGGCCGAGAGCGCGTTGCGCAAGGACATGTTCACCTCGATCATCAACTCGTTCCTGCGCGAGGGCCCCGCGACGATCGACCAGAAGCTCCTGAACCTCGAGCTCCTCGTCTACAACTTCAACGACTCCCTCGACCTCAAGCCCCTCTTCGATCAGATCGGGCGCGAGATCCAACAGAGCCCGCGGAAGGCCGAGTACGCCGCTCGGCTCGAGCGCGTGGCCGAAGAGATCGTCAAGAAGCAGATGCTCGTCATTCAGGAGGGCGGCGACACCGTCGACGCGACCGTCAATTGGAAGACGCTCACCTTCGCCAGCGGCGCGGACTTCGTCGCCAAGGACCTCACGTCGGACGGGCTCACGCGCAACTTCAGGCTGGAGATCCTGGGCGCCGACGCGGCGAATCGGCAGGTCCAGCTGCGGGTCACCGTCCGTGGCGGCCAGAGGGGCGCGGCCGAGACCACCTCGGCGGAGTTCTGGCTCGGTCCCTTCGACTTTCCGATGATCGACAACGTTCGGCTGCCCCACGACCAGCGCATGGCGGCCGTGCTGAACAACTTCGATTCCCGATCCGGGAGCGCCGATCTGACCCTCGCCTATTTCCCGGGTAAGTATGCGGGGCTGCGCGAGAAGCCCTACTACGACGAGGTCCTGGCCAAGCTCCTCGCCGCGAATCAGTCCACGGTCCCGGCGGCGGCGACGCCCGCCAAGTAGAGAATCCCGCCTCGATATTCAAGGGAGCCTAAATGGGATCGGTCGGCGCACCGGTACAATTCGGGAATCTCCGCCCGGCTGGCGGGATTCGTGGTACTTAGGCATCGCAAGGCGAGGTGAGAGCGTGGGGGCGTTGGGCGCGTTGAAGATCGGGTCCGAGGAGCATAAAGCTCTCTTCTGTAACGAGTTCGTTCGGACCCACAACCCCTTCGAGCCCGCCCGGATCCAGTGGCCGGACCTGGACGCGGAGACCCTCGGCCGCCTGAAGGCCCTTCCGATCTGGAACGAGGCCGTCCAGACCGAGGCGGAGACGGCCCTCAAGGTCCAGACTCTCGGAAAGAGCGAGCCCGATCCGGTCCTCGCCGAGGCCATCGCGCTCCAGGGCTACGAGGAGGGGCGCCACGCGGCGGTCCTGAGGCTCCTGACGACCCGCTACGGCATCCCCGTGAAGCCCTTCGACGAGCCGAAGCCTCCCGAGAAGCCGGTCTGGGCTTTTCTCTCGACCGGCTACGGGGAGTGCCTGGACTCCTTCTTCGCCTTCGGCCTCTTCGCCCTCGGCAAGCGCTCCCGGTACTTCCCGATGGAGCTCATCGACGTCTTCGATCCCATCATGCAGGAGGAGGCGCGCCACATCCTTTTCATCGTCAACTGGGCCGCCTACCTGCGCGCGCGCGCCGGGCTCGCGGGGCGTCCGGCGTTCGACGCCCGACGCGCCTGGATCGTCTGGCAGCAGCTCGTCGGGCACGCCCGGCAGGCGCTGCGGGCCTCTCGCGGCGGCGACGACGCTGACTCCGACGCCGCCGGGGCCGGCTTCACGATGAACAGCCACTCGGTCTTCGGCGACGTCACCGCCCGCTCCTTCCTCGAGCTCTGTCTCTCCGAGAACGACCGGCGGCTCTCGCTGTACGACTCCCGCCTGCTTCGGCCGACGATGGTTCCGTCCGCGGTCCGCCTCGCGCTCCGCTTCCTCCCGAAGAACGGCGCCGGCGCCGGCTTCCACAAGGGAGACGAGACGCCCGCGGAGCCGCCGCGGGCCTCAGCAACCACACCCTAGGAGGTCTGTTTGGCCAGTTACGCCCGGACCCTCTTCCTGAACCCGCCCTCCTTCGAAGGCTTCGACGGCGGTGCGGGGTCGCGCTATCAGGCAAAGCGGGAGATTCGCTCCTTCTGGTATCCGACCTGGCTCGCCCAGCCGGCCGCCCTCGTCCCGGACAGCAAGCTGATCGACGCGCCGGCGCGCGGACTCTCGCTCGAGGACGTCCTGCCCGCGGCCAGCGAATACGAGCTCCTCGTGATGCACACGAGTACGCCGTCTTTCCATGCCGACGTGAAGGTCGCGGAGGCCTTCAAGAGCGCGAACCCGAAGCTGCGGATCGGCATGGTGGGCGCCCACGTCGCCGTGTCTCCCGAGGACTCGCTGCGCGCGTCGAAGGCGATCGACTTCGTGGCACGCAACGAGTTCGACTACACGATCGAGGAGGTCGCGCTCGGACGCCCGCTCGATCAGGTCGACGGCTTGTCGTTCCGGGTCAACGGAAACGGGCACGTGGTCCACAACAAGGAGCGGGCCACCCTCGAGAACATGGACAGCCTGCCCTTCGTGACCGAGGTCTACCGGCGGGACCTGGTCATCGAGGACTACTTCATCGGCTACCTGCTCCACCCGTACGTCTCGCTCTACACCGGGCGCGGATGCCGCTCCCGCTGCACCTTCTGCCTGTGGCCGCAGACGATCGGCGGACACCGCTACCGGACGCGCAGCGCCGAGAACGTGGCCGAGGAGATCCGGCGGGGCAAGGAGTACTTCCCGCAGGTCAAGGAGTTCTTCTTCGACGACGACACGTTCACCGACGACCTGCCGCGCGCGGCGGCCATCGCCGAGAAGCTCGGGGAGATCGGCGTCACGTGGTCGTGCAACGCCAAGGCGATCGTGCCCTACGAGTCGCTCAAGATCCTTCGCGACAACGGACTGCGCCTGCTCCTCGTGGGATACGAGACGGGAAGCCAGCAGATCCTGAACAACATCCGGAAGGGGACGCGGATCGACGCCGCCCGCCGCTTCACCGAGGACTGCCACAAGCTCGGCATCACGATCCACGGCACCTTCATCGTGGGCCTGCCGGGCGAGACGCACGAGACGATCCAGGAGACGATCCGCTTCGCGCGCGAGATCAACCCGCACACGATCCAGGTCTCGCTCGCGGCGCCCTATCCGGGGACGGAGCTCTATCAGCAGGCGGTCCAGAACGGCTGGCTCGAGGCGGACCGCCTCGTGGGCGACAACGGCGTGCAGATCGCGTCGCTCTCCTATCCGCACCTCTCGCGCGAGGAGATCTTCGGCTCGCTCGAGGAGTTCTACAAGCGCTTCTACTTCCGCCCCAAGAAGATCGCCGAGATGACCCTGGAGATGGTGCGCAGCGGAGAGATGATGAAGCGGCGACTGCGCGAGGGGGCGGAGTTCGCGCGCTTCTTGTGGAGCCGGGAGGATCACGCCTGAGACGGCTCGCGGTGACCGCCGACGACTTCGGGTTCTCGCACGGCGTCAACCAGGCGATCCTGCGGGCACACCGCGAGGGAATCGTCACCCGCACGAGCCTCATGGTGACGGGCGACGCCGCGGCGGAGGCCGTCGCGATCGCGAGGGCGAACCCGGATCTCGCGGTCGGCCTGCACCTCGTCGTCGTGTCCGGACGCGCGGCGCTTCCTCCGCGGGAGATCCCCGCCCTCGTGGACGATCGGGGACTCTTCCGCGGCGGCCCCGTCGGGATCGGCCTGCGCTACCAGTTCTCGCGCGCGGCGCGCACGCAGCTCTCGCACGAGATCCGGGAGCAGCTCGTGCGGTTCCGGGAGACGGGCCTCCCCCTCGCCCACGTCGACGGGCATCTCCACATGCACCTGCACCCGGTCGTCCTGTCTTGCCTGGTCGAGCTCGCGGAGGAGTTCGGGATCCCGGCTCTTCGGTTGCCTCGTGAAGAGCTTCGCTGGAACCTGGCGTTCGATTCGCGTTCGGCGGCGCGGAAGGTCCTGTGGTCCGGCGTCTTCGGGCGCCTGCGGCGCCACGCCGAGTCCAGACTGTCGTCCGCGCGGATCGCCGTCTCGGACCGCGTCTACGGCCTGCTGCAAACCGGACGGATCACCGAGGACTATCTCCTCGACCTCCTTTCGCGGCTCGCCTCCTCGGAGACCTCGGCGGTCGAGATCTACGCGCATCCCGACGCCGCCCTTCCGGGAGAGCCCCTCAACGGTCCCCCGGGCGCCGGCCCGAGAGAGCTCGAGGCGATGCTCTCGCCGAGGGTGCGCCGCGCGGTCGCGGAGGCGGGATTCACGTTCGCGGCGCGCGACGCGGCGAGCGCGGGCCGACTCGGGAGTCCCCGGGCGGCCGTCGCCGCCTGGCAGGGGCGATCCTCGTGACCCCGCACGGGTCTCTCCTCGCCTACGCCGGGACGGCGGCCGAGGCGCTCCTCGTGACCGTCTGCGTCACGTCCATCGCGTACTACGCGTTCGCGGTCTACGCGGCGCGCGCCTTCTTCCGCCTTCCGCCGAGGCGGCTGGACGGCCCCTTCCCTCCCGTCACCGTGCTCAAGCCGCTCCGCGGCCTCGATCACGAGGCGTACCGCAACTTCGCGTCCTTCTGCCGGCAGGACTATCCCGAGTTCCAGATCGTCTTCGGCGCCGACGACGCCGACGAGCCGGCTCTCGAGGTCGCGCGCGCGATCGCCCGAGACTTCCCGCAGATCGACGTCTCGATCGTCGTGGGCGGCCAGAGGCCGGCCGCGAACCCCAAGATCGGGAATCTCTCCGGCATGTACTCCGCGGCGAAGCACCCCGTGCTGCTCGTCTCCGACAGCGACATCCGCGTCGGACCCTCGCACCTGCGGACGATGGTGCAGCCGCTCTCGGACCCCCGCGTGGGCGTCGTGACGTGCCTCTACCGCTCGCACGCCCACGGCCTCGCGGGCGAGTTCGACGCCCTGAGCCTCTCGACGGAGTTTCAGCCGTCCGTCCTGGTCGCGCGGCAGCTCGAGGGCATCACCTTCGCGATGGGCTCCGGGATCTGCATCCGCCGCTCCGTGCTCGAGGGAATCGGCGGCTTCGACGCGATTGGCGATTACCTCGCCGACGACTACTTCCTGGGTAACCTCCCCTCGCGCGCCGGAAGCACGGTCGAGCTCGCCAATCACGTCGTGGAGCACCGGCTCGACACCGCGAGCCTGACCGGGCTCATCCATCATCAGATCCGGTGGAATCGCGGCACGCGCGCGGCCCGCCCGTGGGGATACGCGGGGCTGCTCTTCACGCACGGCGTCCCGGCCGCCCTTCTCTTGCCCCTCGTGGCCTTCGGGTCACCGGCCGCCTGGACACTCTCCGCCACGACGCTCGCCGCGCGTCTGACGATGGCCTGGTACGTCGCGGTGCGCCGCCTGCGGGATCCCGTCGCCCGGCGCGCGCTGTGGCTCGTCCCCCTGCGCGATCTGCTCGGCTTCGGGCTCTGGATCGCGGCGTACCTGGGGACGACGATCGTCTGGCGCGGACAGCGTTTCCGGCTGGGCGGCGGAGGAAAGCTCTCGCCGACGCCGGCGCGCCCGGCGGCGCCGTCGCCGTCGCAGCCGATGGCGCCCGAGAGCGGCGGCGAGGCGATCGCCACCACCCGCGCCGCCTCCTAGGCTCCCCATCCATGAGCGCCCCGAAGCTGCAGCTCGCGCTCCGGGTCTCCCCGCACCCCTTCGCGATCGCCGGCCTCGCGGCGCACGTTCGCTCCGAGCGCGCGCTGGCGGCTCTTCCCGGCGTCGCCCGGTGCGTGCCGTCGGGACAGGGCTCCCCCGATCTCCCGACTCTCGTGGTCTCCGGCGATGGCCTGCCGGAGACCGCGGCGCTCGTGCGCTTCGCGACGAAAGCGGAGGCGGAGGCCGCGGCCGTCGGGGGCCGGGTGGCCTGGACTTGGCGAGGTGAGACGGTCGCCGCGTACTTTCCGGCGGGGGATGCCCCGCAACCGGAAGCCGAGTGGCCTCCCGCGCGGGTCGTGTCGGCGATTCCGGCGGCGGAGGAATCCTGGATGCCCGTTCGCGACGCGGCGGAGGCCCGAGCCGCCGAGGACCGTCTCTTCGCCGCGCTCGGAAAGCCGACCGATGGCTTCCTGTCCCGTCTCGACCGGCGCGTCTCGACGGCCCTGTCGCGCCGGCTGGCCCGGACCGCGGTCACGCCCAACCAGATCACCTGGGTGAGCATCGTCGTCGGGCTCGCGGGCGCCCTCGCGATCGCCGCGCCCGGCCGCGGGATCTGCCTTGCCGGAACGCTCCTCGTCTGGCTCTCCGCGATCCTCGACGGTTGCGACGGCGAGATCGCCCGCGTCAAGCTGCTCTCCTCGCCGGCCGGCGCGCGCCTGGATCTCTTCGGCGACCACGTCGTCAACTTCGCGACGCTCGCCGCGATTGCCGTCCACGTCCATCACGCGAGGCCCCAGGGCTTCGGCGTCGCCGCGCTCCTCCTCGGCATCGGCGTCGCCGCGAGCGCCGCCGTCGTCGCCTGGGCGTCGGCGGCACCCTCGCCGGCGCCCGGCCGGATCGACCTCCTGATCGAACGCCTGGCCAGTCGGGACTTCATCTACCTCGTGATCCCGCTCGCCGCCCTGAACCGGCTCGACTGGTTCTTCTGGGCCGCGGCGGTCGGCTCCAACCTCTTCTGGCTGTCGCTCTGGGCGGTTCACTGGAGGTCACGCCATGGGGTCGTACGGCCGCGCGACTCCACGTCCTCGCAGTCGCCCGCCTGACCCCGCCGCCATGAAGAGGATCGAGCGGATCGGCTTCGCGGCCGGCGTCCTGTTGCTCTGCTGGCTCCTCTGGCGGATCGGACCGGACGCGCTCCTCGCCAACCTGTCCGAGGTCGGCTGGGGTTTCGTCCTGATCCTCGCGCTGCACGGCTTCAACGTGCTGTTCAACTCGCTCGCGTGGAGGCGGGTCCTCTCCGCCGATCACCCCGTGCCGCTTCCGGTCCTCGCCGAGATGCAGATGGCCGGCGACGCCGTCAACGCGGTCAACCCGCTGGGCGTCGTGGGCGGGGAGCTGATGCGCGTGCGGCTCCTGAGCCGAGTCGTGCCCGTGTCGGCGGCCACCGCGTCGGTCGGGCTCGTGGCGACGGCGCAGTTCGTCTCGCAGATCCTCTTCGTGCTGTCCGGGACTCCGCTCACGATCCACTGGATCAGGGACGCCGGCATCCGCAAGGGCCTCTGGATCCTGTGCGTCCTGCTGCTGGTGCTCTTCCTGATCGTGCTGTGGCTCGCCCTCTCCCGCACCGCCTTCCCGGCGATCCGCAACCGGCTCCGCGGAATCGCCTGGCTGCGGAGGCGCTGGGCCGCGATCCCCGAGCGGTGGAAGAAGACCGAGTCGGAGACCATCGGCGTGCTGCGCGAGCGTCCGGGCTCCTTCCTCCTGGCGGTCGCCATCACGTTTCTGGACTGGCAGCTGGGGGTGATCGAGGCGCTCGTGATCCTTCGCCTCCTGCATCAGCCCATCACGTTTCCGCAGGTCTACGCGATCGAGCTGCTGTCGGTGGTCATCGAGGGCATCCTCTTCTTCGTTCCGGCGAAGATCGGGACGCAGGAGGGCGGCAAGGTGCTGATCTTCCTGGCGATGGGCCTCGACCCGATGAAGGGGCTGACGCTCGGCGTCATTCGCCGCCTCTGCGGGCTCTTCTGGGCGGGCGTGGGCCTCGGGTTCCTGGGCCGACTCTCGCGGAAGGCCGAGGCCTGATCCCGCTCCGCCTCCCGCCTACCGCTTCACGACTTCCGTCTCGCTGAGGCACGGCGGATCCGCGCCGAGCACCGACCGGGCGAGCTCGCCCCGCAGCGACAGGAGCCGCGCGCGCTCGAGCAGCGAGCTCAACGCGGCGCGCGAGGCCTCCTCGTCGGCGTCGGAGAGCACGATCTGGCGGTCGTCGAGGTCCGAGAGCTCGCTGCGGCCTTCGCGGACCAGGAGCTGCAGCGCCGAGAGGGCCTGCTCCTCGATCCCTTGCGAGCGCCGCGTCAGGCTCTTCTCGGCGGTCGTGCGCGCCACGCTCGCCTCCGCGCGCCGCACCGCCAGCTCGAGGTCGGACTCGCGCGCGGCGCGCTGCGCCTCGGCCTCCTCGAGACGGGCGCGGGCGCGGTCGCGGCCGTCCTCGAAGCGTCCGCCGGTGAACACCGGGATCGCGATCGAGACGCCGACCGCGACCGAGTCCGGCGTGAAGGTCACGTAGTACTTGTCGAAGTCGTTGTACTTGGACAGGCGCTGATACGACGCCGACGCCTCGACGATCGGGGCGAAGCGCTTGTTCTCGAGCCTCGCGGAGTGCCCGAGCAGCTCCACCTCGCGAGACAGCGAGCGCAGCTGCGGATCCGCGGCGCGCGCGGCGGAGAGGTTCTCGGACGAGGTGAGCTCGGGGACCGCGACGTCGGGATCCGCCGCCAGGGTCAGCGGAGCGCTTCCCGGCCAGCCGATGAGGCGCTTCAACTCGAGGAGGTCGAGGTCGCGGTCGGACTCCGCGTTCAGGAGCTTCTGCTTCGCCCGCGCCGCCTGCAGGCGCGCGCGCTCGAGGTCGAGGTCGGTCCGGCGGCCCTCGGCGGCGAGCGCCTCGGTGCGCTGGCGAATGGCCTCGGCGGCGTCGACGCGCCGCTTCGCGGTCTCCGTCAGCGCCTGGTCGACCCAGCAGCGCGCGTAGACCTCGAGCGCCTGCTGCACCGTGTCCTGGCAGGATCGGGCGACCGTCCCGTCCATGCCCGACGCCCGCGCCTGTGCCTGGTAGACCGCGGAGCGGCGATAGGGGTCGTAGACCGTCTGGCGGAACTCGATGCCCACGACCGACGGCACGTGCCCGGCGACGGTGGCCGGCATGCCGTAGGTGTAGCCGGGGCTCGTCGTGATCCAGGCCGACGGATGGTAGGCGTCCTGCGCGAGCCGCGCGGACGCCCGCTCGCCGTCCTGCTCGGCCCGGACGGCCGCGAGCTGCGGCGCCCTCTCGAGCGCGAGCTCGACCGCCCTTCGGAGCGTCAGCGGCTCGGGGGCCTCGGCCTGTCCGAGCACGGGGGCCGACGCGACGACTCCAGAGAGGATCCCGACCAGAATTCGCCACCGGATTTCATTCATGGTGAAGCGCCTCCGCAGGGTTCAGACTCGAGGCGCGATAGGCCGGCACGGCGCCGAACACCACCGCCACCCCACACGAAAAGACGAAGGCCAGGACGGCCGAGAGCACCGACACGTGGATCTCGATGTTCCGCAGGAAGAGCCGGGAGAGGTACGGCAGACCGAGGCCGAGCAGGACGCCGATCGACGATCCCGCCATCCCGAGCGCCAGCGCCTCGAACAGGAACTGGCCCAGGATGTCGCGCCGCCGGGCGCCGACGGACATGCGCACGCCGATCTCGCGCGTCCGCTGCTCGACCGAGGCGAGAAGGATGTTCATGATCCCGACCCCGCCGACGACGACCGAGACCGCGGCCGCCAGCACGAAGACGACGATGAGCCCGGCCGAGATGGCGTGGGCGAGGCCAACGACCGTCGTCATGCTCTCGACCTCGTACACCGAGCCCGGCCGATGCCGCTCCTTCAGGATCTCCTCGACCGCCTTGACGGCCGTGGGCAGCTGGGTGAAGTCGCGCACCTCGGCGTAGAGAGTCCGCACCTCGCGCGTCGGCGTGTAGTACCAGCCGACGGTGATCGGGATGAGGATCGTCTCGGGAACGATGTCGCCGCGGCCCAGCGTGTCCACGGGTTCCTCGAACTCCCCGATGACCTGGAACGTCGTCCCCATCGTCCGGATCGTCTTCCCCTCGACGCCCTGGGGGCCGACGCCGAAGAGCCGCTGGTAGAGGTCGCGCACGACGACGCAGACTCGCGCCCGCTCGAGCACGTCGTCCTCGTCGATGAAGCGCCCCTTCAGGATCCGCGTGTTCCTCCGGACGCCCGGGTAGTTCGCCATCACGCCGAGCACCGTCAGGGGCAGCGTGCTCGATTGAACCGTGACGTTGCCGCGCAGGGTCAGCGTGGCCGTCGCGCCCGAGATGAGGTCGCTGCGCGCCTCCACGGCCTTGACGTCCATGTCGACGAGGACGTCGTCCTGGATGCGCGACACGCCGGAGGTCACCGTGCCGCGGTAGTTGGCCCACAAGAGCCGCGAGCCCACGCCCTCGATCTGCGACAGCACGAAGCTGCGGCCGGTCAGGCCGAGCGTGACGACGAGGATGATCGCGGCGGTTCCCACGGTCAGCCCCGCGAGGGTCAGCGAGGTCTGGATCGGGTTCTTGCGGAACCGGTCCACGGCCATGTCGAGGACTTCGCGGCTGAGCATGATTCAGGGCCCTAGGACCCGCTGGCGGCCCCGCTTCCGCGCGCGCTCGCCTCTGCGGGACGGACCCGCAGCCCTTCCGACAGCGGCACCGCCCCGGGCAGGATCACGAGGTCCTTCTCGGCGAGCCCGCCGACGATCTCGACGTCGTTCAGGCCCGTCAGCCCCACCTGCACGTCGCGGCGCCGGGCCCGTCCTCCGTCGAGGAGGTAGACGTAGCGCCGCTCGCCGTCCTTGAGGACGCTCGCGCGCGGGACCACGAGGGTTCCGCTCTTCTCCCCGGTCACGATCTGGACCTCGACCGCCGCGTTGGTCGGGAGCCGGCCCTTCGGATCCCCGACCTCGCCGAGCACCTCGCCGACCTCGCGGCCGCCGATCTGGGACAGGCCGGGCGAGACGAAGCTGACCTTCCCCTCCCAGCGTTCGTGCGGCAACCCGTCGAAGGCCACCAGGATCCTCTGACCGATCGCGATGCGCGGCAGATCCGGCTGGTCCACGCGCGCGCGGAGACGCCGCCGTTCCGGATCGATCACGCTCGCGACGACCTGCCCCGCCGAGACCGACTCCCCGGCCCGTCGCGGCAAGCCGTACACGACGCCCGGCAGGGGCGCCCGGAACGTCAGCGCGGCCACGCGCTTCGACAGCGTCTCCGCGGCGCGCTCGGCGAGCGCGAGCCGGGAATCGGGCCCGACGTATCCGGCGGCGCGCGCCTCGGCCGCGCCCGCCTTCTCCTGCGCCTCCGAGTACGCGCGCTCGCTCGCCTCGTAGGCGGCCTTCGTGATGGCGCCCGCCGCGAGGAGCCGCGAGTCGCCCTCGAAGGTCTCCTTCGCGTACTTGAGCTCCCGCCGCAGGTTCGAGAGGTCGGCCTGCGTCTGGGCGCGGTCGGCGGAGAGGGCCAGCGCCTCCGAGCGCGCGTCGAGCGCCTTCTGGGAGAGCTCGGGGTTCTCGAGGCGCAGGAGCGGGGTGTCCTTCGCGACGCGATCCCCATCCTTCACCATCAGCTCGGCCACGGTGGCGGCCTCCGGGGAGCGCAGCTCGCCGCCCGGGGGCGGCTCGAGGGTGCCGTCGCACTGGACCGGCACGAGGAGGTCCTGCCGCTGCACGGCCGCGGCCTGGACGGGGAGGCTTCGGGGCCGCGCGAACGCGGCGACGACCAGCAGGAGCACCGCCGCCGCGCCGAGTCCGAGGGCCCACCGCCAGGCCCGGCGGGAACGTTTTCCCTCGAGGTCGTCCTCCGCGGAGGCTTTCATCCCGCCAATTCTAGAGGTTGACGGGCCGACACTCGACCGACGGGAGCGGATCGGCTCCTAGCGGGGTTCCAGGGCACGGGTCCCCGGGAGCGGCTCGGGAAGGGGCGAGACCGTGCGCGGGGCCGGCGCCACGGCGATCTCGGACGCCTTCTGGCGCACGGCGTCGCCGGCCGACCCGGTCACCGTCAGCCGCACGTCGAAGACCCCCGGCGCATCGTAGACGTGGACCGGATTTTTCTCCTCGCTCACTCCCCCGTCGCCGAAGTCCCAGTGCCAGGCGGAGGCCCCCGGAACGCTGGAGGCGTCCGTGAACGCGACCGACTGCCCGGCCACGCAGGAGTCGACGCTCGCGGTGAAGTCGGCGACCCCGACGTAGCGGATCCGGAGCACGTGCGCGCCGCGGTCCACGGGCGTGGTCTCGCCGACGTCCTTGTAGAGGTCCGAGAAGTAGAGACCGTCGGGGCCCGCCGCGAGCCCGACGGCCGTGGCGCGGCCGGCGCCGATGTACTCGATGAGCGGCAACGGGCCCGAGGTGAGGACCCCGTCCTGGTCGAAGGAGAACTCCGAGATGCGCTTGCCGAGGCCCTGCGGCCCGGGGGCGTACGTAGGGCCCGACTCGGCGACGAACGCGTGGTCCAGCTTCTCCGCGGGGAAGCCGCTTCCGCCGAAGGTGCCCGGTTGGATGAAGGCGATGTTGACGGGCGCGACGGACGGCGACCAGTTGTATGCGGCAAAGTTGGCCATGCTCGCGTCGGTGCCGTCCCAGAGGTAGTTGCGACCGGCGACGATCTTCGCGAGTCGATCGACGCTCGGGCCGTTCTCGACTTCCCAGTGCGCGCCGTCGGCCTGCCGCCAGGCTCCGCCGAAGGGATTGCGGAGGCCGTAAGCGTAGATGAGCCGCGTGGCGAGGACGCCGTTCGCGCTCGCGTAGAACGGATTGTCGGTCGGAGCGGAGCCGTCCAGGTTGACGCGCAGGATCTTGCCGCGCACGGAGGCCAGGTCGAGCGCCGGCGTCGTGAGGAGCCCGTCGCCGATGTGGACGTAGAGCTTCCCGTCCGGTCCGATCGACAGGTTCGAGATCTGATGCGAGGGTCCGAGCGGCTCGGTCGGGAAGTCGAGGATCGTGGTGTTGCTCGCCATCGTGAGGCCGCCGTCGGCGCTATGGAGCCGCATGACGCGGGGATAGTGGAAGTCGACGTCGGGAGGAACCGCCTCGACCGCCGAGACGAATAGGTCGCCCGACGCCGGCTCGACGACGAGGCCCGCCAGACCCTTCTCCCCCGAGCCGGGGAAGCTGCCGAGCGGATCGAAGTTGAGCAGCCCGCTCGCGTATTGGGAAACGGTGCCGTTGCGCGTGACGAGCTGGACGTTGCCGTAGAGCTCGTTGACGTAGAAGAAGGGATCGGCCGGGTTGGGGCCGGGATGCGGGAGAAACGCGATGTTGACCGGCAGCTGCAGCTCCGACGCGACGAGGTCGATCACGAACCCCGGCTGGCGCACCGCCCACGGGATCGTGGCGGCGGAGACCTGGCTGGTGAAGTCGGGGAGAGCGCCCGCGGGGGGAACCGCGGCCGCCAGGAACGCGTCGCCGGCCACGTCGACCCAGAAGCCGGCGGGCTGGCCGGCGGGGAGGACGATCGGAGGCAGCGCGACGTCGCGATCCTGGCCGCTGCCGTCCGTGAAGAGCAGGTGCGATGCCGGGAGATTCAGGTCAAGGCCGCCGGCGGCGACGTAGACGTGCACCGGGCCGTGCGCCGCGATCGCGGGAGGGTTGAAGACCTGGTTCCCCGACGCGCCGCCGCCCGGGGTCAGCTGGAGAAGTGTCCCTCCTCCCTGCGCCTCCAGGCGCAGCAGGCCCCCGAGGGCGAGCGGCACCGGCTGTCCCGAACCGTCCAGCCAGCGCGGAGTCGGAAGCGCCGCGACGTCCGAGAGGATCAGCGGCTGAATTGCGCTCGCCGACGCGGTCATGAAGGGCCGCGTCGCCCAGCCGCTCCAGTCCGTGTCGGGCGGAGGCGCGTCGCCGAGGAATCGCACGCGCAGGGTATAGCCGGTGCCGGGCGCCAGCTCGTGCTTTCCGGAGAGGGAGCCGGCGAACTGGCCGTCGCCGAGGTGGATGTGGACCGCAAGCGTGGCCTGGACGCACGAGGCCGACCAGACGAGCTCGTTCGTGTTGGTGTTGCGGAGCTCCCAGTCGCTGCAGACGTGGCTCTCGCCCGGCGAACCGACGAAGGGGCCGGCCACCATGTGGACGTCGTAGGGGCTGATCATCTGGCCGTCGAACTCGGGCTCGGTGATCGCGGGAACCGCCACCTTGGCTCGCGCCGCGGCCGCGGAGAGCAGGCATGCGACCAGTGCGGACACGATCCAACGGAAACGGTTCGTCATGGGTGGCAGGATCTTAATGCGTCGCCGAATCCAAGATCCAAAATCCGAGAACCCGAATCACCTGGCGCCCTTGCCCGTCAGCACGCGGCCGGGACGGGCGCCGGTCGGCTTCCCGTCCTCCCACACCGCCTGGCCGTTCACCGCCACCCAGACGATTCCTTCGGCGAGCTTCCTGGGCTCCTCGAAGCTCGAGCGGTCGATCACCGTCGCCGGGTCGAACAACACGAGGTCGGCCTTCATCCCCGGAGCAACCTTTCCGCGATCCGTCAGGCTCACGCGGCGCGCCGGCAGCGAGGTCATCTTGCGGATCGCCTCCTCGAGCGGGAAGAGCTTCTTCTCGCGCACGAACCTCCCGAGGACGCGGGGGAAGGTGCCGGCCCCGCGCGGATGGTCCGACCCGATGCCGCCGTCGCTCGCGACCATGACCCAGGGCTGGCGGTAGAAGGTCAGCACGTCGGGCTCGAGCATGGTGTGACCGATGACGTCCGCACCGCCATCCTTGATGATCTTCATGAAGAGCTCGGTCGCCGTGATTCCCTCCGCGGTGGCGATCTGCTCGAGGTTGCGGCCCGCGTAGGACGGATGCGCCTGGCACGCCGTGACCGTGATGTTCGCGGGCCCGCCCACATCGTGCAGGCCTCGGTCGACGCTCTCCTTGTCGAAGTACTGCTTGTTCGGAACGAGGGTGTAGAGATCCGAATGCCAGGCCTCGTACGGATAGCAATCCGCGGTGACGTCGTCGCCCTTCGCGCGCGCGCGATCGATCAGCGTGACGGCCTCGTCGGCCCTGTTCCAGACGCCGACGGTTGCGAGCTTGATGTGGGAAATGTCGAGCGGAACGCCGGCGCGCTCGGAGATCGCGATCGCCTCGGCGAAGGCCTCGAAGGCCTTGTCCGCCTCGTCGCGCACGTGGGTCATGTAGAAGCCGCCGTACGGCGCGGATGCCTTGCAGAGCGCGACCAGCTCGTCGGTCGACCCGTAGCTGCCCACCTCGTACTCGAGGCCCGAGGACACGCCGATCGCTCCCTCCTTCATCCCCTGCTCGACGAGCGCGGCCATCTTCGCGACCTCCTCGGGCCGGGCCTCCCGCTTGTAGTCCTTGTCCATGACGAGGCTGCGCACGGTCTCGTGCCCCACCATCGTCATGACGTTGACCGCGGGCGGATCGTTACGTCGGGCCTGGAGGTAGTCGCCGATGGGCCAGGGCGAGTCGCCGTCGGGCCCGAGGACCAGCGTCGTGATGCCCTGCGACACCTGCGTCTCGGCCGCCTGATCGCGCTTGAGACCGCCGGTCGAGTGGTTGTGCACGTCGATGAAGCCGGGCGCGAGCACGAGCCCCTTGCCGGGAACCACCTTCTCGCCCGGCCGGGCGGGGAGCGAACCGGGAGCGCCCACCGCGGCGATCGCGTCTCCCTCGATCCGCACGTCCGCCGCCCGAAGCGGCGCACCCGTGCCGTCCGCGACCCGGGCGCCGGAGATCAGGATCGACTTCGCCGCGCCGCCGGCGGCCTGTGCGGGCGCGGGTGCGGGATGAGTGGTGCACGCGGACAGGACGAGCAGACAGCCGAGAACCAGGACACCGGCGATTCTTCGCACGTTCCCTCCCCCATTCCGAATCCATCCAGGATCAAGAATCCAAGATGCCCTAGACTCCGTGCCGCTTCATGTCCTCCAGCGCGGAGCGGACCTCCGCGATGTCCTTTCGGTATTCCGCCGGCGGCGCGTTGGCCACGAACCGCTCGAGCGCCGAGCGCGCCGTCTTCCAGTCGCCCAGCCGGCCCGCCACGCGGCCGATGTTGTACAGCGCGTCGAACTGGTCGGGGTTCAGCTCGACGCAGCGCTGCCAGGCCTGGATCGCCTTCTCGGGCTGGTCGAGATTCATCCAGGCGACGCCGAGCGCGTTCCAGGCCCGCGTGTGCTTCTTCCCGAGCGTGAGCGCCTGCTCCAGGTTCTTGCGCGCCTCCTCGGGCCGGTCGAGCTTGAGCAGAGCGATCCCCGTGTTCTGGTAGGCCTGCGAGTTCGAGGGATCGACCTCGAGCGCCCGCGCGAATACCGGAAGCGCGTCGGCCGCCCGGCCCGCGTCCGTCAACGCGATCCCGAGCGCGTTCATGGTCTCGGGATCGTCGCTCTCCTTGTAGACCTCGAGGACCTTGACCGCGTCCTTGGGACGGCCGAGCTCCGACAGGAGGAGGGCCCGGCGCCGGTCCAGGCTCTCGCCGCCCGCGTCGTGCGCCACCGCGGCCTCGTAGGTCTTCAGCGCGCCCTTCTGGTCGCCCTTCGCCTGCTGCACCACGGCGAGGTGGATGTAACCCATCTTCATCTTAGGGTTCTCGGCCACGATCTGCCGCGCGACCACGATCGCCTCGTCGAACTTCTTCTGCTCCTGGAGGTCGATGACCTGGTGGATCTTCTGGTCCACCGCGATCAGCGTCTTCGGATCGTCGGCGGGACCGTAGTTGTCCTTCTTCTCGACGGAGCCCGCGAGATAGCCGAGGCTCCGCAGGCGCGCCGCCTCCTCGGACCCGATCGTGCCGCGCTCGTTGATCGCCATGGGCAGCTCGAGGAGCCGCTTGCGCAGACGGCGCAGCGGATCCGGCCGGCCCGGCGCGAGGTTGTTCGCCTCCCTGGGATCGGACGGGAGGTCGTAGAGCTCGGGGATCGGCAGGTCGATGTACTTCTGTCCGCCGTTCATGAGCCCGCGCAGCGGAGCCCAGCCGCGGTTGAACGACGCGGAGAGGGCCTCGAAGTAGCTCTCGCCCTCGCCTCGCCTCGGATTGAGCAGCGACTGCCCGTGCAGCTCCTCCGGCTTCGCCTCGCCGATCGCATCGAGGATCGTGGGCAGGATGTCCACGTGGCGCGCGGGCGTCGGGTCCTCTCCGCGAGGGACGACGTCGCCCCAGATGAACAGCGGGATGTGCAGCGTCGCCTCGTAGCAGAAGAGACCGTGCGTCAGCTCGCCGTGGTCGCCGCGCGCCTCGCCGTGATCGCCGGTCACGACGAGGAGCGGATGCGTGGGATCCGCCCGGACCTCCGCGAGCAGCGGCGCGAGCGCGGCGTCCGTGTAGGCCACCTCGCCGAGGTACAGGTCGTCCTTGTATTGCTCACGGTAAGGCGCCGGCGGCTCGTACGGCGCATGCGGATCGTAGACGTGGACCCACATGAACCGCGGCTTTCCACTCGACGCCTGCGCGCGGAACCACTCGAGCGCCGCCTTGACGACGTCCTCGGCGCGCGCCTGCTGGATGTTGAAGTCGAGCTGCTCGTCGAGGTGGCGATAGAGCTCGTCGTAGACGTCGAAGTCGTGGTTGAGCCCGTAGCGCGAGTCGAGCACGAAGGCGCCGACGAACGCGCCGGTCACGTAGCCGCGCGCCTTGAGGCGCGTGGCGACGGTCGGCGTGTGGGGGCTCAGCCGGAAGCCGGCGTTCTCCCGCACGCCGTGCTGATACGGGAACATCCCCGTCAGGATGTTCGAGTGCGACGGCAGCGTGATGACGTTGTGCGAGTGCGCCGCGCGGAAGACGCGTCCCTCCGCCGCGAAGCGATCGAGGTTGGGCGTCGTGCCGCGAGGGTTGCCGTCGAAGCTGGTCGCGTCGTAGCGCAGCGTGTCGATCGTGATGAGGACGACGTCGCGTGAGACCCGCGGGCGCGCCGTGGGCGGGGGCGCGGCGGAGGCCGTCGAGCCCGCGTGCTCCTCGGACTTCCGGCAGGCTGCGCCCATCATCGGCAGCAGCAACAGGGCGGCCGCGAGAATCGGGCCGGATCGTCTGTGCATCCGAGCGATCATCCGACCCGAAAAGCGGAAGGGCCCGCCCAGAATTCCCTGGACGGGCCCCTCGAAGAACAGGCTCGTTTCAGAAGGACATTCGAATGCCCAATCGGAGGATCCGTGGGCTCTGCGTCTCCTGGATCGTGTAGAACGCATCGTCCGTGGAGAACTCGCCGTTGTTGTAGGTCCCGACGCGCGAGTATCTCTGGAGGACCGTCGACGAATTGATGACGTTGAAGACCTCCGCCGCCGGCGTCACGGTGACCGGTCCTATCTGGAACGCCTTCTCCAGACGCAGATCGAGCTGATAGAGATTGTCCAGCCGGAAGTCCCCGACCTTTCCGATGAGCAGCTGCGGGCGGTTGGCCGCGACGTCATGCGTCGACGCACGCACGTACGGCAGGAACGGATACCCCTGCCGCCCGAAGAAGTTGGCCCCGAGGTTGATTCCGAGCGGGAACTGGTACAGCCCCGTGACGTTGAACTGCCAGTGGCTGTTGATGAAGAGGTACGCCTTCGAGGAGTAGCCGACGGCGAGCGTGTCGTTCGTGTTCTGGCCGCCCAGCGCCCAGAGGTTGTTGGGATCCTTGACCGATTCGGGCCCGACGAATTGTCGGAAATCGTTCCAGCCGAAGCTCGCCCGCATCATCCAGTTGTGCGACAGGCGTTTGACGACCGAGAGGTCGGCGCCCAGGTATCGCTGGTGGGCTCCCGGCCGGTTGTAGAGCAGGACGCCGCTCGGAGAATCCGACAGCGTCAGCCCGTAGAAGGGCTCGCTGAAGTCGTGGTTGACTCCATTGATCGTGAAACTTCCCGTTGCGTTGTCCAGGAACTCGTACGTCGAGGCGTCGGTGCCCTGTTGGATCGTGTCCTGCAGGTCCTTCGTATATCGGTACGTGAAGGTGCCCGAGACCGCAAAGTCGTTGGTGATCTGGTGGTCCGCGCCGAGCGTGAACTCGTCCGTGACCGGCGTCGTGTAACCGGGCGCGATCTTGTTGGGCACGTTGGGCAGGACCGCGGGGTCGATGCCGTTGTAGAAGCGGCCCAAGGGATCGTTGATGTCGAACTCTCCGGGGTCGACGTGGTGGTTCCGGTTCGTGTCGGTCCAGTAGTAGTAGTAGCCGTTCGAGATCGGCACGCCGCTGCCGTAGTAGCTGACGAAGCCCAGCTGGTCGGCGAAGCGGCCGTAGGAGGCCCGCAGGATCGTCTCCTTCTTGTCCCCCATCGCGTAGCTGGCCGAGGCGCGAGGCTGCCAGTTCTGGTAGTTGAACTGCCAGTTCGGCGCGCCGTGGTACTCGACCTGCGGCAGCAGATCCGGATACGTCGGATTCGCGAACGAGGTGCCCGGGAGGTTGCGGCCGCGCTGGATGTCGTAGCGGACGCCGGCATTGAGCGTGAGGTTGCCCATCGTGATCGTGTCGCCGATCGTCCCGGTCCAGAACTCCGTCTTGAAGACCGTGCGGACGCCGCGCGAGATCAGCGCCGTCGCCGACGAGTACGAGTACTCGTAGCCCCAGATGTGATCGCCGGGCAGGCCGGTGGTCGAGTCCGCGATCTGCTGGCGGTAATTGAATCCGACCTTCAGCTCGTGGTTGAGGCTTCCCGTCGTGAAGAACTTCGAGACGCTCAGGTTGGCCTGCTTCTGCGGGTCCTTGGCGAGGTACGTGAACCAGGAGTTGTGCCAGGCGCCGTTCGGATGCGTGTCGTCGGCGTAGAAGTCGATCTGCGTGTTCGGATTCGGCGGGAAGTCCGAATAGTGCACGTTCTGGTAGTTCAGGAAGATGGAGGCGAAGAGGTCGGAGGAGAAGACGTGGTTGTCCTCGATCTTGTAGAAGTCGGTCGGGATGAGCCGCTCCGTCCGCGTCTCCGGCGGACGGCGCGTGACGTCGGCGCTCGAGATGTGCCCGTCCTCGGTCCGGTCGCTGCGCTGGTAGAAGAGGTTGAGCGCGTTCGAGTCCACGACCTGCCAGTTCAGCTTCGCGTTCCACGGTAGGAGCTTGACGGTCTGCGCGGCCGTCGTCGACTCCGTGTCCACCTGGGTCGGCAGGGTCGAGATGTCCTGGCGCGAACCGGCCGCCCACAGCCAGAGCTTGTCCTTGACGATCGGGCCGCCGACTTCGGCGCCCCACTCCCGGATGTAGCGGATCTGGTTCGTGTTGAACCCCTGATCGATCGCCTCCTGGGAGCGATTGTCGGACTGCCAGCTGTGCGACGCGTAGTTGTAGCGGGCCGAGCCCTTGAGCTCGTTGGTGCCGCGCTTGGTCACGACGTTGATCGTGACGCCGGAGTTCTCCTGCTCGAGCAGTGAGCCTCCGGTCGCGATCTCGACGTTCTGGAACGTGTCGAAGTCGAAGAACGTGTTCGTTCCGCCGTTCTGGCGGTTGAAGGGGGCGCCGTACGTGTTGTCGGTGATCGTCGAGCCGTCGACCTTGTAGGAGACGTTGCCCGAACCCTTGGTGATGAAGTCCGGGCCGCCCGTCACCGCGGAGGCCGCGCCGGCGACGTCGACCGTATCGACCTGAACGCCGGGGACCTGTTGGATCAGGTTCCATACGTTGCGCGCGGTCGGGATCTCGGTCAGCTCGTCGTGCGAGAAGGTCGCGCCGGTCTCCACCTTGCGCGTGTCGATGAGCGGCGTCGCGCCGGAGACGACCACGTTCTCCTGGACGTTCGAGATCCGCATCTTGATCTCGACGTTGGAGCTCCTGCCGAGAACGACGATGACATTTTCCTGCGTCACGGTCGTGAAGCCGGGCATCGTCACGATGACGGAGTACTTGCCGGGCGGAACCTTGAGGAAGCGGAACTGCCCGCCGGCGTCGACCGTCGTCGTCTGCGGCGCGGCGGGACCGGTCAGCTGAGCCGTGCCGCCCGGAAGCGCCGAGCCCTGCTCGTCGGTCACCGTGCCGTAGACGTTACCGGTGTTGGTCTGGGCGGTCGCGTAGAGTCCAAGCCCGGCGAGCGCCACGAACCAGATGAGCACTCGAGCCAAGAAGGATCTCCACATAGACAACCTCCTCAAATGTGAGCTTGGGTCTCGGGGTCGCTTTGAATCCTTCGATCCATTCGCGCCAAGCACCTCGATTCGAATCGGCGAAACGTCCGGGTGATCGTTGCCGTTATGCTATCGCGGTTTACGGCGGACAGATCCAGCACAATCGTCTCGGCGGGACGCCGCTCTCGCGATTCAAAATCGTGTACGCGGCGAGCGCGATCGTCTCCGGGTGACCTGGAGTCAGGAGAGACTTCATGAACTTCTTGCGTCTTGTTTCCCTGCGTGTCGGCCTCGCCGCCGTGCTTCTCTTTCGGTTGGCCGCGTGCGCATCGTCGCCGGCGACTCCCGCCGCAGCCTCGGCCCCGCCGTCGGCAAACTCCGCTCGCGGGCATCTCCTGATCGTGGGCGGCGGACCGATTCCCGACGCGATCCTCCAGCGCTTCGTCGCGCTCGCCGGCGCAGGCCAGGCTCGCATCGCCGTGTTCCCGATGGCCTCGGAGGATGCGGACGCGGGAATCGAGCTGACCGAGGACTTCCGCAAGCTCGGCGCGAGCGCCGAACGTATCGTCCTGACACACGAGCAGGCGGACACGGAAGCCGCGGCGAAACGTCTCGAGGGCGTCACCGGAATCTGGTTCGGCGGCGGAGACCAGGTGCGCCTGACGGGGGCGCTGCGGGGAACGCGGACCGAGGGGGCGATCAAGGAGCGGTTCCGCGCCGGCGCCGTGGTCGGCGGGACGTCGGCGGGCGCGGCCGTGATGTCCTCTCCGATGATCACCGGCGACGAGAAGAAGCCCGGCGGCGACCGGCCGCTCGCGAAGGACTCGCCGGACGCGTGGATCACGATCGCGCGCGACGACGTTGCGACCGTGGACGGGTTCGACCTGATCCCGGGCGCGATCGTGGACCAGCACTTCGTGAGGCGGCGGCGCAACAACCGGCTGCTCTCCGTGGTCCTCGAGCATCCGGAGCGCGTCGGAGTGGGCATCGACGAGTCGACCGCCCTCGAGGTGTCGCCCGACGGGAGCTGGCGCGTGCTCGGCGCGAGCGTCGCCGTCGTCTTCGACGCCCGGAGCGCCCGCATCACGCCGCCCACGGCCAAGTCCCTGGGGGCAGAGGGCGTACGGCTGAGCGTGCTCCCGGCGGGCAGCCGCTTCGACCCGAAAACCGGCGAGGCCAGGCTTCCTTGAGGGGCCCTGGGGCGCTCCGCCGCCTAAGCCCTTCCTAAACGGGCCCTTCCGGAGAGCCGCCGGGCCATAGGCTCTCCGAGGGAGCCGGCGGGACTGCCGGAAAGATCGCCATGCGCAAGACCCTACTCGCGGTTGTCTTCGTCCTCGTTGCGGCCGGCCTCCAGGCAGAGGAGGTGGTCCTACCGGCGGTCGCCTCCGTCCAGGGCCTGAATCCGTTCTTCTCGGACGTGCGGGTCTTCAACACGTCGTACTCGACGAGCCTCACCGTCACCGCGACGTATCGCTGCTTCATCAGCTGCCCCGGCGGACTGCCCCAGATCACGATCAATCTCGCGCCGCGCCAGTCCAAGGCCTACGACGACATGGTCGCGAACGCCTTCGGATCGTCCAACTCGGCCGGGGGCGTGGAGTTCGACTTCAACGGAAACGAGGGCCAGCTGGTCGTAACGAGCCGCCTCTACTCGACGACGCCGGTGCCCACGGTCGGCATGTTCATCGCAGGCGTCGACTCCTCGAAGGCGCTTACGACGTCTGTTCTCACCTCGATCCGCAATGCCGGGACGGGCGCCGGGTTCCGCACCAACGCCGGGTTCTATAACGAGAACGCCATACCCGCGTCGGTGACGTTCCAGATCTTCGACGGCGGCGCGCCGATCGGGAGCGCCATCATCCAGACGGTGGGCGCCCACTCCGGGGCGCAAGTCAACAACATCTTCGGCGCCGCGGGCGTCGGCTCGACCGCGACGACGAACGCCACCATCGTGGCGACCTCGGCGACCGCAGTCTTCTCCTACGCGGCGGTCATCGACAACAACACGACCGACCCCATCTTCGTCTCGGGCTCGGCCGACCCGCCGGCGCAGGCGACCGCGCCGCAGACCCGCGTCGTGCACGTCGGACGCGGCGGGACCAACTTCGTCGACGACGTCAGCGGCAACAACACCACGACGATCAACGTCGGCGACACGGTGAACTGGGTCTGGGAGGGTGATCTCATGCACGGCTCGGACTCCGGCTCGTGCGTCAGCGGGGGCGGCGGGAACCCTTACGGAAACGTGCATCCGGAAGGGTACGGCGGCGGCTGCACGCCCGCGGGGGTCTGGTCCGCCGGCACGCACTCGGCGCCGTTCTCCTATACGTACACGTTCACGCAGAGCGGCACGTACAAGTACTTCTGCGACGTCCACCAGAGCGCGATGACGGGAAAGGTGGTTGTCAATCCGGGGGCGTCGAGCCCGTCGACCATGGCCTCGGCCCTCCGGCAGAAGCGCTCGACGACGCACTGAGGCGCGCGCGCCCGAGGGCGCAAGAGCGATGAGCGGCGCGCCTGCGTGCGCCTAGTCGGTCAGTCCGTCCGCGAGGGAGAAGATCCGCGGGCTGGGGGCCACTGCCCTGCGGCGGTCTCCCCGCCGCCGATCGCCCTGCCGGCGCTCGCCGATCCGCCGGTCGTGGATGAAGAACTCGGCGGGATCCGCGGTGACGGGGACGGAGTGGATGCGGATCCGAACCTCCCCGGAAGTCTCGGGCCGCGGCACCAGGATCTCGCGGATGAACCCGGCCTCCAGCGCCGCCGTCGGGATCGCCAGCACGTCGTTGATCGCCGCGACGATGCGCCGGGCGTCCGCCTCGAAGATCGTCTTGCCCAGAATCCAGCCACTCGCGTTGACGATGGAGCGTCCGTCGAAGGCCCAAGGCTCTGGCTGGTGCTGGTCTCTGCCCCGTCCCACCATGCTGAATCCTCCTACGAACCAGGACCCGCTCGGCGGAGCCGCGTCAGGTCGAGAAATTCTAGCACCTCCTCGGCGCGGTGTCAGCTTCGCACGCGACGCGCGGCCTCCGCGCGCGGCCTCGTCCCCCAGAAGAGCGCGCCGAGTCCGCACCAGAACGCGAAGGCGATCCACTCGGATCGGGAGAAGCTGCCCGGAACGGCCGGGAGGACCTTCATGACCACGATCGCCGCGGAGACGGCGGCTCCGGCGGACGCCTCGAGCACGGCGCCGCGCGAGGAGTCGTGCGCCGGATCGCGCCTCTCGTGGAAGAGAAAGGCCGCGCACGTCGCGAGCCATCCGACCGCGACCGCGAGCGAGCCCACCTCCGTGACGGGCACGAGCAGCGCGTCTCCCAGGAAGGCCGCCACGGCGGTCAGCACCGTCATGAGGACGACCGCGAGGGTCGGCGTCCCGAACCGCGGGTGGACCCGCGCGAGCCACGGATGGACCAGGCCGCGCCGGCCGATGCCGAAGAGAAGGCGCGTCGACGCCACGAAGTTCCCGTTGAAGATCTTGATCAGCGACAGCAGCGCGGCGAAGAGGATCACCCGCGCGATCGCCCGCGAGGAAAAGGCGCGTTCGAAGGCGGCCTCGGTTCCCAGGTGCCCCTCCACGAGCTCCCTCCAGGGGAACACGAGCGTGACCGCCAGGATGATCGACCCGTAGAAGAGGATTCCGGAGACGAGCGCCAGCGGGATGAGCCGTTCGAAACCCTTGGGATCGAAGCCTTTACGGGCCTCCTCGGACTCCTTGCCGATCGACTCGAAACCGGTCAGGAAGTAGGGAACGATCTGCAGGACGAGCAGGATCGAGAGGACCGCGCCGCCGGTTCCGGGGCGCGCGAAGAGCGGCTCGAGCCGGTTCGAATCGCCGCGCAGGAGTCCCAGGCCGGTGAACGCGGCGAAGAGCGCGAGCAGCCCGAAGGTCAGGACGTTCTGGAAGATCCCGGAGATCCGGATGCCGACCGTGTTGACCGCGGCGACGACGCCCGTCAGGAGGAGACCGGCGAGGAGCCGCGGCGCGGTGATGGTCTTTCCGGCGATCGTGTAGAGGGGCGCCCCGTTCATGGCCGGAAACAGCCTGGCGAGCAGGTTCCCCACCGCGACCGCCTCCCACGGGCAGACGATGGCGTAGGCGAGAACCATCGTCCATGCGGCGGCGAACCCGACCGCGGGCGGGAAGACACCCTCCGTGTAGGCGATCTCGGCGCCGGCGTCCTGGATGCGAACGACCATGCGGCCGTAGGTACGCGCGACGGGGAGGAGGAGCAGGCCGCCCGCCACGAAGCCGAGGAGCGCCCCGGCGGGTCCGCCGCGCGCCAGCCAGTCGTCCATGAGGACGACCCAGCCCACGCCGACCATCGTCCCGAAGCCGAACGTGAAGTATTCGACCGCGGAGAGGCCGCTGTGAAGGTGGCCGAGATGCGCGCTCGCCTGCCGATTCACTTGATCTAGTCTGTCACCTCCGTCGCCGAGCCGAAGAAGAAGACGACGACGACGGCGACGAGAAGGCCCGATGAGAACGACTCGCAAGCGCACCCCGAGAATCCGACGCCTCTCCCGACGCACCGCGCCCTTCCAGGAGTCCGTCATCCGCGAGATGACGCGCCTCCACGCCGAGGTCGGCGGAGTCAACCTCGCGCAGGGGCTTCCGGACTTCGATCCGCCGCCCGCTCTCTCGAACGCGCTCGCCGAGGCGATCCGCCGCTCCGAGAACCACCAGTACGGGTTCACCTGGGGACTGCCCGCCTTTCGCGAGGCGATCGCCGAGAAGACACGGCGCGTGAACGGCATCGCGTCCGACCCGGAGACGGAGATCACGGTGACCTGCGGCGTGTCGGAGGCCGTCGCCTCCGCGGTCCTCGGCCTCACGGAGCCCGGAGACGAGGCCATCGTGCTCGAGCCCTGGTACGAGAATTACGTTCCGGCCTGCCGGCTGGCCGGCGTCGTGCCGAAGTTCGTTTCTCTCACGCGTCCCGACTTTCGGCTGGACCCCGCCGCCCTCGCGCGGGCGATGACGCCCCGCACGCGGATCGTCTTCGTCAACACTCCCGCGAATCCTTCGGGCCGGGTCTTCTCGCAGGCGGAGCTCTCGGAGATCGCGCGGCTCTGCCAGCTCCACGGCGTCATCGCCGTGACCGACGAGATCTACGAGCACATCTGGTTCGACGGTCATCGCCACGTCAGCCTGGGCTCGCTGTCGGGCATGGAGGACCGAACGGTCACGCTCTCGGGGCTCGGGAAGACCTACGCCGTGACCGGTTGGCGCGTCGGCTGGGCCGTGGCGGCGGCGCCTCTCACGGCGCTCGTCCGCAAGGTCCACGACTATCTGACGATCTGCGCGCCGACCGCCTTCCAGGATGCGGGCCGCGTCGCTCTCGCGCTGCCGGAGAGCTACTACGAGGATCTGCGGCGCGCCTACGCGCGGCGGCGCGCGATCCTCCTCGATGTCCTCCGCGCCGCCGGGTTCGCGTTCGCGACGCCGGAGGGGGCGTACTACGTCATGGTGGACGGCGCGCCGCTCGGCTGGAAGGACGACTGGGAGCTGGTCGATTTCCTGGCGCGCAGGGTCGGAGTCACGGCCGTGCCGGGGTCGAGCTTCTATGCCTCCCGAGGCGGCGGCGGCGGACGGAGCCAGATCCGCGTCAACTTCGCGAAGACCGAGGCGACGCTCCGCGAGGCGGCGCGCCGGCTCACCGGGCGGAGCCTGCGGGCTCCCCGGAAGACGTAGGGGCGGGGCTCGCCCCCGCCCGCGTTACGGACAGGTCTTGAACGCCGACGTGTCCTGGATCGCGACGAACGCCGTTCCCTGAGGGTTGTGCTTGACGACCGTCGTGCTCGTCTTGGTGTCGAAGTACGTGATGTCCACCAGCACATTGGTCAGTCCGGCCGCGAACACCCAGATGGAGTTGAATGGATCCGAGCAGAAGGGCAGGACCTTGGTCACCACTTCCACGTTGGTGTTGTCGAAGAACCAGAAGTAGCCCGTGTTCCCCGTCAGCGACACCGCGTGCGCGTTGCGGACGATGTCGTTGGGCTTCTGGAAGGTCGCGGTCACCTTGAAGCGGCTTCCGGAGAGACACAGCGTCGTGTCGTTGGGCGTGCACGGGCCCGCGGGCCCGCCGCCCTGGGCGACGGCGACGTTCTTGGTGGCGACGCCGGTCCCGCTCATGTTTCCGGCGGAGAGCTTGACGGAGTAGTTGCCGGCGGCCGCGAAGATGTGCACCGGGTTCTGATCCGAGGACGAGCTTCCATCGCCGAAGTCCCAGTACCAGCCGGTCGGCGCGTTCATCGAAGTGTCCGTGAAGGTCGTCGCCGAGCCCGCGCTCGGAGAGGCCGATACGCTGAAATTCGCGGCCGGGGCCATGCCGACCAGCGTCGTGCCGTAGAGAAATTGCATCGCCTGGATGTCGTCGGTCTGCGGCGTCGAGGGGTTCGCGGGGGGAATCGACCAGTGCATCACGGCGGTCGCCCAGTCTGTGGACGCCGTGGTGCTGTGCAGGCTGGTGGCCTCGCTGTGGGCCGGATCCGTGCCAGGGTGGCCCAGGCCGAGCGCGTGGCCGGTCTCGTGGAGGAGCGCGCTCTTGAAGACCTTTCCCGAGTATTTCGCGTTCGCGCACCCGCTCTTGCGCATGTTCACGGTGCCGGCCGTGATCTTGTAGTAGTTCGTATCGCCCCGGTAATCCGGCGCCGAGGGCGACGGGGAGGGGCCGCCGAGGCCGATCGTGCCGCCCTGGCAACCGAACGGCGTGTTCCACGCGACCCCGCCGTCCTGGCTCTCCGCGGCGTCCAGGTTGTACTGGAGATTCCCCGATCCGGCCGGCCCGGTGATCATGACGTTCGTCGACGGGACGCCGTGCCACTGCGTGACGGCGTTGGTCACGTAACAGCTCGAGTCCTGGTTACACACGTCGTCGCTGGCGAGGTTGGACTGCGTCCCCGAGACGGTCGCCGTCGCCGCCGGTGAGGGACCGTTCACCAGCTCCCAGAACCACCGAAACAGCGCGTCCGAGGTCGGCTCGAAGCCACCGATGTCGCCCCACTTGGTGCGGACGGATGCGGACGACGCGGCCGGCGACGCCTTCAGGAAGCCTCCCGACGGCGAGGCATACGCGACCGGCGGCATTCCCTCGCCGCGTCTCACGAGGCGCAGCGCCGCCAGAAACGACTCGGCATCGCGCGACCACACGGAAGTCCCGTCGCCCGTCGCCGCCGCCTGCAGAGGCCCCGAGAGCCTCGAGAGCTGCACGTCCGCCTCCGGCGAGAACGTCGGACGCACCGCGAAGCGCCTACCCGACTCGTCGTAGACGAGGTCGAACTTGGCGAGACCGAACTCGCTCAGCCGCCGCTCGCCCGATCCGTCCCCGATCGTGTCGAGCATGACGACGAACTCGCCGCCGCCCGAAAACGCGGGCGTTCCGGGCAACGCCCAGGCCCAGGAGCCGACCGTCCCGCCCGGAAGGCGGACGCGGATCGTCTCCTCGCCCGAATCTCCCTTGAAGGTCTCGAGCACGTGAAGCGTCGCGATCGTGAACGGAAGGTCCACGCCCCCGACCCGGTCGACCCGAACCGTTTGATCGACGAGCTCGGCCCGGACGATGATCGGCGCGAGATGCACCAGATCGGTATCCGACATCGGCAGGTAGGTCGCCGCCGGAAGCGCAGCGCTCACCAGGCCGGCGCCGAGGAAGAGCCGAAAGGCGAGACGGCGGGTGCTCGAAATCATGGAACCCTCCGCGATTGCCCGGCGAGCATACGCCCCCTCGGGGGTCGAGGAAAGCCGCTCAGCGCAGGCCTTCGACGAGGTAGAGCTCGGAGAAGACGGCCCTCGAGCCAAGCACATAGGCCCGCCCGTCGGGGGTCATGTGCAGGCGAATCTGGCTGGATGGCTCATCGAGCGGGATCTGCCTCCACGGGCTCCTCTTGCCGGTCTGGACGTCGTAGAGATCCACCGAGAGGGGCCGGCTGCCGATGACGATGACGTAGAGCGATCGCGAGTCCGGAGTCCATTGTGTGACCCATTCCCTGTCCAAAGAAAGACCGGGAAGCTCGAGCGGCTTCCCGGAACCCTCCAGGGAGAGCACGAGAAACTTGCCCTCGCGGGTGGCGCCCACACGGCGGCCGTCCGGGGAGACCTGGCTGGAGAAGCCAATGAGCGTGCAGCCGGGTGGCCCGATGCTCCGGGGCTTCTCGCCTGCCAGACCGGCGACATAGATGCCGCGGGATCCTCCGGGATCGGAGGCGTCGAAGACGATCCGCATGCCGTCCGGCGTGAACGCTCCCTCGCCGACGCTGAGACCCGGAAAGTCGAGAGGTCTCGGCTGGCCCGCACCGGTCGGCACGAGGACGAAGCTCTGCCGCCCGCCTTGCTCGCGTCGGACCAGTGCCCAATTCTTGTCGGGCGAGAGCGCGACCCCCTCTCCCTCGGCAATTCGGATCGCGGGAGCGCCATCGGTCGTGCGGAGGTAGACCGCCGGGCCGGCGCCGGCGCCCTCGCCGTCCTCGGTGATCAGGACCGTCGTGCCGTCGGCGGACAGGTCGGCGGGCAGCGAGCTGTCGAGCCAGGCCAGCTCGCGCTCGGCGGTTCCACCGGGAGCGAGCCCGCGAAGGGATCGAATGAGCGTGTGATGCCCCACGAGCGCGCGGCCGCCGGAGGAGACGTCGTAGAGCTCGAGATTCCCGGGCACCCGCACGAGCTGGCGCGGCTTCCCGGCGAGGCTCGTCGCCCAGAGCGAGTTCGCCCCACCCGCCTTCGCACCCGTGAACCACAGTTCCTGACCGTCCGCCCTCCATCCCGGAATGCCGGCCGCGCCGGCCCATCCGGAGACGATCGTCTTTACCGCGTGGCCGCGGCGGTCGACTACGCCGAGCGCCCACTGGCCCCGCTCCCGTCTCCAGAAGGCGATCTGGCGCCCGTCCGGTGAGAAACGAAAGGAGCCTTCCCCGATTCCCTTGACGAGCACGGTTCCGATGGGGAACTCGAGGGAGAAAGGCTGGCCGCGCATGACCGCGAGGTCCTTTCCGATCGGATCCCAATCCGCGCCGGCCCAGAGGACTTTGTCGATCAGCGGCCGCGGCGCTCCTCCCGTCATGGGGACGACGGCGAGCGTTCCGGAATCGGAGAGTTCTTGGGCCTGCCAGATCGCGAGCTCCCCGGTCTTCGATATGGAGAGAATGTCTCCCCGGAAATCGAAGGGCCTGGACTCGGAGCTCTCGAGCTGGGTCAGGAACAGTCGGACGCCCCGCTCGCCTGCCGGGAATGCACCATAGACGACGGTTCGACCGCCGGGGGCGAAGCGCGCGTTGCCGATCCCGCCGCGCAGGAAGCTCAGGCGCCGGAACGTCGGCGCCGCCGACGTCGTCGTGCTCGTTTCCCGTGCGAGCAGCCAGCCCACCACACCGGCGGCGGCGGCCAGCGCCAGGGCCGCCGCGATCCAGCGAGAACCGGATCGCCTCCTGGGCGGAGAGGCGAGGAGCGCCTCGGCGCCGCTCGAGGCCTCCGAGAGGTGGTCCCGCAGGCCGGCCAGATCGCGCGCGAGGTCGCGGGTCGAGGCATAGCGCTCGTCGGGCTCCTTGGCGAGACAGCGGTCCAGGATCCAGCGTACCGCGACCGGGAAGTCCGGCCGGAGCCTCGCGACCGGCTCGGGCTCGTCGCGGATGATCGCGGACATGGTCTCGGCCGCGGTCTTGCGGCCGAACGCCCTCTGGCCCGTGGCCATCTCGTACAGCATCGAGCCCACCGAGAACTGATCGGAGCGGAAGTCGAGCGGCTCGCCAGAGGCCTGCTCCGGCGACATGTAGCCGACCGTTCCCATCACGGTCCCCGGCCGCGTCTCCGGATGCGCGAGCGTCGGCATCGCGGAGGCCTCGCCAGACTCCGGTTCGGTCAGCTTCGCGAGGCCGAAGTCGAGCAGCTTGACGAAGCCGTCCTTCGAGACCATGACGTTCTCGGGCTTCAGGTCCCGGTGGACGATGCCGGCGCCGTGCGCCTTGGCCAACCCCTCGGCGATCTGCGCGGCGATCCCCAGGATCCTCTTGACGGGCATCGGCCCGGAGACGACCAGCTCGCGCAGGGTCTTTCCGTCGACGAGCTCCATGGCGATGAAGGGAACGTCGCCCTCCCGCCCGATCTCGTGGATCGTGACGATGTTCGGGTGGTTCAACGCGGAGGCCGAGCGCGCCTCCTGCTCGAAGCGCGAGAGGCGGTCGCGGTCGGACGCGAGCGATTCGGGGAGGACCTTGAGCGCCACCTCGCGGCCCAGCCGCGTGTCGCGGGCCCGATAGACCTCTCCCATGCCTCCAGCGCCGAGGGGAGCGATCACCTCGTAGGCCCCGAGCCGCGCGCCAGCCGGGATGGTCATTGGATTCTTTCCGGGATTCTATGTGGGAAACTCCGCTCCCCATGACCTCGACCTCGACCAGCCCGCGCCCGAAGCTGACTCCGGGGTTCATCGGGATCATCGTCTTCAAGTACCTCAAGTTCGCCGCGTTCCTTCTGATCGGGCTCGTCGCGCTGCGGGTCGCGCTCCTCCCCCGCCACTCGGGGGCTCTCGAGCTCGCCCGGTATCTGGGAGTCACGGAACGCAGCCGGGTCGTGCAGGACGTCTCCAAGGTGCTCGACGCGCTGACCGCCCGCCAGGTGGAGGCGATCGGCGCGGCGTCGATCCTGATCAGTCTCGTCTTCGCGGCGGAGGGCTCGCTCCTCGCGGCGCGGGTCTGGTGGGCGACCTACTTCACGATCGTGCTGACCGCGCTCGGCATCCCGCCGGAGATCGTCGAGATCGCGAAGCGGCCGGGAAGCGTGCGTCGCTACCTGCTCCTCGCGGTCAACGTCGCGATCCTGATCTACCTCTACCGGCGGCGCAACGAGTTCCGGACTCTCTAGGCGCCGCCCGTCAGGACGGCGCTCCTCCCGTAGACGCCGCCGCCTCGGGGAACCGCTTCGCGAGCCAGGCCTCGACCTCCTCGGGGTGATAGCCGAAGGGACCCGGCTTGCCCTTGTAGACGATCGTGCCCGCCTCGTCGACGATGTAGAAGCGCTCGGGCCATCCGGCGTAGGCCGCGTTGGCGGGGTTCTCGATCGGGTCGACGTAGAGCGGCATCGCGTAGTGGAAACGCTTCACGAAGTCGTTGGCGATCCGGACGCGCTGCGCGAGGTTCGTCGGCTGCGGATAGCAGACGCTCTCCTTCTCGTTCGACTCCATCTGCCACTCGTCCAGCGGATGCGCCTCCTTGATGTAGAGCGTCACGAACCGCACGCGATCGCCGTAGCGCTTCCGGATGCTCTCGACACGCTCGACCGAGCGTCGGAACGGCGGTCAGGTGAAGCTGCCGAAGACGATCACCGTCGGCTTCCCGCCGAGCTCGCTCGACAGCTTGACCGGAGTCGTGCCGTCGAGGGCGAAGAGCGTCACGTCCGGGGCGCGGTCGCCGACTTTGAGGGAGCCCTCCTGGCGCTGGTCGTACTTCAGCATGCCGATCAGGTTGCGCGGGCCGCCGATCATGTAGGTCATCCCGCCGACGGCGAGGACGATCACGGCCGCGAGGCCGATCAGGACGCGCTTCAGGATCTTTCTCTGCGTTTCTTTCACTGCACGGCTCCTCTCTTCGGAAGGCGCGCCTTCGGGATCTTGACGAGCACCGTGTATTCGGGATCCACCAGCTCGACGATCGGCGCCTTCGCATTCTGCGAGACGAACTCGTAGGCGTCGAGCATCGGCATCCCCGTCAGCTCCACGACCCACTGAACCATATCCTTGTAGGCGATGCGCGCCGCGTCCTCGAGCGGCCGCGCGGCGCCGAGCGACATGATCCACTCCTCGTTCTCGATCCTCGGCCACGGCGTCG
>Ga0070667_100000353_pt1 | contig 50941 bp, 48 predicted proteins | sample KBSS33metaG_FD_64659 | JGI IMG/M metagenome (GOLD analysis project Ga0070667, IMG submission 64659) | Switchgrass rhizosphere microbial communities from Kellogg Biological Station, Michigan, USA - KBS S3-3 metaG | ecosystem: Host-associated > Plants > Roots > Rhizosphere > Soil ...
CCGATGGCGAAGTCCGCGCCGATGAAGAGCGTAGGCTCGGGCTCGCCCAGTCCGTTGCTGATGCCGGCGCCGAAGATCCCTCGGCGCTTGACGTCCAGAATCCGTGTCGGGAGCACGCCGGCGGAGTCCACCAGGGTGACCTGCTCGCTGCCGTAGCCGAGGCGGAGGCTCACCCGGACGCGGATCGACGGAGTGATCGCGTAGCGCGCGGTCGCCTCGTAGAACCATTCCTTCGACAGCGAGTCCGGGTTGAAGCCCGAGTCGAACGCGACGGTCTCCGTCCCGAGGACCGCCAGGGCCACGAAGGGCAGCCGCTCGCGATCGTACGCGGCGGTGACGAGGAGCTCCATCCGCGGCCACGCGTAGCCCACGCCGAGCTGGTAGTTCTCGAGCGAGCCCGGCTCCACCGTGTCCCGGTCCGCGAAGGCCGGGAAGCTCTCGCGGTGGACGTCGAAGTTCCCGCTGACCCTCTGCCCGCGCGCCAACGCCGACCAGCACCCGTGCGCCCACCTCGCCTCGGCCTGCCAGCCCCAGAGCTTTCCCGTCGCGTGGTGGAAGGAGTCCGCCGTCGCGTTGAACCCCGAGTCCTTGCTCCAGACGACGCCCGCCTCCGCCTCCCAATCCCTCCAGCGGTGCCGCAGCCCCACGGTCGCGTCGATCCGCTCCGCGGTGAGCGACCGCTCCTCCGAGAATTGCTGGTTCTCGCCGCCGATGTTGATGAGGTCGGTGGCCTTGTGGCTGCGCCGCTCGCCCCCGAGCTCCAGGGAGTTGGCGAGGCCCAGCGCGAAGCGCACGACGCCGGAGAAGTTCTCGTAGCGGCCCGTGCCCTTCGAGACGATGCGCTCGATGTCCTCCTCCGCCTGCTCCTTGCGCTCCTGCTCGTCGTGCGAGGGGGCGAACGCGATCCGGACGCGCCACTCCGCCGCCGGCGTGCCCGCCCCGAGGCCGTCCTTCGCCGCCCAGGCCTCGCCGAGGCCGATGAGGAGGAATTTCGGCGTGACGTCCGAGCCGTCGACGCGGTCCTCGGTCACGTCGTAGCGGCGCGCCAGAGTCGCGTACGCGAAGCCCATGTCCGCGGAGAACCCGTTGCGCGGCGCGAGGTCATGGCCGAGCAACATTCCGGCGCAGAAGATGCAGGCGCTGACGAGATCGGAGCCCATCGAAGCGTTCGCCTCTCTGTTCGATTACCCGCTGGACGCGAAAGGGAAAAGAGCGTGAGGAACCGTAGCACACCTCCGCCGGTCAGGGGCTCCCGAGCGCGAAGTTCGCGCCGACGTAGAAGGTCAGCTCGGGCGATCCGAGCTGGCCGCTCAGGCCGCCTCCGAAGATCCCGCGCCGGCGCAGGTGCAGGGTTGAGACGACGGCTCCCGCCGTGTCCGTCAACGTGACGGTCTCCTGGCCGTAACCGAGCCGAAGGGCCACGAGCGCCGACAGCGAGCCCGCGAACGCGTGGCGGTAGCGCACGTCCCAGAACACGTCGTCGACGTCCGAATCGAAGTGCCGGCCGGACTGCAGCGCCGCGCTCTCCTCCGCCAGGACCGCGAGCGCCACGAAGGGCAGGCGCTGTCGCTCGAAGCCGATCGAGCCGAAGAGCTCCGAGCGGCCCCAGGCGAAGGTGAGGCTGGGCCGGACGGACGCGAGCCGCGCGGGGCCCCGGACCGTTCGGTCGACACCGCCCGGCGTGCTGCGCTCGTCCACGTCGAGGGACCCCGAGGCGAGGTCGCCGGCGACCCCGGCCGTCCAGTGGCCCATCCGCCAGCGGACCTCCGCGGCGCCCCCGAAGAGCGAGCCGTGGGAGCGGTACAGCGTGTCGTCGTTCTCCGTCTTCCCGTACGGCACGGTCCAGCGGACGCTCGCGGCGGCCTCCAGGTTTCGCCAGCGGTGGCGCCAGCCGGCGGCCGCGTCGAGGCGGCTCGCCGTCAGGCTCCGCTGCAGAAACAGCACCTGGGGCTTCTCGAAGACGAAGCTCGAGAAGTCCGTGATCGCGTGCTCGCGACGCTCCACGGCGAGCTCGACGGAGTCCGCCGCGCCCATGGGGATCCGGCCGAGCGCGTCGAAATTGAGGAAGCGGCCCGTGCCCGTGGTCAGGATGGGCGTCTGGTCCGTGAACAGGAACCGCTGCTCGTCGTGCGAGGGTCCGATCGCGAACCGCGCGCGCCACTCCGCCGCCGGAGTCCCGGTCCCGAGGCCGGGAGACGCGGGCGACGCGTCGCCCACTCCGACGAGGACGTACTTCGGCGTCACGTCCGAGACGTCGAAGGCGCCCTGGGTGCCGTCGAACCGCCGAGAGAGCGTCGCGTACGACACACCCGCGTCCCCCGACAGCCCCGGCCGCGGAGGCAGATCGCTGCCCAGGAGCAGTCCCGCGCAGAAGACGCACGCCGTGACGAGATCGACGCCCGTGACGCACCTGGACTTTCTGTGTGGGGATCCGAACGCGCGGAACCTATCACCGCCGGACGCGGGCGCGCCAGCGGGACGGGAGTAAAGAATCCCCGAGGAGGACGGGCGCCGTCAGCGGCCGGTGAATTTCGCCGGCCGCTTCTCGAGGAAGGCCGTCATGCCTTCCTTCATGTCCGACGTCGCGGCGCAGAGGCCGAAGAGCGTCGCCTCGAAGACGAGGCCCTCGGAGAGGGGCATGTCGAGGCCGCGCCGCACCGCGTCGAGGACGTAGCGGCACGCGACGGGCCCGTTCGCGAGGATCGCCTTCGCCATTTCCTTCGCGGCCGCGAGCGCCTGACCGGCCGGGACGACCTTGTTCACGAGCCCGATGCGGTGCGCCTCGGCCGCGTCGATCTGCTCCGCCGTCAGGCAGAGCTGCATCGCACGCCCCTCCCCGACGACGCGGGCGAGCCGCTGCGATCCACCGTAGCCCGGGATGATGCCGAGCTTGACCTCGGGCTGTCCGAAGCGCGCGTTCTCGGACGCGATTCGGATCGTGCAGGCGAGCGCGAGCTCGCATCCCCCTCCCAGCGCGTATCCGTTGATCGCCGCGATCACGGGCTTGCCGAGTCGCTCGAGCTTGCCCACCACCGCCTGTCCCTTCAGGGCGTGCTCGCGCCCCTCGACCGGGGAGAGCTTCGAAAGCTCGCCGATGTCGGCGCCCGCGATGAACGATTTCTCTCCCGCGCCCGTGATGATCACGACGCCCACGGAGTCGTCGGTCCGCGCGGCCTCGACGGCGGCATCGAGGGCCGCCATGACCTCGGCGTTGAGCGCGTTGAGCTTGTCGGGCCGGTTGACCGTCAGGACGCGGATGCGGTCGGCGGTCTCGACGAGAAGCTTCGAGTCGCTCACTTTCCTCCTCCGTACTCGTAGAAGCCGCGCCCGGACTTCTTGCCGTAGCGCCCCGCCAGGACCATACGCTTGAGCAGCGGCGGAGGAGCGAAGCGCTTCTCCCGGTACTCCGCGTACATGATCTCGGCGATCGCGTAGGTCGTGTCGAGGCCCACGAAATCGAGCAGCCGCAGCGGACCCATGGGGTGCCCGCAGCCGAGCTCCATGCCCTTGTCGATGTCCTCGCGAGTCGCCACGCCCTCCTCGAGCGCGCGGACCGCGTCGAGGAGGTACGGGACGAGGAGGCGATTGACGACGAAGCCGGAGTTGTCGCCGGTGCGGATCGGCTCCTTCCCGAGCGACTTCGCGAACTCGAACACGGCCGCGACGGTCTCCTCGGACGTGGCGATCGTGCGAACGACCTCCACGAGCTTCATGACCGGCACCGGGTTGAAGAAGTGGAGGCCGGCGAACCGGTCCGGCCGCTGCGTGGCCGCGGAGATCTCCGTGATCGTCAGCGAGGACGTGTTGGAGCAGAAGATCGCGGCCGGACCGCAGATCCCGTCGAGCGCGCCGAAGGTCTGCTTCTTGACCTCGAGGTTCTCGACGATCGCCTCGAGGATCAGATCGCAGCCGGCGAGGTCCTCGAGCCTCGTGGTCGACGCGAGGCGTTTCCACGCGGCGTCCCGGTCGGCCGACGCGAGCTTGCCCTTCTCCACCGCCTTGCCGAGCGAGCCCTCGATGCGCGAGAGCCCCTTCTTCACGAGGCCCTCGTCGACCTCGCGCACCACCGTCTCGTAGCCCGCCTTCGCGCAGACCTCGGCGATGCCCGAGCCCATGAGGCCCGCGCCGAGGACGCCCACCTTACGAATCGCCATGCGTCTCGTTCTCCTCTTCCGTCTCGTCCGTCGGAGGTGCGGCCTCGGCCGCCTCCTCGAGCTCGCCGCAGAAGTCGTGCAGGGACAGCTCGCGCGCGAACTCCGGCCCGCGCAGCGCGATCAGGGGCGAGTTCGGCGCCGGCACGATCCAGCCCTGGCCGACCCAGTGGTCCACGGCCTGGCGGCACAGGCCGCTCTCGTTGAGCGTCGTCAGGACCGCGTTGAGGTCGCCCGTCCCCTTCGCCTTGAGCTCTCGCAGGAAGTCGTCGACCGCCGCGGCCCGCACGGGGAACTCGAGGATGCGCTCGGTCCAGGTCAATCGAACACCTGGACCTCGGGGTAGACGGTCAGGAACTGCGCACTCGGATCCTGCGTCACGTTGTCGACCGTGGCGCCGTACAGAATCACGTACGGCGGGCCGAATTGGATTCTCAACGACTGGCCGCTCTCGAGCGCGACGCCGGCGAAGTCTTCCGCGCTGGTCTGCGTGACCGTAGCCGTGGCGTAGGCCCTCGTCGTGGTGTGGACGACGTTTCCGCCCGAGTCCACGACGTCGACCGTGACGTTCACGGGTCCGCCGAGCACTCGGATCCCGACGTTGTAGCGATACCGGTCGAGATCGGGAAGGAGCAGGAATCCCGTCACCGGCGGAGGCAGCGGAATCCCCTGCGTCTCGGCAAGGAACAGCGGCTCCGTGAACCCGCTCGTTCCGGCTGCGCCCGCGTCGTTGAAGATCCGCGTCACGACGACCGGAAGCTTGGGGAACGGCGGCGCAAGCATGGCCATGGTCACGTCGAGGCTGCCCAGGCCGCTCTGGCCCATTGCCGCGACGACGTCGGCCCAGGCGAAAGACTGACCCGGGGCGAGCGAATACCCCATCGAAGGATCCGTCGGGCTCTCGTTCCGTCCGGCCGGGTGAAACACGATCCTCCCGGACAGAGGGGCCGTGTTGGGGTTCAGGATCTTCAGCGACGTCCGGAAGAATGAGCCCAGGTTCCCCTGCAGGGAGCCGGCCACCGGCAGCCAGCCGACCACCGAATCCGGCGGAGTCCCCACCGGCGCGAACGAAACGTCGTCGACCGACGCCGTCAGCGTGCTTCCGGCGTCGATCTTGTCGATGCCGACCTCGACGAACGCGGACACCGCGCCGGCGGGCGCGGTGAACGTGTCGCTCGTGGTCGTCCAAACACCGGTCGTCGTCTTCGACGTCAGGATGCTGTTGGCGCCGAGGCGGTTCGTGCAGATCGGGCCGCTGAACCAGGTGATCACGGTCTCGGCCCAGCCGGTCGTCGCCTCCCCGTCCGCGAACTTCGCCTTGTGGGACAACGCGTAGGACTGCCCGGCCGCGACGGGCACGCACTGCTCGAGGAGCCGTATCAGGATCCCGTCGGTCGCGGCGGTGCTCGAGAGAAGCGCCGATCCGGAGGACGGCGAGCCGTTCGCGTCGTCGGGGGACCACGCCGAGTTGCCGTCGGAGTTGGGGTCGTGGTGCCAGGCCTCGAGCGACGACGCGAAGCCGCCGTCGGCGACGAGGTTCTGGGCGGACACGGCCGCGCCCGAGGAGAGCGCGAGCCACGACACCGCGAGGAACGCCGATGCCGACAACCTCATCGCGAACTACGCCGCGGACTCCAGGACGACCGCGATGCCCTGCCCTCCGCCGATGCACGCGCCGGCGAGGCCGTAGCGGACTCCGCGGCGGCGCATCTCCTTGAGGAGCGTCAGGGTCAGCCGCGTGCCGCTCGCGGCCAGCGGATGCCCGAGGGCGATCGCGCCGCCATTGACGTTGAGCTTCGCTTGGTCGAGCCCGAGCTCGCGGACGACCCCCAGGATCTGTCCCGCGAACGCCTCGTTGATCTCCCAGAGCCCGATGTCGCCCTGCTTCAGGCCCGAGCGCTCGAGGGCGATGCGCGTGGCCGGCACCGGGCCGAGCCCCATGAGCTCCGGCTCGACGCCGGCGACGCCCCAGGACACGAGACGCCCGAGCGGCTTCCGCTTCTTCGCCGCCGCATTCTCGGCCGTCGTCACGACCACCGCGGCCGCGCCGTCCACGATGCCCGACGCGTTGCCGGCGGTCACCGACCCGTCCTTCCCGAACGACGGCGGCAGCGCCGCGAGCCCCTCGAGCGTCGAGTCCGGCCGCATGTGGTCGTCCTTCTCGACGCGGATCGTCTTGCGTCCGGCCTTCACCTCGAGCGGTGCGACCTCCTCCGAGAGCCGGCACGCCGCCCAGGCCTCCGCCGCGCGCTTCTGCGACGAGAGCGCGTAGGCGTCCTGCTCCGCGCGCGAGATTCCGTACTTCTGGGCCACCTTGTCGGAGGTCTGCGCCATGTAGAGGCCGCAGTACGAGTCGAGCAGCGCCACCATGAGCGAGTCCTCGAGCTGGCCCGCGCCGAGCCTCAGCCCGCGCCGCGCGCCGCGGATGACGTGGGGCGCCTGGGACATGTTCTCCATGCCGCCCGCGAGGATGGTCTTCGCCTCGCCGAGCAGGATCCGCTGGGCGCCCTGCACGATCGCCTCGAAGCCGGACCCGCACAGCCGGTTGACCGTGACCGCCGGGACCTCCTTCGGGACTCCCGCTTTGAGGCCCACGTGGCGGGCGCCGTAGATCGCGTCGCCCGAGGTCTGCATCACGTTGCCGAAGATCACGTGGTCGATCTCCGCCGGGTCGACGCCGCTGCGCTCCAGGGCCGCCTTCGACGCGTGCACGCCCAGGTCGATGGCGCTGACGTCGGCCAGCTGGCCGTTGTACTCGGCCATGGGGGTCCGCGCCCCCTCCAGAATCACGATGTTCCGGGTTTCGCTCGTCATGAGAAGCCTGGCAGTTTACCTCAGGGGATCGCCTCGAGCCCGGCCCTCTCGGCGGCCCAGACGGCCGCGTGGAACCGCTGCCGCACCTGGTTGAACGGGATCTCGCGGACCTCGGGGTGGATCCGGTTGGTCAGGAGGATCGCGATCCGCATCGCGTCCGGGTCGATCCACAACGATGTTCCCGTGAAGCCCGTGTGTCCGAAGGACCGCGGCGACATCTGCGGGATCGCGGAGCCGGCGCCGCGGTGGCTTTGCCACGCCAGACCCCGGCCCTCGGAAAGCGTCTCGGTGCGGTCCGCGGCCCAGCCGGCCGCCTCTGGCTCGAGCCAGCGTCGGGCCAGCCGCCACACGTCCTCCGCGCTGGCGAAGAGTCCGGCATTCCCGGAGACGCCGCCTCGACGGAACGCGTTGCCGTCGTGAACCTCGCCGCACACGACGCCGCGGCGGAACCGCCCGTACGAGAGACCGCGCGACTCGGTCATCGCGCGCTCGAAGCGGTCTCCCTCCTCCGTGGCCGCCGGAAGCGTCGCGGCCTCCGGAAGGAATCGCGCGCCGGAGCGGGCGGGCCGCGCCACGAGCTCGTCGAAGAGGCGGTCGAGCGGCGCCGCCAGCGCGGTCTCGAGGACCTCGGTCAGGAGGAGGAAGTTCAGGTCGCTGTAGAGCACGCGCTCCCCGGGACGCGACACCGGCTCCATCTCGGCCAGCGTGCGTCGATAGGCCGCGGCGCCTTCGCCGCGCACGTAGAGCGGGTACCAGGCGTCGAGGCCCGAGCTGTGCGTCAGCAGCCGCTCGAGGGTGATGCCCTCGAACCGCGTCTTCTTCCACTCCGGCAGGTAGCGCCCGGGCGGAGCGTCGAGCGGCAGCGAGCGCGCCGACTCCCGGAAGATCGCGCCCACGCACAGGGGCTTCGTCAGGCTGGCCAGGTCGAACGGCGTCTGCGGGGTGACGTCGCGCCGCGCGGGCTCGACCGCCGCGGCTCCCGCGGCGTCGAGGGCGACGATCGCCTCGGCCGTGCCCACGAGGGCGACGGCGCCGGGAAACGCTCCCTCGGCGATCTCCTCTTCGAGGAAGCCGCGGATCGCCCTCACGGCCCGGCGGCTTCGATCTCGCCTCGCCGGCGGGAGACCAGCGCCGCGTTGCGCGCGATCGAGGGCAGGCCCGGCCCCGGTTTCCGCAGCGTGCCGCGCTCGCGCTCCAGCGTCCCGATCTCCGCGTCGAGCCGCGCGGCGGTCTTCGGGTCGCGGGCCGCCTTGCGCGCCTCGCGCAGCGCCGCGAGGCCCCGTGCATAGGATTCGGACGAGGCCGCGAAGACCCGGTCCGCGTCGAGAGTCAGCAGGGCCTCCTGGATTCGGGCCCTCACCCAGGTGAACTCCCCGGGATCCGCTCCCGCCGCGGTCAGCGCCTCGCCCAGCGCGCCCCCTCGCGCGGCGGTCCGGATCTTCAGGAAGAGGTCGAGCTGCGCGGGGGTCAGGAGACTGTCCGTGGGAGGCTGGAAGGTCGGACGCGCGACGCGATTGAAGGCGCGGACGGCGTCGAGCCGGGGCGGCTCGATGCGCTTGCAGGACACGGCGGCCGCGAGCAGGGACGCGGCGGCGGCCGCCACTCGGATTCCTCGCCGGGTATCCACGGCGAGCAGTGTACTCATGCGGGCCGCAAACGGGCGAGCGCCGGGCGGTTTCCGCTTGCGTGGGCTTCGTTTAAACTAGCCGGCTGGGGGCGGATGCTCGAGAAAATCGGCAAATACGAGGTCTCCGAGCAGATCGGAGTGGGCGGTTTCGGCGCCGTCTACCGGGGCCGTGATCCGTTCATCAAGCGCACCGTCGCGATCAAGACCTGCCAGGTCAACGACGACGAGATCAAGCACCGCTTCTTCCGAGAGGCGGAGCTCGCCGGAAACCTGCACCACCGCAACATCACCACGATCTACGACTTCGGCGTCGAGAACGGCATCCCCTACATCGTCCAGGAGTTCCTGACCGGGGAGGACCTCGACAAGAAGATCAAGCGCGGCGACCCGATCCTGGTCGCGCGCAAGGTCGAGATCCTCATGGCGATCGCGGACGGCCTCGCCTACGCCCACAACGCCAGCATCGTTCACCGCGACGTCAAGCCGGCCAACGTGCGCGTCCTCGACGACGGCACCGTCAAGGTCATGGACTTCGGCATCGCGAAGTCGCTGCAGACGGAGTCGAACCTGACGCAGACGGGGATCACGCTCGGCACCTCCGCGTATCTCGCGCCGGAGCAGATCCGGGGCGAGCCGATCGACCGCCGCACCGACATCTTCTCGATGGGCGTTCTGTCGTACGAGCTCCTGAGCTACCGCAAGCCGTTTCGCGGCGAGCACCTCTCGACGGTCCTCTACAAGATCCTGAACGACTCGCCCGAGCCGCTCGGCACGCTGGCCCAGGACGTCCCGCCCGCGCTCGTCGACGCGGTCAACAAGGCGATCTCGAAGACCCCGACCGAGCGCTACCAGACGATGGAGGAATACCGGCAGGACCTCCACGCCGTGTTCCGCGAGCTCACCGGGAGCTCCGGCATGTTCATGCGCTCGATGCTGGCGGACGCGGCGCGCGCGACGCGTTCGGGATCCGACGAGGGGGACACCACGCTGGCGACCCCGTCCAGCGGCGTCGGCATTCCGCCGCCATCCCACATCACGCCGCCCTCCGGCGCGCTGGCGCGCCAGCCCTCGGCCTCGTCCGACCGGACCCCCACCTCCGGCGGGGTCCGGCCGCCCCTGGAGCTCGTGAACTTCCGCGACCCCATGGCGGATCAGGTCCCGGACGACGCCGCGCCCACGCTGCGGCGCAGCTCGCCCGCGGCGGTCAGGACGCAGAAGAAGGGCGATTCGAGGATCCTGAGCATCGTGGCGCTCGCGGTCTCGGTCGCGGCGGGGGCGTACCTCTGGTTTCGCAGCAGTCGCGAGGCGGCGCCCAAGCCTCCGCCTCCCCCGCCGGCCGCCGCCGCGCCGACTCCGGCGCTCGAGTTCCCCGAGCCGAAAATGGGTGCGGGGGTCGGAGCGGCTCCGGCCCCGTCGACCTCCACCGAGTCGGCGCCGGGAACCTCGACCTCGACCGCGGCGTCGGCCGGTTCGACGGCGCCGGCACCGGGCGCGTCGACCTCGACCGAGACGGCGCCGGCGACCTCGACGGGGTCCGTCGCGCCACCGCCGCCGGCTGGCGCGCCCGCATCCGCCGGACAGGCCGCCGTGCCCGCGCCGGCCGCCGCCGCCGCCCCCGCCGCGACACAGCCGGCAGAAGCGGCGCCGACGAAGGCCGCTCCGGCCAAGAAGTACAAGGTCCAGTTCTCCTCCGTCCCGGTGGCCACGCTCTCGGTCGACGGAAAGACGATCGGCCCCTCGGTTCCGGCGCGCACGATCTCCCTCGAGGAGGGAAGCCACAAGGTCCGCTTCGAGGCGAAGGGCTTCCCGGTCCACGAGCAGAGCTTCAAGGTAGGCTCCGACGGCGAGAACCGCGTCCATTACCAGTTCCCGATCTCGATGCTCGTGATCGACGCGCCCGCGTGGAAGGGCGCCCGCCTGCTGGTCGACGGCAAGTACCGGGGCAATCTCCCCGAGGCTTCGCCCCTGCGGCTCCCGCCCGGCTCCTACAGCGTGACCCTCTCCCGCGAGGGCACGAGCCCGGTGACCGAGAAGATCCGCGTCTCCGAGGGCGCGGAGAAGACGTGGAGTCCCCCGCCGCCCTCGCCGGCGGCCTCCGGAGGTACGCCATGAAGCGCCTGCAGACGTACGCCCTGCTCCTCCCCGCCCTCCTCGTGGTCTTTTTCTGCGCCGCCGCGGCCGCCGCCCAGGACGCCTCCAGGCTCGAGTCCGACGCGAAGAAGGCGTTCGACTCGGGCCGCTTCGCAGTCGCGGGCGAGAAGTACGCGGCCGCCGCCGAGTCTCCGGGCGTCGCGACGGACAAGGGCGCGGACCTTCACCTCCAGAGCGCGTGGGCCTACTTCATCGCCGGGAACTCGCGCAGCGCCCGCGAGCAGCTCAAGCTCGCGATCGCCGCGCGGCCCGACCTCCAGGTGGTGCCCGACTTCTACAGCCCGGACTTCGCGAACCTCGCGGCGTCGGTGCGCAGCGAGGTGGCCAGCGCCCGCGTGCCCCCGATCGACGTCGAGGAGCTCAAGCGCTCCTCGCGCGCGAAGCTCGCCGACGGAAAGACCGAGGAGGTCGTCTACGACCTGAAGCGCGCCGCGAATTCCAGCGACCCCGAAGTCTTCCGCATCCTCGCCGACGCGCAGGACCGTCTCGGGCACACCGCCGAGGCGGATGCCGCCCGGCGCCGCGCCTCCGACCTCGAGCGGGGCATCGTGAGCTCCGCGCCGATCGGCGCTCCGACGGATGCCGGCGCCGGCGCCGCTTCGGCGCTGGCGGGAGGCGGAGCGGTCGCACCGCTGCTCGAGTCCGCGGAGCGCAACCTCGCCTCCGGAGACTTCCGTGCCGCCGCGTCCTACGCGAAGCAGGCGTCGGAGGCCGATCCGCGCAGCTCCGAGGCGCATCGCCTGGCCGGCGAGGCCGCGCTCCTGGGAAACCAGGAGGGCGAGGCCGAGCGCGAGTTCACGGCGGCCGTTGGCCTCGACTCGCAGAATGCCAGGGCGCAGCTGGGGCTCGGCCGCGTGACCGAGGCGCAGAAGAAGTGGAACACCTCCGCGAGCCACTACCGCCGCGCGCTCGAGCTCGACCCCGCGAGCGTCGCCGCGGCCCGCGGACTCGGCCGCTCGATGAGCGCGCTCGGCGACAAGAGCGCCGCCCGCCTCGCCTTCGGCCGCGCCATCGAGATCGATCCGATCTCCGCGCCGGCCCGCAACGACTTCGGCGTGTTCCTCTACCGCTCCGACGAGCTCGACAAGTCGGTCGAGGAGCTGATCGAGGCCGTCCGTCTGGACACCAACCACCCCGCATACCACGAGAATCTGGGGCGGGCCTACCGCAAGAAGGGCATGCTCAAGGAGGCGGAGCGCGAGCTGACAGACTCCACGCGGCTCGCCCCCAACGATGCGGCGGCCTGGATCGCCCTCGGTCAGGTCCGCGGAGAGCTCAAGAAACCCGACGACGCCGCCGCCGCGTACGCGACGGCGCTCACCCTCGACCCGCTCAGCGAGGAGGCCGCGACCGGTCTCTCGGCGGTCCTCGGCTCGGCCGGCAAGCTCCCCGAGGCGGAGACGGCGCTGATGAAGGCGATCGAGAACAACACCAAGTCTCCCGCGCTGTGGAACAACCTCGGCGTGATCCGGACGCAGCGGGGCAACTATCCGGGCGCGCTCGACGCGTTCGGCAAGGCGCTGGCCCTCGACGCGACCTTCGAGGCCGCCAAGGCGAACCAGGCGCGCGTGACCGAGCTCGCGGCCCTGGAGAAGGCCGCGTCGTAGCGCCTCCGACCGATCCCCGCGCCTACGCCGCCGAGATCGAGGCCTGGCGGGCGAGGCGCCTCGCGAGACTGACCGGACCCTCCGGCTGGCTCTCCGTGGTCGGACTCCGGTGGCTCGAGGAGGGCGAGAATCGCATCGGCGCCGAATTCGAGGGCGGCGAGGCCGCTCCCACGGCGAGCGTCGTGGTCGTCGTGCCCGGAGACGCGACGACATCCCCGCGCGGCCCGGCCGCGACGCTGTGGCAGGGGGCCGAGGCGACCCCGCTCGAGCCGGACCTCGAGGGCGAGCGAGCGTTCCTCACGCACGGCTCCGTCTCCTTCTCTCTGATCTCCCGCGGCGGGAGACTCGGCGTCCGCGTCCGGGACCGCGACGCGGCCGCCCGCAGCCCGAGGCCGAACATCCCCTTCTTCCCGGTCGACCCCGCCTGGCGGATTCCCGCGCGGTTCGAGGCCTACGATCCCCCGCGGCGGAGTCCCGTCGCGAGCGTGGCGGGCACGTCGGACGCGGAGATCTTCCCGGGGGCGGTCGTCTTCGCGCACGAGGGCGTCGAGCACCGGCTGGACGTCATCGCCGAGCGGGGCGAGACCGACTCCTGGATCGTCTTCGGCGACGCGACGAACGGCCGCGAGACGTACGGCGGCGGGCGGTTCGTCTACGCCCCGCCGGCGATCGACGGCGGCACCGTGGTCGACTTCAACAAGGCCTACAACCCGCCGTGCGTCTTCACGGCGTACTCGACCTGCCCGCTCCCGCTCCCACAGAACCGGCTGCGATTCCGCGTCGAGGCCGGAGAGCGACTGCCCGATTCGGCCGGCTGACTCTTCAGCTCTTCAGCCCTTCAGCGCTTCGAGGAGCTCGGCGAGCATCCGCGCCGTCGCCCCCCAGATGACGTGGCGATCGTGGTGGTAGAAGAGCGTGGGCTCCTCGCGTCCCGGCAGGACCTTCCGCTCGAGGATCTTCGGGTCGAGGAGCGCCGTCACCGGGGCCTCGATCAGCTCCGCGATCTCGGCGTCGGCCACGCGGAAGGGATACGCGTTGGGGATCGCGCCGACATAGGGCTCGACGTAGAAGTCCGTGACCGTCGTCAGCGGCGACAGCGCGCCGAGGTAGTGCACGTCCGTTTCGTCGACGCCGATCTCCTCGCGCGTCTCGCGCAGAGCCGTCTCGAGCAGCGAGCCGTCGTCCTCCTCCTCGCCCCCGCCCGGAAACGAAATCTGACCGCGGTGGTGCTCGACCGTCTCCGTGCGGCGCGTGAAGAGGATCCAGAGACCGCCGTCCCGCACGAACAGCGGGATCAGGACGCCGGCGCGCCGCATGTCGGACGACCAGAGCGGTTCCGGACCCTCCGGCGCCCCTTCGCGGCGGGCGGCGAGCCGCGCGCGCACCTCGTCCATCCAGGGCAGCTCCGCGGGTCGGGCGTCAGGAGGAGGCAGGCGTCCGACCCCCTTCCGCCGCGGACCGGAGCGACGCCTCGATGAACGGCGAGAGCCCGCCGTCGAGCACGCGATCCGTGTCGCCCGTCTCGAAGCCGGTGCGGTGGTCCTTGACCATCCGGTACGGGTGGAGGACGTACGAGCGGATCTGGCTTCCCCACTCGATCGCCTTCTTCTCGCCGACGCGCTTCTCCTCCACCGCGCGGCGCTCGTCCAGGGCGCGCTGGTAGAGCCGGGCGCGCAGAACGCGCATCGCCATGTCGCGGTTGCGGCCCTGGCTGCGCTCGTTCTGGCAGGTGACGACGATGCCGCTCGGCAGATGCGTGATCCGGACCGCCGAGTCCGTGACGTTGACGTGCTGGCCTCCGGCGCCGCTCGAGCGGTAGGTGTCCACTCGAAGGTCCTTGTCGGCGATCTCGATCTCGATGTTCTCGTCGATCTCGGGCGAGACGAAGACGGACGCGAACGAGGTATGGCGCCGCTGCGCCGCGTCGAAGGGCGAAATCCGCACGAGCCGGTGCACTCCCATCTCCGTCTTGAGATACCCGTACGCGTGGTCGCCGATCACGTGGAGCGTCGCGCTCTTGACGCCCGCCTCCTCCCCGTCCTGGCGGTCGATCAGCTCGGCCTTCCAGCCGCGGGCCTCCGCGAACCGGGTGTACATGCGCAGGAGCATCTCCGCCCAGTCCTGCGATTCCGTGCCGCCCGCGCCGGCGTGGATCGAGAGCCACGCGTTGTTGGGGTCCTCGGGCGCGCCCATCTTGACCGCGAGCTCGAGCTCGTCGGCGAACGCGGTCGCGGTCTGGAGGGACTCGCGCGCCTCGGCGTCGGCCGGCTCGCCCTCGCGGAGGAGCTCGGCCAGGGTCTCGAGCTCGCCCTTCAGCTCGTCGAGGCGCTCCGCCGTGGCGAGCTTGCGCTCGTGAATCTTCGTCTGGCGGAGAACTTCCTGGGCGGCCTCGGGCTTCGACCAGAAATCGGGGGCCGCGGACTGCTCCTGCAGACGGGCGAGCGCGCTCCGCGCGGCGTCCAGATCAAAGGTAGCCCCGAAGCGCCGTCAGGCGCTCCGAGGCCGAGCCCAGCGAGGCGAGGAGGTCGTCGCGTTCGGTCATGAGTCCGTCGTTGGTCGTTGGTCGGGCCTTCGGAGCCAACGCGGGAGGCCGAAGATTAGCACGGCGAGGGCCAGGACGTCGGCGGCGCGCGGAATCCAGAATCCCCACCGCGTCCAGGCCGTGATTCCTTCCCGCAAGCGCACCGTCCCGGACAGGATCGTCCGCTCGTCGGCCGGAGTCTTCGCGAGGATTCTCCCGCGCGCGTCCACGATCCCCGAGATTCCCGTGATCGCCGCGCGCACCAGATCGCGCTCGTTCTCCACGGCGCGCAGTACCGCTCCGGCGAAGTGCTGCTCCTGCGCCCCCGCGCGGCCGTACCAGGAGTCGTTCGAAATCGTCGCGAGGAGGTTCGCGCCGCCGGCGACCTCCTCGCGCGAGAGCGACGGGTACAGGATCTCGTAGCAGATTCCGACGCCGATCGCGAACGGACCGCCGCGCAGTACCGCGGGCTCGGGAGCCGCCGAGAATTCCCCGATCGTCGTCTGCGAGATGCGGCGCACGAAGAAGAAGAGCCGCGGCAGCGGCACGTACTCGCCAAACGGCACGAGGTGGACCTTGTGGTAGGCGGGATTCGCGAGGCCGTCCGGAGTCAGCAGCCGCGCCGCGTTGTAGTAGCGGCCGTCGGCGACCTCGTCGACGTCGTTGAAGAGGATCGAGGAGCCCAGCCGGGTCAGCGTGGCGAGGTCGCGCCGAAGCCTCGGGCTGCGGTCCCAGGTCGTGGGCAGCGAGGACTCCGGGATCAGGAGGAGCGACGGAGACTCGCGCACGGCCGCGACCGCGGCGTCCGCCTGTTCGAGCACGGTCTCGTAACGCGACACGGCGCCCTCGGGCGTCATCCGGCCCTCCTCGGTCAGGTTGGGCTGGAGGAGGACGACCTGGACGACCTGCGCTTCGCGCCCGGCGTCGCCTTCGGCGCGCCGGATTCCCTGCGCTTCGCTCCCGGCCTCGACAGGGCGCGCCAGCCGCCAGGCTCCGTAGCCTCCCGCCGCGAGCGCGAGCGCGGCGGCGAGGGCGAGCGGCCGCAAGGAACCGCGAGAGACGGCGGCGGCCAGAAGCGCGCTCACCGCCATCACGAGCGCGCCGACACCGAACGCTCCCCACACCGAGGCGGTCTGGAGCCAGATCGGGTGGCCGTAGAGCGCGTGCGCCGTGAGGTTCCAAGGGAAGCCCTTGTAGACGAAGGAGCGCAGGTGCTCGGACGCCATCCACAGGAGCGGGAAGACCGCGAGACGCCACCCCGAACCGGCCGGCGCCGCGCGCACCGTCGCCCAGGCCACGAGCGCCGGCCACTCCGCCAGGATGGCCGCGAGGATCACGAGGCTGACGACTCCCAGGGACGGACTCTGACCGCCGTAGTGCGTGACGACGTAGAAAATCCACGGGATCGACGCGCACCAGTACGCGAGGCCGAACAGGAACCCGGAGAGGATTGCCCGGGCCGCGCTCTCCTCGCGCCGCAGCGCGACGAGCCAGGGCGTCAGCGCGAGCGGAAGGAGGACCGTCCAGCCGACCGGCGGGAAGGCCAGGGCAAAGAGCAATCCCGAGAGGACGCCGGCGGCCGGCGTCGCCCAGCGAAGATTTCCGCGGTTCACGTTGGCGTCTTAGCTCTCGAGGCGACCCGCCGCCTCGAGAGCCTCCTCCGCCCGGTACGAGGACCGCACGAACGGGCCCGCGAAGACGTGGCGGAAGCCGAGGCGCTCTCCGAACTCGCGGTGGCGCTCGAAGACCTCCGGGGCGACGTACTCCACGACCGGAAGGTTCTCGAGCGACGGCCGCAGGTACTGGCCGATCGTGACGATGTCGACGCGCGCGCCGCGAAGGGCCTCGAGGAGTCCGCGCACCTCCTCCTCGCGCTCGCCGAGTCCAAGCATCAGTCCCGACTTGGTCGTGATCGCCGGCGCGATCTCCTTCGCGTGCGACAGCAGGAGCAGGGACCGATCGAGCCGGGCTCCCCTTCGCACCGTCGCATAGAGCCGCGGCACCGTCTCGACGTTGTGGTTGAACACGTCGGGCCCCGCCGAGAGGACGGTCTCGAGCGACTCCAGGCGGCCGCGGAAGTCCGGCGTGAGGACCTCGATCCCGGGCGGCGGCTCGAGCGACCGTACGGACCGAATCGTCTCCGCGAAGTGCGCCGCGCCGCCGTCGGGCAGGTCGTCGCGGTCGACCGAGGTCAGGACGACGAACGAGAGCCCGAGGCGCTCCACCGCGCCGCGGATCCGCCGCGGCTCGAGCGGATCGGGCGGCGCGGGCCTGCCGTTGCGAATGTCGCAGAACCCGCAGGCCCGCGTGCACACGTCGCCCAGGAGGAGGAACGTCGCCGTGCCGCGGGAGAAGCACTCGCCGCGGTTGGGACAGCGGGCCTCCTCGCAGACCGTGTGCAGGCCGTGCTCGCGCATGAGGCTCTTCACGCCGTGCAGGTCCGAGAGCCGCAGCTTGCGCTCGCGGATCCACGCGGGGGCGCGGGGAAGGGACCCGGCGCTCACTTGCCCTCGAAGACGACCCAGGGGCTCTTGACCTTCTCCTGCTTGCGCAGCCTGTCGGCGGCGCGGCGGGCCTCCTCGGTCGTCCGATACGGCCCGACCCGCACGCGGAGCCGGCCCTTCTCGGCCGACACCGCCGCGTGGTACCCGTGCTTCGAGAGGCGGGACGACAACGCCTCCGCCTCGTTCCGCGAGGCGACGGACGCGACCTGGACCCAGACGCGCCCCGCCCCGGCCGCCGAGGCGGGCGCGGGCGGGGTCGGCTTCGCTCCCGCCCCGGCGTGCGCCGTCGGGACGGAGGAAGGAGCGGCGGACGGGTTGGCGGGCGTCGGCTCCTCGGCCCCGCCGTCCTCGAAGGTCTCGAGCATCTGGGGAGGCGTCGGCTCGGCCGCGGGCGCCGCCGCCCGAGCGCCGCTGGACCCGCCGGGCTCCGAGCCTCGGGGAGCCTCGCCGCGGGCGGCCTCCCCGCGGGCCGCCGGCACGGCGGTCTCGACCGGCGGCAGTGCGTCGGCGGCGGGACGGGCCTCGGCGACGGTCTCCGCCGGCTCCGGTCCCCTGGCGTTGGCACGGTCCCGGCCGGATAAGCCCGCCATGAGCCCGAAGAAGAACGCGAGGCCGAGCGCGAGGAGCAGCCCCACGAAGATCCCGACCGCCTGACGCGCGGTCAGCGAGATCTGGTAATGCGTGCGGGGTTCCACGGCGCGAGTCTAACCGGACTTTCTCTGGCGCGACGCGGCGGCGCGAGCGGCTAGGACTTCCTCTGATCGACGAACATCTTGATGAGGTCGATCGGCAGCGGGAAGACGATCGTCGAGTTCTTCTCGTTGGCGATCTCGGTCAGCGTCTGCAGGTAGCGCAGCTGGAGCGTGGCCGGTTGCCGATCGATGATCTCCGCGGCCTTGGAAAGGGCGGTCGCAGCCTGGAGCTCACCCTCCGCGTGGATGATCTTGGCGCGCTTCTCCCGCTCCGCCTCCGCCTGCTTGGCCATCGCGCGCTGCATCTCGGGCGGAAGGTCGACCTGCTTCACCTCCACGAGCGAGACCTTGATGCCCCACGGCTGCGTGTGCTCGTCGATGACCTTCTGGAGGTCGACGTTGAGCTTCTCGCGCTCGGAGAGCAGCTCGTCCATCAGCGCCTGGCCCAGCACGCTGCGCAGCGTCGTCTGCGCGAGCTGGGAGGTGGCGTAGAGGTAGTTCTCGACCTGCACGACCGCCTTCTCCGGCTCGACGACGCGGAAGTAGACGACCGCGTTGACCTTCACGGAGACGTTGTCCTTGGTGATGATGTCCTGCGGCGGCACGTCGTGCACCACCGTCCGCAGCGACATCCTCACCATCCGCTCGAAGGGCCAGAAGATCAGCACGAGGCCCGGACCCTTGGGCTGCTTGCCCAGGCGTCCCAGCCAGAACGTGACGGCGCGCTCGTACTCGTTCAGCACGTTGACCCACTTGAACAGGAAGATCAGCAGGATGAATAGGGCCACCAGGAGACCCGGAACGTTGAAGATCGAGCTCATGCGTTCCTCCGTTCGACGTACAGGGTTCCGTCCGAGACGCGGGCCACGCGCACCGCGTCGCCGGCCTCGAGATCCGCCGGTCCGATCGCGTTCCAGTACTCGCCGTGGAGCTGGACCGTGCCCGTCTCCCGCGAGCCGAACCCGCGGGCGACGCGCGCGGTCTCGCCGATCATCGCGTGGAGGCCGGTGCGGACGGGAGCCCGGCGAAGCTGCACCGTCTTCCAGGTAAGGAGCGCGACGATCCCGAGCGCGAGCGCCAGACCCGGGACGATGATCCCGAGATCCACCCGGTAGCCGGCAGCGTCCCCCTTGCCCGAGAAGAGCAGCAGCGAGCCCGTCACGAGGGCGATCGCGCCTCCCACGGACAGGAGGCCGTGGCTCACGACCTTGATCTCGGCCACGAACAGCAGGATGGCGAACAGGATCAAAGCGAGGCCGGCGAGGTTCACCGGGAGCACGGAGAAGGCATAGAGCGCGAGGAGCAACGCGATGCCTCCCGCGACCCCCGGCAGGACCGCTCCCGGCGTCGACAGCTCGAAGTAGAGCCCGACGAGCCCGACGAGGAAGAGGACGTAGGCCACGTTGGGATGCGAGACGACGCCGAGCACGCGCTCGAGCTGCCCCATCGGCTGAGACTCGAGGCGAAATCCCTTCAGGCTCAGGGTGGCCTCTCCGCCGCCGACGCGGGAGACCCTGCGGCCGTCGAGCTGGTTCACGAGGTCCGGGACGTCGCGGGCGACGACCTCGATCAGCCCGCCCTCTCGGGCCTCCGTCTCCGTGTAGGAGAGGCTCTTCTCGACGGCGGCCTCGGCCTTCTCGACGTTCCGGCCGCGCTGCTTGGCGAGCGTCCGCACGAACGCGCGGGCGTCCTGCTCGGCCTTCTCGTTCATCTTCTTCGGAAGGTCCTCCCCCTCCCCGCCCACGGGATGCGCGGCGCCCGTGTTGGTGCCGGGCGCCATCGCGGCCACGTCCCCCGACAGCAGCAGGAAGAACCCTGCCGACGCCGCCTGCGCGCCGGACGGCGCCACGAAGGTCGCCACCGGGACCTTCGACAGGAGGATCGCCGAGCTCATGTCGCGCGTCGAGGCGAGCAGACCGCCGGGAGTCGACAGCGTCAGGACGACCAGGGCCGCGCCCTCCTTCTCGGCGCGCGCGAGGACCCCCGAGAGGTAGTTCGCGGCCGCGGGATGGATCGGCGTGTCGATGCGCGCCTCGACCACCAGGGGCGTCGACGCATTCGACAAGGCGGCCGCCGCGAAGGCGAGGAAGGCGGCCCGGAGGGTCCGCGTTGGCATCGGCGGGATTCTATCTCCCCGGCGCCGGTGACTTCCCTCGCGTCACCGGTTATAAAGGCACGTGCGCATCCGTCCCACCGAGTCGATCCACTTCGCGGCGCTGGCGGTGCTGACGGTCATGGCGCTCCTTCTGCGTCACCGCCTCGAGGATCTCTCGGCCATGCTCCTCGGTTACGCCGGGCTGGCGGCCGTCCTGATCGTGATGACGATCCTGGCGCGCCGCGCCGACTCCCTGCCGATGCCCTGGTCGTTCCTCGTCGACTTCTATCCGGCGGCCTTCCTTCCGCTCCTCTTCAACACGCTCGAGCCGCTGATCCAGGCGCTCCGGGGCGGCCCCCGCGACGATCTTCTGATCGCCGCGGATCGCGCGATCTTCGGCGTGGACGTGACGGTCTGGATGCAGCGGCTCGTCCGGCCGCCGCTCAACGACCTCTTCTACGTCTTCTACTCCACGTATTACTTCATCGCCCTGACCCTGGCCGTCGTGCTCTGGAACCGGGACCGCGCGACGGCTCGCCGCTTCGTCTTCACGCTGATGGTCGTCTACTACGTATCCTACGCCGGCTACTTCTGCATCCCCGCCCTCGGGCCGCGCTTCGCGCAGGCCTCCGAGTACACGGTCTCGCTGACCACCACGCCCATCGCGCGGTTCATCAACGACACGATCAACAGCCTGGAGAAGACCAAGTTCGACGTCTTCCCGTCGGGCCACACGATGATCTCGGTGGCGGTCTTGATCGTGGCCTGGAAGCGGGCGCGGGACGTCTTCTGGGTCTTGTTCCCGGTGGCCACGGGACTGATCATCGCCACGGTCTACTGCCGCTACCACTACGTCGTGGACGTGATCGCCGGCACGACGCTGGCCTTCGCGACGGTGCCTCTCGGGGACCGATGGTACGACGCGTGGATGAGGAGGAAGTCGGTGGTCGCGAGTCCGTAGTCAAAAGTCGGAGCACGGCCACCGGCCACCGGCCATCGGCCACCGGCCACCGGCCACCGGCTACAGACTTCTCTCGTAGATCCTGTACGTCTTGTAGAGCTTCCCGCCCCAGAGCCGGACGGCGCCGATCACGAGCTCGTTGTCCTCCAAGAGCCAGGACACCTCGGCGCCGGTGTAGCCCTTCTTCAGAAGGTAGCGCAGCGAATCCGCCATCATGATCGACTGGATGCCGCGCATCCGGTATTCCTTCGTGATGCCGAGCGTGAGGACGCGGACCGTCTTGATCTTCTTCTGCGCCAGCAGGAACTTGAGCCATCCGAACGGCAGGAGACGCCCGCGTGTCGGCGCGATTGCCGTGTTGTAGTCAGGCAGCATCAGCATGAAGCCGATCGGATCCAGGCGGCCGTCCGGCCGCCGCGCCTCGGCGATCCAGAGAAGCTCCGGGACGAGCAGCGGCTTCAGCCGGGCCGCCATGAAATCCATCTCCTCCGGCGTCATGGGCACGAAGCCCCAGTTCTTCTCCCACGCGCCGTTGTAGACCTCGCGGATCCTGGGCAGGTCCACCGCGAGGCTCTTCTTCGTCACGTTGCGCACGACGATGTCGGGCTCGCGCTTGCGGAAGCGCTCGGCGACCCGCTCCAGGCGATCGAGCGGTTTCTGCTCGAGCGGGAACCAGTACGCGAGGAGGTCCTTGGCCTTGCGGAAGCCCATGGCCTCCAGCATCGGCACGTAGAAGCGCGGGTTGTAGGTCATCATGAGGACCGGCGGCGAGTCGAACCCGTCGACCAGCAGGCCGGCCTCGTCGTTCAGGGTCGGGTTCGTGGGCCCTCGCAGGACGGTCATCCGCCGCTCTCGCCCCCAGCTCGCCGCCGCCTCGATGAGCTTCACCGCGGCCTCGGCGTCGTCGGCGCACTCGAAGAAGCCGAAGAACGCGACCTTCTCGTCGTGGAACGTGTTGTGGTTGCGGTCCAGGATCGCGGCGACGCGGCCGACGGCCTGCGAGCCCCGAAAGGCCAGGAAGAGCTGCATCTCTCCGTGTCGGAAGAAGGGGTTCTCGTCCTGGAAGACCTTGGCGACGTCCGACCGCAGCGGCGCGACCCAGTTCGGATCGCCCGCATAGATCCGGTCCGCGACGTCGAAGAACTTCCCGAGATCGGCCTTCGAGCGGCCGATTCGCTGGATGTGAACGGGAGCCTTCGGATCCGGGCTCAAGGCTTCAGGCGCGGCCCGTGCGAACCAGACCCACCTCGCGGCCGACCTTCTCGAACGCGTCGAGCGCCCGCGCCAGCTGATCCTGCGTGTGCGTCGCCATGAGCGAGGTGCGGATCAGGGCGCGGCCGGGCGGGGTCGCCGGCGAGAGCACGCAGTTGACGAACACGCCCTCCTCCTGGAGGCGGTGGACCATGCGCAGCGCCGTGAGGTCCTCCCCGACGACGACGGGCACGACGGGCGTGCGCGACTCGCCGGTGTCGAGGCCCAGCGAGCGCAGCCCCTCGGCGAAGAAGCGGGTGTTCTCCCAGAGCCGCTCCCGGCGCTGCGGCTCCTTGTCCATGATCTCGAGGGTCGCGAGGGCGGCGGCCGCGGACGCCGGCGGAGGCGCCGCCGAGAAGATCAGCGTGCGCGCGCGGTGCTTGATGTAGTCGATCACCGTCGCGTTTCCCGCGATGAAGCCTCCGACGGAGGCCATCGACTTCGAGAACGTGCCCATGATGAGGTCCACGTCGTGCTCGAGGCCGAAGTGCTCGCTGGTGCCGCGCCCGGTCCGCCCGAGCACGCCGATGCCGTGCGCGTCGTCCACCATGAGCCCGGCCGCGAACTCGCGCGCGACCGCCAGGATCTCGGGCAGCGGCGCGATGTCGCCCTCCATCGAGAAGACGCCGTCGAGGACGACCAGCCGGCCCTTGGCCTCGCTGTCGTTGCGCATCTGCCGCCGCAGGTCCGCCGGGTCGTTGTGCTTGAACTTCTTGACGTTCCCGAACGAGAGCCTCGCCCCGTCGATGATGCAGGCGTGGTCCTGCTTGTCGAGGTAGACCGTGTCGCCCTTGGTGACGAGACAGGAAATGGCGCCGAGGTTGACCTGGAAACCGGTCGAGAAGGTGACCGCCGCTTCCTGCCGCATGAACTCCGCGAGGTGCTGCTCGAGGCGAACGTGCAGATCCAAGGTTCCGTTCAGGAAGCGGCTGCCGGCGCACCCCGATCCGTATTTCCGGATCGCGGCGATGGCGGCCTCCTTGACGCGGGGGTCGTTGGTCAGGCCGAGGTAGTTGTTCGACCCCAGCATGACCATGCGGCGGCCCCCGATGACGACCTCGGGATCCTGGGCGGATTCGATGACCCGGAAGAAGGAGTAGTAGCCGGTCTGACGCACGCGGGCGGCGTCTTCGTACCGGTAGCATTTCTCGAAGAACGGCGCGGTTCCCGCCGACTCCGCCCTGGCGACCCGGGCGACCTTGTTCATCGATCCCCCCTCCCCCGACAGAATCCCTGCTGTCCCTGCCAGCGGGGCGGATCTTAGCAAATTTTACAAAGCCCCGTCCGGGCCCGGTCGGAGGGCCCTTCTCCTAGCGCAGCCAGCCGGCCGCCCGATACCACTCCCAGAGCTCCCGCAGGCCCTCCCCGAGGGGCCTCGGGGGCGGCAGCGCGAGCGACCTGGCCATGGGAGATCCGTCGCAGAGCCAATCGCCGGCGAGAACTTCCCGGGCCTTGTCTGCGTTGAATGCCCGCGAATGGCGAGTGAAGGCTTCGAGAAGACTCTCCCCCCGGCCGAGGAGCCGGACCGCGGCGTCCGGAACGCGGAAGATCCGAGCCGGCGTCGGCGGGAGCTTCGCGATCTCCCGCGCGAGGTCCTCGATGCGGACGGGCTCGCGGTCGCACAGGAATCCGACGCGGCCGGAGAGGTCGGCGCGCGACGCGGCGCGCGCGATGCCGAGGGCGGCGCGGTCGGCGGCGATCATCTGGATTCGCGAGCGTCCGGCCGGGAGCGGGATCCAGCCGGCGGCCGCCATGCGAAAGTAGACGAAGAGGCCTCGGTCTCCCGGGCCGTAGATGACCCCGGGTCGGAGGACCGTCCACGGTCCCTTCCATTCCTGCTCGACCGCGATCTCTCCCTCGCGCTTCGAGAGGCCGTACCAGGAGATCGGGCGGCTCGCGTCGCCCTCGGCGACCGGAACTCCCTCGCGCGCCGGGCCCGCGGCCGCCTGGCTGGAGACCTGGACCCAGACGGCGCCCGGCGCCGATCGCACCCCCGCGCGCAGGAGGCGCCGCGTCGACGCGACGTTGACCTCGCGGTAGTCCGCGAGGCTCCGGGCCTTCACGAGTCCGGCGACGTGGACGATCGCGTCGGCTCCCTCGAGCTGGCGCGCGAGGCGCTCCTCGTCCGAGAGATCCCCCTCGGTGGGAGTCACCGGAAGCCCCTCGAGCAAACCGCCGCGGACGCGCGCGAGGTCGCGCGCCAGCATCCGAACCGTCCAGCCGGCGCCGCAGAGCGCGCGCGCGACGTGGCCGCCGAGGAAGCCGGTACCGCCGGTCAGAAATGCCGTCGCCATGGAGCGGCTCGAATTCTATTGACTCGCGCGGCCGGCGCGGCAGAGCATTCCGCCACCCCGATGTCCCGGACTCCGGCCCTCAAACGATGGCTCCTCGCGGGCCTCGGCGCCGCCGTGCTCGGCGCGCGGCTCTACGCCGCTCCTCTGGCCGCGCGGCTCTACGCCGCGACTCCCGTTTCCCCTCCGGTCATCGACTACACGATCGCCGTCTCGCTGAACCCCGCGGACAAGACTCTGGACGGGCAGGAGACCCTGATCTGGCGCAACCCGTCGGGCGACGCGGTCCCCGAGCTGCGGTTCCATCTGTACCTCAACGCGTTCAAGAACAGCCGGACGACCTTCCAGCGGGAGTCGGGCGGCGTGAGCCGCGGCGATGAGGCCGGCACGAAGCCGGGCGACTGGGGCTGGATCGACGTGTCGTCCTTGCAGGCCGACGGCGTCGAGCTCTCGAAGAAGTCCCGGTTCGTCCAGCCCGACGGCAACGATTCCGACGACCAGACCGTGCTCGCGGTCCCGCTGCCGACGCCCGTCCCGCCCCACGGGTCGGTGACGCTGCGCATCGCCTTCCACGCCAAGCTCCCGAAGGTCTTCGCGCGGACCGGGTTCGTCCGCGACTTCTTCCTCGTCGGACAGTGGTTCCCGAAGATCGGCGTCTACGAGCCGGCCGGGATGCGCGAGCGCAAGACGGGCGGCTGGAACTGCCACGCCTTTCATGCGCTCTCCGAGTTCTACGCCGACTTCGGCCGCTTCGACGTCGCGATCACGGTGCCGGACCGCTTCGTCGTCGGCGCGACCGGGAAGCGGATCTCCGAGACGAAGTCCGCCGGCAAGACCACGTACCGATACGTGCAGGACGACGTCCACGACTTCGCGTGGACGGCGGACCCGCGGTACCTCGTCACCGAGTTCGCGTTCGATCCCGCCCGCGACGTGCCGCAAGGCTGGACCGCGCGAGCCTCACGCGAGCTCGGGATGCCCGAGGCGGAGCTCGCGCTGAAGCCCGTCGCGGTGCGCCTGCTGCTCCAGCCGGGGCACGCGCGCGCGAGGGATCGCTACGTGAGTTCGACCAGGGAGTCGATCGCCTTCTTCGGCCTCTGGTTCGGCGCCTACCCCTACGAGACCCTCACGGTCGTGGACCCGCCCGACGACGGCGAGGGCGCGGGCGGCATGGAGTATCCGACCTTCATCACGGGAGGCGAGGCGGACTCGTCGCTGACGCGCTGGCCCTTCGACCGTGTGCTCGGCATCGAGATCGTGACCGTCCACGAGTTCGGCCACCAGTACTGGTACGGGATGGTCGGCTCGAACGAGTTCGAGGAGCCGTGGCTCGACGAGGGAATCAACGACGACTCCGAGCGCCGGGCGATGGCCCTCGCCTACGGTCCGCGGCAGCGGGACGTCGCCGCGTTCCCCGGCGGCGTCGGCTTCGACGGGATGGCCTTTCGCCATGGCTGGTACCGGGCCACGCCCAACCTGGACCCGATCCACCGGTGCGCCTGGTGCTTCGCCTCGACCGGAACCTGGGGCGTGAACTCCTATCCCAAGGTGGGGCTGTTCCTGGCGCAGCTCCAGAACGACCTCGGCGTCGAGACGTTCGCGAGGGCTCAGCGCGCCTACTTCCAGGAGTGGTCGTTCCGCCACCCCTCGACGTCCGACTTCTTCCGCGTCTTCGAGAGGGTCTCGGGGCGCGACCTCTCGACCTACCGCCGCAACCTGGTCGAGGGCACCGCGAAGCTCGACTGGAGGGTGATCTCCGCCAGGACGCGCCGCGAGCGTCCGGAGGAGGGCGTGTTCGACCGGCCGAGCGGCCGGGTCACGCTCGAGGACGGAGAGGTCGTGGGGTTCGGATCGTCGAAGACGAAGGCCGACGAGCCGGAGAGAAAGAAGACGTACCGGAGCGACGTGCTCGTCGGAAACGCCGGAGACTGGGATCACGGCGCTCCGGTTCGCCTCGTGTTCGAGGACGGCCGCGTGATCGACCGCGTCACGCCCGCGGGCGCGAAATGGGTCCGCTACCGGATCCGCTACGGGTCGAGGCTCGCCTGGGCGGCCGTCGATCCCGACCGCAAGAACGCCTGGGACTGGAACCGCGTCAACGACTCGAAGGTCGTCGGCACGGGCAAGGGTGCGGCGCGGACCCTCGGCGCGCGCGCCGCCGCGAAGTACACGTCCCTGGCGGCGTTCTTCTCGGGAGTTTGGACGCAGATCCTGTGGGCTCTGGCATGACGATGACCATCGAGCCACGGGGAAGCGTCGCGTCCGGGTTCCGGGCTCTCCGGCACGGCAAGCTGATCCTGCTGCTCCTCCTGACGACGCTCGCCCTCGGGTGGATCGCCGCCATGCCGCTCGCGGCCGTCTTCCAGACGGACTTCACCGGGACGCTCGTCGGCGACCATTTCGTCCGCAACGCGCCTTCGCTCGCGCCGACGGACTTCGTGGATTTCTACGAGAAGAAGGCCGACGCGATCCATGGAGCCCGTCGCACCGCGTCCGCCGCGGGAGTCCTCGGCGTGCTGATCCAGGTGTTCTTCGCCGGAGGCATCGTCGTCGTGCTGGGCCGCGGCCCCTTCTCCTTCGGCGATTTCTTCGAGCCGGCCCGCCGCAACCTCTGGCACAACGTGAAGTGCCTCCTGCTCTTCCTGCCGGCGCTCGCCGTGTTCGTCGGCGGATGGTTCGGGGGCGCGCTCGCCGCCTCGCACAAGCTCTTCGAGGACGCGCCGCCGGAGGCCGCGAGCCGCAGCGTCGCCTGGTGGGCTACGCTGCTGATCGGGCTTCTGCTCTTCGGCGCCCTCTCGCTCGTGTACGACTTCGCCCGCGCGGCGCGGCGCTATGCGCCGGCGATCGGGGCCTTTCGAGCGGTCCGCTTCGCCTGGAGAGTTCTCGGCGGCGCCTGGCTCCGGGCCCTGGCCCTGTTCGGGTTCTGGTTCGTCCTGGGAGCGCTCGTCGTGGGCCTCGGTGTCGGCGCGGTCTGGTTGCTCCCGGCGGTCTCGCCCCCCGCGATCGCGCTCCTCGTGGTCCTGCAGCTCGCCGCGCTCGCCCTGCGGTCGGCCGTCCGCGTCGGGGCCTGGGGCTCGTACCTCGCGTTCCTGGACTCGCGGGCGGGGTCGGCGCTCGCGGCGCTCGATGCGCGGCGGACCGTCGCCATTCCCGCGCCCGAGCCCGGGCTCACTTTCTCGCGATCCACTCCCTGATTCGCCTCACGCCCTCGCGGATCCGCTCGGTCTTCGAAGCGTAGGAGAATCGGACGCAGGCATCGTCGCCGAACGAGTCTCCCGGAACCGCGGCCACGTGCGCCTCCGCCAGGAGCCTCTCGCAGAACCCGACCGAGCCCCGGACCGACAGCGCGGGATACAGGGCCGAGACATCGGCGAACGCGTAGAAGGCGCCCTCCGGCGTCCCGCAGCGCACGCCGGGAAGGGCCTTCAGCGCCTCGATCATCACGCCGCGCCGGGCCTCGTAGTGGGACAGCATCTCGGCGACCGAGGCGCTCGCCCGCTCGAGCTCGGTCAGCGCCGACAGGGCCGCCGCCTGGGAGATGGACGACGCATTGGAGGTCGTGTGGCTCTGGTACGAGACCATGGCGCGAATCAGCTCCGGCGGGCCGAGCGCCCAGCCCAGCCGCCAGCCCGTCATCGCGTACGTCTTGGACGCGGCGCCCGTCACGACGACGCGCTCCCGGTCTCGCAGGCGCGCGGCCGCGGAGGCGTGCGGGCGCCCGTCGTAGACGAAGCGGTCGTAGGTCTCGTCGTAGATCAGCCACACGCCGCGCGAATCGCACCAGTCGACGATCCGCGCGAGCTCTTCCGGCGAGACGACGGCGCCGGTCGGGTTGTTCGGCGAGTTCAGGATCACGCCGCGGACGCGGTCGCCGACGCTCGCCTGGCGCGAAAGCGCTTCGGCGGTCGCGTGCCAGCCGTCCTCGAGCGTCGTGGGGACGAAGAGCGGGGCCGCGCCGGTCAGCCGGACCATCTCCGGGAAGGAGACCCAGTACGGCGAGAAGAGCGCGACCTCGTCGCCCTCCTCGAACAGCGCCTGGCAGACGTTGTACACGGCCTGCTTCGCGCCGGCGGTGACGATGACGTTCTCGCGCGCGACCTCGGCGTGCTGCTCGCGGCGGTACTTCTGGGCGATCGCCTCGCGCAGCTCCCCCTCGCCCGCGACGTCGGTGTACCGGGTGCGACCGGCCTCGATCGCGCGCACGCCGGCCAGCCCCACGAACCGCGGCGTCTCGAAGTCCGGCTCGCCGATAGAGAAGTCGACGACGTCCACTCCCGACGCCGCCAGCGCCTTGGCCTTCTGGCCCATGGCCGTCGTCGACGACGGCTTCAGGGCCGCGATCCGGCGGGAGAGCCTGAGAGTCTTCACCGGCTCGCCCTCCAGGATCGCGCGAAGGCCGGGAATGCCAGCAGCCTCTTGCGCCCCGCCAGGATCAGGCCGAGCTCGACGGCGATCCAGGCGGAGTAGACCCAGAGCATCGAGTGCCGCAGCGACGGCACCGCGAACTGGACCACCCAGAGCAGGAACAGCCCCGCGGCCTCGTAGGCCTCGAAGCTCATCGAGGCGAGGAAGAGCCAGCCCAGGAACGCCTGCAGGATCGTCAGCTCGATCTCCAGCCGCTGAAACGCGTCGAACGGAAGAGGACTCGTGTCGCCGTGGCTCCAGCAGTAGATCACGGCGAGGAGGCCCGAGAGAATTCCCCACTGGTTGATGTTGGACGAGACCATGTTCAGCAGCGCGACCGGCGCGCGGGTGATGCGCCGCGCCCAGGCGAACGCCGACGTCTTCTCCGGAAACTCCGAGATGAAGGGGGCCACCCACTGAATGAAGACGAACTGCGGGACCCCGAGGGCGGCCGCCACGCCGAGCATCGCGTTCAAGAAAGGCTCCGCGACGAGGATGATGACGCCGCCGCCCACGACGAAGAGCCCGAGGACGGCGGCCCATCGCTTCCCGCCGCGGAACGAGAGCGCCCAGCGCGAGACGGCCGGAACCTCGTCGTCCTGCTCGACCGTCTCGGCGCGGGGCGGCATCCGCAGGAGCACCGCGAGGTACACGACGTACGTCGTCGCCAGGACCGCCGCGTCCCAGAGACCGAGACTCGCCTTCGCCCAGACCACGATGAAGTAAAGCAGCGGCGGGAGGAGCCCGATCACCTCCACCGCGTGGTCGTCCTCGAACTGAATCTTGCCGAGCGGCTTGCCGCGACGGCGCCGCGAGGAGAACGCCGCGACCGCGTAGATCATCGGCCACCCGAACCCGGTCAGCAGCCGCAGGCTGCCGGTGAAGTTCGCGATCGCGAGGTGGACCATGTCGGGGTTCTTGCCGGCCTTCCACGCGATGACCGCCTCGACGGCAAATTCCGGCATGGTCTGGATCAGGGCCAGGATCGCGAGCGCGAGCCCCTGCGACATCAGGAACTCCGCGGCCTCCGCGCCCCACGCGACAACGAAGGCCGCCGCGATCATCGCCGGGAACGTCCAGACCGCCGCCCACGGAGAGCCCGCGACCACGTGGCCCGCTCCCGCGGCGAACGCGGAGTGCCGGCGGCGAATTTTCATCGCGCGCGGTTATAGCATGGCCCCAGATGCCGCCGATCGCGTCTGCATCGAACCCGAAGATCCGCGAGATCGCGCGCAGCCTCGAGGCGCACACGCACTTCCTGCTCGAGGGCGAGAAGGCCATCCTCGACGCCGTGTCCGCGGGTCACCGTCTCGACCACGTCCTCCACGACGAGAGCGTGCGGCCCGGAAGGCTCGCGGCCATTTCGTCTGCGGACCCGCGGCTGGTGTCGCGCGCCGTCCTCGAGCATCTGGCGGAGACGAAGACGCCGCAGCACCTCCTCGCCGTCGCGCGCCGCCGCGACGTCCCGGTCTCCGAGATCCTCGCCCGGGAGGGGCCGGTCGTGTTCGTCTTCGGGATCCAGGATCCCGGGAACCTCGGGGCGATCGTCCGCGTCGCCGAGGCGGCCGGCGCCGCCGGCGTGCTGGGCGCGCCGGGCACCGCCGACTTCTTTCACGCGCGCGCGGTGCGCGCCAGCGCCGGAAGCGTCTTGCGGATCCCGGTCTCCGGGCGCGTCTCCTTCGAGCCGTTCGCCGCGGACGCGAAGGCGGCGGGCCGGATCGTCTGCGGGGCGGTCGCCGCGGACGGAGACAACCCCTTCGAGGCTCCGATCTCCCGGGCGAGCGTGCTCGCGGTGGGCGCGGAGGGCGCGGGCCTGCCGGCCGGGGCCTACCGCTACCTCGACCGCAAGCTCACGATCCCGATGCGCGCTCCGGTCGAGTCGTTGAACGCCGCGGTCGCGGTCGCGCTCCTGCTCTATTCGCCGGCGCTGCGCGCCTGAGGCCGCGACCCCGGTCTGCGCGGCTGGGGCCGCGACCCCGGCCTGCGCGGCGGCTGATCCTTCCGATTCGTTTTCGGCGGCTTCGGCGGCACGTGGACTCTCTTCGGTACGACCACGCGCTTCTGCCGGTTTCCGAAGCCCTTCATTCCGAGAAGACCTCCGCGCGAAAGACCCAGACCCGCGCCTGCGGGTCGCGCCACGCCTCGGGCGGGAGGCCAGCCTTGCGCGAGACCTCCGCGAGGAAGCGCTCGCCGTCGAAGCCCCACTCGGTCGCGACCTGCGGCAGGAGCAGTCCGCGGCGACCTCGGAGCTCGAGGATCAGGCCGTCCCGGCCCACCTCGAGATCCTCCGGCTTCTCAAGCGGCTCCGGCGCGGAGAGCACCGAGATCTCGATCGAGCAGTCGGCGAGCTCCTCGGGTTGCAGCGGCGGAAAGCGGGGGTCCTCGAGCGCCGCACGGAGCGCGTACTCGGCGATGACGCGCGTGAGGTCTCCGGTCGGGGCGAGCGTCCCGATGCAACCGCGCAGCTCGCCGCCGCGGTGGAGCGTCACGAAGAGGCCCATCGGTTTCCCGAACGTCTCGGCGCGATCCGAGGCCAGGCGCGGAGGCGGCTCTCCGCGAAAGTGGGCCGCGAGCGTGCCTCGCGCGAGCGCCAGGAGGTCGGTGCGCGCGGCCTCGGAGAGCGTGGATTCGGTCATGAAGCCTTGCCTTCGACGGCGGGCAGGCTCAGCGAATCGAGAAACGCGCGCACCTCGGACGCCACCTCCTCGAGCCGGCCCTCGAAGAAGTGGTCGGCGTCCGGGATCACGGCGCTCCGCGCCCACGGCGCGGCCCGGAGGAAGCGCGCGAGATCGTCGGGCGGCCCGTACGCGTCGCGCTCGCCCACCAGAAAGAGCGACGGCCGGTCCGCCGGCGGCCGCGGCAGCATCCGGCCGGATTCCGTCCCGACCGGAAGCCCGAGCCCGATGAACGCGGCCACGCGCGGGTCGCCGTCGGAGGCCTTGAGCGCCATCGCGGCGCCGAAGGAGAAACCGCCGGCCACGAGCGGCAGGCCTCCGCGGGCCTCGGCCTCGCCGAGCGCGGAGCGCACGTCGTCGACCTCGCCGCGTCCGGCGTCGTAGCGCCCCTTCGAGAGTCCCACCCCGCGGAACTGGAATCGCAGCGTCGCGAAGCCGGACTGCGTCAGGGCCTGCACCGCGCGGTAGACGACCTTGTTGTGCATCGTGCCGCCGTGGAGCGGGTGGGGGTGCGCGAAGACGGCCGCCCCGCGCCGCGGTCCGGCGGCCTCCTTCCAGAGACCCTCCAGCTCTCCCGCCGTCCCGCGAAAGAGCACGGATTGAAGCCGAACGCCCAGGCGAGTCCTCCTCCGCCGCGGTTGGCGATTTCGAGTTCTCATCGTATCCTTCCGGCCGTCTCGGGGCGCCCCGAACCGTCCTCAAGGGGGAACGCGATGAAGAAGATCGTTCACGTCGTCGGCACCGGAACCATCGGCGAGCCGCTCATCGGCCTGTTCGCCGACTTCGGGAAGTCCCTCGGCATCGACGAGGTGACCTTCCACAAGCGCACGCCCATGATCACGGAGCGGGCCAAGGTCAACCACCTCGTCGAGCGCGGCGCGAGGCTCATCGTGGACTCCGACAAGGTGACCGACTTCGAGGCGCTCGGCCACAGGGTGGCGGGCGAGGCGATCGGAGCCCTCGAGCGCGCGACCGTCGTCATCGACTGCACGCCCGCCGGCAACGAGAACAAGAAGCAGTACGAGAAGATCAAGGGCCCCCTCGGGTTCCTGGCGCAGGGCAGCGAGTTCGGCTTCGGCAAGATGTACGCCATGGGGATCAACGACGAGGCGCTGATCCCGGGGCAGGACCGGTTCCTCCAGATCGTCTCGTGCAACACCCACAACATCGCGTGCCTCATCACGACGCTCGGGACCGACGACTCCGGGAACCGGATCCTCACGAAGGGCCGCTTCGTCTGCATGCGACGGGCGAACGACGTTTCGCAGGACTCCGGCTTCGCCCCGGCCCCGTCGGCCGGAAAGCACGACGATCCGGAGTTCGGCACGCACCACGCGCGCGACGCCTCCGCACTCCTGTCGACGATCGGCTGGCAGCCCCCGATCTTCTCCTCCGCGATGAAGCTCAACACCCAGTACATGCACTCGCTGTGGTTCGACATGGAGATCGCGCAGCCCACCTCGAAGGACAAGGTCCTCGCGAAGCTGCGCGCCAACCGCCGCATCGCCCTGACGGAGCGCCGGTCTTCCAACCAGATCTTCTCGTTCGGCCGCGACCACGGCTACTACGGCCGCATCCTGTCCCAGGCGGTCATCTCGGCGCCGACCGTCGCGGTCAAGGGCGACCGCGAGATCATCGGCTTCTGCTTCACGCCGCAGGACGGCAACTCGCTCGCCTCGTCCATCCGCGCCGTGCTCTGGCTGATGGACCCCGACGCGAAGCAGCTCGATCAGCGCATGTCGGTGCTCGACCGGTTCTTCTTTCGGGAGATCTGAGAAGTAGTCGGTGGTCGGGAGTCGGTAGGAGGGAGTCGGTCGAAGGGTTGGTGTCTAGGGTCACACTCTTCCCCCACCGACTACGGACAACCGACTACTGACTTTTCGCGGGCCCTGTTACCATTCTGACCAAATGGCCTGGGTGACATGTCCGCAATGTGGGTTTACCCAGATCGCCTCGGCCACCTGCCAGAAGTGCCGCCGCCGGCTGGATCGACCGAGCCAGGTCGAGGCCGCTCCCGCGGGAACGGCCGCCGCGGCCACGGGCTCGGCTCCGAGCAACGCCTCGAGCTCCGAGAAATTGACCGCCACTTCGGCAGCGGCCCTGGCTGCGCACGCGGCTCAGGCGTCGGTCGCGCGCCCCCGGCCGACGAGGGCTCACCCCGCCGTGGCCCCTCCGGGCTCTCCGCCGTCGACCGCGAAGCCGGTTCCGCTCCTGCCTCGCAACACGGTCATCGGGCTCGCCGCCGCCGCGGTCGCCCTCGTGATCCTGGCGATCGTGTGGGGCTCGCGGGGCGCCGCGCCCGTCCCCGTGGCGGCCGTCGAGGCGCCGCCGACGCCGGAGCCCTGGACGCTCGACCTGACGGGGCGCTGGCAGGGCAAGGTCGCCACCACCCTTCCCGGCCCTCCCGCACGCCCCGCTCTGCGTGAGGTGTTCGTCGAGACGGACCGCTCCGGCAACATCGTGGCCGCCGGAGTGACCCTGACGGACCCGAGCCACGGCGGCGCGGGAGCCGGCTACCTGACGGTCCCCAACGGCCGCGAGCGGCTCGACACGATCGCCGCGGCGACGCTCGCGTCGCCCCGGGGCGCGTCGCTGGCGCTCGACTTCGTCCCCCTTCCTCCCTGGACGCCGCAGCGCGAACGCCAGTGGCGGGTCGTGGAGGGACAGCGCAAGACCGTCGAGGACACGAGCTATCTCCTGCTCGAGTCCCTCGAGACCGACTACCTGATCCAGGCCGGCGTGAACGCCAGCGGATTCCTGTCCTACCTCTACCTGTCGCCCGATTACGTTTCGGCCGTCGCCGGTGGGAAGAGCTCCGGACGGGGGACGGATGTCCTGTCCCGAGTCATCCACCCGACCTCCGAGAACTCTCTGCGCGGATTCCACAACCTGGTGTGGGACCTCTCCGGCGCCGCCGACTTCGTGAGCCTGCAGATCGCCGCGAACGTCTCGGGCCCGGCCGGCACCTCGGACCGGCTGGTCCTTCGAAGGAAGTAAACAGCCATCCTCGCGGCACGCCGCGAGGATTCTCAGCTGTCCGCAACGCGACCGAGTTTCGCGAGTCCGGGCGAGCGAAACGACTCGCGTTGCGGGAGCCGGAGCGCAGCGAGCGGACCAGGGCCGCGGTCGAGTCCGCAACCGGACGAGCCGCGGCCCGGTGCCGAAGGCAGGGCCGCGAGCAAGTGAAGGCGACGGTTACGCTATGGCGACGACGTAGCCGCCGCTCTTGACGTCCTTCTTCATCGTCAAGAGGCCGTTGCGCTCGGCGTCCTCGAGCAGCTCCGAGAAGCTCTTGTAGCCGTAGTACGACTCGTTGAAGTACGGCTGCTTGCGCTGCATGGTCTGCTTGACCATCGAGCCCCAGATGACGTCGTAGTTCTCGCGGAGCAGGGCCTGGAGCGAGTCGAGCACGAGGCGGAAGACCTCCTGCTTCTTCTTGGGCAGGCTCTCGATCGACGGCAGCGCCCGCGTCTCGCGCACCAGGTCCTCGTAGAAGATGAACTCGTCGCAGTTGGAGATGAGCAGGTTGGACGTCGAGTTCTTGACGCCCACGCCGATCACGCTCTTGTCGTTCTCCTTGAGCTTCGAGACCAGCGGGGAGAAGTCCGAGTCGCCCGAGCAGATCACGAAGGTCGTGATGTGCCCCTTGGCCGAGACGAGGTCCATCGCGTCCACGACCATTCGGATGTCCGCCGAGTTCTTGGCGGAGTAGTTGCGCTGCGGAATGTCGATGAGCTCGATGGCCGCCTCGTGGAACTCGCGCTTGTATTCCGAGTAGCGCGTCCAGTCGGCGTACGCCTTCTTGTAGACGATGCGGCCCTTCTCGATCAGCCGCTGGAGGACCAGGTGGATGTCGAACTTCTTATACTGCGCGTCGCGGACGCCGAGCGCGATGTTCTCGAAGTCGATGAAGAGCGAGAGCCGCTGGTCGACCGCGGGCCGGGAGGGCGGGCCCGAAGTCACGTTCGTGGCGCCCGGAGCGAGAGTGGCCGGCGCCGATGGGGCCACGGCGGGCGCAGGGGCGTCCTCGGCCGGCGCAGGGGTGGGATAGCCCTTGTGCCGCCTCGAGCCTCCGCGGCGGCGTCGTGAGGGTTTCCGGTCCTTCTCGCCCGCCTCCACTGCCTCCGCAGCGGGAAACGGGACGGTATCGTCGATCATGTCGTGTGTTCCTCGGTCAGGAGTTTCGTTCCGGGGCGTAGTCGAACGAGGAGGTGGTCAGCAGAAACGTCGCGAGCACCCGGGCGACCTCCAGCCCGGACGCGTCCACGATCTGCACCTCCCCCACGTTGACCCGCGCCCCCTTCTTGAGGATTCGCGCGCGCGCCCAGACTTCTCCCCGCGCCCGGCGCAGGAAGTGGATCGTCAGGTCCGTCGTCGCGAATCCCATCTTGCCGTCGAAATTGGTGGCCAGCGCGAACGCCACCGCCGAGTCCGCCAGGGTCGCCAGCACCCCGCCGTGCACCGTGCCGGAGCCATTGGTGATCGCCTCCCGGTAGGGCAGCCGCAGGACACAGTGGTCCAGCTCCAGCTCTTCCAGGCTCGGAGACAGCCAACCCAGCGCGGGCGAGTCGGCCAGACGTTTGCGCAACCGCTGCCGGAGCTCGGGAGTGACCACCGCGCGCTCCGGGCGGGCCGTTTGCAGGCTCACGCAATCCGTATTCTAAGCGATTCCGCGAAACGCCCGGAGGGGGCCTTCCGGCGCCTCGCTCAGTCCGAGGGCTCCCCCGGCTCCTCGGGCCGCTCCGGCTCCTTCTCGTAGTAGGGCAGCTCCTCGGCCCTCCGCGTCGAGTTGTCGAGGTGCCGGGGCACCTCCACGAGCGTCCGCGTCACGTTCGGGTCGCAGATCTCGTTCTCGCATTCGTAGGTGTACACGTTCTTCTCCGGACCCTTCTGGAACTTGACGATCGTCTGGTACGTGTCGCAGTTTCCGCACTTGACCGACATCATGAAGATGTCGATGACGTGCAGCTCGGGTCGATCCCCTTCGTCGGCGGCGGACACGAGTCCAATGATACGCTGGCGGGCCGCGACGCAAGGACGAGGTGAACATGCGCAAACGATGGGCGATTCCGGCGGCATTCCTCCTGGCGGCCGCGCCGCTCCTCCTGGCCGAGAACGGGCGGTTCGAGAAGACGATCAATTTCCCCCGCGGGACCGACGCGAAGCTCGACTTTTCTTACGAGAAGGTCACGGTCCGCGAGGTCCAGTGCCGCAACTATCCGGACTCGGAGGACGTCGAGAAGGCGCGGACCAAGGATCATGACGATCACTCCTGGCTCTGGTGGGAGTTCCACGCGGACAACCGCGGGAACCGCGAGGCCAAGATCCACTTCTCGGTCGAGATCCTGGACGCGAAGGGCACGGTCATCAAGTCGAGCGACCGCTCGGGAACGATCGACGCGGGCAAGATCGACGACTCCTTCCGCGTCTCGACGCGACTCCGGACGATCGACATCGCCGATGCGCCCAAGGTGAGGATCAAGGCCGAGATCCTCCTCAAGTAGGCGCGTGGTGCCGGCTCCCGCGGCGCCCGACGATCTCGCCGCCCGTGAGGCGCTGGCGCACCGGATTCGCGCGCTCGGCGTCCTCGCGATCGAGGGCCCCGACCGCGTCGAGTTCCTCCAGGGCCAGCTGACGCAGGACGTCCGCGGGCTCGGCCCCGGACCGGATCGGGCGCGCCCCGCCGCGGGACTGACCCCGAGGGGAAAGCTGATCTACTTCGGCCGGGTGTTGAACGACGGCGGCCGCCTGCTCCTGCTCGTGCCGGCGAGCGCGCGCGCTCAGGTCGCCGCGCACCTCTCGAAGTATGCGGCGTTCCAGAAGGCGACCATCCGCGACGCGACGGAGGAACACGCGGTGCTGGGCCTCTACGGGCCGCGCGCCGCAACGCTCGCGTCCGCGTTCCCGGGCTCCGCGCTTCCCCCGGAGGGCGAGTTCGCGGCCGAGCTCTTCGGGCCGCGCGAGCGCCTCCCGGAGTGGGAACGCGCGCTCCACGAGGCCGGCTCCAGGGCGGTCTCGGACACGACGGCGGAGATCCTACGCGTCGAAGCGGGAAGGGCTCGACTCGGCAAGGACGCGAGCGACGCGAACCTGCCCGAGGAGGTCGGCCTCTCCGCCGCGATCTCCGCCAGCAAGGGCTGCTACGTCGGCCAGGAGGTCGTCGCGCGCCTCCGGACCTACGGCCGCGTCAACCGCCGCCTCGTCGGCTTCCGGTTCCCGGACGAGCCGGTCCCGGAAGGCACGGCGTTCCTGAACCCGGAGAAGCCGGGCTCCTCCCAGGAGCTCGGCCGCGTCACGAGCGCCGTCGTCTCGCCGCGCTTCGGGGCGATCGGCCTCGGCCTCGCCTTTCGCGACGTTCCGGAGGGCGGGACGCTGGCGGACCCGGCCCGGCCCGAGATCCGGGCGATCGTCGCTCCGCTGCCGTTCGCTTGACCGTCCACGCCCGGCACCGTCCCTGGGAGATCCACGCGGCGTTGGCCGGCGCCCAGGTCGGCTTCGCGCTCTTCCCGATCCTCGGCAAGCTCGTCCTCGTCTCCCTTCCGCCGCTGCTCTTCGCGGCGTTCCGCGCGGCAAGCGCCGCGGCGCTGCTCGAGGCCTTTCGCCGCGCGCAGAAGAAGCCCGAGAGGATCCGCCGGGCGGACGTGCCGCGGCTCATCCTCTACGGACTGCTCGGCGTCTCCTTCAACCAGATCCTGTTCATCGAGGGCCTCTCGCGCACGACGGCGATCAACACGACGGTGCTCACGACGACGATCCCCGTCTTCACGCTGGCCGCGGCCGCGGTCCTCGGCCGCGAGCGCCTGACCTCCCGCGCCGCCGCCGGGATCGTCCTCGCGGGCGCCGGGGCGCTCCTGCTGCTCAACGCGCAGCGGTTCGACTGGAGCAGCGCGTCGTTCCGGGGCGACCTGCTCCTGATCGCCAACTGCATCTCGTACTCGCTCTACCTCGTGCTCTCGCGGCCCGTTCTCGCGCACTACCACTTCGTGACCTTCACCGCGGCGGTGTTCCGCTACGGCGCCGTGCTGATCGTGCTGCTCGCGCTTCCGGAGCTCGTGCGGTTCGCGCCGGGCCACGTGAGCCCGCTCGGCTGGGCCTCGCTCGCGGGCGTGATCCTGCTCTGCACCGTCATCCCCTACCTGCTGAACGCGTGGGCGCTCGCGCGCGTGCACGCGTCCCACGTCGCGTTCTACGTCTTCCTGCAGCCGTTCGTGGCCACGGTTCTCGCGATCCTGATCCTCGGCGAGGCGCTCACCGGGAAGACGGTGCTCGCCGCCCTGCTGATCTTCGCGGGGCTCGCCGTCGCCGTCGCGGGCGGCCGGCTGTCCCCGCGTCCGGTGCCCTGAACCCTACGGCGTCTTCGAGAGGGCCTGGCGCATCGAGGGCTCGGGCGGGGTCTCGAACAGGCTCCGGTAGACCGCCCCCGCGACCGCCGCGCCCACGATCGGCGCCACCCAGAAGAGCCAGAGCTGCGCGAGCGCCCACCCGCCGGCGAAGAGGGCGGGCCCAGTGGAGCGCGCGGGATTCACCGACGTGTTCGTCACCGGGATGCTGATCAGGTGGATCAGCGTCAGGCCGAGGCCGATGGCGAGTCCCGCGAGCCCGGCCGGCGCACGCCGGTCCGTGGCTCCGAGGATGACCATCAGGAAGAAGAACGTCATCACGATCTCGCAGACGAGCGCGGCGCCGAGCGAGTAGCCGCCCGGGGAGTGCTCGCCGTAGCCGTTCGACGCGAACCCGGCGGAGGCGTCGAAACCGGCCTTCCCGCTCGCGATCACGTACAGGACCCCCGCGCCCGCGATGGCGCCGAGCACCTGGGCGATCACGTAGGGGATGAGCTCCGACGCCGGGAACCGCCCTCCCGCCACCAGCCCGACGGACACCGCGGGGTTCAGGTGGCAGCCCGAGACGTGGCCGATGGCATACGCCATCGTGAGCACCGTCAGACCGAACGCCAGCGAGACCCCGACGAAGCCGATGCCGAGGCTCGGAAACGCCGCCGCCAGCACCGCGCTCCCGCAGCCGCCGAGGACGAGCCAGAAGGTTCCCAGAAACTCCGCGAGGGTCCGCTTGCCCAGAGACATCCGCGCCTCCTCCGCGTCGATTCGGCCGACGCGTCCGGAGTCTTATCCTCTCCGCCCCGGCCGGACAAGATGTCCCGAAGGGAGACCCGGTGCGGAGCGAGGGGGCTACGGCGACGCGGCGACCTCGTAGTGGGTGACCGTGGGCTCGAGCTCCAGCAGGAAGTCGCGATCCTCGGGGTAGTACCGCGCCTTCTCGACGTCGTCGCCCGCGAACGCGCGGATCGCGTCGAGCGACTCCCACAGGGAGAGGAAGACGAAGTGCGCGACCTTCCCCTCGCGCCGGGTCAGGACGAACACCCCGCGATTGCCTGCGGTCGCCTTCGAATCGGGGATGCCCGTCTTCTCGAGGTACCGGAGATAGGCGTCGGCCCTCTCGGCGAGAACGGCGCCGTGCCACTGGCGAGCGATCATGCGAGCCCCTCCTCGTACAGCCAACACGTTCCCGCCTTTGCGGGTTGCAGCCCGGGTCATCGCGGCGACTCCCCGGACCGGAACCCCTCCAGCGCGCGCAGGATCTCCTCGGAGCCGCGTTTGGCGCGCCCCTCGACGTCCGTGAAGACGTGGTGCGTCGAGCCGTCGGCCAGGAGCGCGCCGTCGGGTGCGGTCCCCCCCGCTCCCTCCGTGGCGGGGCTGCGGATCTCGTAGGCGAAGACGCAGCCGCGGCTCGAGAGCCTCTCCATGCGCGTCAAGATCGCGATGGGGTCGTCGTAGCTGCTGCTCCGACGGAAGGTCCCCTCGACGCGAGTCACCGGGATGTAGAAGCCGGCGCGCTCCATGTCCGCGTACGGGTATCCGGCCGCGCGGCACCACTCGGTGCGTCCGATCTCGAACCACACCAGGTAGTTCGCGTGGTACACGATCCCCATCTGGTCCGTTTCGGAATAGCGAACGCGGAGGTCGGTCCGGACGCTGCGGAGGTTGCCCACGTGTCGCTCGGGGATCCGGGCTCAGAACCGGTCGGCCAGCCGCTGCCGGACGATGTTCGGGACCAGGCCGGTCACGTCGCCGCCCAGCCGCGCGAGCTCCTTGACCAGGCGGCTCGAGACGTAGGAGTACTCCTCCTTGGCCATCAGGAAGACCGTCTCGACCGCCGGGGCGAGGCGCCGGTTCATGAGCGCCATCTGCAGCTCGTATTCGTAGTCCGACACGGCGCGCAGCCCGCGGACGATGATCGTCGCGCCGGAGCGCATCGCGAAGTCCACCAGGAGGCCCGTGAACGCCGACACGGAGATGGACGGGTCGCCGCCCACGATCTCCCGAATCATGTGCATGCGCTCCTCCACCGTGAAGAGCGGCGTCTTCTCGTCGTGGTCGAGGATGGCGACGATCACGCGGTCCGCGAGGCGGCGGCCGCGCGCCAGGATGTCGAGGTGCCCGTTCGTGAGGGGATCAAAGGAGCCGGGATAGACGGCGATTCGCTCCGTCATACGCGTCCTCCCCCTTCGCTCAATGCCGTGCGGAGCCCTTCGGCCAGCAGATTATAGGCGGACACCGTCAGGAAGAGGGCGACGCCGGGGAAGAGCGCGATCCACCAGGCCTCGAGGATGTGGCTCGGCGCGGCCGCGAGGATGCCGCCCCACGACGTCGCCGGGCCCGGCAGTCCCACGCCGAGGAAGGACAGCGACGCCTCCGCGAGGATCGACCAGCCCACGCCGAACGCGGCGGACACGATCAGCGGCGGAAGCGCGTTGGGGAGGAGGTGGCGGATCAGGATCCGCGGCGTCGTGGCGCCCATCGTCCGCGCGGCGTGGGCGTAGCCGAGCTCGCGCATCCGCAGGATCTCCCCGCGCGCGTACCGCGCGTCCCCCGGCCACGTCGTGAGACCGATCGCCGCGATGATCGTCCACGGCGACGGCGGCAGGAAGGCCGCGATGGCCAGCAGGAGGAAGAGCAGCGGAAAGCACAAGACGACCTCGATCGTGCGCGAGAGGACGAGGTCCACGGCTCCGCCGAACCAACCCGCGGTGGCGCCGACCGTGAAGCCCACGATCAGCGACACCGCCGCCGACACGATCCCGATCGTCAGCGAGATCGGCGTCGCCGCGACGATGCGGGCGAGCAGGTCGCGGCCCAGATCGTCCGTGCCGAACGGATGAGCGGCGGAGGGCGGCAGGAGGCGCTCCGCCAGCCGGATCTCGCGCGCGCGCTCCCGGAAGAGCGGCGTGCTCGCGGCGATCGCCCAGAGCCCGACCACCACGGCGAGCGCCACGCGGCCGCTGCCGGGGAGACGGGCCATCCAGGTGTTCCGCCGTCTCACGAGACCGTCCCGTCGCGCACACGCGGGTCGGCGATCGCCGCGGCGATGTCCGAGGCGAGCGTTGCGAGAAGGGTCACCGCGGCGGTGAGGAGCGACAGCGCGAGGATGACCGGGTAGTCCCGCGAGAGGATCGAGTCGAGGTAGAGCTGGCCGAGCCCGGGCCACACGAAGATCCGCTCGACGATCACGCTCCCCGAGAGCAGCGCGGGCAGCATCAGGCCGGCGAGCGTGAGCAGCGGCACGAGGGCATTGCGGAAGGCGTGGCGCCAGAGCGCCTGCCGTCGCGACGCGCCTCGCGCGCGAGCGGCGAGGACGTAGTCTCCGGCCCGGGCCTCCGCGACCCCCGACCGTACGAGGCGCGCGATGAACGCGAGCGTCCCGTAGGTCAGGCAGGTCACGGGGAGCGCGAGGTGCGCCAGCCGGTCGAGCAGGCCGGCGGCGCCCGCCGGCGGGGAGTCCGAGGCGACGCCGTAGAGCGGCAGCCAGCGCAGCTGAACCGCGAGGAGCGTCTGGAGCAGCAGCGCGGCCCAGAACGTCGGCATCGAGTACAGCGCGAACAGCGCCGCGGCCGACGCGCGGTCGAAGGTCCCCTCGGGGCTCCCCCCGGCGATCACCCCCAGCGGGATCGCGATCAGGAGCGCGAGGACGAGGGCCGTGCCGTTCAGGAGCAGGGTGTTCGGCAGCGCCTCGCGAATGCGCTCGGAGACGGGCCGGTGGTCCACGAACGACTCGCCCAGGTCGAACCGGGCGACGCGCGACATCCACTTCGCGAATCGCTCCGGCAGCGGGCGGTCGAGGCCGTAGAGCCGGCGCATCTCCTCGGCGGCGTGCCCGGTCGGGCGGCGCAGCGAGCCCTCGCCGGCGAGGCCGGGACTCCCGGGGGCGAGGTGCACGAGCAGGAACACGACGACCGTGATGCCGAAGAGCGTCGGAACCGCGAGGAGCAGCCGGCGCGTGACGTAGCGGATCATGGAACTCCCGTCGACGACGCCGTCGCGCCCCAGTCGAGCGGGCCCGGCCAGAAGAAGAAGGACAGCGGCGAGGCCTGCACGCCGCGGACGTCGCGGCGGAAGGCGTACTTCTGCGCGGCGTTCACGACGAACAGGGCCGGGGCGTCGTCCCGGAAGATCCGATGGAGCCGATGGTAGATCGCGTTGCGCCGGCCGGAGTCGGCCTCGCCGCGGGCGTCCTCCATCAGGCGGTCGGCCTCGGGGTTCCGGTAGCAGCCGTCGTTCAGCCCGCTCGGCGCGCACTGCGACGAGTGCCAGTAGAAGTAGGGGTCGGGGTTGGGGTCGACCGCCGACCACGCCAGCGAGGCGGCGGCGAAGTCTCCCGAGTCGACCTTCTCGACGAAGCTCCCCCACTCGAGCGTCCGGACGTTGGCCGTCACGCCGAGCTTCGCGAGCTCGGACGCCAGCATCTCGTCGATCTGGCGGCCCACCTCGGAGCCCTGGGAGACCAGGAGGTCGAACTCGAACTCCCGGCCGTCCTTGTCGCGCGTGCCGTTGCCGTTGTGGTCCCGCCACCCGGCCTCGTCCAGCAGCTTCGCGGCCGCCGGCGGATCGAACGGGAGCGCGGGGAGGCCCGGGTCGTAGGCCGGCGAGTCCGGCGCCCAGGGTCCGGAGACGATCCGGGCGGAGCCCTTGTAGAGCCCGCGCACGATCGATGCCCGGTCGAGGAGCATCGTCAGCGCGCGGCGGACGCGCGCGTCGGAGAAGAGCGGCGATCGGTTGTTGAGGGCGACGTAGTTGTAGTCGAGGTTGTAGAACTCGACGATCCGGCAGCAGCCCTGGAAGGCAGCGTCGCGGATCGCCTGGTCCTTGATCGACGGGCTCAGCTGATCCTCGTCGAGATCACCGGCGGTCAGGAGGCGGTAGGCCGTCGTGTCGTCGGGCAGGATCCGGAAGACGATCCGATCGTAGTGGCCAGGCTTCCCCGGATAACGCGGGTTGCGCTCGAGCACGATCGACTGCTGCGTGGTCCACGACGCGACGCGGTAGGGCCCGCTGGCGACGGGGGCGCGATTCTCCCGGGCGCGCAGGAAGTTCTGGCCGGCGAATCTCTTCTCGGGCAGCACGGGGATCACGAACGCCATCGCGCGGAAGGCGTACGGGGTCTTGAAGCGCACGCGGAGGGTGCGGTCGTCCACCGCCTGAACCGACTCCATCTCCTCGAAGAGCGGCTTGTAGACGTTCGAGGGCACCTTCGGGTCCGCGATCCGGCCGATGGTGAAGGCCGCGTCGCGGGCCGTGATCGGGCGCCCGTCCTCCCAGACCGCGTCCGCGCGGAGCGTCAGCGTGTACTCGAGCCCGTTCGCGGATGCCTCCCAGCGCTCGGCGAGGCCGGGAACGAGCCGCATCTGCCCGTCGAAGTCGAGCAGGTTGCGTTGGACGTACTGCAGGACCTCGGCCTCCGCGGCGCTCGACTGCATCACGGCGTTCAGCGTGGTCGGCTCGGCGACCAGGCGCCGGCGCAGCACGCCGCCCTCGACGGAAGTCTCCGCCACCGAGGGCGACGGCGCCAAGGCGGCGGCCGCGGTTGAGGAAGTGCGTTGGGCCGCGAGGGGTGTCTCGCGCTGGCGGCAGGCGCAGGCCAGACACACGAGGATCCCCACCGCCGCGCAGCGCGCACTCCTCATGAGAGGGATTATCGCTTGATCAGGAAGTCGGCCCGGGCTTCACGGCTCCCCCGACCCCCGGCTAACGACTAACGACTAACGACTCGCGACTCGCGACTCGCGCCGATTGCCCCTCAGGGCGCCGTGAACGAGGCCGAGGCGACGTTGCGCGACGCGTCCGTGACGCGCACCAGGAGGTAGCCCCCCTTCGCGTCCGGAGGCAGCTTGATCGCGTACGTCTCGCGCAGAGAATCGGAGAGGCCGTCGGCGGGCTCGATCCGCGTCCACTTCTTCGCGTCGACGCTGTACTCCGCCTCGGTGATCGGAGAGGCCGCGTCGAGCGCCTCGAACTGGAAAACGCCCCCCGAGGACGAGAGCTGCCGGATGACCGGCGGCGTGTTGTCGATCCGCACCGGAACCGACTCGCGGCTGGTGGTCTTCGCGTCGCCGGGGTTGTTCTCGGCGTCGGACGCGGTGACTCGGAAGACGTAGTCCCCGTCGGGCAGGGACGTCGAGTCGAACGAGTAGTACCCCTCCCGGATGTCCTTGCGCAGCGTCATCCACTTGGACGACGAGGCCGCGCGGAAGTCGAGGTCGTAGGTGAGCGGGTCGCCGTCGGGATCCGTGGCCTTCCACTGGAGCGTGCGGAATCCCTTGCGGAAGAGCCGCCGCGGAGATCCCTCGGACTTGGAGTCCTCGAGCCCGGTGAAGATGCCCCGCTCGTCGGGGGCCGAGGTCTCGAGGACGTTGCTGCCGCCCGAGCCCGAGCGCAGCAGGACCTCGGCCGGGTCGAGCGCCGCGAGACTCTCGATCGCGGGCGCGGCGTTGTGGTTCCGGTACGCGGCCTCCGTGCGACGGATGATGGGCGCGTGCGAGCCCTCCCCCGACATGCGCACCCGCCACTGCAGGAAGCGGCCGTCCGGCGCCGGGATCGCGATCGTCTTCTCGCTTCCCGTCCACGCGCTCCACGGGCTCCACGTCGTGTCCGGCGCGGCGGACTCGCCGGAGCGGAACGCGAACTCGACCTTGCTGCCCGACGGCGCGTCGCCCTCCCAGCGGAACGTCCCGAAGCGGCTGGTGCGCCCGGTGTCCTTGACCGCCGAGACGTAGTCGCCCGACACCTCGCCCGCCCGGCGGACGTAGATCGCGCTCGACGCGTTCGTCCCGACGTCGTCGCCCGCGAAGAAGGTGACCTGCTTCTCGTCGAACGTGCGCGTCAGCGCGGACGCGTCGGAGGCGACCTCGTAGAGCTTGCCCTTGGGGCCGGTCGCGGCCAGGACGCCGCTGCCGTCGTCGTCCCGGGCGAGGTCGAAGACGACCTCGTCGTTGCTCGTCCAGACGATGCGCGCGGGCTCGCCCTCCTCGAACAGGACGAGCTCCGCGGAATAGCCGCCCTTGGCGCCGCCGCGCGGCGGCGCGAGGCGGACCGAGGAGACGCTGACCGACACCTCGGCCTTGCCCTTGTCCTCGTCGTCGGTCGCAGACCCCGCCTTCGGCGCCTTCGGAGACGGCGCCGCCTGCGGCGTCGACGTGGACTCGGACGACGTCGTCGTCATCTCCGCCGTCCCCGCCGCCGCCCAGACGCGGCCGGTCTTGTCGGCCGCGATCGCCGTGACCTCGGGCTTGCCCGAGTCGTAGACGGTGGTCGCGTGGCCGGCCTTGTCGATCCGCACGATGAGACCCGAGCCGGACGTCCCGGCCCAGATGCGGCCCTGCGCGTCGGCGAAGAGGGACCGCACGTGCGGGTCCGGAGTCGTGTGGATGCGCTCGCCCTGGTTGGCGGCCTGGACCCGATGGATCTCCCCCGGCAGGCCGGTGCCCACGTAGAGGACCTTGCCCTCGAACGCGAGGGCCCAGACGTACTCCGCCTTCGTGTCGTAGTACGGCGTCGATTTGCCCTTGACGATCCGGTAGACCTTTCCGCCGGGCGACGCGCCCGCGTACAGCGCCCCGTCGGGGCCGATCCGCAGCGCGGTCACCTCCTTCTCGTCGAGCGTGACGTAGGTGTCGACCTTGCCTTCCGGCGTGATGCGGAGGATTTTCCCGGCGTCGCCGGTTCCGACGTAGAGCTCGCCGGACTTGTCGCGCACCGCGGTGAACAGGACCGCCTCGTTGACGCCCTCCACGCGCATCAGCGACTTGCCGGGGAGCAGGCTCCCGTCCGCCGACACGGACACTCCGCGCGCCTCACCCGTGGAGAAGTCGGCGGCGGTGTCGGAGACCCAGATCTTCACCGACGCCGCTCCCGCGGCGCCTGGAACAAGGAGGAGGGAGAGGAGGATCGGCGGGAGCCGGAGGAGTCGCCGCCTCACCAAATCCTCGGAAGCACTTCGAGATTCAGGCGCGCGGACCCGGACACCGGAACCGGCTGCTCGAGCGAGTCCGCCTGGAGCCGGAGGTACCCGAGGTCCGGCGTCCCATCGCCGGGGCCGCGGTCGCGCAGGAGCGCCGCGCGCGTCGGCGGCAGCGCCGCGAGCGGCTGTCCGTTGACCACGGCGCCCGAGGCCGAGCGGTACGCGAGCAGGTTGAGGGAGTTCGGCGGCCGCACGCGGGCCAGGAAGTCGAGGACCTGGTCCAGCGAGTGCGGGTCCGCCGGATAGAGCGAGAGGTCGTACGCGGTGGCGGCGTTGCCGTCGCCGACGAACACCGTGAGCGGACCGGGGGGCGCGTCCTCGGGCACCTTCGCCGTCATCACGACGCGCCGGGGCCCGACGCGGAAGTCCTCGAGGTCCACCCACACCGGAACGCTTTCGCCGGGCCGGACCTTCTCCTTCTGCGCCTCGACGTGGACGATCCGCGCGCTCTGCAGGCGGTCCGAGTGGTTGATCTCGACCTCGACCCCCTGGATCGAGAGGTCGCGGAATTCGTTCGCCATGAGGTAATTCGTCAGGAGGGCGAGCGAGCCGACCGCCTCCTCCCGCGCCGTCAGCCCGGAGAAGACCGAGTCCCACCGGACGGTGCGCTCGGGCGTCTGGATCGAGGACTTCCACACGATCGTGCGCTCCCCCGCGCGCTTCTCGAGGGTCGTCAGGACGCTGTCCGTCGCCATCGCCAGGAGGATCGGCGTCAGCATCGAGTTCTGGACGACCTCGAAGCGGAAGGTCTGCGGCGGGAGGTCCTCGGAGGTCATCTTGATCGTGATCGGCACCATCACCGGCGGCTTCCCGAAGCTGCCGAGGATGCCGGTCGAGCGGTCCTGCGAGACCGAGCCGAGCACGTCGCCGGAGGAGGAGAACTTGAAGGACCGGTACAGCGACGGGAGCACCGTCAGGACGTCCGCCCGCGCCATCGGCATGTCGACCGGGCCCATCGAGAGAAACGGGTGTCCGAACGCGAGCACGGAGTTGCCGTCCACCCAGGTCACCGTGCCGGTCGCGGAGAGCACCATGTCGCCCGAGAGCAGCACGGCGGCGACCGCGGACCCGGGCTGCAGGGAGCCCGGCAGCGTCCCGGCCGGATCGGGCGCCTTGGCGGCCGCCTTGTCGGATTTCGACGAGGACGACGAGGACGAGGCGCCGGATGGGGTCACCATCCAGTCGGCGGCCTCGGCCAGCCGGCCGAAGAGGCCGCCCGGCTCCATCCCGCCCGACAGGGAGACCGGCAGCGGCAGCGGCGCGAGGCCGCCGGCCGACGCGGGCTGCGCGCGGAAGGGCGCGAGCATGGCCTCGAAGGCGCCCTGGAAGTGGCCGCTGCCGAAGGCCTCGATGAACGTCGCGGCGCGAAACGCCGCGCCCCCCGAGGCCGACGCGTGGGTCGCGGCCCCGCCGATGGGGACCGGCGGCGTCGCCGGCGCCTTGCGGATGTCCAGCATGCTCTGGATCGGCGTGATCCCGCAGATCGGGTCGCGCGCGAAGGGCCAGCCGTACGCGAGCGCGCCGATCAGCCGGTCCTGCACGTAGATCGGGCTGCCGCTCATGCCCGCGATGACGCCGGTCTTCGTGAGGTCGTCGTTGTCGATGATGCGCGCCAGGATCAGGTCCTGCTTTGGCGCGTAGCTCTTCAGGAGGCCCACGATCTCGACCTCGAAGCGCTGGACGCCCTTGCCGTCGCCGAGGTCCGAGAGGCCGTAGCCCTTCATGCCGGGGGCGAGCGCGCCGGCCGGGAGGATGTCGGTCGGCGCCGACCGGGCGACGGAGGCGATTACCGAGAGGCAGAGACCCAACACCGCGCCGCGAACGAGACTCCCCATGCTCCAGACAACGTCCGTGTTTTGGCGCCCCATTCCCTTTGACCCCTTTAGGAGCCTATGTTACGGTCGAAACTGATGATGGCGACCGCCTTTCAGCCCGTCACCACCGAAAATCTTCCCGGTAACCCCTCGATCCTGTCCTTCTTCGGTGAAACCGGTACCACCGCCAAGGTGGTCCTGGGCGTGCTCCTGTTCTTCTCGCTTGTCTCCTGGGTGATCATCTTCGCGAAGTACCTGAGGCTCCGGAAGGTCTCGCGGCAGTCCGAGAAATTCGTCGCCTTCTTCCGTAAATCCAAGCGGTTCTCGGAGGTCAACACCTTCGCCGGAGAGCTCTCGGACACCCCGCTGACCACGCTGTTCAAGGCGGGGTACGCCGAGCTGGACGCCCAGGTCAAGGCCAACCGGGCCGACGATGCGCCCACGACCGGCGGCGGCTCCGGGAAGCTCTTGATCAAGAACATCTCGGGCATCGAGCGTGCGCTGGAGCGCGCGATCGGCGTCGAGATGTCCCGTCTGACCCGCAACATGACCTTCCTGGCGACGACCGCGTCCGCCTGCCCCTTCATCGGGCTCTTCGGCACGGTGTGGGGCATCATGCAGTCGTTCCGCGCGATCGGGGTCACCGGCTCGACGTCGATCGCGGCGGTCGCCCCCGGCATCTCCGAGGCTCTCATAAACACCGCGGCGGGCCTCGCGGCCGCCATCCCGGCGATGGTTTTCTACAACTACTTCATGGGCAAGGTCCGCGAGCAGCGCGCGGGCATGGAGGACTTCTCCCTCGAGTTCATCAATCTCGCGGAGAGGAACTTTACCTAGGCGACGGGGTCTCTCTGAGCTAGCGGAACATGGCCTTTCAGCGGCAGCACAAGGACGAGTTCGATCACCTGGCCGACATCAACGTCACGCCCCTGGTCGACGTGATGCTGGTGCTCTTGATCATCTTCATGGTGACCGCGCCGATGCTCCACCAGGGCATCTCGGTCGCGCTGCCCAAGACCGCGACGACGAACCTGCGGTCCTCGGTAGAGGATCCCATCATCCTCTCGATCACGCGCGAGGGCCTCTACTACATCAACGAGACGCCGGTGGCGCGGGGCCTCCTGCGCGACCGCCTGCGCGCCATCCTGCGCTCGCACCGCGACAAGACCGTCTTCCTCAAGGCGGACCGCGGCCTCGCGTACGGCACCGTCATCGAGACGCTCGACCTGCTCAATCGGATGGGGATCGAGAACCTCGGCATGGTCACGGACACGAGCGGGGCGAACAAGAAGTGAGTCCTCGCGCCCCGCGCGGTTGAGCCCATGGACGCCGTCGGCGATCTTCTCGCGCAGCGCCAGGACGACCGGATCTCCTGGGGAGGCGCGATCCTCCTCGCCCTCCTCCTCCACGCCGGAATCCTGACGGGCTTCCTCCTCTCGTCGATGGCGAAGCCCGTCAAGTACGCGCGCCCGCGGGCGGTCGCGGTCCGGCTGCTCCAGGCCGGCGCCATCCACGTCTCCCAGCCCGTCAAGCCGGCGGAGCCCGCTCCTCCCCCGGCCGCGGAGAAGCCCAAGATCGAGAAGCCTCCCGAGGAGGCGCCCCCTCCGCCGTCTTCGAAGGCCGTGCTCCTCCCCTCCAAGGACGACAAGAAGAAGAAGCCCACGCCGCCTCCCGTCTCCCGACCCGGGAAGTCCGAGGCGCCGGCGGTGAGCCTGCCGTCGGCCGGCGACGAGAACGCGACCGCCACCGGCCCGGCGCCCGGCGCGGGCGGGACCGCGGGCGTCGGCGGGTTCAAGATCGACCAGTCCGACTTCAACTACCCGTACTACATCGAGCGGCTCGCGCTGATCATCGGGATGAACTGGTTCAAGCCCACGCAGGGGGTCACGACCAACCCGGTCGTGCACTTCCAGATCCTCAAGGACGGGACGATCGCGGACGCCCGCATCGTCGTCTCGAGCGGCCTGCCGTTCGTGGATCGCGCCGCGCTGCGGGCCGTCCTCGCCTCCTCCCCTCTTCCGCCGCTGCCGGCCGAGTACGGACGGTCCGACATCGGCATTCAGGTCGTCTTCGA
>Ga0070667_100000355_pt1 | contig 50515 bp, 43 predicted proteins | sample KBSS33metaG_FD_64659 | JGI IMG/M metagenome (GOLD analysis project Ga0070667, IMG submission 64659) | Switchgrass rhizosphere microbial communities from Kellogg Biological Station, Michigan, USA - KBS S3-3 metaG | ecosystem: Host-associated > Plants > Roots > Rhizosphere > Soil ...
AGTGTTGCACAATTGTTTTCACAAGGAAATGAACTTGCATCAGTATTATCGTCCCTCAACCCCAGTTTATTGCAAATTGATGTGGTTCGCCAGCAAATCCATATGCACAACCAGCATGTTATTGATCTAACAACCCTATTGCTGGAAAAACGATACGCCGACGAAACTGGAACCTACGATGCGTATTATAACCACATGCTTATGATTGCGGATGCTGTTTATTTAGCCGTACGTTGAAAACAAAAGAATAAATTAATTTTGTCAGATTTGTTTTTACTTTCATTTTTCAAGATGGGAAAAAGAAAAATAACCAATGCACCAAACTTATGGAAAGTTGGAAATTTGTACTTGTTTCCACTGTCGCATGATCAGTATCCTTCTGTCGAATACAAAAAATTCAGACAGTTATTCCCAGATACACAAGTATTTTTTTTGAAGAATGCTGTTTGCCCCATCCAAGCAATTTTAGTAGAACTGCTAAATCCTTATGAGTTCAAAGAAAAAGACTCTCATTATTACATTCTTCCTGCGCGAACGGTGATGGATGCAAATTTGCAAACTGGACAAGTGGGAAAATATCAACTAACGTGGATTGATGACCACATAGAATGTTTGGGATCACCAATTTGCAATGAGTGTTTTGTTTCCGGTCAACTGTACCCTCATACATGTCCCCAGCACTTGCATTGTCAACATGGAAAAAAGCGTGTAAAAACGTGTGATGCCTGTATCTCACATACGTTATTGGGATTTTGGAAAAACCGAATTGCTTATTATCAGGGAATATATGAAGATCTTTTTACAATTGCAGCACAAAGTCGTAAACAATGTTCATTTAAGTGTTTTGATTGCAAGCACGTGTTTGTCAAAGGTGCGCCTGATATTACGCATGGAAAATGGTGCCCCTTTTGCACATACTCCAAATTATGTGGTGATATCGCATGTCAGCTGTGCGTTAACAAAAGTTTCGCACGCCATGAAAGAAGTCAATATTGGAGCGAAGAAAAAAATGGTCAATTATTGCCACACAAGGTTTGTTACTCATCGAGCATAAAATATTGGTTTAGATGCGATGTATGTCAGCATTCTTTTCTTAAGGCAATTTCCAATATTACAGCCGGGGATTCCTGGTGTTCTTTTTGCGGTCATAAGCAACTTTGTGATGAAACTGCATGTCAGTTTTGTTATAATAACAGTTTTGCAAGCCATGAAAAAAGTATACATTGGGACAAGGCAAAAAATGCGCAAATAGTACCGCGAGAAGTCTTTCGCTCAGCAGGCAAAAAATATTGGTTTAATTGCAACCGATGCATGCACAGTTTTGAATTACAATTAAACCAAGTCGTCGCAGGTTACTGGTGCTACTTTTGTACACATCACAGGCTCTGCGAAATACCACTGTGCCATATGTGTTTTGATAATAGCTTTGCAAGTCATGAAAAAAGCCAATATTGGGATACAACATTGAACGATTCTGTAGTCCCAAGAAATGTTTTTCGTTTTGCAGAAAAAAAATATTGGTTCAAATGTGAATTATGTTCGCATTCTTTTGATTCAACTTTGTACAATATATCACACGCGGGTAACTGGTGCCCATATTGTGCGCATCGACAATTATGTGGCGATTCCAAATGTGAGACATGTTGGAAAAATAGCTTTCAGAGTCATCCAAAAAGTGTATTCTGGGTTCAGTCCAGAAATACATTGACTCCGAGACAGGTATTTGCAAAAGTTAACACAAAGTACTGGTTTACATGCACCAAGTGCAAGCATGACTTTGATATGTCACTGGATTTTGTAAGCTCGGGAACTTGGTGTCCATTCTGTGCTCATCGTCAACGATGTGACAAGCTCTCATGCACATCTTGCGCACAATCATGTGATGTATGTAAGATGCGAAGAGCCCGAACCCAGACACGGGTTTCCCGCACTTGGGTATGTCGCCCGTGTTTGGATGATGCAATTATGCGAGATCCCAATGAACAGCCCTTAATGCAACGTGCTAAAATTTCACTTGAAATATTTATGTTAGCTGAATTACAACGACATGCTATGTTAACACACGATTGGTTTATTAATCAGCCAACAACGTGGGATTGCGCCATCTTTCCTACGCTTAGTTTTAAGCCCGATGTCATTTGGTGCTTTGATGAATTCAACGACGTAATCGAATTGGGAAACGCAACCAAACTCAATTTAAACGCTATTAAATACGCTTTGCAGTTCGAAATTATCGAAGAGTCGCGCGTGACGCATTCGAAAGCACGACATATTCCTGACGAAGAAAGAGAACGTCAAATTCGAGGACTGCTTAGCTCACAGCGAATTCCTCTTGGATTTCTTTATGCAACCGTCGCTCATAACAAGCACTTTAATGCACATCCTGACGATGTATTCTTTAAAAAAGTGAATCAAGAATACGAAGTTATGCCGGACAAAATGCAAGCATGGATGGACCGCATTCAAGGAATCAGGCTTGCACTTTTGAAGATGGTTGAAGAACACTCTAATGAGACGGTTTACATTGGACATTAAGAAAATTAAGTACCGAAAAATGGGTCACAGTTCTTCTAATTTAAAGAAATGTTCTTCACACGTGGAGCTTGAACTGGATAATCAGATGCCATAGCAACCTGTCGGAAATGATTATAGTCATGAATGTATTAGGAAAACACCAGCTAGTGCGCCAGCTCTGCCGTACTCATCCTGCATTTATTATGCATTAAAAAATAAATAAATCCCGTTCCAAAAAATGAGCAATACAGTGTTGATAGGTTCCGCGTTTGGAGTGTTTCTAGTCTGGTTCTCAGTCTATGTAATTTTGGAAACTTGGGAACACATACAACACTAAACGCGTTGTTTTTATAATTTATTCTTAAACGCTATCGCAATCAGATACGCAAAAGCGCCTATTATTGCTAAAAAAATGATAACGAGTCCCAACCGATGAATTTCAAATGAAACAAGATTAAAATACGAAACAAAAGTCCATATGGCAATGAATAACGCGAGAATAAAGAACAGAACTTCGACTACAAGACGTGTGGAAGCCGTGATTTCGGCTCGCGTTGCAACATTGGCCCCAATTACTGAGCAAATTAACGCTGAAGCCATCCAAGTAGCTGATAATTCCTCATGCATCAAGCCGTTTTCATTCCTTTTGCGTGTAGACATTTATGTTTTTTTAAGAAAGAAACTATTTTTGTTTTCCTATTAACCAACAGATTTGAATAGATGTTGTGCATACCCTTACAAAACACATACTTTTTTTTGTATGTGCACACAACACCATCTGGTCAAATTATGTGCGTTTTTTAAGCGATGTGAAAAGATTCTGCATATAAGATGGATGTTGTGTACGCTCTCGTTTCTTGTCATTCTGAGAAAAAGAGTGAACATGACATCCATTTGTAGCAAAAAAAGAGATAGGATTCAGTTCTGAAATTACAAGAAATGGAACATCCTAATCGAACTCCGCTTGTAAGCCAAGATCGAGTTCAAGCAGGATGTTCTATTTCTTGTGATTTTTTAATGTCTGACAATCAGTATAAGCGTTGCGCTGTTTAGACAATGTGCAAAAGGCCAATTGATGTTCATTGTGTAATGATGGAAAGGTATTGCATCCTCGGGTCCGCTAAATATCAAGAGTCGAGGGCGCAATACCTTTTCTCAATTACAAATACTTTTTTTATATCTTTCTTTTTTTTTGAAATATAAAAAAAAAATCTATTTATTTTTGCTGGTATCCAAAAAGTGAAAAATCTTTCTTGTAGACTTGATTAATAAGACATAAAGTATCTTGTGAAAAATCGTCCACTGCGAATTTAGGCTCTTTCGTTCCAGCCGTGCGATTTATATGTACATCCAAAACATTTGGAAGTTGGTATTTGGTCATTAATAGCCCGAATTCTACTTTTAAATTTTCAAAATGCAAGACATGTACACCTGGAGCCATATAGAGATGTTGTTCCGAATAATGATCACCATACTTAAAACGCGCATTGATCTTGCGTTGAATATAGGCATTGAATTGTTGTTTTGCAATATCTGTGTTTTCAACGCGTTTTGGGCGATCGCGTCCTGCAAAGGGACAATATGCTTCGCTCAAGATTCGGTCATATGGATTCCGAACAATTAAAAACCAATCGTAGCTAAGACGCAGCCAAGACGCTTGTAGCGGGAAGAAGCTATGCCAGATACCCTTGCCAGGACTGTCTTTACACCATGCTCCGTAATCAGTGTGTTGTCTACCCCATGCAAACCCACGTCTTTTACCCCATTCTTCAATACTTGTGCCCCCGGTTTTTGTAATGTGGATAAATTTTAAATTTTTAAGTTTTTCTTGAAGTTCTATTTTGAGTTCCGGAGTGAGTTGCAAAAAGACCTGTGCATTAGTGTATATAATCGAAACCGAGTTATACGATCCATCAATATTAGTGTTGTTTTTGGCTAAAGGTCCTAAATAAGTAAGCACTTCAGCATCATTTTCAGATGCACATGTTATTAGTGGATGTTTGATTGTTATGGGAGCTTGAAATAAATATGTTTTCTCTAAAACATGTGTTTTGCATCCAAAGCTCTTAGGGAATAAACTATTGCATAAACTACAAAAATCCAATGTCATATAATCCTGGCATAGTTGGATTGCCGATGAATCAGGAATCCATCTTGTTAATTCTTCGACAATGGGCATTATTTCTTACGTTTTTTATTTTCATTTTAAACAAACTGCCGAAAGATTGCTTCGCATTTGTGCGATACGCTCTGGATCTTCAAACCCTGTGGATTGTTGTTCATCTATTTCTTTTTGAAGTTCTCGTTTATGTCGCTCACATAGTTGCTGTGGAGTTTCTTCCGTGTTTGAGAATTGCGCCTGCGCTTGTTTAAAGGCATTATCAGATTTTGAAGATGTATTGTACAATGAAAATTGATCACAGACATAGGAATTGGCATTGTTGAGGCAGGCTTCTTTTTCAACGAGTTTAGTGCATTCCATGTTAGCGCATCTTGCATAAAGAAATGCAATGGCTTTATCAGCGCGATGTTTCACAGTGTTGGTTTTATGATACGCAAAATACCGCACAATATTGGCATCCACAAATCCTTCAAAACCTGGATATTTTTTTTCAAATGCAAGCGTGTCGAGATATAATTTCCCAAAGTCTAGACTCTGTTGTAAACTGCCTTGTGCAGTTTGGAGATTGTACGTATGCTGAAATTGTGCTAAGCGTTCAAATATCGATTTTAGGCGTATTGTGATGTCATCGCATGTCAGTTTGCGCACATTGTTCGTGCATAAGTTTGCAGTGGATTGGAACAATACATTTGCATTGGATGCCAACAAACGCGCATCCGCTTCGAATTTGGCCCATTGTTCTAAATACACATCAGGTTGCAGACATGCCAATTCAAAACTTGTTATACTTTTTGATTTGAAATTGCGCTGGTTCCAACACACTTTTTGCAAAGTAGTAGTTCGCACCAGCTCAATGGCAATAAGCCCCATAACATAAAGCTCCAGAAAATGCAAGTATTCGTGAGCATTGTCAGTCATGCGTGGTGAATCGTAATACGACAGTCGTTCTACAATCACAGCCAATTTCTGAATATCATTGTTTGCATCTTTTGCAGATTGTACCAACTCGCCGACATCCAATCGAACTGATGTATCACGAATCACACGTATAATATTTGGAAACATTGTTTTGTTGTTGAAAATTGCAATGACATCATTGTCGAGATTCTTAAAATAAACATGCATGATCACAGGCTGTTCCACATAGTCCGATTTTGCAATAGCACGTGCGGGTTTGATCGGAGTAGTAGTGGTTACTTTTTTGAGTTGCACGCCTTTTCGAATCTCGGTTAATAAATTTGATTCTTCGGGTTTTTCATAAACGATCTTTTCAGTTTTACGCAATTGCGCTTTTGAATTTTGAATCGTTTCCAATAACGACAAACTTTGTTGTGTCTGTTTTAAAGCTTGTTGCTCTTGGTTAATATGCTGAATATCTTCCACAATCAGTTCATTGGGGATATTGTCTTGATGATGTGTCAATACAACATTCAAGCCTTCTTTTGTTACTTGCAGCTCTTTGATCTCTTGTGCGATTTCTGGTATTCGAGCACGGTTGTATTCTTCCAATGTAAACACATTTTCATCAACCATCATTTGAGTACATTCTGCTTCGCTTGTACATGTCAGATGTTCTTTTGCGTTGCAATTTGCTTTCCATGTCTCATTTGATAATTGGTCGCAAAATCCAGATTTGAACTGAAATTGAGTATCCAATGCCGAAACTTTTGTTTCGCAATCTTTGAAATCGGTACAACCCTGTCTCATACATTCTGCCAATACTTTGGGTTGTATATTGTATCGAGCACAATAATCGTCTGCGGTCCATTCTTTGAATTTTTTTAATTTGGTTATTGTCTTTGTGCATTGTTTGTCACTTGTGCATGTTTCTGTGAGACATTCTTGTTGTAACTCTGGAATACTACGAAAATGTAATGTGCAATATGCTTTTGGTGTAAGTGGTGCAATTGCAAATGATTGGCGAAATCGCTGTTTGTTTTCGTCTGAGTTAGGATTTGCAATAAAGTCTTTCAATACTTGCTCGCGTTCTGGATGTGTTTCTTTTCGTCGTTTGGCGATGGATGCAAAGCGAGTGGTTTGTGTATTGAGACGTTTTTCGGATTCTAAAAAACTATCCAGTGCGCGCTCTACTTCATTGAATGTTTGCAGAATTTGTTCCTTTGTTTCTAGGTCTGTTATGTCTTGCAATTTCAATGCTAGTTCATTCAGGATTGTATTTCGCTGATTTCGTAATAGTTCGAAATCGTCTTGTGTGATCAATGTATTTTGCTTTTTTAAATTTGTTAAATGTGATTCGTATTCTTGTAGCATTTTTTGTGCTGTTTGTTTTTATTTTTACCAATCAAAGTTAATGAACGGCAGCAGTTCTTGTTGTAAATCTTTCAAAGCTTCTGGACTCACAGCGTCTTCCGTGTCACTCGAGAGCCATCGATCGTATTTACGAAAATTTGCAAGATGCATTTCAGGATGATCTAGTATTTTTCTTTCAGAATCGAATTGAGTATCTCGGTTAGCTAAAAGCTCCTTAAACGCGTGCAGTATTACGATGTTTTTAAGAAACTTATCTGGAATTAAAATAATAAAATATTCAATGTGGTCCAAAGGATCTTCCGCTATAATCCGAGTAAATTTTGGTACAGTTGCAGTTTTTAACGTAATGATAAAATAATCCGTATTATTTTTTTCCACAACAGGCTTTGGTTTTTGCGTTATATCCAAGATCATGTTTTGTTCTTCTTGCGAAATAATTTTTCTTGTCAATGGATCGCGAAATGTTTTATGTGCAGCACTTAACGCCACCCAATGTGCATACATAAACTCGGCCGAATAACATTTACCAGTTCCAGGTTTTACATAAATAGCGTTGAGCTCTTCTACATCCATATCTGCAAAATAATTTAAAAATGCATCCGAAGTATCATTGCACTGCAATGTTAGCTTTTCTCGCTTTTCCCACATCCATTCTGTGTTAGAAATGTCCTCCTTAAAATCAGGATACTCTTCTGCAAGCTTCTTTACATCTAGCCCACTTGCCGCAAGATAAAACACAAAGAACTTCCGACGTCCTTTAGTCGACATTAGTTGCAAAAATAACTGCACTTCACCACGTGGTTTCCATGTATCGGATGCATCCATGAGTTCTTTGAATTTTTCACGCGGTGTATCCCATTCCACTGCACTTAATGGCTTGCGCGTGAATTCCTCAAAATAAATCGCACGCGTTCCTTGATTCGATTGGTTTTGGGACACATAGGTATTTTCATCAAGTGCACGAATCACGTCTTGCCATACTTTGGCATGATAATCACCCAAATAACAAATAGCGTGTTTTGGTGAATAACTCGATTCACGACAAATCTTTGTTGGACGTTGACGCGGATGCTTCTTTTCTGGATTTTTGATTTTACGATACAAACGTGACAATCCATACAAATCTGTAATACATGTGCGTAAAAAAAACCACTTGGAACGAGTCGTATCTGGAACCCAATGCTTTTTAATAGCATGTTGAAAGGCATCCAGAAACACATGACGTTGTTTTAAAAGACGACTGCGTACAAATTGTCGAAATGCACGTACAATTTCAGATGAAAACAACATAATGTCGTCTTCATTGTCCATTTCATAAACGGATGTGAGCAAGTCTTTTATACCTGTTTCCATTGCATCGGGTGTTGCTTGTGGTGTCCCTATCATACGCACAAACCCACGCAAACTGCCTGCTAGAAAAAAGAAATCCGTTTCATTTTTTAATTCCCCCTTGAGTTCTTCGTACAATCCATAACGCAAATCAATACGATGGTATCGTAGATTGGGAAATAATTCTCTACATTGCACCACAAAATTCGCAAATGGTGTATCAAGTGTGCTAATCATTGGACAAATGGAAAACAAGTACCGAACTGCGTCCAGATAATTTGCGGGTATTGTTGATTCATATTCCATGTGCATTCTGTCTTCCACAATAACATCCACACACGTGTTTGTAGAATTGAGCAAGTGCAATACACAAACCAAATATTCCCAAATAAACAATAGTTTATAGGCTTTTTGGGGCGAATATACAAGTGTTTTCATTTTTTCAACAATGAATTTGAAATGGGAAAAATCGGCATTTTCCATGTAAAATTTGTCAGCAGAGCCAAAAAAATCCTTGAAATTTTTTATGACGTCTTCGTGTGAAAAAACACCGGGAACATTGAAATTGTCATGAACATCTCCAAACAATAACAGATTTAGTTTGTGTTTTGGTGAATACGCTGCAAAACATGACACTGGTCCCACAATATCTAATTTTTCTTCAAACCATTTCCAATGTGCACTATCATCAAGCAATTCAAAGACCTCTTTTTGTAATGTGTTAGTGATTATGACACGTTCAAGATTGGATGGTGGAATCCAAGAAGGAAGAGAATCATGCAAAAATAATAGATGCTCGAAACCAGGATCATATTCAAACAAAAATAAATCTGGGGTTTGAAACAATTTTCCAGGCCAGAGAAGTAAGTTTTTTAAAGCCAAGAAATAACGAATATCATGACTTAATTTTTCTTCTTGAATGAATTTTGGTATTTGGACTTGGAATGCATCTTCTTTGTGTTTTAATACCCATTGCATTATTCTTTTTTTTTAATGTTTTTGTGTTTTTTTTTTAGGGAAATGACGACACCGATTATGAAAAAAGAAAACGCGCTGGCGAAAGCCGCTCTTGTATGTTTTGCTCACAGAGCAAAAACATGTGCATGCCGAACATTGTGTGACACTCGCAGAATTAAAGTATGACTCTGTTGAAGATGCCCAGATTGTTTCTGCTGCATTTGAGTATTATGCATACGAAATTATAAAATTGGATGATGGCGACATGAATGATGCAACTTTCATTTTCCAACTAGCACGACAGATTTATTCACAACGACCTATTGTTGGTTTTCCTATTCATGCAGAAAGCGATTAAAGTTTTAATACTCCATGAATGGTCGTCCTCCTCCATACAAAGATGCTCGTAATACAGGAACAAGCCTAGGAACAGGAACAGGCCTTGAAATTGGGGTTTGCATATTTAGTTCTCGAAGCATCACGGTATCTGTCGATAATTCAGTTTCTCCAATAAGCAGAATAAACGCATTTCCAGAATCTCCAGCTAGTTTAATATGTGCTTTCAAGGGTATGTTTGGATCAGCTGCAATATGAACTGTTAATTCGGCGTCTCGACATATCTTTGCAATGCGCAGTACTTCCATAACTAAAAGCTCTATTGTTTGTGTTGTTGTTTCTTTGTTTTTGGCAAACGTGATATAAATATCGACTGGTATTTTTTTAGGGGCTGTGCGCTTTTTCCCAAGTATCATTAAAATGCGATCAATTCCAAAGGATACACCAACAACAGGAACATTGAGACGATTATTTGTTAGTTCCCCAATTAGTTTATCGTATCTGCCCCCAGCGGCAATACTTCCATATTGCTTCCCATGCACTAAAACAACTTCAAAAATCACACCCGTGTAATAATGCATACCGCGAACTAATGTTTTGTCAAACGTTAGTATATTGTGCGACGATGGATACAATTTGTTTGCATAACGAAACAAGGTTGCTATCTCATCACAAGCGGGATGCTTATCATAGCATCCATAAATATCATAATCTTCTGGGTTTTCATCACCAAGTGTATCCTTGTCAAGTATGTATGTTTCAAGGTCTTCAATCTGTTTTACAGTTAATCCGATACGTAGCAACTCGGCGGTTAGTTCCATTTGTGACAATTTATCACTTTTGTCAATAATTTGGGCTGTTTCAAGATACATTTCTCTTGGGACATTGCACTTCGCGAGCACTAGATATTCAAACAAAGCTCTGTGATTAATGCGAATTCGAATATCAAGTGCAAGCTCATTGAACACTTGCATTAATAATTCTATACAGTACCAATCATAGAGCATATGTTGCGATTTGCCAGCAAAATCTATATCACATTGCCAAAATTGAGAAAAGCGCCCATTTTGAATCGCTGGCGTGTCTTTGCGAAATACAGGACCTGCTTGTATTCTTGCAAATTGTGACAAACCGTTTTGTGCCATAAAACGCGCAAATGGTTTTGTTAAATCATATCGTAATGCATACTTTTCCATATGAAAGATTTGGTTTAGCAAATCTGTATTGGTTCCCGAACTCAGTAATAAAGAACTATGTTCCATTATTGGTGTATCCATTTCTTGCACACCATATGTATATGCATGTTTTTTAATGGTATTAAGAAGATCTTTACGCATAAAAAGTTGATCATCCGTTAAATCTACCATACCTGCCGGATTTGTTAGTATCTTTTGCTCCATCCTAAAAAAAACAACTTGTATTTTTTTGTATTCTCTCTCTGCATGTGTTTTTTTTTTATTCAAAAAAAAAAATTGTTTGAAATCCATCAATCGATTTCAATTCCGGGGATTGTCCAGATATATGCATTGCGTGGACAACAGTAACGCGTTAACACATCATACTGGCAGCATACTTGAAAAAATTTATGTTATTCATGTAGATCGCTCAAGTCGTCAAATTAACAATCATTTGGATATTTATAACCCTTTTACAAAACAACAAGAATGGAGTCGGATAAAAAATGTTTGTCGTCTGCTAAAAAAAGTAAATCAAAATAACAAAAACAAAAAAAAAGAACAGAATGAGTGCTGTAGCAAAAAGATTATTACCCCAAAAGGGTGAATTGTGGCAACATGTGAAAACCGGTGGGCAATATTACATTCGCGAGATTGGCAAACTGCAAAGTAAACGTGCGAAATTCGATATGCAAGAATGCGCTATTTATTCTGCAAAAAATGAAGACTGTATTTGGATTCGGCCATTGGAAGATTTTGTTGATATGCAAGACAACAATTGTCCACGATTTTTCAAAGTCAAGAACTAGCGCATTTATCACATATATTCGTTTCATTGGGGGTGTATTCTGGACATTCGTTGGTCGTACAGCGAACTTCTCCCAATTTTGTATAACGTATCTCACATTCTTCACAATACCCAGATTTAAACTGTTTTCTGTGAGTGCAATTTGGAGCGGTGCAACAGTATTTGCAAAGCAAATAAAAAGCATTTGTTGTCTTATTCCATACAACATAATTCTCACATTGCATTTTAAGACATTTTGGGCGTGCACATTCCATACAAAACAAAGATCCTATTTTGTAAGGAAATGCATTTTTACAAGCGATACACAAGCATGCTTGACAGTTAACACAGTAGCGTTCGCCATTGGGCGGTTTGGGGTGCTCACATAAAAAATTGGTGCACTTGCACGGCTTGCAATACTTTGTGAATGTATTTGTTTGCGGATTGAATAATCTTTTGTTGGTGTGACAATTGATGCATGCAATTTCCGGTTTTAGATGTTCAGGCTGCGTTTCTTTTTCATCAGGCTTAACTAAACACTGTAAGCAATAATCTGCATTTTCAGCATGCATAGCTAGACAACCATGTTTACGACATGTGCAACTTTTGCAATATTTAAATTCGCCCGAGGGAGGTAATTTCGAAGTGCAGTTACCACATGTAGGGCGTTTTGCTAAACATGGCTTGCAGACTTTAAATTCAGCTTGCTTGCCACAATCTTTGCAGGTAAAACTCATTATGCTTCAAAAACAACCTACGCAAATTTTTGTTTTTTTATTTTTTTCTCGTGTTTTTTTTTCTAATTAATATTGTTACGAAGAAAAAGAAATACTTATAGTTTTGCATAACGAACATAAATAGACGAAACATATTGTTAAATTTATTTTATAAGCTAAATTTCTACCCTGTAATTTCATGTTGGGCTTAACGTTTTTTTTTTATAAAAAAAGATCAAACATATTACATATAAATTTGTTAGGCATAAAGAAACCTACAATGAGAACTGGGTCCGAAGAGGTGGTCGATCGGTGTCGTGGGTGTGGCAACACTCTCGGGTGCGATGATACATCTCACGGCGACGGTTGGACTGGACAATGGTTTGTCGTTGATGGTTATGGTAAAAAAGATATTAAAGCAGGATTGTGGTGTCGGAAATGCGCTGGTCCATTGGCATCACCAGGACTCTGTACAGGTGTACCAAGTTCTTCCTGTCTACGATATAATCAAATTATAATTATTTCTAAAAGCACGAATGAAGAGCTATTTTCATGTACTCAATGCGCTATCAGTGCGCGAGTTACAAATGCAGGGTTTATTGTAAAAAGAAATTGTTGCGAAAAAGTGCATGGATCTTTCAATTGAAATGTGATTGGAATTGCATATTAAGCTTATTTTATTCTGCTCGCGCGCGCTTTTTTGAAGCTGTATTCATATCACAATTATGTGAATTTATACAGACTTTGATGCATGCTGGCATATTGCATTGTTCACAATTTGAAATGCATACATGACATAGTCTGACTCCACAAAATGAACATTGTCGATAACAATTTTTCGAGCATACTGGTTCATCACATTGAATACAAAATGCATTTCGATATTTGTTTGATTTGGAACATGACCAACAAATGACGTTTCCGCACGCAGTGCAGTCTTCTTGACAGCTGGCGCATATATCCGACTGACATACTACGCATCGTATGGGATGCAGTGTACATATTCTGTTTGCATTGACAACACAAGAGGGACAATGATCATCATCATCATTATCGAGCTGACAGCTTGTGCATTCCAAACATCCGTCCATACAAAATTGTTCCGCACAACCAACAATTCTTTTGTTAAGTTTTGTTTTCGCATGACATATGCATATACAGCAGGGAATATACGCATTCACGATTGCCACCAATGAATGTATGAGCAGGAACGATCGCACATTTTGGGTTTGCACATCTTCCATTGTTTTCAAAAAAAAAATAAAATCTAACAACAACGAAAATGGGTAATAATATTCTACATTTGCGATATATGCATGTTTAACATGTGGGAAAGTAGTTGACTTAAAAGCAATCAACATTCGTGGAGTGTTTTGGATATTTACAACAAACAAAAAGTGCGAAGCTTGGTTTTTTTTAATAGAAATTTTTTAAACCACTTGAAAGCTACAAACGGATTGGACTGCAGGCAAACCAATTGGATTACCAAGAATTGTGACAAGACCGGCACTGATGCCTGTAACTTCACCCGTCACTGCGTGAACTGACGCAATATGGGGCTGTTGTGAAGTGTATGTCATTGTTCGAGTTGTTGCGTTTGGTGGCTGTGTGTTAAAGAGTCCAACAAAGACTGAATCCCCAATGTGTAATCTCGGTAAAATAAATACATTTGTTGCATCTACGTGTTGTCCAGAGGATGAGGAAATACCAGAGACGTTAACACGGACAAGCTGTGTGGGCACACTCGAACAACTTATATCGCACAATCCATTTGCAATGGCGTTTACCCAACCACTTGCATCCACAGTGGCAACTTTCACATCGGAACTTGTCCATGTGATGTCCTTGCGCGCTTTTTTACATTGTGTGTTTAAAATAGTTAATTGTTGTGGGGATAGATAATTGGTTGCAGTGAAAAATAACGCCGACGGACTAATCACTTCTTGATCAGGTTGATCATCGCCAATTTTTGACTGAATGGCAGATTGCAATAAGACGCCATCAATTGATCCCAATCCAGAACACATGTCATATCCTGGCCCAGCTTGAAAATCAGGCGCACCATTATTACCAGTCAAAATATCATGGAAACATGATTTCGGCGCTGCATACAATAGCGGGTTTAAAAACGTATTGCATCGTGTCAGTGCAATAAAGGATGCCATCATGGGACTAACTGCACTTGTACCACCTAATGTTATTTCTTCATTTCCTACGCGGAGCCTGATGCCTGTGTTCGGATCTCCTACTAAAGCGACATCAGGAACCATGCGTTGTGTTCCTGGAATGTTGTTTTGGTAGCTTGGTTTTGGAAACACAGCAGATTTGCCACCTCCTGTCGCACTTGATGTTGCATTGTTGTTCCAAACGGTTTCTTGTGTTTGTGCATTGTAGGCGTTTGTTTCATCTACAATCAATGATGTACCGCCGCAACAAACTACGTACGGAGAGGAGCCAGGAAAATCCACATTTATGCCAGTCTGCCCATCCGATGCTCCATTGTCACCCGCTGAGCAACAGATATTGATTCCAGCGTCAACAAGGCCTTTTAAGAGTGCATCGATGCGTTGGCAATAATCAGTACCATTGCCCTTTTCAGCAAAACCCCACGAAACACTGATGACAAAAGCATTTGCAGCTTTTGCAGCTGCGACGATTTCTTGGTAGGAATTGCCTATAATTAATGTAATATTAGAATTCGGAACAAATGCGCCTATGATTTGCACATCCAAATTATTTTCTATGGTTGCAGAATCGGTCTTGTTTGGTATGTTTTGTTTTGTACCAAGTGTGATAACTTTGACAGTTGGGAAAGTTGTTAAACCTTGTGTGCGCCAAGCCGTTTCCAAATCACCTCCTGTTAAGATTTTTGTTATGGGATCCACATTACCGAACAAACCACCACCAAAACTCACAACTGCGATATTTACTCTTTCTGATGAGACTGGTTTGGGAAAATTGTAAATTCTCGCAATTTCAATTGGATAAAATGCACGTGCTTTTGCACGTGGTGCAACGAGCGACTTGTATGTAGATTGCAAAACATGGTGAGGTCGTGGTTCTGGATGGTTTTTAAATTCCAACATTTTTTTTTCGTTTTGTTTTTTTGTTCAAACATATTTTCCAAGAAACACAAATTTGTATACAAAGAAAAATTTGTAGATGGCGCAAGATGGGAAATTATTTGAACAATGTGCGATCTTGGATCCTATTTACGACAAGTATCGAACTTCTATTGGATATTGTTTGCGTCGCGGAAACAAAATCGAAGCAAACGATTGTGTCACACGTGCATATGATGTCGCTATTGAATCTGTCTCACAAATTCGAAAACAACCGTTTGGGGGAGCGTCTGGTCATTATTTAGCATTTCATTATGCAAATCCTATGAGTGGGTTTATTAATAGACCAACCGTACTTCAATGGCTAGCACAGACTGTACCAAAAGAATTATGAAAATGGAAAAATGCAGCACATGAATTAGTGGAAGAAGATTTTCGATATTACGCAACGTGTTTTTCTGAAAAAACATGGACAAGGCGCCATGCTTGTGTTGAACAAACAAAACCAATTCTACAAAAAGAATTACTCGATTTATGGCGCGAAACACTGAGTACTGAACCAGATATTCAAAAATCGAAAGACGACCACAAAAAATACTATGACGCACGAAATCGATTGGAACCTTATTATCTTGGGATTTGGTATCCAAAAAGGACGAAACATAATGAAACACCAATGGATATCATATTTCAACGCCGCCGGTTTTTAGAAATGGATGTTGGTTTAGACGGGTGGTGCGAAGCAGTGACGCATCGCTCGCATCCATCTCGAAAATGCAACGATTAAAAAAATGTTTAATGTTTTTGTGCAACGACAATTTGATTCATACCCACTAGTTGAAAATATACTGGATTAAACCCAATAAATTCGAAACATTGAGCTAACAACTCAAAATTAAATACATGTATGTGAAACAGCCGGTTTTGAGGATTCAATTTACATCTTTCAAAAAATTGTGTTGGATTACCTGCAGGTATATCTCGTGTAAAATCATACTGTTGCAACAATTCGGGTGTTACATGATCCATAATGGAATCTTGCTCCGTACTTTTGTTTTTGTAATGCTGCAATAAGTGCTGAAAATCAGTCGTTGGTCGTCTGTGATCAAATGTCAAATCTTTAAACGGTAATACAACAACGCAATGTCCACCCGGCTTAATAACAGATGCCATCTGTTTAAGTATTTGCAATGGATTTACAGTATGTTCGAGCATATGTGAAGAAAATACAAAATCATATGATTCTGGTTTTATAAAACCCATATTTTCTGCATCTCCAAAAAATGTGTTTCCAGAACTCGTTTTGTCTCTTACAATATATGGCCCTGGAGCTGTGAATAAATGCATGTTATCAAGATGAGCTGGGTCGGTGTAAATACCAAGCCCACGCATAAGTTCGCTCGGACCACCAATTTCAAGTCCCTTTTGACCATGCAAAAAGCGAGTGAGTGGTGCCATGTTGCGGCACATTGGAAAACCAGAATCAGTATTCGGAACATAGTCGTGCTCACCAACCACAACTGTTTGTAAACCTCGCTGTAGTTCTAAGAATTTGTAAACTCCAGGCTGTGGATCTCCAAACAAATCAATGCTTACAACAAAATCTTTTTGTGGTAGTAATGCCGTTACATTTACACCACCAAAAAATCCTTGTGTTGCTGTTTTGGATTCCATGTTGTGTTTTTTGTTTTGTTTTTTGTTTTTTTTCACAGTATCTTACAGTCAAACATATTTTTTTTGGGGGTATAAGAAAGGAACAAACAAGGACATACAGAAAAAAAAAAGAAATAACGGATCCAGTTTGTAAATTAGAAACACACGTGCGCAACAAAGCACGAAAAAGGGAACAGAAACGTTTGGAATGGCTATTGCAAAATTTATCCTTAGAGCATAGGCAAGCATTGGAAAATCGAATCACAACGAAGACAAAGATAATAAACAAAGAAAAAAATGTCGGTCATTAAGTTTAAAAGTATGTTTGATATGCGAGACAAAGACGATGTAAACTATTTTACAAACATTCCATTGTGTGATCCTCTGCCTTTGTTGCAGCATTTACAAGAATGGGTGCAATTGATTCGAACACATCGTTTTTCTCTAAAGGATTTTGCAAAATTTAAATTTGATGTGTTGTCGGATAACCTGCCAGATTTTGTTGTTTGGAATGCCAAATCGCTTTGTTCAGAAGCCCCTTTTGTCATGTTTGACTTGAATTGGAAAAATCTAAATTCGGCTGTGGATGTGTATCTTGCGTATATGATGATTGAAAATACAAGTGTGCTTTTACCCACATTGAATTGTAGTTTGTGGTCTGTCATTGACATTGAAATTACCAAAAATAAAACAAAAAACCTTGTGTAGGCAAATGAATACCCAGAAATGGACAGAAAGAGAAACAGAAATATGCATGCAATTATTGCATGAAATATGCGACATTGGGCTTCAAGGAGACATTGAATTTGCAACCACAAATTGTAAAGTGGCACTTATCTGCTGTTCGTATGCTGTAAAACAAGGAAATCCAAAAGCACAACTTGCGTTAGGCAAATGCTTTTTATTTGGAATACCAAAAGTTGTCGCAGAAAATGCATTGGAGGCATCTATGTGGTTGCATTGTAGTGCTCGACAGGGCTGTGTGGATGCCAAAGTTTTATTAAGTGCAATGTATATTCAAGGCTATGAAGGCATTCCCAAGAATGCGCGAAACGCCTTTGTGTGGTGTTTGGATGCTGCCTTAAGTGGACATGTTGGCGCACAGTATTATGTTGGTGTGTTGTATGATTGTGGCTATGGCTGTGGCACTCCAAATCCCGGTCTTGCTTTACGATGGTACATAAGTGCCATAAATAACGGCTCTGTAGATGCGTTGTATAATTTTGGACATTGTGTAAGAATAGGCCGCGGGACTACGAAGGATGAAGATACTGCAAAACATCTGTTTAATTTGGCAAACGAGCTTGGCGAAAAACAACATCGTGATAGGTATTTGGATTATGTGAAACGTCTTGATGTCTCAGAAAAGGAACATTCCAAAATCACGCAGGCGCACGAAGAACAGCAACAATATCATATTCAACAAGAAAAAGCACTGATTGAACAAGTTGATTCATGGTTTGCTTAAACCGTCTTCTTTTCTTCGTCGGTCCGTTCTTTCTTTTGCATCAATCGTTTGGACAATGCATAATGCATGCGATTTGTTTTTGAAAAGATCGTTTCAAATGGATGAATCGAAAATCCTCCGTAGCGATTGTCATACGTCACATCATCAAATTCAAACGGTGCAACTATTTTTTTTCGATAATCGATTCCGTGTAATAATTCTGCAAGACAATCAATATTAAAGTTCGCTTTTAAAATGGCAGTTGAAAACCCTACCTCGGAAACACTGATAATTGTATCTTTGTTGGAACGACGTGCAAATACCGTTGCTTTTAAACCGAGTTTTAATCCTATATTATCTGCAACCATCACCATCGATTGTACATGAGGTGTACCAGAATAAATATTAATAGTCATACCAGCGAGTTTGACTTGTTCATTGAGCATGTTTCGAAAAATATCAGTCCATTTAGGACGTGGTTGTAAATACCATGGAAAGGTGGGCCCAAATACGGTGTCATTCATAAAAAATACAAAAAATTGTTTTTCGTCAACTTGTTTGTCTAAAGAAGTAAAATGCAGCGCGTCCGTAAATGCACCGAAATCCAGTCCTAAATTCGGACGCCGGATCAAAATTGTGTTTTCACTTAACCATTTGTATCCATAATTTGAACTTACATTGTGCATAACACATACGAAAAAATTAGGGTCATCACGTGCTTCAGGCCATGCATGTTTTAAAAAACACGTGTAATTGTCTTTGTGGATTTGGGATTGCGTTTCAGGACAATGGCAATAGAATAGGTAATTGGTACAATGCTCGTGCATGAATGTTGGTAAAATAAGGGTTTCTGGAAGTAATTTTCCAGCGTATTCATACCGAATTTGAATTTCGGCTGCAGACCGTTTTACTAACTGCTTCTCAATACCTGGTATTGGATCATTTGCACTTGTTAACGCGTCCGTTTCTAAAACTTGTTTAAAATGCCCTGGAATACCATATTCAAGCATTTGTGTTTTTTCTTTTTTTTTTAATTTTTAAAGTGATATTACAATTTGGGAAAACAAAAAAAAGTTTTTCACAATTCATTTTTCCAAAGAAACAAAAAAAAAAACAAATATTTATTTGTGTGTTTGTGTTAGGTCATGTCGGACGAATCTGCTGTTGCCAAACCACAATTGGCCACTAAATCAAAGCCCATGGCATCGCAAGTTGTTCGTGTGGGTGGAAAGGGCCTGAGTGTTGCCAAACCAGCTGGTGCAAAACGCCATTCCAAAAAGCTGCGCGATAACATTCAAGCCATCACGGCTCCTGCTTTGCGTCGATTGGCAAGAAGGTACAAGATTTTTTCTTTGTTTTGTATATATGTTTTTTTAGGGGCGGTGTCAAGCGAATGGATGGCAAGATCTATGAAACCTCGCGCGAAGTGCTCAAGATCTTCCTGCAAGACGTGGTTCGGGACGCTGTGATGTATACTGAGCACGCCCAGCGAAAAACAGTCCTGGTCAACGACGTTGTGCTTTCGTTAAAAAGAAATGGGAAAACACTCTATGGATGGGATAACTGAAAGCGAATTTTTTGGTTTATTAAAATCAGATTTCATCTCTTACTTATTGCTCAGATGTACATCCATAATTGAAACATACAAAAGAAAAAACATTTCACATACAACTTAAACTATAAAAAGAAAAAAAACATCGTTAAATGTCAGTTTAATGTTTTTTACTGGATGTAATGCCCGTGGATAAAAAGGCATTTTGTTGCGATGTCTTGAGTTGCGGAAAATCATTTCCTACTGTCACCAAGCTCACTATTCACAAAAGAACCCATACTGGGGAAAAGCCATATGTGTGTGATAGGTGTGGAAAAACTTTTTGTGAATCGGGGAATCTTACGAGGCATAAACGAACACATACTGGAGAAAAACCATATCAATGTAATTATGCAAACTGTGGAAAAGCATTTTCTACTACGACCAGTCTTAGCTCACATGTCAGGACTCATACAGGGTACAAATCATATACGTGCGATGTTCCCGAATGTGGAAAAGCGTTTGTAAGTTCCAATCATTTGACTTCACATAAAAGAACACACACCGGTGAAAGGCGATATGTATGTCATTTCAATAATTGTGGGAAAGCATTTTCACATGGTTGTAATCTGATTGCACATCAGAGACTTCATACTGGTGATAAACCATTTTCCTGTGAGCATTGTCCACATCGAACATCTGATCCAAGTGCCATGAATGTTCATCGCCGACTGCACGAGACTCAAAAATCATATGAATTTGGATGCAAAATGCAAGATTGCGGAACACAGCTTTGGTCTGAAGGAGATATTCAATGCAGCATTCGAACGAAAACAGCACAAGACATGGATTTACATATTGAACGCAACCACACAACAGAAGGCATTGGTAAAAAATTACACTCCGAGACTAAACTGGCGGAATTTTTAAAATCAAAAAACATTGCAATGGAACGAGACTGGATGAATTATATCAAGTTCACGTATTGCAAAAATATCGAAGGCAACAGTAGTTCTGCAAGACCGGATTTTTTCTTACCGGAATTCTCTGCTCTTTTAAAGACAATCGTGATTATCGGGAACGATGAATTCGGACATCGTCAATATCCATGTGACTTACGCCGTGTTTTTAATATTGTGCAAGCCCTCCAACAAACGGAGGAGTTCAAGGATGTACCGATTTTATACATTCGTTTTAATCCACATGCTTTCCGGCGCAACGGTATCTTTTATAGTCATTCACTCGCTGTAGGTCATGAAATACTCTTGCATACTTTACAAAACATCAAAACTGTTAAACCAGGATTGAATCTCATATACATTCATTATGATCAAACCGACGGTTTGCTTGATATCTTTAAACCAAGTGAAGAAAACAACTATGGCGCTCTGCTTAAAGATTGTGTATTAAATTCCATCTAATTAGCAAGATTTATTAAATATTAAAATCATTCCATTTCCTCATGTTGTCTAACAACTTTGTTAAGCAAAAACAATAAAATAAAAACTAGAACAAAAAAAAAATGTCACGACGTAAACCAAGTCTTGCGAAAAAACCATGGTATACCATGACCCCCATGACTTCCAAAGAGCGCAAACTGTATCCTGTAAAATGTTTTTTGGACCCTGACAACAGAAAATACCCCATTTGTTACAAGCATACTCACGAACCAAGTTGCGTCGGAATAAAAGCTGCCGAACGGCGGGCGTCTTTGCAGCGAAACCACAAAATACAGGCGCGTGCTCAAAGTTTAATCAAGAAACACAATTGCAATTCACAGTCTAAAAAATCGTTGGAGCATGAAAGAGTGCTACGAAAACGAAGTTTGTCTAGATCAAAAAAAGAATAAAGATGGATGCGAAATTCTATCGGTTTCCGGAGGCGGCGCAGAAATACGATGAACAAGCACAAATACAACACGAGGAACAAATTCAAAAGCAACAATTGTTTGAACAACAGATGGCAAAAGCACGATATGTATTGCTTTTAAAACAGCACGAAGTTTCCCATCTACAAACAGCGCAAAACATATTGCAGTATTCTGTGCAACACAAATTACATCACACATTGGTATGTCGTGCTGCATTGTTGTTTGTTGCACATTTTTTAAAGTTTAACGATGATTTGCACTCGCAATTTCTTCGCCAGACAGCACATTTTTGGCAGTCATTAGTGTTTTTTTATCACAACAAATACACTCGTTTGTGGCCTGAAAAGACACGTCCTAGTACAAAACGAAAAATCATACCTTGTATTTCGCATGCTCTAACAGAAATTCAAAAAACGCATTCAGACAAGGCATTTACACAACTTAAATGGGACATTAACAGCGGTATGTATCATTTGCAACATCATTTAAACACGTTTGTGAAACTCATTATCAAGGTGTTTGCAAAAAGCACAATCTTTGTTTCACAATCCCATTGTATTTTGAGCTTGTTTGTTGCTCTCGGTGTGGATTTAAGTCCCGATTTGCAATTAATGGAGCATTTAACACAAAACATCTTTTAATGTGTTTTACGAAGTTTGCGTTTGCGTTTGTGTACTAGATAGTTCTCCTCACAAACATGTTCTTTTGCACAATTTACACACACTGGCCAATCGCATTCGGAACAATTTAATGTGCACATGCTACATGTTGTTTTTTTGCAAATATCACATCTTCGTTGGCAAGCTGGTGAACACACAGGCAATTGACAACTATCACAATTGATTCGCTTGGCGTGTGTACATGCCCAACAAATAATATCAGCACAAACGCCACAATTTCTTTCACAATCCGCACATATATCACAGCCGCATACTACACATCGTGAGGCATGTTGTTTGCATCGTTTGTTTTCATCGCTCGGACAAGATGGACATACGTCTTCTTTATCCATTTCGCATTGTGTACATTGCAAACATCCCTCTGGACAAAATTCTATTTCGCATCCAATGATTCGTGTGGCTACTTTTTTCTTCTTGTGGCATGTACATTTGCATACGGGCACATATTGATTCACAATTGCTACCAGTGCATCTACTTGCAGATATACAAGAAGAGATTTTGTTTGCACAACTTCCATTGTTTTTTTTTTGCTAGAATAAATAAATAATTTGTTTTTTTTAGGAATGGATATTTCTGGTGTGAAACATTCGCGACGCAATGCTTTGCGCCGAGCCAATCGCAGAGCACGCAGAGCACGCAATGTTGTGAATGGAATAACAAGTGAAACACCAGCAATCTGTGACAAAAAGCCACTTAAATTGGTTGTTGGATGTATAATTGAAATTGGGGCTTTTCATTATCAGTATTTGGGGACCATTGGTCGCCTCGCCAAAGAACACGGTTTACAAAAAGGTGCATATCTTCCGACATCTGGCATAATTGCACATGAGTACAGTCCAAGTTGTGACGACCATCTGCGAGTGAAGGCTGTTTTCAAGTACAAGGGAAATTATTACTATATTCCGAGCTCGTTTAGTTGGGACGGCGATGTGAATCCCAAGCGAAAATACGTGGTGTTAACTGCATCTATACACAATATTCAAGAACTGGATGTTGATATATGCCAAAAAGTATGTCCTGGATATTTGGATTAAAAAATGATAGTTAGTGATGTGTACAACAAAAGAAAAACAAAATACACAATGTCAGTTCCTCGTATTATTTTTCAAACTTGGAAAGTCCGAAGCCCCATTCCGGAAAAATGGCAAAAAGGATTTGACGCATGGGATGAATTTTGTAAAAAATATGGTTATACACATGTATTATGGAGTGATGAAGACAATCGCGCCTTTATAGCAAAAGAGTACCCTTGGTTTCTGGCAAAGTATGATTCGTATAAATATCCCATTATGCGTGCAGATGCAGTTAGGCCATTCTTTTTGTTGCATTATGGAGGATGTTATAGCGATCTCGATTTATGGCCCAAACCTGATAAATTCGAAGAAGTGCATGATTTAATACAATCATATGGTTCGCGAACGACAGCAGCAGTACCAATCACGAAAAACAAATTTTGGAAAGATACTCTTACGAATTCTTTCATCGTTGCTCAAAAGGGGTCACAATTCATGCGATGTGTCATAGATTCGTTACAAGATCCTGGGAAGTATCATTGGACGCCTTTGAAACATGTTTTGGCTCAAACACACAAGTTTCACATCATCTTCATGTCGGGACCAGGAATTTTTAGTGATCAATCTTTGCTGCATCCTGATATAGTTACATATATTCCAGAGCGTTTAATTAGTGATCCAACACACGCAGAATGTTTAATGGTACATGAGCGTGGAGCAAGTTGGCACGATCCCAAACAAATGCAACAGGATATACTGCGTTTAGTTATGATTGGTATTGCAGTTGTCTTTTTTATTATAGTTTTTATCTGGGTTATAGGATGTATGCTGCGATAACTTTTTTTCTCACTTTTCTACTTAAGTTTGGAACAATAAAATAAATTCCTCTATCAATAATGCCTTCGAAGATTAATAACGAGGCGTTAATAACTGCTCAAGAAGCAATGATTCGAGCGAAATTGGCAAGCTTACTCGCAAGTGGTCAGGTTCCAGATCTTAAATGGAAATCAAAATATGAAAATGGAATGATCTTAATGCAATGCGTATCATGCCAAGAATGGAAAGAACGCACGCCGCGATATTTTCAAGTGGTGATGACAGGCAATTTTCAAAAAGCTCGTGTAGGTCGTGAGTGTCTCTATAATTCAAAAAGCGTCCCATGTCGAGATTGCCGAGGTCAACTACAACATAAGCGAATGCAAACACCATGTGTTTATATTGAGCATTTAGACCGTATTGGGATTTCGGGATAACAGTTAATTGGTTTAACGCAAAATTGAATGAACAACAGGGACGAGGTTTAATCAGTGGAATGATATTGCGATTAGAAGCGTCCAGTGAAAATCGCGCCAGCATCCATCGGTATAATAATTCCGAGGATCATTATCCATTCAATGTTTTTCTTGAAACACTAGAAATTAACGTGCAGCAGAATGATGCCATCGAGTGTTTGTTTACTGCGTGGAGAGATCTATATGAAAGATTAATTAATTGTTTTATCGAAGGTCCAAAAACTGATTTTAGCTATATGCGCGTAGTGCGTAATCACTACCACATTTCACCTAAAGCTCTGGGTATTACAGGATCTGGACGAGGATATAACAAAGCACAATATACTCGTGAATTAAGTCAATGGCATCTTCCAAGCATTTTAGCGGGCATGATACACGATCATATCAACAGAGACATAAAACGTGGTATATTTGAATATCCAACAACAATGACAAAAAAACAATTCCACAAACTTGTCTATGAGAAATCACTTCTTTTGCTAGACAGTCAAAAATGGAGATGTTCCTACACGGATGTGCTGATGACGATTGAAAAGTCGTGGACGCGTTTCTCCTTTGAACGAATTGACAATGACTTGCCCCATTTTACACAAGCAGGTGACTTAACAAACATAGTTTTTATTTGTAGATTGCTAAATGGCAATCCTCAATTTTCTCGCGCAAAGATATTGACTTATTTATTACACCAACCAATGGTTCAAGTCCCATTTAATGTGCGACAACAAGCCAGATCTGAAATTGACCAGTTGCTCAGAAAAGAAGGCGATGAGGAGAAAAGGTTGAAAGTGCTTGGACAAATTAACCTTATTGGGAGATTTTGAAAACGGTTGAAACTTTATAAAACCCAGTCTTCTTCCGACATGCAATATTGCTGAATGAGATCCGTGATAGCACAAGGAAACAGATCTCGTAAAAATGATTTGTATCTTTTTGAAGACATTTTTGTAAGCACAGCGTTTGCAAATGCATCTTTTCGTTTGCTTGCACGTCCGCCATGCTGCAATAAAAACTTGGTCGCCTCTACTTGCCCAACTAAAAGCGTCCTATCGAGCATTGTCATTCCAGTAAATTTTACATTGACATCGGCGCGTAGTTTTAAAAGTAATTTTACAGCGTTCAGATTTACTCGAGCAGCTTTTATGATTTGAAGAGTTGAATTTAAGTACACCGGCCGACGAACGGCAAGCAATGTGACCATTTCTTCAAAATTATCATGTGTGTCAATAACAAATGGTATTAGTGCTGGATCATTGTACAAGGTATGGTCATATTCTAGTAACAGTCTTGCGATACCAACGTGATTTTTCTCACATGCTCTTTTTAGATGCACACTGCGTATCTCGGCCTTTGCATGCAACAATAACTGCACTGTCTCTTCATTTCCATTTTTAATAGCGAACTCAAGCGGCGAAATACCATTGGCATTTGGTTGATTCACATCGATTGGTTTAGACAGTAACAATTTCAGTAGATGCATGTTATCCCATTGTGTTACAAATGCAAGCAATGGCAAGATTTCATTCTCATCGCCATAGAGCTGGCCTGTGGGTACTGTGTATTCGCAATATGCAAGTGGCAAATCAGCACATTGTGTGAATATTTCATAGCGAATAGCAGATTCTTCGCCACGCGTAAAACATGAGCGCAACTGATCTACCAAACAACAAAACATCTTGAAAGAACGTTTGCTTGCCGTAAGAAATAACCCACGTTTTAAATCTTGATATTCTGCATCTGCTTTTGAAAACATCTTATCGCAAATGTACATCACAGAACGCACATCTTCTTGCAAAATGGAATGGATCAATAAACTATGACCATTAACAGATGTTCGCAAAATTTGCCATTCCGGCACATCCATGTGAAAGCGATCTCCAATCGTTGTAAAGACTGTGCTGCTTGCACATGCTGGCCGATCAATATATAATGTTAATGTCCCCGGCGTGAATTCAATGGGTGCGCTCCACGTTAGATCAAGTTCAGTATCCACTGATTCATAACCATGTTTTTCATAATGAAACTTCCATGCTTGTTCAAGCTCTTTTGTGGAAGAGATAATGATCAAATCGCCATCATGATCTTTGTATTTAATATTTACGATTTTTTGTTGCGTATACAATGCGTGCAAAGATTCCAATAGTAATCCATATTGCAATTTTTGTAACTCAAACCTCCGGATATTCGTTCCAAGCACACTTTTAAAGGAAAATGTTATTTGCTTGCGTTTTGACATCTACACAATTGTTTTTTCAAGGGATTTTGATACTTTTTCGAACGAAAAAAAAAATGAAAATTATGCATACACAAAATCTCATGTTTTTTAAAATTGTGAAACAAGTTTACAAAAAACAAATGGAAGTTGTTGGCAAATTTTGATTATGACAATACTGAAATGACCAGTTTTTAAATTGAGAATGCAAACTAGAACGGCATGTTAACTGCCGTATATTTGGTGGTAATTTTTTCGTTGGAATTCGTTGATTAAAACACATTCCAAAATCAACATGCAAAAGACTTTTTGGAAACACAAAATTCCCATCAAGTTTGTACTTGAATCCAAACCCAAAATGTAGACTTGTTAAATTTGGGTAGTCGTCGACATTATGAAACATTTGACACAATTGCGCATGCGTAAAGTGATCGAGAGATAATGATCTAACACTTTGTGGAAGGATGAAATGTTGTAGGGATTTGCCTTTTACGACCAAATTTTCAAGTTTCGATGGAAACACATCCACTAAGGAGGCATGACTGGTCAACAGTACCAAAGTTGTTAAATTAACAGCTGGAATAATGGCATTCAAATGGAACGGTCCTGACAATGTCAGATTTTGCAACGAATCTGGAAACGCAAAAGCATCATCCGAACAATAATATCCCATATTGAGTTGTAATGTTATTAAATTGGAGGGAAAATCACTGGATGAAAACACTTGCCGTGCGCGAACATTCAAATAAGTTAAGTTTGTATAAAGCTGGGCCAATGGTGCGTGAAACCCATTACCAACAACAAGGGTTGTTAAACTGAGTGGTAACACATCAGCTTCTAAAACATAACCTCTAAAGCATCGAATATCTAATTCTTCCAAATAGGGCGGAAGCATATTTGGTTTTAGTGGTTGATTGTATTCGTTAAGTCGCAGTTTTTTGAGTGTATGGGGAAATGTATTTGGTAGCCATACTTCATTCATACTTGATAACTCCAAGTCTGTAAGTGTTGAAGGAAACATATGTGCATACAAGGGCTGTGAAAATCGTAATAGCTCAAGTTGTAATAAAGCAGGAGGTAGGCAGCATGTTGTTGGCAATAGAGCCATATCGTGACCCCAGCGACAATTTAGAGACAATCGTTGTAAACTACTTGGTAAATCCTGGAACTTTTGTTCTTCCAAGAAACCTCCGGGAAACCGCAAACTTACCAGATTTGTTAGTTGGCTCATGTTTTCAATGCATTGTGTCCCCGATCTTGCCAAATACACGGTTTCAATGGATATTGGTAAATAGAGATGCTTATTTTTTGATTGCATGGCAGTGGATTGTACCCCAGGAAATCGTAACTTTTTCAAATTGGGAATTTGATGAATACTGGCCGCAAATGTGTGCCCAGCCTCAATATATAACTCTTGCAATCCTTGCGGCAATGGATGTAGATCATCAACGACATCACAACGCCCAAGACTCAGTTTACGCACATGCTTCTGGGATGCATTTGAAAGGCGATTATTAAATATGCCAAATGACCAAGTTACGCGCATACTAAACAATGGTATACATTTTAAGTATTGAATATGACTCACCAGTGATAGTGCTAATACATCCACTATATCCAGCCATTGCGCAAATGCTATACTGTTAATAGATTTACTCAAACAATTTTGCACATATTGCGTCGTTTTAAAACTACTGTTTGGGATATGTTCAAACTTACGTTTTTGCATCTACAAAACAACTTTTTTTTCAGAATTATTATTTATTTTTTCAATGCACGAAAAAAAATGTTGTTTTAGGAGAAATGAAAGAAGACGATTCCGTTATTTGGAATTTGGGTAACACGGTAGATTAACACAATGTACCTATTCGTTTTTACCCTCTTTGTTTACATTATTCAAGGATGTTCCACAACAAAGTGGAATTACGTTTGTGTTCCCGACATTACACGGTCTTCAATGTTTTGTGGAAAATTGAGGAAAAACTACAACCAGCATCTACCCTTTTTAAGTATTGGAAGGTACGTGCAAGGAATATCCTAACGTAGTATACAAAAGACCCGAGCCTTGTTTGGATGATGTTTGCTGCAGGACAAGCGAAACAAGTAAGTATGTTTTATGTATGTTGTTTTGACCGAATGCAAGAGGAAAGCAGATGGCAAAAAAATTACTTCTTTTGTAAATCTACAGATGCGCCAATTACAAAAAAAGCTTTTTATTGTTCACAAGAATGCCAGAAGCAGCACTGGGGTAGTCATATGTATGCATGCGCTGCACAAAAAGCTGCTTAATCATTACTGCGCCATGCCAAAACCTTATCTCGCAGTTTCTTAAATGCACGTGATGGGTTGGTTGGTTGACGATTGATGGTTTGAAATAAAGAAGTCGCAATGCGTATCGTGGCATCCGCGTCACCAAGTAACCAGTTCCAAAGATCTGTGATACCAAATAAAGAGGTATTGTGAACAGTACATTTGTTTGAATCCGTAACCCAGACAGAAAACATCGTAGCTTCACAAGCTCCGCATACATCCTTATCGCGGAAAAAATGCAATTTATAATTTTTATGTTTGCCAATGACAACTTCATGCTTGTGATACATGATTGCTTTTGCCAGATCTTCATGTACAAATAAATATGATTCTACAATTTGCGCAACACTTACTGGAATGTTCAATGTATGTGCCGCTTTGGATGCAACATTGTTTTGTTCCCGAATATTATCCAACATGCCACGATAAAGAAGATCCTCCATGGATTTTTTTGTTTTCTCTCTCTTAGTTACATAATTTAAAAAAAAATTCTTTTTCTTGCAAGAATTTTTTTGCAGAACGCCCATCCGAGTTAATAGAATATTCCAACACAATGCGATTTACATCCACTGGAAAATCAATAAAGCGAAGTTGTGTCGCTGCATATTCTGCAAACAGTTCTTGCTCATGACGTGTTGTTAATATTGTTTGCAATAGCTTTTGTTGGTTTTTTTCTGGTAATTTTTTGTGTAGATATGCAAAATCCGTGGCGACACCAACACGTAATAAATAAATGGCTATTTTGATATCTTCATCGTTTTGGTCAGGATATCCGCATCCAAGGCGAATGCAACTGATAAAGATATCATGTAAGCTATCGGAGCCAAAAATAGTATGCCAATCATCAATGCCCCGCTTAGTTTGCATGTGTTGAACAATGTATTCGACAATATCAAAATTACGGCGCTCGATTGCAGTAAGAAGTGACGCTGCATTGTCAATGTTTGCTCCATGTGCACACCACATTTGCAAAGCTATTAAATTCTGATATTTGATTGCGAGGTCACTAAATTCCTTGATATGTTTTTCTGTAAGTACATCATTGCAACAATGGGTTTTGAGTAAAACTTTTACAACTTCGTTTTGTTGTTGCACAGTCGCCTCACGATAATGGGCAGCCGATAATTGAGTTGAAAACTTTTCACAGAACCATGCGACGATTTTCACATAGCCTCTCGCACACGGGGTTAACAAACACATTGTATCTGCTTGCAAACCAGAAAAATTGCGTTTGAGCCAGCTTGCGACGCGCAAATGCCCATATTTAATAGCTTCACACAATGCTTCGTCCAATGGTTGTGTTTTTTCTATTTGGACAAAATTCACAATCATGTTCAAATGCCCATATTTACTTGCTTTTTTCAATAAGCGTTGATGGCCAGCATTTAAACCCTTTGTTTTTAGAAAACAAATCATATTCCATTTGTCGGAACGCACGGCGAATTTCGCAAATTCATACAAATGTGCGCTCATATCCGGCTCCCAGTATTTTTTCAATGCTTGTTCGTCACCTTCATGGCACAATACTTTTCCAATTTTAACTAATTCTTCTGAAGATAACGTGCGCATAATACCGCTGTGTTTTAGTGCGTTTACTCGATTCACTTTGCGCCAAATTTCAGCTGTTTGTGCACTGACAATATTCTCATAGTTCGTTTCTTCTTCCATCATGTCTTCATTCACAGCGATTTGCTTCTCTTCATTTTCAATTATAGTTTTAGAACCAATGACTAATATCTTTTGCAGAGGTTGCAACAAACAATCTATCAGCTTACAAGTATCTTCTAATTTTGCATTGGTGTGTTTGCGCTTCAATCCAGCCAATTTGCAGGATTGCAATCCAAAATGTGCTTGTAAAACGAGTTTTAAATCTTGCACCGACGAAGTTTGTTGATCTAATTGCACAGTCGTTTCTTGACCATTCCATTTTGCGAGAAACGTTTGCATTTACCTAAAAATTTTTTTCTTCAGTTCTTTCTTTTTTTTTAGAATGTTTAAAAGAAAATGCTGCAGAACTAGAAAAATCCCGTATGAAATACATCGAAAACAAATTATTGATGATGTACTACTTCGAATTCCATGTGCTTTGAAACAAATCATACAAGAATATGCGTCCATAACATGTATTTTTTCGGAATCTGTTAATCCGGTTTTGGAACATTGTGATGCTGATGAAATGTGTCAAATAGATGCTTATTTAAGTCTCCAAATACGTGGGCATGATTTATATGTTTGTGATATGTTTCACAATACTCGTGAAAAACTGGAATATGAGAAAAACATATCGTTTAGAAACTGCGAGTTTGAAAAGGCACAAGAGTATGTTTTTATCTTTGACTTTGAAAAGGTGTTGTTTCGTTTCCATATTCCATCCAAAACACTGTTTCGCATTTTTCAAAGCTCAAGAGCAACCTACCAAGATATTGAGTTTTTGAATGAAACACAAATACTGCTTCATGTTAAAAAGTACAAGAAATTTGCTATTTATAATAATCTTCTGCATACATGGACTAACTATAATATCCCAAAACTGGAAACCAATATGACAGCTTTAAGTGTTTTCAAACACTTTCTTGTATGTATTTCATCTGGACAATTGTTTGTTTTAAATTTAACAAACGGTGTTTGGCAATCAATTAACCAGCACGATGATGTTGAAGTTCCACAGTATTGTGGCGGATCAAACTATTTACCGAATGAATGCTATGTGAAAGCGCGCAGTGCCGTGTATAAAGTGGATGTGGACCACTTGCGACTTATATTTATTCAAAACGGTATTGATTATCTACTTGAAAAAAATACGCAGTTTTATTGTGTGACAATATTGTCGAGCGATCAGCTTAACATACAGACCAGTATGATTCCAAAATACCCCACATTGATGGCACTGTTTATATCTGTCAATCGTGAATTACTCGACTTTGCAATCGTGGGTCATGAAGTTGGATGTGTTTTATTATCATCCGAAAGTTCTGTAGATTACAAAACGGCATATTTTATTAATTTTGTTACGAATCAAATTCTGTTTGGAAAAGAGTTGCTCCGAACAGATAAGTTGTTTGTTCGCAATGGAATAGTGGGAATTTCACACAATTACGAAATTTGTGATCGTACATGCATCGAAATGTCAAAAGATATTTTTGTGCTGCCAAAAATAAAATTAGACAGTTAATAATATGCAATCGTTGAGTAGCTCGCCGTAATTGTTTTCTTCGTTTGGCTTAAAGATATCCAGTTTACCATCCGTTTGGTCGTAATGGATATACACTAAATTCAAGCCACGTTTCAGTTCTGTTACGTTGATGTTTTGTAGCGTACATAATAAAATCTCGTGGCCAATAGCGAGCGAATGACTGTAAAACATGCCGTCACGATGGTATCCGTGCGGGTTAAAACGAATGTATAAAATAGGCACATCTTTGAATTCGTCCGTCTGTTGCAAAGCTTGTACAATGTTGTATACGCGTCGAAAATCGCAAGGGTATTTCCGATGCGCAAATTCATCGTTGCCTATAATCACAATCGCTTTTAGAAGAGCAGAGTATTCCGGTAAAAAGAAGTCAGGTCTTGCAGAAGTACTGTTTCCTTCGATATTTTTGCAATACTTGAACTTAATATAATTCATCCAATCTCGTTCAATTGCAATGTTTTTTGATTTAAAAAATTCTGCTAATTTTGTCTCCGAGTGTAATTTTTTGCCAATGCCTTCTGTCGTGTGGTTGCGCTCGATATGCACATCCATATCAAGGGCTGTTTTCGTGCGAATGCTGCATAATATATCGCCTCCGGCCCACAATTGAGTTCCTCCGTCTTGCATCTTGCATTCAAATTCATACGATTTTTGGGTTTCATGCATTTGCATATGATTTTTTATAGAGTGGTTATATGCAGAACGATATGGGCAGTGGTCACAAATATATGGTTTATCACCAGTATGTACTTTCTTATGTGTGATCAGGCCCTGAGATGTTGAAAATGCCGCTTCACAATTTTCAAAATCGCATATATATGGTCTTTCACCAATATGAATAGCCTTGTGCGTTACTAAATTTCCAGAACATGCAAACGCTTTTCCACAATCTTCGAAATCACATACATACGGTTTTTCGCCGGTATGAGTACGCGTATGTATCACCAACTGCCCGGATGTTGTGAATGCTTTTCCACAATCTTCAAAATCACATGTATGCGGTTTTTCACCAGTATGGCTACGTTTATGTGTCACCAGACTCCCAGATGTTGAAAACGTTTGCCCACAATCTGCGAAATTACATACATATGGTTTTTCACCAGTATGGCTACGTTTGTGCGTTATCAGATGCCCGGATTCTACAAAAGTTTTTTTGCAATTTTCAAAATCACAGACATATGGTTTTTCACTAGTATGGCGACGTTTGTGTGTCTCCAGGTTCCCAGATTGCGTAAATGATTTTCCACAACCTTTAAAGTTGCATGCATATGGTTTTTCACCAGTATGACTACGTTTGTGCGTTATCAGATGTCCGGAGTCTACAAATGTTTTTTTGCAATTTTCAAAATCACACACATATGGTCTTTCACTAGTGTGGCGACGTTTATGTTTCACCAGATTTCCGGATTGTGAAAATGCTTTATCACAACCTTTAAAGTCGCATATGTATGGTTTTTCGCCATTATGGATGCGTTTATGTGTCGTCAAATCTGTAGACTGTGTAAATGCTTTTCCACAATCTTCAAAATCACACACATATGGTCTTTCATTGGTGTGAAAATGCTTATGAGTCACCAGATTCCCCGATGCAGCAAACGCTTTTCCACAATCTTCAAAATCACATACATATGGTTTTTCATCGGTATGAACACGTTTATGTTTTTTCAAGTTCCCAGATTCCTTAAATGCTTTTCCGCATCCTTCATATTCACATACATATTTCCTTTTCTCAGAAAGGTATTGCGTTTTGCGTTTTGTTGTATGTATTTTACAAAGCTGCACACTGATCACTTTTGCTCGCGGAAAACATACACTGCACAGTTTTTGTTCATCCAAATACAAATGCCCATCAAGCCAACCAATGCACCCATATTCAGAATCCCATTCTAGTGTTGATGCGTTATTGGTAACTGAATAGATGTAATAATTGGATGTTTTCGTTTTAAACTCAGTCGGATTAATCAGTTCGCTTAACAAATCGCGAACGCTCGAGCCTATAATGAATCGTGCACTTAACATATTCTGTCGAAACATGGCTTTGCATTGCAATAATGCAGTTTCTCTTGAATCAACGAGAAATACAGGCACACCATCGATTTGCCACGATTCCATTTTTTTTCGATGATTTTTTTTCTGTTCGAATTATTCTTTTCAAAAAAAAAGAATTTATTTATTTATAACCAGGATTGTGTTTTACAAGCTACAAGTAATTGTTTTATCGCAGGCAGCACATTGTTGCAAAAATCTGTTTCCAATTGATGCGGAACTGTGAAAAAAGCGCGGGTGAAGAAATACTTGTCTGTGGATGACGATTCTTTGTGTGTCATAAGCCCAAAGCGCAAATTTGCTTTTTCGGAAACACACCACGAGCCACTTCCGCCAAACCAGAATACTGTTTTTTCTTCCACAAAATGACAGTATATTCCTTTGTGCTGGATTTCACTAATTGATTGTGAAAAGGCGTCAATCAAGAGATCATATGATTGCCGCGACAGCATGACGTTATATGTGGATTCATGCACATACCCATCAGATAGGCTCAAATCAGTTGATGTAACTGTCCAATAAATTGGATATTTGGAATGCATGTAATTTGCAATACTAAAAGTAAATTCCACGTTACCAAGAGATACTCTTAATTCTCTTGGTCCTGCAGTTACTTTAAAAGCAGATTGTAAAACAACATCCACTTCTTTGCATTCTTGCTTCTTTGTAGTTTTTGAACATTTTCGCGTTCGTTTTGCCATTTGTTCGTACCTACGAATTAGCCTTGTGTATATTTATGTTTTTTGCTGTCAGTCTTTTTTTTAATGTTTGAGTTTATCTTTAACCATCATCTTTTAACTAATATATTTTAAGTTAAATTAAGGAAATTTGTGATACTTGCACGTATTTCATGCTTTTGCAAGTAACCGACATGTTGCAACCAGCTTGATTGCTTCTTCGATTTCTAATTTTGTTTGTTCCACATGCCCTAATAAATTCAATTCTGTCTGCACGGCTACTTCTTGCATTGCTGGATCTGAATGAATGTGCATAATATCTGCGATGATGCGATGTATGCGCACGCTGCGCAAAAAATGTTGGTCTTCCGATCCTACTTTTTTGTGTTTGGATCTTTGGTGCGTTTCGAATAATTCCATGGCTTTTTTGCCATCGGACGACGTCCACATAACATGCACATTTTGTTTGTCTTGTGTCATTTTGCCACGTGTCACGCACGGCAACGCAACAACACATCCCGTTGGCATAGCGTCGCGGCTTAACATGCATCCGTTCGGGCCCAAGTGAATGCATTTTCCCGTGTGAATCAAATCTGACCGCTGCCCTGCTTTTTCATCTACAACGGCAGGCCTCAAATACATAAATAATACATTTTCTTTTACGATACGATAATCTTGGACCATGTAATCAAAAATAATAGGACCTTTTTTTTCGAAATCACATAAAATCTGAAAGGGGCTATAAACCCCAGGAAGCAACGAACATTCATACGCACATGTCTCACAACTGCATTGCTTTGAATTCGCAACTGCATTTTGTGACCATGCACGAATACCAAGCTCCTCAATATCCGATAATAACCCAGTGTTCATTGACACAAGTTCTGGATAACAAAAAAATTTATGTTTTGTCCAATGTAGTTTTTGGCATGCCTTACTACAATAAGTAACCTGCTTGCATTTTCCACACTTGAACGGTGTTTCGTGTTTATCACATTCTGCACAAGCCATTCCTAGCATGATTTTTTTTTCCAAGAAACAACAAAAAAATTGTTTTTTTAGGAGCAACATGCATCATATCTAGTAATTTGTAGAAATTACATTAATTTTATTTAACTTTAAAGTTTCTAGAAACATGTACCATTTATTTATGCCATTGCACAAAAAACAAGATGCAAAACAACACAACATTTTGTTTTTTTTAGATGCCGAAGAAGGCTCCAAAACAAGGCAAAATTTATTCTGGTGGATATGTTCTCAATCCACATGCAGCACCCTTTTCTGAGAGCTATCCTCAAATTATACCAAGATTTGATATGGAACAGCTTGTGCATCTACATATACAAGAACGCAAAATTGAACGCTGTATGTTGGGAACCAGTTTCGTGCTATATCGCGTGCACCCTCACAGTGACGTGAATCATCAACAACGTACCAAGATCAAGCATACGCTAGTACTTGACAATTCAGGGTCCATGTCACATTATACGAGATTAGCACGGGACCATCTCGGTTGTCCATTATTTGATATGGAGGGGTGTGTTCCCGGCACATTGGTTTTGTTTGATAACCAAGCGAAAGTATTTGACAATATTGCAGATTCCCAACAACTAACAGATATTCCTTTTCCACACCAAGGAGGCACAAACATTACGCTTGCTATACAAACTGCTATTGCTGTGATTGCAAAAGATCAAGATTTGAGTGTTCACCATGTGCTCACTTTTTTATCCGATGGGCAACATTGTGATGGTCCACGATTAACGAATTTTGACGAATTGAAAACACAGCTTGGACCACGTCAATTATCCATAATTGTAGTTGGTATTGCAAGCTGTGACACAAGTCTCGGCATGAAAATCAAGACAGAATTGGAAAATGTGCAAATTCCAGGTCTTGAAAGTTTGTATTTTGCTCGATATCACAATGACTATGATCTTGTGGCTGGACAAATATTAAGTGGCATGGGAAGTTTTTTCATTGGTGGACAATCTTGCGAACTGAAATGCTCTGGCAACGCAACATTTCTTGATACAAACACACATCTTACACGCTTGTATTTACGGGACGAACCACAGATTGCTATTGTGAAATATGCTGGAAATGAACACCCTATTTTGAAATTGGATGATTTCTGTATCGTAGAAGAAGCCTATATTCCTTTTTATGACCTACAAGCTGGCATGCAGCAATTCTTTAATGTGATTATTCCCAAAATGAGCCAGTTGAAAATTGCACATAATGGGAACATGGCACCTGTTGAATGTTATTTATCACAACTCACAGATCTTATTCAATGTGCGGAAATGGCCATGGCGTCACAACACGCCAGTCCAGAACCTGAATTTAAAGTTGAATGTAATGAATCGTATAAGCATGTTGATACAAAGACACGTTTGCGTATACTACAAAAGAAATTACGTAGTACAAAAATGTTTTTCAGTGCCGAAAAGAATCGCATTGAACAGTTACGCGCAACCGTTCAAAATACAAGTAGTGCACAAGCTGCGTATTTGACCGGCATGAACAAGAAATATGCAGCAAAAGCGGTATTGCGTGCAGATACTGTGAACACTTCTGTAGAAAGTGTTCTACAAAAAATGCGTGAGCATATTTTACCCAAACTGAAAGCTGTGCAATCTCGAAAGGTATTTGAAAATGCACAAACTTCTATTTTGAGTTGCAACAGTGCGAAAGAACAACTTGAAGATTGGATTGCGATTCTTGACAATCCAAATCAAGAATTTGATACTATTTATGCACTGCTTGTGGGCTTTGGATTTGTGGGGTATCCTGTGCAGTTTGCAACAAGAGACGCAACACAGATGGATCCATTTCAAAGTTCATGCTTGCATGTAGAAACAGTGCCCATTGATTCTGCAACCTTGATGTTCGCGCAACAGATGGGTCGTGAGATGCGATCTCCCAATTCTAATATTCCCATGTCAGATTGTTTGGTTCTAGTGGATTGTACATGCCCTGAATTATCACTCATTACTATGCGCTCTGAAATTTATCAATTTTTAAGCTCCTGTGCGCTATGTCGAGATTTACATATGTATCATCCAAAACAAATGTTTGCTATGCATGCCCATGCTTTTGTTGGATGTATGACACAATATCACAATGCTCCCAGTACTTCAGGACAAGAATTCATCACACTGGCAATCAAGATCGTGTATAGCATGCGCAAGTACTGGCAAGGATTTGACAATGAAGAAAACAAGTCCTTGTTTAACCACTGGTTTGTGGAATGGAATGGTATCACACAATCGTCTACAGACCAATGTCAACACCCTGCTCAATTGGTTTTGTTATTAGCATGCTTGACAAATTCCGACACCGAGACCAAAACCGATGATGATGATTTACATGTAGTACCCATGCTTAATTTATTTAGTGAAATTTTAGCACGGAACTTTAAGGCGTGGCTTATTTCAAAGTCTCCCAAAACAGATCTTGTAGTTCCCAATCTGCAGAAAGCCGCACTGAAACTACTGCAAAAACTATATGGTATCACACCTGAGAACTCGCCTCGGCCCATTGATGATATTTTATCCGATGAGCCTACTATTGAATCCATTCGTGAAACATGTCAGAACTATGCTGAATTTGATAACGATGTATTTACAAACGTCTTTGGAGTTTCTTGGACCGCCTATGTGAACAACAGTTTAATGACATATCGCGAAGCATATGAAGCTGCTTTGTTATTACGCAACACCAACGATCTTGTACATAATATGGAAAATTTGGGTGATGTGCCAGTTGATCTTGTACGTGATATGCATACTCATTTGCAAGTTGTGAAGACTCATCCATGTTATTCCGATACCCGAGTGTTACAAACGATGCTCACACAGTCCCTTTTTAAGCATGATAATGCAAGTCGCGCTGGAATTGACGATGTACAACATCCAGCCACGTTGCAAGCTATTATCATTGACCTACGGCTAGTCCATTATCTGGAAGCATGTAAGTACAAACATGCCGAATATCTGAAGATCATTGGCAACGTCTCACTGCAAGAAGGTCTTTGCGCAGGGACGGAAGCTTTTGACAGTGCACTGGGCGTTCACACCCATGGTTTAAGTTATGAAAAGTTCTGGGCGTATCATCAAGCCGCGAAGCAAGATGAAGACAAAAAGAAAGCCTTTTTAAAGAAAAGCAATGCGTTTGTGACTTTCTAATTTTTTTAATAACCAATATAAACAGTTGTATTCGATTTTTCTTGTACCATCTTCACAAGTGTAGCGTAAACCTCTTGAACACGTGCTTCCCAAGCTTGTGTTTTTGCTGGAATAACTTCATACTCTTGATCGGGTTTGGTAAAAAATACATCGTCGGGATGTGCATTCAAATGCTTCTTATGAGCTACAGTGACGTATAGACACCCCATTGGGATCTGTTGTGATCCATACAATTTGCGAATGTCTATCTCTCTATCTTCATCGGAAATACCTCTTGCTTTGGAATGAGCTGCTCGCGAATCTTCCAAAATCTCCAGATGTAGCACATATTTAATTTCGTTCAAATTAAGTTTTGAAACATTTCCCAAATAAATGACATCTCCGTTCTCATCGAAACACCACATGCAATCGGGCTTAAAATTTAGGCCTGGTAATACCGCACAATCCCAGGATGTTGGTTCACTGATAAAATAATTTCCTTCTAGTATAGCTTGTCTTTGTAACTCTGCCAACATCAATATTTCCAATGATATTCTGGCACGTTGCATGAGTGGTGTTTCATTGGGATCTCGTGAAATAGCATCGTCCAAGCACTGCCAGCAAACCCATGTGCGAGAAATTCGCGTTTTAGTCTGTGCCTTTTTCGATTTGCACACATCGCATGATTGAGCGCAGGTTTTGCATGTTGGTGCATTGCATCGTTGATGATATGAGCAATAAGGACACCAGTGCTCTTTGTATGATACGTTACTTAACACAATTTGAAAATCATGTGAGCAGTTAGCACAGTTGAACCAGTATCTATCATGACTGTACTTAAAAACATGTTGTGGTAAAACTGTACCATTCTTTGTTGGATGCCAGAAAGCACTCTTTACACTACTTGCAAAACATTTTTCACTACAACTTTGGCATGTTGGATCAAGACATAATTGTCGATTCCCACAAAACCCACACCAACGACCTCGTGATACATCACTTAACGCACTTTGAAAATCATGAGAACACATAGCACAATTAAACCAGTATTTATCATGACTATGCTTAAAAACGTGTCGTGGTGAAATTATACCGTTCTTTGTTGGGTGCCAGAAGTAACTCTTTTCATTATTTGCAAAACTATTTGTGTTGCAACTTTGACACATCATATCCGAACACAATTGGTAACTTGAACAAAAAGGGCACCACCGATTTTGTGTAACATCATTTACCACACTTTGAAAATCATGAGCACATACATCGCAAGAAAACCAATATTTCTCGTTACTATGCTTGAATATTTGTCTTGGTGTTACGGGAACGTTTTTTTTCACATGCCAGTATTGACTCTTCTTGTGGCTTGCAAAACTATTTTCGTTGCAACATTGGCATAGCATATTCGAACACAATTGGTGATGTGAACAAAAAGGACAACCCCACTTTTGTGTTACATCGCTTATTACACGTTGAAAATCATGGGAACACACATCACAAAAAAACCAATATTTCTCGTTACTTTGTTTGAATACTTGTCGTGGCATCAGAGGAGCGTTCTTTGTCACATGCCAATAATTGCTTTTCGCACTGCTTGCAAAACTATTGTCACTACAACTTTTACACTCTGGATTAACACATAATAGTTTATGTGCACAAAATGGGCACCAATTACCTTGATTAGTCACAGTATTTAATCCCGTGTCGAAATTATGCAAACATATTGCACATGTAAACCAATACTTCATATTTGAACAGCGAAAAACATTACGTGGCAATATTAAGTCATTCTTTGGTATATTCCAAAATTGAGCTTTCTCACTACTTGCAAAACTATTATAAAAACAACTCTGACATGTTGTATCAAGGCATAATTTCTGATTTGCGCAAAATGGACACCAGCAATCATGCGATATGTTGTTAAGAGTACTTTGAAATTTGTGTGAACAAACATGACAGCAAAACCAAAATTGCATGCGTGTATTTTTAAAGACCTGTCTTGGGGTATTTGCGTTTTTTTCACAATCCCAGAATTGGGATTTTGCGTTGCTTGCAAAACTGTTTAAATGACAAAAATGACATGATGCATCATCGCAGAGCTGTCGATGCGCGCAAAATGGGCACCATTTGCCATTGAACATATTCGCTCCAGATATTTCGAATAGATGTTTACATTCTAAACATTTAAATGAGCTTTTTGCATTAGTGCCACGAGAAACTGTAAAAAGGCTTTCTTGCGTACCTTGATAACACAGAAGTCGTTCTTGCCAAAACCCCAACAATGTGCCAGCAACACACGCGCTACAATTTCTCACGCGTTTCTTGCCATGTGAACAGCGTAGATGTACAGGACATGTATGTGGATATAGCTTACTTTGCATAAAACATTCGTCACAAATACACGATCCCAAACACTCTGCATGGTCACCCATCCAAGTAACTGTATATTTGCCCAATTTGATTGTTGTTGTAGTTGCGGCCATCAATCGAGCCGGCGCAATGTAATAATGGGAATCTTTTTCTTTGAATTGGGACGGGTCTAATAATTCGGATAGAATCGCTTGAATTGGACAAGTTGCGTTTTTAAGGAAACACACTTTGGTGTTGGGATATATCTGGCGGAATTTTCTAAATTCAACTGTTGCATACTGTTGCTCAGACAATGGAAACAGATACAAACCATTCACTTTCCATAGTTGTGGTTCATCGATCGCTTTTCTTTTTGGCATAGTTTTTTTTTGTGAAAATGAAAAAAAATCCGTTTCACAAACTTTGTGTATTTTTTATTTTTTAGAATTGTAAAAGGATGTTTCGCAATCTGGATCGAACCGAGGACGATGCGAAATTTTTTAATTTGTTAATCTGGTAGGAACCATCGCCTTGTTATTGCATCTCTTTCTAGCCGTCGTCCACGATCGAACAAACGATCACGATCACTATACTGAATGTACATTGGAAAATTTTGTGTTCGAAGAACATCCTGTAACCGCTGCCGTGAATTTGTTAAATCTTCATCGATAATTCGTAACATTGTTGCGTCTGTAACATGTCGACGTTCTTCCGTTACGTCATCGAGATATTGTTGCATTTTTGCTCTCCACCAACGCTGACCTTCCGTTTGATTTTCTGATTTTTCTTCACTTTCGAGCTGTCTAATAATACGCTCTCTTTGTTCCCTTCGTCGTTCATTAAAATACTGTTCTCGATTTTCCATTGTCCACAATGGTACTGACAATTCTCCTTCTTGAACCATTCGCAACGATGCTTGCGTCTGCCTAATATCTTCATCTATGATCCGAATATCTTCATCTAGTGGCCCTTGAAGACGTTCTTTCATTAGATCGCGTATGTGTTGCTCCATTCTGGTTTGATACCAAAGCAGTGCAGCTTTTTCTTCTTCTGCTTCCGGTGGTTCAGATTCACTTTCTGACTCTGGTGGGGGTGGAGTGAATGCGGATCGAACTCGTGGCGGCGTTGCATACACATAGTCGCTAGGTGCAATGTTTTCCACATTTTCTTTTACTTCTTCCTCTTCACCTGAAGTATCATCGTCAAATGCAGATCGTTCTCTTCGTGGGCGAACATTTTCTTCATACGGAGATCGCAATGCTGGAGGCGTGTGAAATACAACTTCTTCCTCTTCTGGTTCACCAAACCCTAAATCAGTTTCTTCCTCTTCTTCTGGAACTTTTTCTTCCTTTTCGAATTTCTCTTCTTGTTCCTCTGTTTCGGAATTTTCGTCTGGTTCTTCGTCTTCTGCAGGCTTCAATGCTAATATTCGCATCACATGTGTAGGCTGCATGACTTCAATAACTTTGCGCACAGAATTGGCATGAACCGGAAACACAAAGGAAATATTTTTGTTGGATCGATCTTGACAATGATCCGCGCTTGTCCAATCGGCATCTTTTACCAATGCAGTTTTTGAAACAGTTAAGTTCATTGTATATCCCGCATCGCGCACCACAAAGAATTGCTCGTCGCTTGCCAAGATCATGTTAAAGTTCACACGGGATATGAATGCCGTTTTTGGAATATAATCAAATGTTCCGAGATTAATGCGAATAATTTCCAAATCCTGTTGCACAGATTCCAATTTATCTTGCAAACCGCACTCGTAATAAGAGTCAATGCGTGTAATGAAGTCCTCGCGTGTCATACAGACGGCTTCTAAACCGGCACCCGACATTGTGTGGAAAAACACAATATTGCAAGCACAACCTTGTTTCACAAAATCGTTCAAAACATATCCGTCTTCCGCTTGTGTTACGTAATCACATGTCTGTGGAAGTTTGCCTTGTAGATAAACACTCGGAAATGTTGTTTGATTTAGAATCGCAAAACTTGCCAATTTAACTTCGGTCTGCGAGTTTTTGGTATAATTTGTCATGAATTCATCGTCCCAGTGTGCACTTGGCCGCACAGGAGATTTTAAATTTCCAACAAAGTTTTCTTTTTGACGTACTGACCACGGATATCGCCACATGTATTCATTCTTTCCAGGAACAGCATACACTTTAATATCCTCAAGAGTATATACGTGTTTCTTGTTAGGTTTTATAGCATATAAGAATTTGACAATATTGGACTCACGTTCTTCCGTGGATCCAAATTGTGCGTTCCATCGAAGTATGGGCTTGATATCATTAGGCGCATATTTGTATGTTGCAAATATTTTCTTCCACAAAGTTAGATTTGCGTCAAATGTCATGTCAAAAGTATCCTGATTTTCAAAATAACGTACTCGCTCCATTAGTTTTATCCACTCACTCCATTTTGTTGTGTTCTGTGCAACAACGTGAAAATGATTTGTATTCCATGCTTCTTTTGCTAGCTTTGTGCCAAAGACACGATTTTTATGATACCAGACTTGCTCCAGACTTAACTCAGTGTGAGTATTGATAAAATCCAAAATTGTGGCATTCGTTAGATTGTTTTTCGTTATACCAGGACCAAGCGTGTAAAGATATAAACTATGAGAGCCTTTCGTGTAAAGACCAACAATCTGATTTGTTGTTGTTTTTTGATGCTCAAATCCTGCTTTTCCTACAAGAAATTGCTTAAATTTCTGTAGTTCATTGAATGGTAAAGCCATATCGATCTGTGCTATTACTTCCCATTTACCATCGTCTTTGTCAATGGATTCTTGGTACATTTTGCTTGAAAACACAAACTCACCAAAAATAAAACCTCCCTTTTTTTCTAAGTAGGCTTTGAGATCCAAGATGCCCCATGAATCGCATAATAGCAAAAACGAATCCTTTGCACTTTGTAATGACATTCTTGGTTTTTTTTTATTTTTTGTTTTTAATTTTTTTTGGAACAACATTGATAAGTTAAGTCACAAAAAACACAATTAGTTTCTGAACAACTGAGACAAACCGACCAGTTGCATTCATATATGCAACTAGAACAAAACGCCGAATCACAGACGTGGCATATAGAAGGCGAACCATTGGAAAATTCCCCATGACAACTATCACATTTTGATTGAATTGGTGTTTTTTCATGTACAAGATTGCGATCACATGGTACATGGAGCTCTTTGTTTGACAAACAGGCTATGCAATATTCAAATCCACATGCATTGCATTCCACAAGCAGCGCCAATTTTTGTAAACATCCAGAACATTCCACCATTTTCTAAAAAGATAATTCTTAATTTAATCAGAACAACATATGCGCATTCCCGAACAGTTCCAACAATTTGGTGCGTTACAAAGGTTACAAAGTTCCCCGTCTGTACAATCAACACACGATGCCGAACCACAAGTATGGCACATGTGAAGCAACTCAGTCAAACAAATTTCATCACAATTTTGACATGTGTATGCTATACTTTCTTTTGTTGGATCTGTAAGGTTGTCACATGGTGTATGCAGTTCTTTGCTTAGCATACAATCGTTGCAATATTCAAATCCGCACGAGTTACATATAATAACTTTTACTTTTTGTAAACATCCAGAACATTCAGTCATTTTGTTTTTTTTGTTCTTTAGGTCTTTTGCAAACTAAAAAAAAAATGTTGGATGAAAAAGATATTCGCACCGCTATCACATTGAAGGAAGACTTGGAAAATGCGCAATTTAATCGTGTGTTGGGTGACTTTAGTGACTCGGAAACCTCGGAAAGTGAAGATGAAACTGCAGATAAAGAACCTGCCGTTAAAAAACAAAAAATCAACAAATCAAAACGAGATTTTACGCAAGTGGAGGCATTATTGGAAACATTTAGCACCGTTACAGAAAAGGGTGCATTTGCTGCGGATGATACGTTATGCGCCACTTTAAAAAACGATGCCAATGAAACATTGTTTGAAGGAGATTTGTTTCACATCACAAAAGAACAAGTTATTACTCTTTACAACAAATGCCCTATGTCGGGCTTTGGAAATAACAAGGAATTGAAAACAGAAATCGATTTAGATGTGCGAAATGCACGGGAATGTACTAAGTTTGAGTTTGCAAAAAAAATCAATATAGAGATACCTATGTTTAACACATTTACTGCATGTGAGATTGTACCATACAAAATTAATCTGTATGGACCCGATGGACACTTTGAAAAACACAAGGATACTCCAGAAAGGGGCATGCTTGGCACAATGCTTGTGAGTCTGTACCATGAAGATCCAGGTTGTGATCATCTGCAGCTTATGACTGGAAAGTATGGCTCATATTGGTACCCAAAACCCCGTTCGTGGTTTGCATTTTTTCCGGATATAGTACATTCTGTGAGCAAGAGAAGCTTTTATCGCATGACTCTTGCATGCAAAGTATTTGCTAAAGATAGTGTTGCACCCATTCCACAAAACGTGAAGTGCGAAAAGATGACATCTGATTTGGCGGCTATTATGTCTTTATGGAAGCCCGGGTTTGGATTTATTCTGAGACATGAGTACTCTATCACGGAAACACATGCATGGAAAAGCAAGGATCAAGCTTTATTTGAGGCAATCAAATTAGTTGTTGCGAAAAACAACACCTTGAAATATGAATTTGTACCTATTGTTTTGCATTATTCAAGAACAGGAGACAGTGATGCTGAAGACGAAGAAAATCAGAATGATTCTTTAACTGTTCATTGTATTCTGGCAAAGCATATGTCTCTTTCGAATATCAAACTGCATCGCTTGTATGATTGTGGATTTCTTTGGAAACAGGACAAAGATGAAGGCGCCGAACACACTGGAAATGAAAGCAGGCCTGCACATGAAGATAGCCTTTATGTCAATATGACACTTGTTGTCACCGAACGCTAACTAGTGTTTCTTGTTAAACCTTCGATTGAGTTGTGACAGCATCTTGGGTTTGGTCTGTAAGATCTCAAATAAACATGACGTATCATTGAGCATAAATTGAAACGTGCAACACAACGGATCGAAATTCGTATTTTGCCATGTTTTCTGAATTGTAAGTAACATCCGAACAATAAATCCTTTGTTTACAAATAATTCTCGAACCAGACATGCGAGATACTCGGGAACCAATTCGTTCATGCGCTCCTCTAATGAGCTGTACCTTTCGACATCTTTTATCTGCAGATCAAAAATAGCACATGCATGTGCACATGACTCTTGGCGTATGAATTGTTGGAACTCATTCACCATAACGAACATACACAGCATATGAGGATATTCAAATTTTATGGGCTGGCAAAGGTATTTGCGAAATACATGAGCGCAAAAATCAATATTATCTTTCTTTTCTTTTGCAATTGCTGCATTTTCTTTAAGATATGCCGCAATATCCAGATTGAGTTTCTTTTCTTCGTCCAAACGTTGTTTTTTGAAAGTTTTAACATCTTCTATAAAACTCACATCGTCATCATCAATACTCACATCCTGTTTGGTTACATTTAAAATTTCTGGATTGTTTTGCGGCTTCTGCATGTCTGCATAAATGAGTTCCAATTGGTGTTCACATTCACATATCTGTTCTTTGAGCATTATGAATTGTTGATCATGGCCATGATCACGACAATCAGGAGCAATGAATTTTTGTCTGTGTGCCATACGAGCGTCATATGCTCGAACCAATATTGCGTACCATTTATTCAAAAACACAACTTTGTTATTATTTTTCAAATCTACAAAACCATTTGCTAGTTTACAGATTTTCTTATATTTCTTGTAAAGTCTTGTGCCTTCCTCATAATGCTCTTCACAATGTATTTTGTCAAGATTGATCGTACTTTTTTTGCATCGAGTTGTTTGTGTTATCATTGCATAACATTGTTTTAACATTTTTCAACAAAAGAAGATTTTTTTTTATTCACTTTTTGTTTCAGGTTCGTGTAATTCCGCTGCAGAAGAAGACGCAGATTCGAGATGGCGTGTTATTTGGATGTCGCGTGAGGGGATGCGGCTGGAACGACCAGGTAGGCGTGGTTCCGTACTGGAATGTGATAACGATAGATTGCTGGATCGCTTTGTGGCTTTTAAAACAGCTTCTGTGATTCCAGCGTAAAATAAAAACAATAATGTGGCATATGTAACAAACACCGGAATACCAAAACCCAGTTCCAAAAAATCGGTTGAATTATTATTATCAGGTAATACTGATAGGATTAAAAAAATAGCTTGTGTTGTCATCGACATTGTAAGACTTGTTGTTCCAATTAAGATGCGTGTTGGCAATATTGGCAAACATTCCAACTGATTCTGATTTTGGGATTCAACATCTAATAATTGCGCGCGCAATTTCAAACCGCGCACACCAAGTGCACAGCATACAATCAGCATTAATGTCGCCATAACGTAACAACCTGCTCGTGCGAGTGCTATGCCAGTATAGGTATCTGGATTCGTAATTAAAATAAGAGGAATACCGTTATTTACAATCATTGTTAAACTTAGAAATATTTGCAAACCCCATTTCAATCGCCACGTAATTTTAACTTGTAGCATTAAAAAGGGTGCTGTCCAAATGTACACTAAACATATGTAACAACTTAGTTCAATAGATGTAACTATCGAACTCAAAAAGACAAACACTGCAGGTGACGATTGTAGTTCTGGAAAAATAGAAAACATGACAATTATAATTATATTTGCGCATAATATAGCAAAATGAATCGTTCCAACCATTGTTATCGTTTTAGTTGCTTGGTAGACTCGTGTCATCTGAAGGCCTGCTATTACCGCAATACATGTAGCTAGCAGTATGCAAACATACTGCGATAATGTGCGACGTATAATAGTTGGACCCTTTTCATAATAGCGCAAAATCAATGAAAATGCGGTTAAGTGATTTGTTTTGCAATATATGCCTTCCTTGGAGATTAATTCTGGATCTTGATAACATCCCGAGGTTTCGAAACCCGTTTCAGATATCCATACACACGTTGCATTTTTTGGCGTTGTGTTTGAGGAAAATGGAATAAATAACAAAATCTCATTTTCAATCGACAAATCCTTGACAATGAGTTCGGTTCCCGTATTATTGTCAAAAATTACAATATGAACAATATCGCCCACAACAATTTCATCCGTTACAAACTCGAGTTTTTGCACACTGGAACAATTGCATAAAACACGCATGTTTACATATATCGTAGGAATCGAAATTCCTTCGCAATTGACAGGTGTAAAATGTGTTGATGTAGATGTTGAAGGAGGAAGGCTAGGGCTTAAACTAAACAAACTTAAATTATGACTAGTTGGGCTGTTGGTAGTTAGATAGTTAGTAGTTGGGCTATTAGTAGTAGGGTTGTTGCTGGTAGGACTTAAACTAGTGGGATTGTTAGTAGTAGGGTTATTGGTAGTAGTGTTATTGGTAGTGGGGTTATTGGTAGTAGGATTTAGACTAGTGGGATTGTTGCTCGTAGGACTTAAACTAGTGGGATTGTTGCTAGTAGGACTTCGACTACTAGGGTTATTAGTGGTGGGATTATTCGTTTCGGCATAAAATGGGAACGCGATATTTTCGAAAACAGGGAAACTGCTTAGGTCATATACTTGTATTTTTACACTAACTGCATTTGCTGAAGTGGCCCCCGAAGCAAGTAGTAAACCAAAAGACGATATCGATGTTTCTGAAAAACTATTGAAAGTTTGTCCAAAGCCGGTTCCGTATGAATCAGTCCATCGTGGAAGCGCGACATTTTGCAATGCAAGTACGAGTGATATTACATCAAGAGCATTATTAATTCGCAAAAAGAAATCAAAGCCACTGTAAGTCGGATAATTTCCAATTGGTGATGCCCATGACACATTCGAAGAAGTGTGCACTAATGCACAATCGTTACCATTGAGTCCTGTAGCGCCCATGTAATTTCTCGTGATACTCGCATTTTCAAATTCAAACATGATTGCATACTTGTGGTTCGATAGTACTGAAATAGGCTGTGCGAGCGTTATTGTTTCGAGTGAAGCGAGAATAGGTGCATTAAGAGTTAGTGGCACATTCAATTCTTCATATATTAAGTGGGATGCATGGCACGCAAGTACATTAAACAATACCCGCTTCATTTTTTTTTCAGGTTCCCTTTTTTTTCTTTTCACAAATAGGAAAATTTCTAATTTATTTTAATTCAAATAAAGAAGTGTAAGCTGGATACTTACGATCAGGGTCCGGGGTTGCAAAAACTGTTTTATACCATTCAGAATGTTCGGTTGTTTTTCTTCCAAAACAAAAAAGCACAGTCGATTCGTCAAACCACACTTCTGCGTCATATCCACGAGTTGCGATGCACTGGATCGCATACTGGAATTGCGTCACTGTGCGAAATTTACTTTGGAAATAAGATATATCTGTACCGGAAAGTGTAGAGTCGGGATCATATGGGTCCACGCGTAATCTTTTTAACTCAACCAGAGTTCTCGCAACAACCAATAACGTATCAGCATCCGCAAGTGTCCAAGCTTTCATATTCTTTTGGTATGCTTTTTGGGCTTCTTCAGCTTCCAGTCTTTGAGTAACATCAATTATGGTTTTGAGTTTTTTGCTGTTTCGTGTTCCTATATGCTCCATCACCACTTGCAAAGCTCGCATAACATTTGATTCTTTGCTATTCATTCTCCTACGAAATTATGTTTTTTTGTTTTGAGGGGAAGGGATTTGTTTATTTTTTTGTAAGCATTTTACGTTCGTATTCATGCAGTATTCTTGCACACCAAATTGCCGCAGCATTTGTGTTAGGTTTTGCAATTAAAAACAGTTTA
>Ga0070667_100000361_pt1 | contig 49412 bp, 43 predicted proteins | sample KBSS33metaG_FD_64659 | JGI IMG/M metagenome (GOLD analysis project Ga0070667, IMG submission 64659) | Switchgrass rhizosphere microbial communities from Kellogg Biological Station, Michigan, USA - KBS S3-3 metaG | ecosystem: Host-associated > Plants > Roots > Rhizosphere > Soil ...
ACCTGTTGCGCGGTGAGCAAGGGCGGCTCGCGAACGTGCGTCACCAATGGGGACACCCGGGATAGACGCTCCGGCCGACCGCGGCTTGGCGCAAGGGTTGAGGAGCGGCATTGCCAGGGCCACGATGAACAGGCCCGGATGGGACGCGCGGGGTGCATGCATGACTGACAACCCATGCCCCGGCCCGCGACGCCGACCCGATACACCGCTTGGCCGTTGTACATCGGGCCACTCGGATGCTGGGCTATATAACCGATATGGTTCGCAGTGTCAAACGAATCCTATCCACCGTCGGGAGGATTCCATGGCGCGCTAACCGTGCGCGCCGAACTCGTTCGCCAGCGCGGTCGTGATCCGCAGCGACAGGGCGTAGCTGCGCGCGATGGGGTCGATGTAGTCCTGGTGGATACGGGCATAGCCGGTAGCGCTCGAATCCGGGTAGTCGCTCGGCGCATCCACATCGAAATCGCCGATTGACGGAAAGTGCACGGGGAAGGCGCGGCGCAGCTGTGCCAGGCCGTCGTCCACGCGCAAGGTGAAGAACATCTCCAGCACGTCGTCGCGGCTGATGTCGTTGGCGCGGCTGAAGCTCGGGACCATCACCGTGCGCAGAAACATGTGCTTGAACAGTGCAATCCGCAGCGAGTGCAGCACGCCTAGGCTGCGCCGGGTGTGCTCGCGGTCGGCGAGCGGCCGCTCGTCGGGGATCAGGTCGAGCAAGCGGTAAAGCTTCATCGCATCGACGCGCAGGCGCGAGGCCAGGCGGCGGAATACGCCGGTGCGATCGTCCTTGGTCAAGTATTCGGCGAGGCTGAGGCAGGCATCGGCAATGCCCTGCTCGTCGCCGCGATAGGGCCGGCTTGCCCAGTACGCCGAGTTGAACAGTTCGCCATAGGCCGCCACCGTCTTGATCGAGGCAAGCGCGTTGGCGGCGCGGGCCAGGCGGATCAGCTGGCGGCCGCGCGCGCTCTCGCGCAGCATCTCGGCGATCTCCTCGCGGTTGCCGTCGGCCGCGGTGCCGATGCCGGCGATCACGTTCACCGGATAGCCAAGCTGCTGCAGGATCGCGTTGTGCGGGATCGCGCGGATCTGACGCAGGCTCATCGAGCGGTCGGAAGCAAGGTCCGACTGGCGCCGCGACTTGCGACTGCCGGTGTCGTTGAGCAGGCCGAGGCCGAACGCGGTGATCGCGCGGCTGTAGGTCCGGCTGACCAGATGGTCGTGCTGCACGTCGCGGATGGCGCGATAGAAATCGAGGCTGAGGTCGGTGCGGCGGTAGAAAAGGTCGGTCGGCGCCTCGACGTCTGCGGACCAGAGCGGGCGCTCGACCATCCGGGTGAGCGTCGCCAGCGCCAGCTCGTCCGAGCCGAACCAGAGGTAGCCGTCGCCGCCCTGGAAGCTGACTTCGGGCTCCAGCCGGATGCCCGCGCGCACGAAGCGGCGGCGCGCCCAGGGCGACATCTGCCAGTCGAAGCGATCGTCGATGCTGGAGGGATGGCAGCCGCGACCCATCGATTCGCCGCCGGTGTTGAACACCAGTGCCGACACGTCGGAGAGCCCATTGGCGGCCATCGCCTCTGCCAGGCGCCCCTGCAGGCGTTCGATCGCCAACGCGGCGGGGACCTGGCCGACGAAGCGCCCGGCATCGGAGAACCCGGTCTGCACTGCCACCCGCCCCCGCCTTCGCGCGTAATCGCGGTAGGCCGGTTCGGCGAGCACCGCGTCGAGGAAGCGGCCGCCGTGTTCCAGCGCGCTCTCGGTCTCGAACAAGGGGGAGACATCCACCTTGTCCTCGATCCCGAACATGCGGGCGAAGTAGAGCGCGGCCAGCACCGTCGTAGGCTCCTCGCACTCGGCGACGAGCATGCGGATCGGGGCGTCGGCGTCGATGTGGCCGAGGATCTGCGCCATCGCCAGGAACTGGCGCACCGCGGTCGAATTCTCGATCGCCAGCGCCGCGAAGTTGGAGCGCAGCGGCTTCACTTCGGCGAGCAGCTCGCGCATCCGCACCAGCGCCGCCTGGCTCGCGAGGCTGAGCTTGCCGTCTGGGTCGATGCGGCGGCGGATGGCGTTCTGGAGCTGCGAGGAGTTCACGCGGAAGTGGATCCAGCCCATGCCCAGGCCATCGGCGCGCATTGCGGCAGCGACCACCAGCATCGTGCGTGCCTGCGCCGTTTCGCCGTGTCGCGCCTCGTCTTCCAGTCGCGCGATAACCGGCTCCAGGCTGATCAGCTTGTCCGGATGGTCGGCGGTAAGGCCATTTGCCGCAGCGGTGAGCTGGTCTGGCTGCGAGAGATCCTGCACGAAGGCGGCGGCAAGCTCGGCCGTGTGCGCCTGCGCGCGGGCAAGCTGCGCCGCGATCTCGGGCGCGACGGGCTCCAGGCTGGACGCGTAGCTGCCGAGCCGCTGCGCTTTTTCCTGCAGGCGGTACCGGATCGAGGTCGACCACGAGATATCGGTGCGGCCGTCCATGTCGTAGCCGACCCAGTGGGCGAAGCGCACCGGCATCGGCTGGAGGCTGCGCCAGCGCTTGGGCCAGCGGTGCGCAGCGATGTCGAGCAGTTCGCCGACCATGCGGTCGCGCGCCTGCTGGCCGCGCGCCATCGCCGCCATCGCCGCATCGTGCTCGTAGTCGAGCGTGATGGTGTCGCGGTCGGCCGGCGCCACGCAGACGGCGGCTTCGGACAAGTCCCCGCGCGACGCGGCATCGGCGACAGCCTCGCTCTGCGCGGCGCTGAGCAGGAAGGTCGGGTGCGCGGTGAAGACGACGTGAGCGGCAGGGCGCTGCCAGCGCACGGCAAAGGCGGCGAAGTCGTCCTCGTCGCCCGCGCCACCGGCAAGCTGCCGGAGCGCAGCGTCGTTCGCCGATGGATCGGTCGTACCGAGGATGCGGTCAAGCCGGGCGGCGCGGGCGCGCAGGCCCTCGCACTCCATCTCGGCGACCAGCGCCTCGATATGGTCGAGGGTCATGCTGCCGTCTTCCAACGCGCGCGACAGCTCGAGACCGAGCTGGAACACCGGATTGAACAGCGGGGTCAGCGCGGTCAGCCGGTGCAGCTCCTGCAACCGGGCGTCGAGAGCCGCGACGCTGCCAAGCGCCGGCGCGCTCATCGGCCTAGCCCTGCGGCGAGGCGCGCAGCCGCCTCGATGGCGGCTGGATCGGGCGCGCCCTTGGGCACCATCCAGCTCCCGCCGACGCATACGACGGCATCGAGTGCGAGCCATTCTGGCGCGTTCTGTGGCGTGATGCCGCCGGTCGGGCAGAACCTGGCGGCGGCGAGCGGTGCCGAGATCGCCTTGAGCGCCGATGGACCGCCAGCTGCCATCGCCGGGAAGAACTTGAGCCGGTCGAACCCGCATTCGAGCGCGAACATCACGTCGCTGGCGTTCGCAGTGCCGGGCAGGAACGGCACTTGCGCCTTGATCGCGGCTTCGGCCAGACGCGGAGTCAGCCCGGGCGAAACGATGAACTCGGCGCCGGCGTCGATCGATCGCGCGAGATCGTCGGGCGTCAGCACCGTGCCGGCGCCCACCACGGCTCCGGGCACCTGACGCATCACCTTGATCGCTTCGATCGCGCAAGGCGTGCGTAGCGTCACTTCCAGCGCGGGCAGGCCGCCCGCCACCAGCGCCTCGGCGACGGGGAGGGCATGCGCGATGTCCTCGATCACCAGCACCGGGATGACCGGGGCAAGGCGCATGACTCGTTCGACGGCGGCGGAAACGGTAGTCATCGGGCAAGGTGCTCCCTGGCGAAGGCGGCGGCGGCTCCGTAGAGGCCGGGCTGGGGATGGGTGATGAGCTTGACCGGCATGGCGGCCATCATGCTCGCAAAGCGGCCCTTGGCGGCGAAGCGCTCGGCAAAGCCCGAGCGGACGAGCGTGTCGCGGATGCGCAGGCCGAGGCCGCCGGCGATGACCACTCCGCTGGCTCCCTGCGCCAGCGCGCAGTCCCCGGCGGCAGAGCCGAGCGCCAGGCAGAAGCGGTCGACCGCAGCGGTGGCGAGCACGTCCTTGCCTGCGGCAGCGGCGGTCCAGATCTCGACGTCGCTGTGCTCGTGGATGGCGCGGCCCTCCATGGCGGCAAGGGTCTGGTAGATGTCGACGATACCCGGTCCGGATACGACCCGCTCCACCGAGACCCGGTTGTGGCGCTTGCGCAGCCGCGCGAGGATCGCGTCCTCGATCGCGTCGAGCGGGGCGTAGTCGGTGTGGCCGCCCTCGGTCGCCTGGACGTGGTAGAAGCCGCCGCCCGACGTCGGTCTACCGTCGCGCCACAGGTGCGCCACGCCCAGTCCGGTGCCTGGCCCGACGACGCTGAGGGTGCCGGCGGCGGGCAGCGGCACGTCCGGGCCTGCGAGGTGGAGGAACTGGTCGTCGGGTGCGCGAGCGACGGCGTGGGCGACCGCGGCGAAATCGTTGACGATGGTGTGCCGGGTGGCGCCCAGCTTCTCCTCGATCAGTGCTGGGCGGATGATCCAGGGGTTGTTGGTGAACCGGATCACGTCGCCGCCGACTGGTCCGGCAACCGACATCGCCACCGCTTGCGGAAGCGGCGCGCCGACGCGGCGCTCGAAGTCCTGCCAGGCGGTCTGGAAGCTCGCGTGGTCGCGGGTGTGGAGCGTCTCGGGCTCGCCCAGCGTGATCGTCCCGTCATCCGCGACCGAGGCGAGCGCGAATCGGGCGTGGGTACCGCCGATGTCGACGGTGACGAGATCCGTCATGCGGAGTGGCCCATCACAACCCCGCCACCTCCAGCATCGCGGATGCGCCCTGCTCGGCGCCCGAGGCGTGGAGGCGGAACATCGCGAAGAGTTCGCGGCCCATGCCCATCTGCGCTTCGGGTGTCGGCGCCGGTTCGCGCGTCGAGAGATCGGCGGTCGTCGACAGCGTGCCGTCCTCGGCGCTGAGGCGCACCACGTCGCCGTCGCGCAGCAGCGACAGCGGCCCGCCTCCGAGCGCTTCGGGCGTGACATGGATCGCCGCGGGCACCTTGCCACTGGCGCCCGACATGCGCCCGTCGGTGACGAGCGCGACCTTGTGGCCGCGATCCTGCAACACGCCGAGCGGCGGGGTCAGCTTGTGCAGTTCCGGCATGCCGTTGGCGCGCGGACCCTGGAAGCGAACGACGACGACCACGTCGCGGTTGAGCTCGCCCGCAGCGAAAGCCTTGGCGACGGCTTCCTGGGTGTCGAACACCCGTGCCGGCGCCTCGATCGTCCAGCGCTCGGCATCGACGGCGCTGGTCTTGAAGATCGCGCGGCCGAGATTGCCCTGCACCAGCCGCATGCCGCCGTCGGCCAGGAACGGCGCCGCGACGGGACGTACCATCGCCTCGTCGCCGGACTTCACTGGCGTGGGGCGCCAGGCGAGCTGGCCCTCGGGCAGATAGGGCTCGGTGGTGTAGGCACCCATGCCGTCCTGGGCGATGGTCAGCACGTCGCCATGCGCGAGCCCTGCATCGAGCAGTTCGCGCGCCACCCAACCGATGCCGCCAGCGGCCTGGAAGTGGTTCACGTCGCCCGCACCGTTCGGATAGACGCGCGCGATCAGCGGGACGGCGCCCGATAGCTCGTCGAAGTCCTCCCAGTCGATCAGGATGCCGCCCGCCCGCGCCATCGCCGGCAGGTGGATCGCGTGGTTGGTCGAGCCGCCGGTGGCGAGCAGGCCGACCATGGCGTTGACGATGGCATGCTCGTTCACCACCGCGCTCATCGGGCGGTAGTCCTCGCCCTTGCGGGTGATCGCCGCGAGGCGATGCACGGCTTCGCGCGTGAGCGCCTGGCGCAGCGGGGTGCCGGGCTGGATAAAGGCGGAGCCGGGGACATGAAGCCCCATCATCTCCATCATCATCTGGTTGGAGTTGGCGGTGCCGTAGAACGTGCAGGTGCCGGGCGAGTGATAGCTGGCGCTTTCGCTGGCGAGCAGTTCCTCGCGGCCGACCTTGCCTTCGGCGTAGAGCTGGCGGACCTTCTGCTTCTCCTTGTTGGAGATGCCGGTCGGCATCGGCCCCGCCGGCACGAACACGACGGGCAGGTGGCCGAAGCGCATGGCGCCGATGAACAGGCCGGGCACGATCTTGTCGCAAATGCCGAGCAGCGCGACGCCGTCGTACATCGCGTGGCTCAGGGCCACCGCCGTTGAAAGCGCGATCGTGTCGCGGCTGAACAGCGACAGCTCCATGCCGTCGAAGCCTTGCGTCACGCCGTCGCACATCGCCGGTACGCCGCCGGCGACCTGTGCCGTCGCTCCTGCCTCGCGCGCGAACAGCTTCATCTGCTCGGGGTAGCGGCCATAGGGCTGATGGGCGCTCAACATGTCGTTGTAGGCCGTGACGATGCCGATGTTGACGCCGCGGCTGCCGGCGATCGCCGGCTTGTCCTCGCCCGCGGCGGCAAAGCCGTGGGCGAGGTTCGAGCACGAGAGGAAACTGCGGTCGGAATGGCGGTCCGCCTCGCGCGCGACCATGTCGAGGTATCGGGCGCGGCTGGCGCGTGAACGCTCGACGATGCGCTGGGTGACGCGGTCGACCACCGGGTGAAGGCTGGTCATGAACGACTCCTGATCTCTATTGTGCGCCCCGCAAGCGGAACGGCGTCGGCACTCATTCGTGCCAGGTGACCCCGTCCCGCTCGGCCAGAGCGATCGCGGCCGAAGGGCCCCAGCTTCCTGAGGTATAAGTTTTGGGCTCCAGCCCCTGTTCCTCCCAGTCGGCGCGGATCGCGTCGATCCACTCCCACTGGGCCTCCACTTCGTCGCGGCGGACGAACAGCGTCTGGTCGCCTTCGACCAGGTCCAGCAGCAGCCGCTCGTAGGCGATGCGTCGCTGGGGGCCGGCGAAGGCATCGGGCATGGTGATCTGCAACGGGATCGAGCGCAGGCCGAAGCCCTGGCGGTCGAGGCCGGGCACTTTGGCCATCATCGTCAGGGTCAGGTTCTCGGACGGCTGGATGCCGATCACCAGCTGGTTCGGCACGGTACGAGCGCCGCGGCCGTTGAAGATCGAGTGCGGGACCCGGCGGAACTGGACGACGATCTCGGTGGTGCGCTTGGGCAGGCGCTTGCCGGTGCGCAGGTAGAACGGCACGCCTTGCCAGCGCCAGTTGTCGATATGCGCCTTGATCGCGACGAAAGTCTCGGTGCTGGAGTCCTTGCCCAGCTCTTCGTCGTAGCCAGGCACCGCCTGCGCGCCGATCGCGCCCTCACGGTACTGGCCGGTGACGGTCTCGTTCGACTGGACGCGGCGCAGCGAGCGCAGGACCTTGACCTTCTCGTCGCGCACGTTGGTGGCGTCGTAGCTGACCGGCGGCTCCATCGCGACGAGGGCGAGCAGCTGGAGCATGTGGTTCTGCACCATGTCGCGCAGCGCCCCGGAATCGTCGTAGTAGGCCACGCGCGATTCGAGCCCGACGGTCTCGGCAACGGTGATCTGGACATGATCGATGTGGGCCGCGTTCCATAGCGGCTCGAACATCAGGTTGGCGAAGCGCAAGGCGAGCAGGTTCTGGACCGTCTCCTTGCCCAGGTAATGGTCGATCCGGTAGATTCGGTCTTCCGGGAAAGCCTTGGCGACCGCGTCGTTGATGACCTTGCTGGAGGCAAGATCGGTGCCGAGCGGCTTTTCCAGCCCGATCCGTACCCGCTCGCCGGCCAGGCCGCTCTGCTCCAGCCCATGGATGGTCGGCTCGAACAGGCTGGGAGCGGTCGACAGGAAGATCGACAGGCCTTCCTTCGGCGTCCCGACCTTTTCTGCGAGCGGTCCGAAGCTGTCCACATCGTTGGCGTCGAGCGGCTGGTAGCGCAGGCGATTGAGGAAGCCGGCCATGCCGCCGCGCCGGTTGGCCGGCATGAACTGCTCCAGCGCCTCGCGCGCGAAGTTGCGGAAGCCCTGGTCGTCCAGTTCGGAGCGTGCCGTGCCGACGATCTCGATTTTGGGGTCCAGCAGACCCTCGGCATCGAGCGCGCACAAAGACGGCAGCAACATCCTGCGGGAGAGATCGCCTGTGGCGCCGAAGAGAAGCAAGCGATCAGAGGTGAATTTCGTCACGGTATCCCTTCCACCGGACAGTGGCGCGCCTCTTTCGCCTCCGTCGCGCGCGGCATAGACCACGCACATGCAGCATAACAAGGTGGACAAGTGAGCGCTAGTTCCGCAACCGTGCGGAATTTCCTGCCATGCGATTGACCATAAGCCGTGCCATGCGATCTTGGTACCGGGGCTGAAAGCGGCGCATGAACGGCGGCGCAGGCAGGGCACGGGCATGGCCGCAACAAAGGGGAGCCGCACGCGCATGACCATCGAGGGTATCGACCTCCTCGAACAGCTTCAGACCCCGGCGCTCATCGTGTCACGCGGGCAGGTGCGGTTCGCCAACAGCGCGGCAAAGGCTTTGCTGGGCGCGCACATCGTCGGCCAGGACGCGCGCATCGCCATCCGCGATCCCAAGGCAGTGGCTGCGATCCTGAGCGAGAACGGCGGCATCGCCCGCGTGTCGGGCCTGTCGACCGGCGGTTCGGTGTGGGAAGTGGATTGCCGTATCGTCGGCCCGCACGATCGCATCGTCAGCCTTTACGATCGGTCCGAACGCGTCAGCGTGGCGAAGGCCCATGCCGATTTCGTCGCCAATGCCAGCCACGAGTTGCGCACGCCACTGGCCAACGTGATCGGCTATGTCGAGACGTTGATGAACCCCAAGGCCGGCGGTGACGAAGGAGTGCGCAACCGCTTCCTCGCGACCATCCGCCACGAGGCGCAGCGGATGCAGGCGCTCATCTCGGACCTCATGTCGCTTTCCCGGATCGAGGCGGTGAAGCACGAAATTCCAACGGACCCCGTCGAGCTGGTCGCCCTTGCCCACGAGGTCGCCGGGGAGTTTCGCAACGAGGCGCAGATGACCGTGCGCGCCAACGTGAGCGAGGCTCCGGTCGCCGGTGACCGTGGCCAGCTCTCGCAGGTCTTGCGCAACCTGGTCGACAACGCGCTCAAGTATGGCCGTCCCGGCGGACCGGTCGATATAACGCTCGAAGTGGCGAGCACCGGCTGGGTGCTCGTCAGCGTGCGCGACGACGGCGAGGGGATCGCCGCCGAGCACCTGCCGCGCGTCACCGAGCGCTTCTACCGTGCCGACACCAGCCGCAGCCGTGCGGCTGGGGGCACCGGGCTCGGGCTCTCCATCGTCAAGCATATCGTCGAGCGGCATCGTGGCCGCTTCGACATCGCCAGCCGCAGCGGCCACGGCACCACCGCCTCGCTGATGCTGCCGCTGCGCGAGGGTTGAGGCGAGGCTCCTCTTGCCTCGGCGCGGGTGCAGGTGCACCGCTGATGGGCTCCGCCCGTCATCGAAGTGTAACAGTGCCGTCATACGGGCGTCGGCAAGATGTAAACAAAGGTTCATGGAAGGACCGCACGTGAGGACTCTCCACCGCATCTCTGCGGCCGCTCTGGCCGTGTCCGCAGGCTGGGCGCTGCCTGGCCAGGCCTATGCCGCCGACCGCACCTCCGTGGAGACGGAACTCGCTGCCATGCGGGCGCAGATGGAGGCGATGGCCAGTCGTATCGACTCGCTCGAAGCGCAACTCGCGGCGGCCCGCTCGCAGGCCGACACCGCCACTCAGGCCGCGCAGAACGCCGCGCAGGCGGCGCAGAGCGCCACGCAGACTGCCGCTGCCGCGCAATTGGCCGCCGCCAAGTCGCCCGCAGTCGAAGTTGCCTGGAAGGGCGCGCCCGAGATAAAAGGCGAGAGCGGCTGGAGCTTCAAGCCGCGCGGCCGGCTGCAGTTGGACGTCGATGCGGTCAACGGACCCTCCGGCCTTCCGTCCTCGGTCAAGGATCACCTCGGCACCGATGTGGAGTTGCGCCGCGCCTACCTCGGCTTCGAAGGCACGATCCCGGGCGGGTTCGGCTACCGTGCCGAGATCGACGTCGCCGGCTCCAGCGTCGCCATCACCGACCTGTACCTGACCTACAAGGCCAGCAAGGACCTGACGCTGGTGCTGGGCAACCAGAAGCCCAACCTGGGGCTGGAGGAGTTGACCTCCGACCTTTTCACCAGCTTCGAGGAACGCGCCGATTTCACCAGCGCATTTGGCTTCGAGCGCCGGGTGGGCCTGAATGCGCAGTATGCGAACAAGACAGTGGTCGCGCAGCTGGGCGTCTTCGCCGACGATCCCGCCGCGCTCAACAACGACAACAATCGCTCGTGGAGCGCCGACGGCCGGCTCGTTTTCATGCCGCGCCTGGCGGGCGGGACCTTGCACCTGGGCGGCTCGGTGCATTGGCGCACGCTCAATGGCTCCATCCCGGCCGTCACCTACCAGGCGCGGCCCTTCGTCCACACCACCGACCAGCGGTTCCTCAATGCGATGGTCGGTGGCGCCGACCGTGAGCGGGGCCTGGGATTGGAGGCGGCGTGGGTCAGTGGGCGCTTCCACGCGACCGCGGAGAACTTCTGGCAGAGCGTTGGCCGTGCCGGTCTTGCCGATCCCACCTTCATGGGCGGCTATGCCGAAGTGGGTTATCTGCTGACCGACGACGAGACCGCCTACAAGGCCGGCGTCTACGAGCGCATCAAGCCGCGGCACGGCTTCGACAGGGGCGGGATCGGCGCGATCCAGGTCAATGCCCGCTATTCGTGGCTCGACCTCGACGATGCCGGCATCCACGGAGGACGCCAGCAGACCGCGGGCATCTCGGCGATCTGGATACCCACGGACTACGTCCGCTTCATCCTCGACTACGGCCACTTGTGGATCAAGGATTCGCCGGTGATCGCAGGCGGGCGCAACGACTACGGCGTCGATGCCCTGGGCATGCGGGCGCAGTTCGACTTCTGAGGTTCGCGCCCAGCGCATTCGCGTGGGTGCGAGCAATTGTCATGTCATCGTCATGGAAGTGTCATCGAACCCCAATAGGGGCGGTCCAGATGACAAGCCCAAGGGGGTATGTAAGATGATTTCGACGCCGACTTTCAAGACCGTCGCCTTCGCGGCCGTATCCGCTCTTGCGCTCAGCGCCTGCGGCGGTTCGGGCGGCTCCGCCTCGGCCGCGCGCGACCACGTCACCGCGGTCGGCTCGTCCACCGTCTATCCGTTCGCGACCGCCGTTGCCGAAGCTTTCGCCAAGACCGGCGAGAAGTCGCCGGTGATCGAATCGACCGGTACCGGCGCGGGCATGAAGCTGTTCTGCGCCGGCGTCGGCGCGCAGTACCCCGACATCGAGAACGCCTCGCGCCGGATCAAGAAGTCCGAGTACGAGGAGTGCCAGAAGAACGGCGTCAAGGAGATCGTCGAGATCCAGGTCGGCATCGACGGCATCGCCTTCGCCGAAGCCAGAAACGGCCCCGGCTTCCAGCTGACGCCGACCGACATCTACAAGGCGCTGGCGGCCAATCCGTTCGGCAAGCCCAATGCGGCCAAGACCTGGAAGGACGTGAACCCTTCGCTCCCGGCCGAGCCGATCCTGGTCTACGGCCCGCCCTCGACCTCGGGCACGCGCGACGCGCTCAAGGAGCTGATCCTCGAGGCCGGCTGCAAGACCGATGCCGCCACCAAGGCGCTCAAGGACACCGACAAGGACAAGTACGAGGCGACCTGCCAGGACATCCGAGAGGATGGCGCCTATGTCGATGCCGGCGAGAACGACAATCTCATCGTCCAGAAGATCTCGGCCAATCCCAAGGCGATCGGCATTTTCGGCTATTCGTTCCTCGAAGAGAACCCGGACAGCCTGAAGGGCATCCCGATGTCCGGCGTCACGCCGACTTACGCGACCATCTCGGACTTCAGCTACCCCGGCGCCCGTCCGCTCTACATCTACGTCAAGAAGCAGCACCTCGCTCCGATCAGGGGCCTGGCCGGCTACGTCGCGGAGTGGGCGAAGTCGTGGGGCAAGGATGGCCTGCTGCAGAGGAAGGGCATGGTCATCGCGCCGGCCGACGTGCAGGCCAAGAGCGCCGACATCGTCTCCAAGATGACGCTGCTCGACCCTTCGGGCCTGAAGTAGGCCGATCCCTTGCAGCCCCCTCGACCTCGCTACCGCGTGGGCGGGGGGCTGGAACCCAGCCATGGGCCCGCCGCGCTGATATGACCCTTACCATCGTCCTTATCGCGGTCTTCGTGCTTGCGCTTGGCGGCTGGTTCGTCGCGCGGGCAAAGGCGAAGGCGCTCTACACCGGGCGCGGATCGCTGCACTCGATGCCAGGCTATCACGGCTGGCACGCGCTGCTGTGGGTCCTGGTGCCGGCTCTTGCCGCCTGGTTCCTGTGGAGCGCGATTCAGCCCGGTCTGGTCGAGACGGCCGTGCTCGCCGATCCGGCCGCCGCCTCGCTGCCGGCCGAGCCGATGCAGCGCGGCGCCATTCTCGCCGAAGCGCAGGGGCTGGCCGAGGATCCTTCGGCCACCGCTTTCAATCCGCAGGCGCAGACGCTGGCAGCGCCGATGCGCGCGGCGCAGAACCGGTTCTCGCTGATCGGCGCGCTGCTGGTGGCGATCGTCGCACTCGCTGGCCTCGGCTGGGGCCTGACCCGGGTCAAGGCAGGCTTCCGGGCGCGCACCCAGGTCGAGCGCGCGGTGCTCGGTCTGCTGCTGGCCGCCTCGCTGCTGGCCATCCTGACCACTTTCGGAATCGTCGCTTCGCTGGTGTTCGAGGCGGGCATGTTCTTCAGAGACGTCTCGCCGATCGCCTTCCTGACCGGCACCCACTGGTCTCCGGCGAGCGCGGGCGGAGCGAACATTTCGGACAACTTCGGCGCCGTCCCGCTGTTCTGGGGCACGATCTACATCGGCGCGATCATCGCCATGGCCGTGGCGATCCCGCTTGGCCTGATGAGCGCCATCTACTTGACGCAGTACGCTTCGGCGACGGCCCGCAAGTGGATCAAGCCGCTGCTGGAGATCCTCGCTGGCATCCCCACCGTGGTCTACGGCTACTTCGCCGCCCTGACGGTGGCGCCGATGATTCGCGACTTCGCCGACTCGCTGGGCATGGCCAATCCCTCGACCGAGAGCGCGCTCGCCGCCGGCCTGGTGATGGGCGTGATGATCATCCCCTTCGTGTCGTCGATGGCGGACGATTCACTCGCCGCCGTCCCCCGCGCCATGAGCGACGGCAGCCTCGCGCTCGGCGCCACGCGGTCCGAGACGATCCGCAAGGTCCTGCTGCCGGCCGCGCTGCCGGGCATCGTCGCGGGTGTGATGCTGGCGGTCAGCCGCGCGATCGGCGAGACGATGATCGTGGTCATGGCCGCGGGAGCCGCCGCGCGGCTCTCGGCCAACCCGTTCGATTCGATGACCACCGTCACTTACCAGATCGTCCAGATGCTGACCGGCGACCAGGAGTTCAACAGCCCCAAGACCCTTTCGGCCTTCGCGCTGGGTCTGGTGCTGTTCGTCGTCACTCTCCTTCTCAACATCGTCGCCCTGCGCGTCGTGAAGCGCTTCCGGGAGGCATATGAGTAAGCTCGACTGGCACTCTGCCGAAGCGCGCAAGCGCCTGGCGCGGCGGCACGCGGCAGAGCGGCACTTCAAGTGGCTGGGCCTGGGCGCGATCGTCCTCAGCCTGAGCTTTCTGGCGCTGCTGCTGTTCATCATGCTGCGCAACGGCGTGGGCGGGCTGGATTGGGACTTCCTATCCGGCTCCGATTCGACCGATCCGAGCGCCGCCGGTGTCTGGGGCGCGGCCAAGGGCTCGATCCTGACGATGCTGGTCACGCTGCTGCTGAGCTTTCCGATGGGCGTGCTCGCGGCGATCTACCTTGAGGAGTTCGCTCCGCGCAGTCGCTGGATCGAATGGGTCGAGGTGTCGATCAACAACCTGGCGGCGGTGCCCTCGATCATCTTCGGTCTGCTCGGCCTGGCGGTGTTCATCAACACCTTCCACATGCCGCGCTCTTCGCCGCTGGTCGGCGGGCTGACATTGGCGCTGATGACGATGCCGGTGATCGTGATCTCGGCGCGCAACGCCATCAAGGCGGTGCCGCCCTCGATCCGCGACGCCGCGCTCGCCGTGGGTGCCAGCAAGGTGCAGACGGTGTTCCACCACGTCCTGCCACTGTCGCTGCCCGGCATCCTCACCGGCACCATCATCGGCATGGCCCGCGCCCTGGGCGAGACCGCGCCGCTGCTGATGATCGGCATGCGCGCCTTCGTGGTGACCCCGCCCGACAGCCTCAACGCCCCGGCGACGGTACTGCCGATGCAGATCTTCCTGTGGTCCGACGAGATCGACAAGGCCTTCGTGCAGAACACCTCCGCCGCCATCATCGTGCTGCTCGGGTTCCTGCTGGCGATGAATGGTATCGCGATCTACCTTCGCAACAAGTTCGAGGTCCGCTGGTAGGGATATGACTGAGATTACACCCCAGACGGCCAAGCTCACCGCCCGCCACGTCGACGTCTTCTATGGAACGAAGAAGGCCATCACCGACGTCTCGATCGACATCGGCAACGGCGTCGTCACCGCCTTCATCGGTCCTTCGGGATGCGGCAAGTCGACGTTCCTGCGCACGCTCAACCGCATGAACGACACGATCGCCGGCGCCCGCGTCACCGGAGAGATCCTGCTCGACGGCGAGGACATCTACGGCGACCAGATGGACGCGGTGGCGTTGCGCGCCCGCGTCGGCATGGTGTTCCAGAAGCCCAACCCGTTTCCCAAGTCAATCTACGAGAACATCGCTTACGGCCCGCGCATCCACGGCCTGGCCCAAGGCAAGGCCGAGCTGGACCGCATCGTCGAGAACGCGCTGACCAAGGCGGGGTTGTGGGACGAGGCCAAGGACCGCCTCACCGATGCCGGCACCGCGCTTTCGGGCGGTCAGCAGCAGCGCCTGTGCATCGCGCGTGCCATCGCCGTCAGCCCCGAGGTGATCCTGATGGACGAACCGTGCTCGGCGCTCGATCCGATCGCCACCGCCCGCATCGAGGAACTGATCGACGAGCTGAAGGAAAGCTTCGCCATCGTCATCGTGACTCATTCGATGCAGCAGGCCGCGCGCGTCTCGCAGCGGACCGCCTTCTTTCACCTGGGCAACCTCGTGGAATACGGCGAGACCGACCAGATCTTCACCAATCCGCGCGAAGTGCGCACCAAGGACTACATCACCGGCCGCTACGGCTGAGTGGGCAGGGATACACGCCAATGGTCGATCATACCGTCAAGGCCTTCGACAGCGAGATCGGGCAGCTTCGCGGCCTCGTCGCCGAGATGGGCGGCCTCGCCGAAGTCGCGATCCGCGACGCCATCACCGCGCTCGTCCAGCACGACGAGGACCTGGCCGCGCAAGTGGTCGCCGCCGACGCCAAGCTCGATGCGCTCGAGGCCGAGGTCGACCGCCTCGCCGTGCGCACCATCGCGTTGCGCGCGCCGATGGCCGACGACCTGCGCGACGTGATCGCGGCGCTCAAGATATCGGGCGTGATCGAGCGCATCGGCGACTACGCCAAGAACATCGCCAAGCGCGCCACCGCGATGGAAGGGCGCAACAAGATCGAGCCGGTCACGCTGGTGCCGGCAATGGCCGAGATCGCCGAATCCATGGTGCGCGACGTGCTCAACGCCTACGGCTCGCGCGACGCGACGCTGGCGGTTGAGGTGATCCGACGCGACCAGAAGCTGGACCAGTTCTACAACACGCTGTTCCGTTCGCTGCTGACCCACATGATGGAGAACCCGGCGACGATCAGCAGCGCCGCGCAGCTGTTGTTCATCGCCCGCAACCTAGAGCGCATCGGCGACCATGCCACCAACGTGGCGGAGATGGTCTACTACGCGGCCACCGGGGAATACTGCACCGAGCGTGACAGTCTGACCGATGACACCTCGATGGGAACCTCCGCATGAACGCCTCGGTCCTGGTCGTCGAGGACGACACCGCGCTGTGCGAACTGCTGACCTGGAATCTCTCGGCCGAGGGCTACGAGGTGCGCTCCACCGGTGACGGCGAGGAAGCGCTGGTCATGGTGCGCGAGCAGATGCCCGATGCGATCGTGCTCGACTGGATGATCGAGCAAGTGCCCGGCATCGAGGTTTGCCGCCAGCTGCGCAAGGACAAGCAGACCGCGCGGGTCCCCATCCTCATGCTCACCGCGCGTGGGGAAGAGGAGGACATGATCCGGGGGCTGCGCACCGGCGCCGACGATTATGTGACGAAGCCGTTCTCTCCGCGCGAGCTGATGGCCCGGATCGAGGCGCTGCTGCGCCGCGCCCGGCCGTCGCTGACCGGCAGCGTGCTGTCCTGGGGCGACCTCGAGCTCGACGCCACCAGCCACCGCGTGCGCCGCGGCGGCGAGCCGCTGCACCTCGGGCCGACCGAGTTCCGTCTGCTGCGCTACTTCATGGAGCGCCCCAACCGCGTCGTGTCGCGCCAGCAGATCCTCGACGGTGTGTGGGGCATGGACTCCGACATCGACGAGCGCACGGTCGACGTCCACATCCGCCGCCTGCGCAAGGCGATCAACCGCGATGGCGATACCGACCCCATCCGCACCGTGCGCGCGGCAGGCTACGCGATGGACGTGGGCTAAGCGTTACACGCATGGCCTCCGCGCCTTGCTTCGCAAGCGGAGGGGCGTAATCCTGCAGCCATGGCCCGCATGGCGCTCGGCGAAGCGGCGACCAGCTCGCGCAGCCCGGGCTTTCGCCAGGTTTCCAGAGCACGCCCAGCGGATTGCCGCATCCAGGCGCTTAGGCTGCGCCTAGACTTGGGTTTCGACAAACGACGGAAGAAGCGTTCAGGCGACGGCGGGCAAAGGGGCTTCCACGGCACTCACCGCAGCAGCGATGGCGGCCTGGAACTGGTCGGTGGCATTCGCCCAGGAGTAGCGGCTCCCGAGCGCCGCCGCATCGGCACGCGAGCAGGTGAGCGACGCGGCCACGGCTCGCGAAAGGTCAGGCGACAGCGCACCGGCTGGCCCCGAAGCTCGATGTTCCACGCCGCGGCCGTCCACGCCGATCACGTCTATGGGCCCGGTGACCGGGAAGGCCGCGACCGGCGTGCCGCAGGCAAGCGCCTCGATCAGCACCAGTCCGAAGGTGTCGGTGAGGCTGGGAAAGACGAAGCAATCGGCCGCCCGGTAAGCGCTGGCCAGAGCCTCGCCGGAGAGCGCGCCGAGGAACAGCACATTGGGGTAGCGGCGGCGCAGCGTGGTAAGAGCGGGGCCGTGGCCGACGACCACCTTGCTGCCCGGCACGGCCAGGTCGAGGAAGGCATTCAGGTTCTTTTCGGGCGCCACGCGGCCGACGTTGAGCATGACCGGGCCGGGAAGTGCGCTCATCTGGGGGTGGCGCGCACCAGTGGGCTTGAACTGCGCATGATCGATGCCGCGACTCCAGCGGTGCACCGGGCCGATGCCGCGACCGGCAAGCTCGTCGGCCAGGCTGCGGGTCGAGACCATTACCGCCCGGCTCGGCGCATGGAAGCGGCGCAGGATCGGCCAGAAGCACTCGGCGGACAAGCCAGTGCGGACCGATGCGTACTCGGGAAAGCGCGTGTGGAAGGCACTGGTGAACGGCACCTGGCGCGACAGGCACCAGCCGCGCGCGGCCCAGCCGATCGGACCTTCCGTGGCGATGTGCACGACTTCAGGCATGCTGCGATCGAGCAGGCGGCGCAGCGAGACGCGCGGCGCCACCGCCAGGCGGATCGAGGCGTAGCCGGGCATGGGCACCGTCAGGAAGCGGTCGGGAGAGATCACCTCGACACGGTTGCCGCGCCGTTCAAGCTCGGCGATCGTCTCGGTCAGCGAGCGAACGACGCCGTTGACTTGCGGCGTCCAGGCGTCGGTCGCGAGCGCAAGTCTCACTCGGCGGCCATTTCAGCGCCGACGGTGGCGCGCGCAGTGCGCCCGCCGGTCTCTGCGACCCAGTCGACGATGGCGATCCGGCCATGGAGATCCTCGGCCAGAGCGGTGCAGCTCTCCACCCAGTCGCCGTCGTTGTAATAGGTGATGCCGCCGAACTGGCGGATCTCGGCGCAGTGGATGTGGCCGCACACGACGCCGTCGAAGCCGCGCTGGATCGCCTCGCCCGCCACGGCCTCTTCGTAGCTGCTGACGAACTGGACGGCGTTCTTCACCTTCTTCTTCATGTAGGCCGAGAGCGACCAGTACGGCAGCTTGAAGCGGCGGCGGACGGCGTTGAAGCCGATGTTGGCGCGCAGCAGCAGGCCGTAGGCCTTGTCGCCCAGGAACGCGAGCCACCTGGCGTAGAGCACGACCCCGTCGAAAGCGTCGCCGTGGGTGACGAGCAAGCGCCGGCCGTCGAGCGTCTCGTGCACTGCCTCCAGCGCCAGCTCGACCCCGCCGAACGTCAGGCCGGCATAGTCGCGCAGCATCTCGTCGTGGTTGCCGGCGATGAACACCACGCGGGTGCCGCGATGCGCCATCTTGAGGATGCGGCGCACCACCTCGTTGTGCGCGTCGGGCCAGTACCAGCCCTTGCGCAGCCGCCAGCCGTCGACGATGTCGCCGACCAAGTACAGCGTCTGGCACTCGAACGAGCGCAGGAAGTCGACCAGCATCGCCGCATTGCAGCCGCGCGTGCCGAGATGGACGTCCGAGATCCATACGGTGCGGTACTTGCGCTTGGGCCGAAAGCCGCGGGGGTCGGGCAGGTCGAGCCAGGCCGGGATCGAGACGCCGGGGCCGCCAGCCAGCCGATCGTCGAGGAGAGTGTCCGCTTCGCTGCGCATGCGCTCGCCATCTGCCGTTTCTGCTAGGTGCCCCAATGACATCGCGCGGTTGCGGCGGGATGACGGTTGCGGGTCAGTTCGGTGACATCGCGACGGACCCGTGCCGTTTCACCGGCCGGTCGTGGATAATGTCACTTGTCCGTCACATTGCAGCGGCACAGAGCCATCCGTGAGCTTTGCGCAACTGCGCGGGCGGATGGGACGGACACGGGGGTAATGCGGCGGATCGATATCTTGCTGGCAAGCGAAGTGGGCGGCGGTCACGCGCCGTTCCGGCACGACGGGTTCGAGGTCGTACTGCACCATTGGACCGACTTCTCGGACCTGCCGCTGATCGAAGGCGCGCTGTGGATTTTCGTCGACTGGGTGCTGCCGGCGATGTCGGGCCTCGAAATGTGCCGCCGCCTGCGCGCCGATGCGCTGACCGCCCATGCCCATGTGACCATGGTGCTGGAAGAGGACACGCTGGAGGACCGCAAGCGCGCGCTCAGGATGGGCGCGGACGACTACATGGTTGGGCCGCTCTCGCGCACCGCTCTGCTCGACCGCGTCCTTGGCGCCAGCCTGTCGGAGCAAGACAGCGCCGGCATCCGGGCGCTGACGCAAGGCGACCTGATGGTCGACGTCGCCGCGTTCCAGGCGCGCTGGCAGGGCAGGCCGATCGCGCTGATGCCCAACGAGCTGCGCCTGCTGCGCTACTTCATCGAGCACCCAGGACGTGTCTTCACTCGCAGCCAGCTGATCGCCGCGCTCGGCAAGCAGGAGCCGGCGGTCGACGAGCGCACCGTCGACGTCTGGATCGGCCGCTTGCGGCGTGCGCTCAAGGGCGCCGGTGCCGGCAACCCGTTGAGGACCGTGCGCTCGCTGGGTTACGTGTTCGACGCTTGAGGCGCAGCTCCTACCGCGGCTTCATCGTGCTGCGGGCCAGGCGCGCCAGCAGCGGCGTCAGGCCGGGATAGGCGGCGCGGCGGTACGTGGATTCGAGGCCCAGGTGCGCTTCCAGCCGGCGGTGGCACTCGGCCAGCGAGTGATAGGGCATCGACGGCAGCAGGTGGTGCAGCGCGTGATAGCGCAAGCCCACCGGCGCCCACAGGCCCGAGAACCGCGCGGGCGGTGGAACGTTCACCGAATCGAGGTACTGCGCGGTGACCGTCATCGCCTCGCCATCGTTCTCCCACAAGTGCGCGACGAGGGTGCGGACCTGGTTGAGGAAGGCGGTGAGCGAGACCACGCACAGCGCGATCAGTAGCGGGCGCCAGCCCCACGCGAAGCTGGCGGCGACCAAAGCGATCGCCCAGGCCGAGCAGGCGAGCTCCTGCCAGAACACCATCCGCGCGAACGTGCCTTCGGGCTTGCGCCGGCGGTACTGCGGATTGATCGCCAGTGCCGAGGCGCGCTCCCACACCAAGGTGCGCAGCGGCGGGATCAGCGCGCCGAGCGGCACCAGCAGCGCCGACCGCACCAGCAGCGCGGGCGGGAGCAGGATCGCGGTCAGCGCGAAGACCGGCAGGCTCCACGGCTTCATCAGCGCCAGCGGCAGATATTCGGGATCTTCGAGGGTGCCGTAGCGGGTGCGGGCGTGGTGCTGGGTATGCACGCCCTCGTACATGAACGAGGGGATCAGGAGCGGCACGCCGACCAGCGCGTTCCAGCCAAAGCGGAAGCCCGGCAGCGCGTCCTTGTGGATGTGCGTCAGCTCATGGATGAACAGCAGCGCGCGGTAGAGCGCCAGCGCCGCCAGAACACCGCTCGCCACCGCCGCCAGCGGGTTCGCCAGCAGGATCGCGCCGGCGAGCGCGGCATAGCCGACCAGTGCGGAGGCGAGCATGTCCAGCCAGTAGATCCCGCGCCGGGCCTCGGCGATGTCGCGCGTCAGCTCGGCCGCGGCGCGCAGCATCGCCTTGTCGTCGGGCATCTGAGAGTGCCACGTCGTGGCCACGGCGGCATCGCGCCGGGCTTGGGCAGTAGGCAGGTCGAGCACGTCCTGGGCAATCATCGTATCGCAATCCAAAGTCATTTTCTCGGCCCAAGCCACCGCCGCCCGGCTGGCTTAGGGCTTTGCCACTGCCGCATGCACCGTGGCGCTTGACAATCCGGCGCCCGCTCCGACAGGTCGCTGGCGTCCGGACACCTGCCGGTACGCCCAAACAAAGGCAGCATCGTGGCCATGGCCGAACTAGTGATCACTCCCGTCTCCAGCAAGGCCGATCGCGCCGCTTTCGTCGACTGCGCCTACCGGCTCAATGCGGCGGACCCGAATTGGGTGGCCAACTTGCGCTCGGAAGAAATCTCCAAGTTCACGCCGGGCAAGAACCCTTTCTTCGAGCATGCCCGCGTCCAGCTCTTCCTCGCCAAGCGCGGCGACCGCGTGGTGGGCCGTATATCGGCGCATATCGATGAACTGGCGCTGAGCCAGCCGGTGGAGCAGGGCATGGGACCGGGCACCGGCAATTGGGGGGCGATCGAGGCGGAGGACCAGACGATCGCCCATGCGCTGATCGCCCGCGCCGAAGAGTGGCTGCGCGAGCAGGGCATGACCCGCGTGCTGGCGCCGATGAACCTCTCGATCTGGGAAGAGCCGGGCATCCAGGTGCTCGGTCACGATCACCCGCCGATGGTGATGATGGCGCATCACAATGCCGCCTATCAGGGCTGGATCGAGAGCGAGGGCTACGCGCGGGTGAAGACGCTCTACACCTACGATCTCGACATCCGGCAGGATTTCCCCCCGCTCATCCGGCGCATCGTCGCCTCGGGCGAGAAGAATGCCAAGATCCGCATCCGCGAGGTGGAGCTCAAGCACTTCGACCGGGAAGCCGCGATCATCTGCGATATCCTCAACGATGCCTGGTCCGATAACTGGGGCTTCGTGCCCTTTACTCCGACCGAGATCACCTACACTGGCAAGGCGCTCAAGCCGCTGGTCCACCCGGAGCTGATCCGCATTGCCGAGTACGAGGGCGAGCCGGTGGCGTTCATGATGACGCTGCCCGACCTCAACGGCATCCAGCACCGCGTCAACGGCCGCAACGGCAAGCCTTCGATCATCGGCCTCATCAAGCTGCTGCTGTGGCTCAGGAAGCCTCGTCCGGCCGACATGCGGGTGCCGCTGATGGGCGTGCGCAAGAAGTTGCAGTCCTCGCGTCTCGCCAGCCAGCTCGCCTTCATGATGATCGAGTATATCCGCCGCTCGGCCATCGACATTTTCCGCGGCGTCCGCGCCGAGATCGGCTGGGTCCTGGAGGACAACCAGGGGATGAACGCCATCGCCGAGGCCATCGACAGCAAGGTAAACCGCGAATACGCGATCTACGAGAAGCCCTTGTAGGTGGCGGTGTCTCCCTGTCGCGCAGCGCTGGGGAGGGGAACTATTCCGTCGCCGGAGAACTCGTGGGCGTGGGCGTGGCAACCGGCGTGACAGCCGCATCGCTGTCCTCAGCCGCTTCCGTAGCGCCGTCGTGCCGCGAGTGGCTGGGCATGCCGTCGTCGATCAGCACTGCGTCCGGTGCGGCGAGCGACGGCTGTGACTGCAGAGTATCGTAAGGCAGCATGTCGTCGCTGACCGAGCGCGGCAGCAACTCGCCCCCTGCGGCCTGCTTGGGCGCGTCATCGTCCTTCTTGCCGCAGCCGGTCAGCGCCAGGCCGACGGCGGCCAGCAGCACGCCCGGTATGATCACACGCTTCATCTCAGGCCATCTCCCGGGGGCAGGGTAAATCGAGCCGCGCCAGGAATTCCGGCGCGTGGGCGACCAGCGCTTCGTCCCACTGGGCGGAGCTGACCTCGCGCCCCAACCGGGCGAGGCTGGTGACGCCGAACTCCTCGATGCCGCAAGGCACGATTCCGGCGAAGTGCGAGAGGTCGGGGCGCAGATTCACCGCGAAGCCATGCATCGTCACCCACTTGCGGATGCGCACGCCGATTGCGCCGATCTTCGCTTCGCGGCCGTCGATGTCGGTGGTCCAGATGCCTATGCGGCCTTCGGAACGGAAGCTTTCGACGCCGAAGTCCGCCAGCGTCGCGATCACCCAGCCTTCCAGCGCATGGACGAAGCCGCGGGCATCGCGAGCCCGCTTGCGCAAGTCCAGCAGCACGTAGCCGATGCGCTGGCCGGGCCCGTGATAGGTGTACCGCCCGCCGCGCCCGGCTTCGACCACTTCGAAGCGTGGGTCGAGCAGTTCGGCCGAGGCAGCGCTGGTGCCGGCGGTATAGACCGGTGGATGCTCGAGCAGCCATACCTGCTCGCGCGCCTCTCCCGAAGCGATGGCGGCATTGCGCGCGGTCATCTCGTCCAACGCCGCGCGGTAGGGCACCGGCTGGTTCGAGACGCACAGCTCGATATCACCCGGAAGATCGGCGGGAATCGTCATGGCGCGTTGCGTGGCGTCAATCCCTGCGCTTATCAAGTGCCTTTCCGCACGCGTGTGCGGACGCTACGACGCCGCGAGGCGCTGGAGCCTTCGGGAGCATAGGATGACGTTCGACAGCAACCGGGCCTGGCAGGATGCCGTGGCCGCCGTGAAGGCCAACCGTGAGGTGCTGCTGGCGCTGGGCGGCGTGTTCTTCCTGCTGCCGACCCTGCTCTCCACCGTGTTCCTGACCGACCTGCAGACGCAGATCATGGAGAACGTCGGCAAGGAGGCGGTGGTCAATCGGCTGGTTCTCGACAACCTCGGCACGCTGCTGGGCTTCGGCCTGGGGGGGACGGTGGTGCAGTTGATCGGCTACGTGGCGGTGATGGCGCTGCTGAGCGATCGCGGGCGGCCCACCGTCGGCGAGGCGATCGGCGGCGGGCTCCGCGGCCTTCCGACGCTGATCGCAGTCGGCCTGCTGTTCTTCGTGGCGACCGTGTTCGCCTCTTTCCTGGCAACGTTGGCGCTGGCCGGTCTGTTCTCGCTGGCGGGGCAGCCGGTACTGGGCGCGGTCATCGCAGTCATCGCGGTCATCGGGCTGCTGGCCTGGGCTTCCATCCGGCTCTCGTTGGTGATGCCGGCCGTCGTGATGGAGGGCATCGCCGGGCCAGTGGCGGCGATGGTCCGCTCCTGGCGGCTGACCAAGGGCAACAGCCTCCGCCTGTTCGGCTTCTTCACGATGCTGTCGATCGCCTACGTGGCCTTGGCGCTGGTGGCGACCTTCATGGTGATGGGGCCGTTGCTCATCGCATTCGGTCAGGGCACGGCGACGCTGATCGCCACGGGGCTCGTCACCGGCGCGATCGGTGCCTTGGCGAGCGTGGTGCTGATTGCCGTGCTGGCGCAGATCCACCGCCAGCTTGCCGGCGACACGCCCGAACGCCAGGCCAGTCTGTTCGAGTGAGATCCGCGCCGTCGCGGGCTCTCCTCGCGAACGGTTGAGTGGTCCCGGATCAGGTCCGGGACGATGGAGGCTCAGGCCTCGTCCTCGTCCTTCCAGCCCCAGAACAGGCAGCAGGGCAGGACGTTGAGCACCTCGAACGCCGAATCGATGCGGCGGAAATGGCGCGCCATGAAAGTGCGCGCAGCCGGGGTGAACTGGTAGACCAGGAACGCGCCGCCCTTGCGGATCACCCGATGGGTCGCCGCCGCGATAGCCGGGCCGACGCCGTCGGGCAGAGTCGAGAACGGCAGGCCTGAGAGGACGTAGTCGGCCTTTTCATGGCCATGCGCGCGGACGATCTCCTCGACGTCCGCCGCCGAGCCATGGACCGCGATGAAGCGGCTGTCGGTTATCGAGCGGCGCAAGTAGTCGATGAACAGGTCGTTGGTGTCGATCACCAGCAGCGTCGCATCACGGCTCATGCGGTCGAGTACGGGGCGGCAGAACGTGCCTACGCCCGGTCCGTACTCGACGAAAAGCTTGCAGTTCTGCCAGTCGACCGGCGCCAGCATGCGGTTGATCGTGAACCGCGACGACGGGATGATCGAGCCGACCATCACCGGGTGACGGATGAAGCCTTCGATGAACACGCCCCATGGCCCCAGCGCCCGCGTGATCTTGCGTCTGATCCGCTGGGGCAGGGCCTCGCGGGCCAGCTCGGTACTTGTCATGCTGTCGGACGCTCTCGCCAGGTCGGTCTCGAAGTTGCTTTGCGGTGGCAGATTGTCACCGGCATTGCAAGATGATGGAAAACGGCCGGGGCCGTCCGGATCTTGGTTTAGAGAATCTCGTGAACCTTTTCCTGCGGACGACAAAGCCTGACGCCCTTCTCGGTTTCCACCAGCGGCCGCTCGATCAAGTTGGGCTGTGCCGCCATCGCGGCGAGCACCGTCGCGTCGTCCGCGCTTGGCAGTCCGCGCTCTTCGGCGTCGGTGCCGCGCAGCCGCAGGCCCTGCTGCGGCGTCAGGCCGGCGTCGCGATAGAGCTGGGCGAGCTTGACGGCGCTCGGCGGCGTCTTGAGGTACTCGACGACGGTCAGCTCGATGCCGGGCGTCTCCTGCAGGATCGCCAGCGTCTTGCGCGAGGTGCCGCAGTTCGGGTTGTGCCAGATGGTCGCCTTCATGGATTTCCTGCTCCTGGATTCGGGACTGTGCGGGCCGGCTCGGGTCCGGGTGCGGTTGCGGCCACCGGCGGATTGTCGCGCCGCATCGCCGTGCCCGCGTTCTGGATCGCGCGCACGAGGCGCGGATAGACGCCGCAGCGGCACAAGTTGGGAATGGCCGCCTTGATCTCGGCCTCGTTCGGGTCGGCGTTACGGGTGAGCAGGGCGGCGGCGGCGATGACGATACCGGGCGTGCAGAACCCGCACTGGATCGCCTGCTCCGCCACCATCGCCTGCTGTACCGGATGCGAGCGGTCGCGCGACAGGCCCTCGATAGTGGTGACGCTGCGCCCCTCGCACTCGGCCAGCGTGATGAGGCACGAGCGCAAGGCGGCGCCGTCGACCAGCACCATGCAGGCGCCGCAATCGCCGTTGCCGCAGCCGTATTTTGTGCCGGTCAAATTGGCCGCGTCGCGCAGCGCCCACAGCAGCGGGGTGCGCGGGTCCATGTCGAAGGCGACGGCGCGCTCGTTGACGGTGAAGCCGCTCACGCGACGCGGCCCGTCGCCAGGCCGATCGCCCAGTCCGGCCGGCCGTTGCCCTGCGCCAGAGCCGCAGCGTCATCCCAGTCGTAGGCGACCGAAATCAGGTCGGCCTGCCACTCGCCGGAGGGCTCGCGCTCGACCAGGGCATAGCGCGCATGCGGCGTGCCCATTGCGATCGCGTAGGGAAAGGGATGGCCGTCGGAAAAAGCCTGGAGCCCCACCGAGCCGGGATTGACCACCAGCCTGCCATCGTCGAGCCGCAGTGCGCGCTGGACGTGGCTGTGTCCGCACAGGATCAGCGCCGCATCTATGCCGGCCACTCGCTCGCGCACTTCGTCCGGGGTAGCGGCGCGAGGTGTGCCGGGCTCCAGCGTCTCGATCAGAAATTCCAGGTCCGAGCGCGGCGAGCCGTGGCAGGCGTAGAGGTCGGCCTCCAGCCACAAGTCGACCGGCAACGAGGCCAGCCAGGCGCGGTGATGGTCTCCGATCGCGTCCGCTGTCACGCCATCCGAGGCGTTCATCGCCGCGCGGGGCTGCTCCAGCAACTGGCGCTCGTGATTGCCGCGAACAGTCTCCAGCCCCAGCGCCATCAGCCGGTCGGCAGTACCCACCGGATCGAGCGGACCGCTCAGGATATCGCCGAGGTTGACGATCCGGGTCGCCCCGCGCGCCGCGGCATCGGCCAGCACCGCGTCGAGCGCGGCGAGGTTGCCGTGAATGTCGGAGAGGACCGCGATCGTCATCGTCGCAGCGAAGTGCCTCAGGCTCCCGCCTAGCGCAAGCCCACCCGCAAGCCCGCCCACAGCGTGCGCGGCGCGCCAAGGTCGATGGAGCCCGCCTGGTTGCGCGTCACCACTGCCGCGTCGGTCACGTTCTCGCCGCGCAGCACCAGCGTGACCGGGCCGGCGATCGGCATTTGCGCCACGAGATCGAGCGTGGTCGCGGCCTTGAGCACGTCGGTCTCGAGATCGTCCTCGTACTGCGCGCCGGTATGGCGAAGCGTCGCGGCGAACCGCCAGTCGGGGCGGGGTGCCCACGCCAGCGTCGCCGATGCGGCGAGCTTGGGCACTTGCGCCGGCCGCAGCCCGTCCAGGGCGATCTGGGTGCCGGTCGCCTCGACTTTCGAGTCCGTCCACGAGAGCGAGCCGGCGAAGCTCACCGAGCCCAGCCGCGCCTGCGCGCTCGCCTCGATGCCGCGTGCACGGATCGCCTTGACGTTCTGCCGCTCGCGCACGTTGGTGGCGATGGTGACGTTCGCGATCGCATCTTCCAGTCGGTTGTCGAAGGCGGTGAGTGACAGGCCGATGCCCGTGCCCGGGTGCAGGTCGATGCCGGCCTCGTACCCACGCAGCTTTTCGGGCCTGAGCGCGGCGTTGGCGCGTGTCGTCACCGGGAACACCACGAAGGGGCGGTACAGCTCGTTCAGCGTCGGCAGGCGCAGGCCGGTATAGGCGGCGGCTCGCAGCGACACCGCTGTCGAGGCGTTCCACACCACTCCGCCGCGTGCATTTCCGCTCCAGCCGTCGCGATCGGCGAAGCGATCGTCACGCGTCACCGTACCGGAGGGCGTCAGTTCGCGGAAATAGCCTTGCGTGATGGTCCAGCGATCCGCGCGCACCCCGGCGGTGAGCACCACCGGGCCCAGCGTCCAGTCGTCTTCGGCGTAGAACCCCAGGTCCGACTGCTCGCCGCCCGCCTTGCGAAAGGCGGTGGCCCGGCCGGTGACGGTCGAATACGGCAGCTCGACAAGGTTCCCGCGCGATCGGCGCAAGTCGGCGCCCAGCCGCAGCACGTGGGCCTCGCCAACCGGCGGGCGCAGCTCCAGCTTGCCACCGACCGCCACCGTCGGTGTCTTCTTCTGGTCGAGCGTCTTTTTGAAGTTCGTCGCGCTGACGACGATGTTCGAGAAGTCCTGCGCCTGCACGTAGCCCAGCACGTCGAACTGCCATGCGCCGCGCCCGACCAGCCGCAGGCTCGCCTGCTGGCCTGACGAGATGGAGTCCGCGCCCTTGAAGCGCAGCGTGCGCGCATCGTCGTAGGCGAGGCCAGAGGCCTGGACCTCGATCGTGTCGGTCAGCGGGGAGACTGCGCGCACGGTCGCCGACCAGCTGTCGTATGCGGCGCGCGCCGAGGCAGGGACGCGTTGGCGCTTCGGCGTGGTCCAGAACCCCTCGCCGCGGTCCCACTGGACCCCGGCGAGGACGAAGCCGTCACCCAGCCGCGGCGCCGCAGTAAGCGCGGCTTGCGTCTCGCCGCGCTGGTCGACGAGGGCCAGCGCCTGCACGGGTCCGATCTCGTCGGGCCCGGCGCTCGCCAGCTCGATCGTGCCCGAGACCGCGCCGGTGCCGAATGCGCCCATGCCTCCGCCGCGAGTGACACGCACCGTGCCGAGCCGCTCGGGCACCAGCGCGGAGAGCGGGATATAGCCGAAGAAGGGGTTGGCGACGGGAACGCCGTCCAGCAGCACTTGCGTCCGGCTCGAGGCATTGCCGCCCAGCGCGCGCAGCGTCACGCCCTGGTTCGAGGGGTTGGAGGCGCGGCTGTCGGCACGGCGGAACTGCTGGAACCCGGCGACCGAGGCCAGCACGTCCTCGATCCGGCCTGAGGCGCTGCTGGCGATCTCGGCTCGATCGAGCACCTGGACGTCGTAGGCGGGGGTGGCGGGCCCATCTTCCAGGCCGCGGCCGGTGACGATGATGGGCGAACGGGAACTTTCAGCAGCTGCGCCCGGAGCCTCTTGCGCGGTCGCCGGAGATGTCGAGAGCAGCAAGGCAAGCACGGGAGAAGCGGCTACCGCGTGCCGGCGCGCCAGCGGTGGCATCGGCGCCTATTCTGCTTCCGCGATCGTCACGTTGACCGGTTCGAGGCCTGCGACACTCCCTTCCAGAACGTCGCCGGGCGCGACCGGACCGACGCCCGCCGGGGTGCCGGTGTAGATGAGGTCGCCCGGCGCCAGGTGGTACATGCGCGAAAGGTCGGCGATCAGTTCCGGGATCGACCAGATCATCTCGCCCAGGCCGGCATCCTGCTTCGTCGCGCCGTTCTGGCGCAGCTCGATCCGCTGGTCCTCGGGCGAGCCGAAGGTGGCGGCCGGCGTGATGGTGCCGATCACCGCGCCATTCTCGAAGTCCTTGCCGGTGTCCCAGGGATAGCCCTTGTCCTTGGCCGCGTTCTGCAGGTCGCGCCGGGTCATGTCGAGGCCGCAGGCATAGCCGAACACGGCCTCCATCGCTTTGTCGGGGGCGATGCGGAAGGCATGGGCGCCGATCGCGACGACCAGCTCCATTTCATAGTGGCAATTGGCGGTACCCGGCGGATAGGCGATCGTCGCGCCAGAGAGGCACAGCGCGGCGGGAGCCTTGGTGAACCAGATCGGCGCTTCGCGGTCGACCGCGTTGCCCAGCTCGCGCGCGTGCGCCTCGTAGTTGCGGCCCACGCAGAAGATCCGCCGCACCGGATAGCGCGCCGTCTCGCCACGCACGGGAACGTCGGGAAGGACGGGCAGGTCGAACAGCAGGGTCAAGCGCACAGCTCCTTTCGCTTCGGTCCTGCGCCATAGGCCGCTTGGTCGCAGCGGGGAAGCGCTCTCGCCCATTGCGATGGCGAACCGCTCGGATGCTGCTTGTGGTGGCTTGGCGGTCGCCTACAATGGCTGGCGTGACTGCTGAACAGTATCTTTCCGGGCGTATCCTGCTGGCCATGCCGGGCATGTTCGATCCGCGCTTCGAGAAGTCGGTCAACGTGATGTGCGTGCACGACGAGAACGGCGCGCTCGGCATCGGCATCGGCCATGTGCGCGAGGGGGTGCGCTTCCACGACGTGCTGAAGGAACTCGACATCGATCCCGGCGTCTCGCCCAATGCCGAAGTGCTGCATGGCGGGCCGGTTGAGCCCGGGCGCGGCTTCATCCTCCACTCGACCGACTGGGGCGGTGTCGACACGATCGAGGTCCAGCCGCTCTGTGCGCTGTCCGCCTCGCTCGACGTGCTGCGCGCGATCACCGAAGGAAGGGGGCCGAGCCGCTGGCTGATGGCGCTGGGCTATGCGGGATGGGGCGCCGGCCAGCTCGAAAGCGAGATGCGCCACCATGGCTGGTACGCGGCCACCGGCCACCGCTCGGTGCTCTTCGAGACCGCCCCCGAGGCGCGCTGGATGGCGACATGGCGCGCCGAGGGCATCGACCCGGCGCTGCTGTCGACCGAGACCGGGCGCGCCTGAGCGCCTGTCGTGGCGGCAACGTCCTCAGGGGGGCCGCGCGCACTTACGGCAGAATCCTGGCCACCGCCGCCTCGTACCCGCTCGCGCGACCCGGCTGGAGCCCGACGGTGGCGACCGCCAGGGTTATTTAGTAAGTGCGTTCCAGGATCTTGTTGTCGCTGGAGGCGCCGCCTTCGAAGTAGCCGAGACCGTAATCGCCCTTGATCGTGGTGCGCTGCATGCGGCGGCCATACTGCGGATCGTGGCCGCTGACGGCGTGGAGCACGCGCCAGTTGTCCCAGATCAGCATGTCGGTCGTGTTCCAACGGTGCCAGTAGGCGAGGTCCTTGGCATGCTCGAACACCTCGCGGCTGATGGCCTCGATCAACGCCTTGCCCTCCGGCGTCTCGTCGCCCTCGATGCCCTCGGCCATCCAGGGCGAGAGGTGGAGCACCTTCTCGCCGGTCTCGCGCGTCCAAACCGCCGGGTGGACCGCACGGGGCACGTCGCGCGCGGCTTCCATCACGGCAGCAGCTTGCGGGTGCTCGGACAGGCAAACGTAGTCCTCGGGCGCTCCGAAGTGGAAGTCCTTCATCACCACGTTCATGCGGTAGAGGACATTCTTGCCCTCGATTGCCTCGCGCAGATGGGGCGAGAGCGTGTCGTACAGCTCGATCCCGTCCAGGAAGCCGGTAAGACCACCTTCGGGCGGGATGTCGATCGCGCGCAGCACGCCCGCGCGGTTGAGTTCGTTGTTGTAGGCATGGTCGAAATGCCAAGGCAGCCACGCGGCCAGTTCGCGCCCGCCGACCGAAACACGCCCCGGCGGGTTGGGCGGCATCGCCATGTCGATGACGCCTGGCATCGCATCGCCGTCCACGCGCGGCACGGCCTTGCTGGGATGGTCCTTGAGCGGGCCGAAGATGTCCGACAGCGCGAGATGCATAGCAGCGCTGGGCTCGACTTGTTCGAATATGATCATGCCATGCCTGGCAAACAGCGCGTTGACCTCGTCGCGGACCGCCGGGTCCTCCGTTTCCTCCAGCGTGATCGCGCGCACCCGCACGCCGAAGTCACGGCCCTCGATCAGCGGGTGGACGGTGAACTGCGACATCGTGCTTCTCCTGATGGAACGCGTGGCGAGCCGATCAACTCACGATGAGGCGAGGGCCGTGCGGGTTGGCCTTCGGGATGCCATGCTCCGAATGCCAGGCATCTGCCGCATCAAAGCATGCCTCGACAATCCCCGAATAGGTACACCATTGCGGCGCGCCCTGCCCAATGGCGTTCCGGGGGCCACCGCCATGGTCGCGCCGGCCGCCGGGCCGTCCCATGCTGAGCAACGAGGAGCTCCTCGACAAGGCGCTCGAGCAATTTCCGGTGAAAGGCTTTGACGGCACCAGCATCGATGCCATCTGCGCTGCGGCGGGCATGGCCAGGCCGGCGCGGTTGCCCCCGCGGTTGCATATTCGGGGAAGCGCCCCTAACAGCGCGCCCGACTCTGCACTGACGCGTCCTTTTCGGGAGCATATTCGCCTTGGCCCGTATCGTGATGAAATTCGGCGGCACTTCGATGGCCGGCTCCGAGCGCATCCGGCGCGTGGCGGGCATCGTCAAACGCCAGCAGGAAGCCGGGCACGAGGTCGCGGTGGTGGTCTCTGCCATGGCTGGCGAGACCGACCGCCTCGTCAACTTCTGCCGCGAGGCGAACGCGCTCTACGATCCGGCCGAGTACGACGTCGTCGTCGCCAGCGGCGAGCAGGTGACGGCGGGTCTGCTGGCGCTGACGCTGCAGTCGCTGGGCTGCAAGGCGCGCTCGTGGCTCGGCTGGCAGTTGCCGGTGCGCACCGACGACGCCCATGCCAAGGCGCGCATCGAGGATATCGATTCCGAAGCCTTGCTGGCCTCGATGGCGGCGGGCGAGATCGCGGTGATCCCCGGTTTCCAGGGCCTTTCGCCCGAGGGCCGGGTAACGACGCTGGGCCGCGGAGGCTCGGATACGTCGGCGGTGGCGGTGGCAGCGGCGGTCAAGGCCGATCGCTGTGACATCTACACCGACGTCGACGGCGTCTACACCACCGACCCGCGCATCGTCGCCAAGGCGCGCAAGCTGCCGCTGGTTACCTACGAGGAAATGCTCGAACTGGCCTCGGTCGGCTCGAAGGTGCTGCAGACCCGCTCGGTCAGCCTCGCCATGAAGGAGAACGTGCGGGTGCAGGTGCTCTCCTCGTTCATCGACGAGAGCGCGCCCGCCGCCGACACGCTGCCGGGCACCATGATCGTCAGCGACGAAGAACTGGCCAATAGCGAACTGGAAGGAAATGCCGTGGAACGCCAGCTGATCACCGGCATCGCCGCCGACAAGAACGAAGCCAAGATCACCCTGACGCGGATCGCCGACCGTCCGGGCGCGGTGGCCTCGATCTTCGCGCCGCTGGCGGATTCGAACATCAACGTCGACATGATCATCCAGAACGTCGCCAAGGAGAAGGGCGAGACCGACGTCACCTTCACGGTGCCGCAGTCCGACCTGGCCCGGGCGCAAGCGATGCTGGAAGAGCGCAAGGACGCGATCGGCTACTATCGCATGATCGCCGACAGCAACGTCGCGAAGATCAGCGTCGTGGGCGTGGGCATGCGCAGCCACGCGGGCGTCGCGGCGACGATGTTCAAGACGCTGGCCGACCGCGGCATCAACATCATCGCCATCTCGACCAGCGAGATCAAGGTCTCGGTCCTGATCGACACCGACGAGACCGAACTGGCCGTGCGCGTGCTGCACACCGCCTACGGCCTCGACGCGGCGGCTTGAGGGGTCCGGCCAATGCCGAACCCCTCGATGGCCTTCATTTCGTATCGAAGCGATCGGCGTTCATTACCTTGACCCAGGCCGCGACGAAGTCCTTCACGAACTTCTCGCCGGCATCGGCCGAGGCGTAGACTTCCGACAGCGCACGCAGCTGCGAGTTCGAGCCGAACACCAGGTCGGTGCGCGTCGCGGTCCACCTTGCTTCGCCGGTGGCGCGATCGGAGCCTACGAACGTCTCGTCGCTCGTCTCGTCCACCTGCTTCCACGCCGTGCCCATGTCGAGCAGGTTGACGAAGAAGTCATTGGTCAGCTGGCCCGGCCGGGTGGTGAGCACGCCCTTGTCGCTGCCGCCCTGGTTGGCGCCGAGCACGCGCAGCCCGCCGACCAGCACCGTCATCTCCGGCGCGGTGAGGCGCAGCAGCTGGGCGCGATCGATCAGCAGTTCCTCCGTCGGCACGTTGAAGGCCACCTGCAGGTAGTTGCGGAAGCCGTCGGCCTTGGGCTCGAGCACCTTGAAGCTCTCTGCGTCCGTCTGCTCCTCGGTGGCATCGACGCGGCCGGGCGTGAACGGCACCGCGATCGGGGTGCCGGCGTCCGCCGCGGCCTTCTCGATGCCCACGCTGCCACCCAGGACGACCAGGTCGGCGATCGACACGCTTGCGCCATTCGCGCCGGTTTCGGCCGCGATTCCTTCGTAGATGGCGAGAACCTTGGCCAGCTGCGCCGGATCGTTGACCTCCCAGTCCTTCTGCGGGGCGAAGCGGATGCGCGCGCCGTTGGCACCGCCGCGGTGGTCCGACCCGCGGTAGGTCGCGGCCGAGGCCCAGGCAGTGGCGACGAGCTCGGCCACGGTGAGGCTGGACGCCGCGATCCTCGCCTTCAGCGCCGCCACGTCCGCGTCGGTCAGCGGCGCGCTAGAGGGCGCCGGCAGCGGGTCCTGCCAGATCAGGTCCTCGGCCGGCACGTCGGGGCCCAGATAGCGCGCCTTGGGCCCCATGTCGCGGTGGGTCAGCTTGAACCAGGCGCGGGCGAAGGCATCGGCGAAATAGGCCGGGTCCTCGCGGAACTTCTGCGAGATCGCGCGGTAGGACGGGTCGACCTTCATCGCCATGTCGGCGGTCGTCATCATCGTCGGCACGCGCTTGTGGGCGCTGTGCGCGCCCGGAGCGAGCGTCTCGTCCGGATTGCCGACCGGCTGCCACTGGTGCGCGCCGGCCGGGCTGGTGACGATCTCGTACTCGTGGTCGAGCAGCATGTCGAAATAGGTCATGTCCCAGGTGATCGGCGTCGGCGTCCAGGCGCCCTCGATGCCGCTGGTGATCGTGTGATCGCCGAAACCGCTCTCGTGGCCGCTGATCCAGCCCAGGCCCTGCTGCGCGATGTCCGCGCCTTCCGGCTCGATACCCACCTTGCTGGCATCGCCGCCGCCGTGCGCCTTGCCGAAGGTATGGCCGCCGGCGGTAAGCGCCACCGTCTCCTCGTCGTTCATGCCCATGCGGGCGAAGGTCTCGCGGATGTCGTCGGCCGACTGCTGCGGGTCCATGTTGCCGCCGCGGCCTTCGGGATTGACGTAGATGAGGCCCATCTGGATCGCCGCCAGCGGCTCTTCCAGCGCCATCTCCTTGTCGGGCTGGATGCGCGTCTCGCTCTTTTCGTCACCGACCCAGAACTCCTCGGTGCCCCAGTAGATGTCCTTCTCGGGCTCGAACACGTCGGCGCGGCCGCCACCGAAGCCGAAGATCGGCCCGCCCATGCTCTCGATCGCGACGTTGCCGGCCAGGATCATCAGGTCGGCCCAGCTGAGCGCCGCGCCGTACTTCTGCTTGATCGGCCAGAGCAGGCGACGCGCCTTGTCGAGGTTGGCGTTGTCCGGCCAGGAATTGAGCGGGGCGAAGCGCTGCTGGCCCGAGTTGGCGCCGCCGCGCCCGTCACCGGTGCGGTAGGTGCCGGCCGAGTGCCAGGCCATGCGGATGAAGAACGGACCGTAGTGACCGTAATCGGCCGGCCACCAGGGCTGGCTGTCGGTCATCAGCGCGGTGAGGTCGGCCTTTACCGCGGCGAGGTCGAGTGACTTGAACGCCTCGGCATAGTCGAAGCCGGCGTCCATCGGGTTTCCCTGCGGCAGGATGTCGAGGCTGAGCTGGTTGGGCCACCAGTCGCGATTGGTACGGCCCAGCAGCGCGCGGCGGGCACGCGATTGCTTGGCAGGATCGCTCAGCGGGTCGCCGGGGTTCTGGGCAGAGGTCTGGCTGGCGTTCTGGCCGTGCACGGGGCAACCGGTGATGTTCGTGTCCATGGCACTCTCTCCTGGAGTCTTTCAGTGGGGGTGATGACGTGATGGGCTGACGCTACCCCCAGCATGTAGATCAAGAAAACGACGAAGCTCTGTCACACTAACCGGTTTTATCGATCAATGCCGCCCCATCGCGGCCAAATGCCGGGGCCTTGCGGTCGCCCGCGCGCTGCCGTAATCGCGGCGCGATGACACAGTACCCCCTGACCAGTGCGCTGATGCAGCGCGGTGCGGATTTCCTCGGCAGCGAAACCGCGATTCTGTGCGGCGCCATGTCGTGGGTTTCGGAGCGCAACCTCGTTTCCGCGATCAGCAATGCCGGCGGCTTCGGCGTGATCGCCTGCGGGGCGATGACGCCCGAGTTGCTGGACCGCGAGATCGCCGCGACCAAGGCGCTGGCGACGCGGCCGTTCGGCGTCAACCTCATCACCATGCACCCGCAGCTGTTCGACCTGATCGACGTGTGCGCCGGGCACCAGGTCGGCCACGTCGTGCTGGCCGGCGGCATCCCGCCCAAGGGCAGCGTCGAGGCGATCAAGAGCGCCGGGGGCCATGGCGGTGCGAAAGTGATCTGCTTCGCGCCCACGCTGGCGCTGGGCAAGAAGCTGCTGCGCTCGGGCGCGGACGCGCTGGTGATCGAGGGCAGCGAGGCGGGCGGCCACATCGGCCCCGTCTCCACCTCGGTGCTGGCGCAGGAGATCCTGCCCAGCCTTGCGGCGGACAACCTCGTGTTCGTTGCCGGCGGCATCGGCCGCGGCGAGGCGGTGGCAGGCTATCTCGAGATGGGCGCGGCCGGCGTCCAGCTCGGCACGCGCTTCGCCTGCGCGACCGAGTCCATCGCCCACGCCGATTTCAAGAAGGCGTTCTTCCGCGCCTCGGCGCGCGACGCGGTCGCCTCGGTCCAGGTCGACCCGCGCCTGCCGGTGATCCCGGTGCGCGCGCTCAAGAACAAGGGCACCGAGGAGTTCACCGCCAAGCAGGTCGAAGTCGCCAAGCTGCTCGATGCCGGCGCGGTCGACATGGGCGAGGCGCAGCTGAAGATCGAGCACTTCTGGGCCGGCGCGCTGCGCCGCGCGGTGATCGAGGGCGATGTCGAGAACGGCTCGATCATGGCCGGGCAGTCGGTCGGCATGGTCAGCAAGGAAGAGCCGGTCGCCGAGATCATCGCCGCGCTGATGGCCGAGAGCGAAGCGGCGCTGGCGCACCGCGCGCCGCCGGTCAATCACAGGCCTGCCGTGCTTGCCGAGGCAGGCCCGGCGCGCCAGTCCTGAGGCGATAACAAAGCTCGGAGGCGCGCCTGCCCCGACCGAGCGATTTCCTACCTCGTGCGCGCCTGCTATGTTCGCGCCGCCCTTTTCCAACCGTCGATTCCACGCCGCCGCAGACCGGCTGTCGTCCCCCGGGATGGGTCCTCACGCATGTACTTCATCAACTTGCGTTCCGTGCCCCGGCCAGTGAGGCCCAAGCCATCGCAGTTGCGGCCGGTCGCGCGCCGGGCGAAGCTGCTTCCAAGTTGCCGGGGGCTTGGCTAGCTTGGTCGCGACGCGGGGGTCAACCGGAGAACCAGCATGTGCGATGACTTCACTGCCCAAGCCGAGACCGACCATCTCGCGCGACGCGGGCTTGACCGGCGCACCTTCGCCGGAATGGGCGTGGCGCTCAGCGCGGGAGCGGTGCTGGCGGGTTGTGCGGGGACGGTGCAGGCCGATGGCGGCGCGAGTGACGTGACCGAGCGAATGGTTTCGATCACCACCGCCGATGGCGTGTGCGATGCTTTCTTCGTCCATCCGGGCAAGGGCGCGCATCCGGGGGTGATCATGTGGCCGGATATCGCCGGCCTGCGCGAGGCGAAGAAGGTGATGGCGCGCTCGCTCGCTGCAGCGGGCTACGCGGTGCTGGTGGTCAACCAGTACTATCGGTCCGGCCCGGCGCCCGTGATGGAAAGCTTTGCCGAGTTTCGCACTCCGGAGGGGCAGGCGAAGATCGGCCCGATGCGCGCGCTGCTTACGCCTGACGCCGTCACTCGCGACGCCAAGGCCTTCGTTGCGTTCCTGGACGGGCAGGATGCGGTGGACAAGGCGCGCAAGATCGGCAGCAACGGCTACTGCATGGGCGGGCCGTTCACCGTGCGCACCGCCGCTGCGGTGCCCGGCCGTGTGGGTGCCGCTGCCTCGCTCCACGGTGCCGGTCTCGTCACTGCCGAGCCCGACAGTCCGCATCGGCTGCTGGCGAAGACCAAGGCCGCCTATCTGTTCGCCATCGCCCGCAACGACGATGCCAAGCAACCCGAGGACAAGACCGAACTGCGCAAGGCCGCCGACGCCGCCGGGGTCAAGGCCGAGATCGAAGTCTACGCTGCCGACCACGGCTGGACGGTGGCGGACTCGCCGGTGTACGATCCAGTCGAGGCGGATCGCGCCTGGAAGCGGATGCTGGCGCTGTTCGCGGGGCTGTAAGGCGGGCTTTGGCGGGCTCGACCCGAGAGCCGGGCCAGGCATCGACCCTGCTCCTCACGGGCTTGCCCAACGGTTCCCCTTGCTGCCTGTCGCCAACCCGTTAGACTCCGGCCGCGGCAGTGCCTGCCGTTGGGGGTGTTTATGAGCGGTATCGGCAGTTTCCTGATCGCGCTGGTCGTGGTCGTGGTGGTGTTCCTGATGATGGGCGTGCGCGTGGTCCGCCAAGGCTACGTCTACACCATCGAGCGCCTGGGCAAGTACACGCTCGCGGCCGAGCCGGGCCTGCACATCATCATCCCCTTCGTCGATCGCGTCGGCCAGAAGGTCAACATGATGGAGCAGGTGCTGGACATCCCGGGTCAGGAGATCATCACACGCGACAACGCCATGGTCGGGGTCGACGCGGTGGTCTTCTTCCAGGTGCTCGACGCAGGCAAGGCCGCCTACGAGGTGCACAACCTGTTCATGGCGATCATGGCGCTCACCACCACCAACCTGCGCACCGTGATGGGCTCGATGGACCTCGACGAGACGCTGTCCAAGCGTGACGAGATCAACGCCAAGCTGCTGGTGGTGGTCGACCACGCGACCGCGCCGTGGGGGGTCAAGATCACTCGCGTCGAGATCAAGGACATCCGCCCGCCGCTCGACATCTCCAACGCGATGGCCCGCCAGATGAAGGCCGAGCGCGAGAAGCGCGCCGAGATCCTCGAGGCAGAGGGCAAGCGCGCATCGGAGATTCTCAAGGCGGAAGGGCAGAAGCAGGGCCAGATCCTGGCAGCCGAGGGCCGGCGCGAGGCTGCCTTCCGCGACGCCGAGGCACGCGAGCGCGAGGCCGAAGCGGAGGCCAAGGCGACGCAGATGGTGTCGGACGCGATCGCCAGTTCGGGTGTCCAGGCGATCAACTACTTCGTCGCGCAGAAGTACACCGAGGCAGTCGGCAAGTTCGCCACCAGCCCCAATGCCAAGACCATCCTGTTCCCGGTCGAGGCGACCAGCCTGATCGGCACGCTCGGCGGCATCGGCGAACTCGCCAAGGCGGCGCTGGGCGACACGCCGCCGCCGCCACGGCCAGCCACGCCGCCGCCGACCCGCCGGGTGCCGCCGGGCACGTCTAACGTACCCGCGCCAACTTCGTCCGCGGGCGGCGACGCCTGATGGAGATCATCGACGGCATCGACTTCCACTGGACCTGGCTGGCGATCGGCCTGGTGCTGGCGGTGCTGGAGATGGCGATCCCCGGCGTGTTCCTGATCTGGATGGCGGGAGCCGCGCTGATCACCGGACTGCTGGCCTGGGTGGTCCCGATCGGGGTGCCGCTGCAGATCGTGCTGTTTGCGGTGCTCTCGATCCTCGCCGTGTTCACCGGCCGCCGCTACATTGTCGCGCATCCGGTGGTCGAGGCCGACCCGAAGATGAACCGGCGCGGCGAGCGGGTGGTCGGGGAAAGCGTGGTGGTGACGCAGGCGATAGAGGGCGGGCAAGGCCGGGTCCGGCTCGGCGACAGCGAATGGCTCGCCCGCGGCCTCGACGCACCGGTCGGCACGCGGCTGCGCGTGACTGGCCACGACGGCACCGTGCTGACGGTCGGTCCCGCGGCTTGATTCCCGCCGCTTGATCCCGCGCGCCGACGCCACCATCTTGGGCGCCGAGGAGATTGCCCCCATGTCCCAACCCACCGAGCAGAGCGAACAGACCGACAAGCTTGAACTCACCGATGCCGAGTGGCGCCAGCGCCTGAGCCCCGAGCAGTACCACGTGCTGCGCGAAGCCGGCACCGAGCGGGCCTTCACCGGCAAGTACGAGAAGAACAAGCAGGAGGGCATGTACACCTGCGCCGGCTGCGGCGCGCCGCTCTTCGCATCGGACACGAAGTACAATTCCGGCTCGGGCTGGCCCAGCTACACCGCGCCTGTCGAGGATGGCGCGGTCGACGAGCACCGCGACGTCTCGCACGGCATGGTCCGCACCGAAGTGACCTGTGCGACCTGCGCCGGGCATCTCGGTCACGTATTCCCCGATGGCCCGGGACCTTCTGGCCTGCGCTACTGCATCAACAGCGCCAGCCTGGATTTCAAGCCCAAGGAGGACTGACGGGCCGGGCGGCAGTGCCGCCCGTGTTAAGCGCGGGTTACAAAAGCGGATGCAAGGTGTAGGAGCGACCGCGCATCCGCGTCCGCAAGAGGGGTTTGCACCTTACCGATGGCCAAGACTCCCGGCAGCCGCCGGTCCCAAGGTGGCTCGACGCGTGGTTCGACAGGGAGCTCCTCCCGCCAGTCGTCCAGCAATCCTTCGCCCGCACCCGTGAATCCCAAGCCGTTATGGCGCCGCATCCTGCGCGGCGTGCTGATCTGGGGATCGGCGGCGGCGCTGCTGGGCGCGATCTTCCTGGGCACCGCGGTGTTCTTCACGATGCGCGAACTGCCCGACTTCGGCGCGCTCAAGAGCAGCCAGAACGGCCAGATGATCGTCGTGCGGGCGCGCGACGGCAGCGAGCTGGTCTCGCTCGGGCCCAGCTACGGCAAGTGGCTGCCTTACGACCAGATCCCGCAAGTGATGAAGGACGCGATGGTCTCGGTCGAGGATCGCCGCTTCCGCGATCATCCCGGCGTCGACCCGGTGGGCCTGGTGCGCGCGGTGTGGGTATCGATGACCACCGGCGGGCGCGCCAAGGCGACTTCGACGATCACCCAGCAGCTGGCGCGCAACGTGTTCCTCAACAACTCGCGGTCGATGGGGCGCAAGGCACGCGAGGCGGTGCTGGCGCTGGCGCTGGAGCGCAAGTTCGACAAGGACGCGATCCTCGAGCTGTACCTTAACAAAGTCTATTTCGGTGGCGGCGCCTATGGCATCGATGCGGCCAGTCGCAAGTTCTTCGGCCACCCCGCGACCGAGCTGTCGACCGCCGAGGCCGCGATCATCGCCGGCTTGGTGAAAGCGCCGTCCAACTACTCGCCCACCGCTGACGTCAAGGCGGCGGTCGGCCGCGGGCGCGTCGTGCTCGGCCTGATGGTGCGCCAGGGCGTGATCACGCAGAGCGAGGCCGATGCCGTCGACTTCTCGAACGTCGAGGTGGCGCGCGAGAAGGGCCAGAACTCGGTGCGCTATTTCACCGACTGGGCGCTGCCGCAGCTCGACGTGCTGCTACCAGACACCAACGAGCCGATCGAGGTCTGGACCACGCTCGACCCTGCCATGCAGCGTGCCGCGACCAAGTCGATCGACGAGAACGTGCCCAGGGGCGCGCAAGGCGCTCTGGTGAGCCTCGACGACGACGGCGCCGTTTTGGCGATGGTCGGCGGCACCGACTACGTCAATTCGAACTACAACCGCGCCACCAACGCGGTGCGCCAGCCCGGCTCGGCGTGGAAGCTGTTCGTTTACCTCGCCGCGCTCGAGTCCGGCTACACCCCCAGCGACCGCGTGGTCGACGAGCCGGTGACGATCCAGGGCTGGAGCCCGCAGAACTCGGGCCGCACGTTCGCGGGCGAGATCGACGTGCGCACCGCCTTCGCCTACTCGAAGAACACCGTCGCGGCGCAACTGGGCAACGAAGTCGGCTTCGGAACAGTCGCCAGCATGGCGCGCCGCTTCGGCATCACTACCCCGATCAACACCAAGCCGGCGATGGTGCTGGGCACCTCGGAAGTACGCGTGATCGACATGACGCGCGCCTTCGCGGCGGTGTCGGCCGGCGGCACTTCGGTGGAGCCCTATGGCATCGTCAAGGTTACGACGACTTCAGGCGAGATGCTCTACCAGCACAAGTCGGTGCGCGGGCAGGTGCTGGTGCCGCACTACGTGGCCGCTGGCATCACCGACCTGCTGCAGACCGCAGTCGCGACCGGCACCGGGCGTGCGGCGCAGATCGGCCGGCCGGTCGCGGGCAAGACCGGCACTACCACGTCTAACAAGGACGGCTGGTTCCTGGGCTTTTCCAGCGGGATCACCACCGGCGTGTGGATGGGCCGCGACGATGCGCGTGCGGTCGGCGGGCTGCAAGGCGGCCACGCCCCCGCGCGAGCCTTCGCCGAGTACATGAAGGTCGCGGTCGCCCGGCGCCCGGTGCGCCAGTTCGACACCAAACTGCAATTGCCCGAGTGGCAGCTCGAACCTGACGACGAGCAGCTCCAGGGCAATCCGGACGATTACTACTACGTCGACGAGAACGGCAATTTCGTGCGCCCGGGCGAGGGCGTGCGCACCGACAACCAGCCGCGCTACGAGGACGGCACCGTCGGACCCGGCCCAGGTCCGGGGCAGCCGCAGGTACCGGACTACGATCCCAAGGGCCCGCCTGCCGCCAACGACGACTTCCTCAACCGCGCTACCGGCCGGGATGGCCGCGATCCCCGCGACCAGCGCGACTCCCGCGATCAGCGCACCCTGCGTGACCAACGCGATGATCCCGGACTTCGTCCCGGTACCGGCGTGGTCCTGCCGCCTCGACCCTATCCGACGCGACCACCACCACCGGGCGACTACTGAGGGGGCAGCGGCGCTGCGCTGCACCTCGACGTCGTGACCGGCTTCGCCGAGGGCATGCTGCCCGGCACCGTCACCATGGGGCGGTGCGGAGGAGCATTCCGGCTCCCCCGCGCCGCCGTTCGCATCACCAGACGTAGGCCTTGGGCAGCAAGCTGCGATCGAGGTCTCGATAGCGCTGCTTCAGGCGGCTCTGGTGGTTGTCGAGCGGCTGCTTGACGCCGTCGATCCACACCGCGAGCGGTGCCGAGGACAGCTCGAGCGGATCGCCATCCCACAACACCACGTCGCCCACTGCGCCGGGCGCGAGGACGCCTGCTTTCCCGCCCATGCCGCTGATCTCGGCCGGGACCGAAGTGATCGCGGCGAACGCCTCGCCCCAGGTCAGCCCGGTGGCGCCCGGCACCTTGGTGAGAGCGACGAGGTTGCCCGCCTGCTGCGGGGCGTAGCGCGGCTGGTCCATGCCCATGAACATGCCGATCGCCACTTTGACGCCGGCCTTCTTCATGCGCCCTACGTTCGACTGCGTGGCACCCAGCTGTTCGAAGCTTGCGGGAAGGTCGCGCAGCGGCATGGTGATGACGGGGACGCGCGCCGCGGCGATCTCGTTGGCGACCATCCAGCCCTCGGTCGCTCCGACGAGCACGAGGTCGAGCTTGGGGAACTCGCTCTTGAGACCGAGCACGCTGCGGATGTCCGCGGCGCGGTCGACGCCCACGTAGAGCGGCTGGGTCCCGTCGAGCACCGGGGCCAGCGCCCTGGCATCGGCGCGGGTGAGCAGGACGTCGCCTTGCCGCGTCGCACCCGCAGGCAGCGCGGCGACTTCCTTCGCCTCGCGCAGGGCGTTCCGCAGATACACGTAAGCGGCGACGCGGCTGCCACCGGCCAGGCGCCCGCCGGCCTCGCCCAGCTCGACGTACTGGAACGCGCGCGGCTTCATGAGCAGGTTCGGGTCGGCGCCGAGGTCGATCACCGCGCCTTGCCCCGCGAAGATCGAGCCGCCATTGAAGGGCGTCACGGTGGCGCGCGTCACCCCGCCTTCGCGGCTGACGGCGATGTGCTGGTTCGCCGGGTTTAGCGCGGGCGAGATGTCCATCGCCGCGTTGAACGGGGACTTGTCGGCCGCGCTGTCGTTGCTCTCGTCGACCGCCTCGACGTCCGACAGGCCAAGATCGGTGACGGCGGAGAACAGGCCGGGCGTCACCCACTTGCCGGTACCGTCGACGGCGGTGATGCCGGCCGGCACCGCGACGCCGGCACCCGCCGCGACGACCTTGCCCGCGCGCACCACGACGGTGGCGTTCGGGATCGGCGCGCCGCCGTCGCCGGTGGCGAGCGTGGCGTTGGTGATGGCGAGGTCCTGCGCCAGTGCCGGGCCGCCGACGAGCGTCAATGCTGACAAGGCAATAGCGGAGAGGAGGCGGCTCATTTCACGTCTCCTTCGCCGGGCTGGCCGAGTTCGAAATCGCTCACCGGCTTTCGCTTGGGATCGTCGGCATCGTAGAGCAGGGCGCCATCGACCCAGACCTTCTCGGGACGCGAATAGACCGAGAGCGGACTGCCGTTCCACAGCACCACGTCCGCCATCTTGTTGGCTTCCAGGCTGCCGGTCTTGTCACCGATGCCCATCGCTTTGGCCGCGTTGTAGGTGAACCAGCCCACGACCTGCGCGTCGGGGATGTCGATGCCGATGCGCCGGCCATCCGCCTGCGCCTTGGCCGCTTCCTGGTTGAGGCGCTGGATGCCGTTCTCGTCGTCCGAGTGGATGACGACGCAGGCGCCCTGGTTGGCGACGAGCGCGGCGTTCTCGGGAATGCCGTCGTAGCTTTCCATCTTGAAGCCATACCAGTCGGCCCAGATCGCGGCGCACACGTCGTTGGCCTTGAGCAGGTCGGCGATCTTGTAGGCTTCTACCGCGTGGTGGAAGGCAGTGACCTTGTAGCCCATCTCCTTGGCCATATCGAGGACCTGGGCCATCTCGTCGGCGCGATAGCAGTGGTTCTGGACCAGGACCTCGCCCTTGAGCACGCCCTCGAGCGTGTCCTTACCCAGGTCACGGTCGGCATGGTCGCCGTCCTTGTACTTCTTCGCGTCGATCCAAGCCTGCCGGTCGACCGAGAAGTTGCCCATGCGGGTCGAGGGCTTCTGCCCCTTCTCGCCGTAGACGCGCTTCGGGTTTTCGCCGCAGGCCATCTTCAGCGAGTAGGGCGCGCCGGGGAACTTCATCCCCTGCACGGTCAGGCTCGGCACGTTCTTGAGCGTGACCGCGCGACCGCCGATGAGGTTGCCCGATCCCGGCAGGATCTGCAGCGACGTGACGCCGCCGTGCATCATCGCGCGACCGAAGCCCGGGTCCTGCGGCCAGACCGAATGCTCGGCCCAGACGTCGGGCGTGGTCGGGCTGGTCATCTCGTTGCCGTCGGAGTTCGCGTCCACGCTGGGACTGGGATAGACGCCGAGGTGCGAGTGAATGTCGATGACGCCCGGAGTCACGAACTTGCCCGCACCGTCGATGCGGTCGTAGCCTGCCGGGATGGCGAGGTCGGCACCGCCGATCGCCACCAGCTTGCCGTTCTCGAACAACACCGTGCCGTTGTCGATCCGGCCGCCGCGCCCGTCATACACGGTGGCGCCCACCAGCGCGGTGGGGCGACCGGGATAGGGCCGGTAGGTGGAGGCGTAAGGGGCCTCCGCCTGCTTGGCGTCCTTGTCCTTCTTCTTGGCGTCGGCTCCGGGCGCCAGCGACAGCGCCAGCCCCAGCACGACCAGCGAAGACACGCGCCGCAGCGCGGGAGATACCCTCATGTCTCTTCCCCTGTTGATCGAACGCAATTTCAGCATGAAATGGCGGGCGTGTCACCGCCCGCCGCGAGCGCCCGGATCAGTGTGGCTTCACCGCCGGATGGACGCCTGCCTCCTGCGCCTCCAGCCCGATGGTCGCCCGTCCGGCGATGTCGCCTTCCAGGTCGGCGTCGACGGCGCGGTCGCCCAGGGTGTCGAGGTGCATCCAGCGGCGCACCAGTGGCGAGAGCGCCAGCACCACCAGGGCGATGCCGAGCGTTATCCAGCCGATCGTCGAGTAGATGTGCAAGGTCAGCGCCTTGCTCATCTCGCCGCTTTCGCCGCCGGTCGCCTCGCCGATCTTGCCGGCGACGAAGTTGCCCACCGCGGTCATGTAGAACCACGCGCCCATGATGAAGCTGCCCAGGTGCAGCGGGGCGAGGCGGGTCATCGCCGAAAGCCCGACCGGCGAGAGGCACAGCTCGCCGGTGGTGTGCAGCGCGTAGATCAGGAACACGAACAGGACGCTGGTCATCACCGCCGGATCGCCGGTGCCAGCGCCCCACACGAAGACGAGGAAGCCCAGGCCCACCTGCGCCAGCGCCAGGCCGAACTTGGCCGGGGCGGAGGGCTCCATTCCGCGCTTGCCGAGGTACGCCCAGAGCCCCGCGAAGATCGGGCCGAACACGACGATGTAGATCGGGTTGATCGACTGGAACAGGCTGGTGGGCACCCCGCCGCGGTCGACGAACTTGTCGGTGTAGAGCGAGAGCGATCCGCCCGCCTGCTCGAACAGGCCCCAGAACACCGGGTTGAGCGCGATCAGGAACAGGATCGCGAATATCCGCTCGCGCGCTTCCTTAGGCAGCTTGAACGCCTCGTAGAGGGTGTAGAGCAGCATCACGACGCCGGTCACGATCAGCAGCGTTTGGATCACGCTGACGTACTGGATCAGCAGCCAGATCACCCCCACCGAGGCGAGGCCGGTGCCGTAGAGTGCCAGCTCGCCCTTCTTCGCCAGCGGCTTGGGCGGCTCGCCCCGGCCACGCAGCGCCGGCTTGCCCAGCACGAAGATGATGAGGCCCAAGACCATGCCGATGCCGGCGAGGCCGAAGCCCCAGGACCAGCCGATCGTTTCGCCCAGGTAGCCGACCAGGATCGTGCCGCAGGTGGCCCCGGTGTTCACGCCGATGTAGAAGATGGTGTAGGCGCTGTCGCGGCGCGCATCGGTCATGCGATAGAGCTGGCCGACGATCACCGAGATGTTGGCTTTCAGGAACCCCGAGCCGACGATGATCAACGCCAGCGCCAGCCAGAACACGTTGATCGCAGGATCGGCCTGCTTGGCCGCCGGGTCGGTCAGGCCTTGCAGGCCCTCGTAGGCCATGAACAGGTGCCCGAGCGCGAGCACCGCGCCGCCGAACAGCACTGCCTTGCGCTGCCCCAGCCAGCGATCGGCGAGGTAGCCGCCCAGCACGGGCGTGATGTAGACCAGGCTGGTGTAGGCGCCGTAGATCAGGTTGGCCGGCCCGTCGTTGAACAGCCAGAACTTGGTGAGGTAGAGGATCAGCAGCGCGCGCATGCCGTAGTAGGAAAAGCGCTCCCACATCTCGGCATAGAACAGCACGAACAGGCCGCGCGGGTGCCCGACGAACTCCTCGCTCTTGCGCGTGGCGATCAGCCCGCCGACGGCAAGCACGGCGAAAAGGAAGGCGGTGCCGATCGCGGCGATCCAGTCTCCCTCGTTCCACTCTGCGATGTTCTTCATGCGGCGCGCGCGCGTCCTTCTGCTGGCCCCCCGTCGGCGCAGGGGAGGAACGTTGCGAAAGCGTGGAGGTTAGCGGGCAAATCGCGCCTGTAAATGGGCCGCCCCTCACGCAAGGCCCGGCGCGGCAGTCCGCAAGTGCGCTGCGGCGGGCTTTGGACCTTCGCCATTGCGTGTCGCCACTGGCGGTGGCATTTTTGCGCAGGGTGGAGACTTGCCGGAGCGTAATTTTATGATTCGCCACGGCATCTTGATTTTTTTCGCGGGGGGTAACGAATGATCCGATCCGAACTGCTGCAGACGCTGGCCAAGGACAATCCCGAGCTTCGTGCCGAGGATGTCGAGCGTGCGCTCGATACCTTCTTCGACGAGATCAGCCAGCGCCTGGCGGACGGCGGCCGGGTCGAACTGCGGGGCTTCGGGGCGTTCTCCACCCGGCATCGCGAAGGCCGCAAGGGCCGCAATCCCCGCACTGGCGAAAGCGTGGAAGTGCCCGAGAAGCGCGTGCCCTATTTCAAGCCCGGCAAGGAAATGCGCGCGCGCCTCAACGTCGCGTGACGTGGCGAGCCGCAATCTATTTCGGCCCTGATGCGGCCCTGAAATTCGAAAGCCCGTCGACCAACTCGCGCGACGTGACAGCGGAAGAAGCCTGCCTTTCGAACCTGCGGAGGCGAGGTTGATCGACGTTGGGCAATCGCTGGGCTAACACGTGCCGTTCTGGTAATGAATTCACGTTGCTTTTCGAAGGTTTGATGCGTGACCGCGGTCGATGACAAGTTGAAGAGCCTGGTCTACGTCGACCAGGTCCGCAGCCTGTACCTCAATGTCACGCCGGCGCTGGTCATGGCGGGGGTCTTCACGATCAACGCCGCCCTGGCTTACGCCGCAACCAGGGCGCCGGTACTGATGGGACTGGCGGCCGCAGGGCTGCTCGCCAGCTTCGCCCGCATCGGCGTCACCGTCCTGCTGCGCAATCGAGCGCTCACTGCGGCGCTGGACCGGAGCGCGGCGCGCCGGCTCGAGATCCTTTTCGCCATCCCCTACACCGTATTCTCTGGCCTGCTGGGCGCGATCGGCTTCTACGTGTTCGCCCGTGCCCCCACCGAGAGCCAGATGGTGACGATCTGCACTATCGTCGGCTACTGCGCCGGGGTGGCGACCAGTTGCGGCCTGCGTCCGCGCCTTGCCATTTCCAGCATCATGCTGGCCGTGGTGCCGCCGATCGCTGTCAGCCTAACCGGCAACGTCGATCACATCGGCATGGCGACGATCGCGAGCCTCTTCGTGTTCGGCGGCACGCGTTCGATCCTGGTGCGCTACAAGACGTCCACGGCGGAGATCAGCACGCGCATGGTCTCGGTCTCGCTGGCGCGCATGGACGATCTGACCGCCTTGCCCAATCGCCTGGCTCTGCAAGAGTATTTCGATCAGCACAGCCTGGTTTCGCCGCGCGGCATCATTGCCGCCCACTTCCTCGATCTGGACCGCTTCAAGCCGGTCAACGATACCTATGGGCACGCTGCTGGCGACGAGCTGCTGCTCGCCGTCGCCGATCGCCTGCGCGGCGCCGTGCGCAGCAGCGACATCGTGGCGCGCCTGGGCGGAGACGAGTTCGCCGTGATCCAGTTCGGGTTGAACCATGGTGGCGAAGCCGAGCTGCTGGCCAAGCGCATCACTGCCGCCATCGAGCAGCCTTACCGCGTCGCGGGCCACAACCTCCTCATCTCGGCCAGCGTGGGGACCGTGGTCAGCGGCGATCGCCCGCAGAGCCTAGATGAGTTGCTCAAAGCCGCGGACGAGAGCCTCTACGAGGTCAAACGGGCGCGGGCCGGGCGCGACCATCGCCCACAGGTGGCATAAGGCGAGCGCTTCCGACCGCATACGTGCAATGCGATTGCGCGGCGGCTCCGCCGTCATTACAGCGCCACACGCTGCTTCATGCACCGATGCGGGCGTGGCGGAATGGTAGACGCTGCGGACTTAAAATCCGCTTGGGTATCCCAGTGCGGGTTCGAATCCCGCCGCCCGCACCATATTAATTTATTGTCACCAATTGCCGCAAACCTTTGCATTTACCTTTCGGTAACTTGCGAATGATTATCGCCTTCATGTACCCGACTGCCTGAATGCTGGTTGAAACACCGTTGCCGGAATTGGTCCGTGCGCGGCATGGGGGTGCGTCTCGATGAAGCTTCCGGAACCACTGCAGCTATCCGAGCCTGGCGCCGCGCGCGACCAGCGGGCGGCGCCGCGTTTCGCGCTTCTGCTGCGCATCGCCAAGCTGGTGGACGCCAAGGGCGAGATGCTGTGCATCGTGCGCGACGTGTCCACCTCCGGCGTGCGGCTGCGCTTGTTCCATCCGCTGCCGCGCGATGGCGAACCGCTGGCGCTGGAGAATGCCGACGGCACGCGCTTCGGCCTGGAGCAGGTGTGGGAGCGCGATGGCGAGGGCGGCTTCCGCTTCGTTCATCCGGTCGACGTCGACGCTTTCATCGCCGATGCCGGCGTGCACCCGCGGCGTGCCGTCCGCCTTGCCGTCGATCACCAGGTCGCGATCGTTGTGGGCGGCGACGAAGTCGCCGGCACTTTGCGCAACATCTCTCGTCAGGGCGCCAGGCTTGATACCGAGCTCCGCCTGCCGCTTGGCATGCGGCTGCGGTTCGGGTCCTCGCTGCTACCGACGATGGAGGCGACCGTGTGCTGGCGCCGCTACCCCTGGCACGGTGTCGTGTTCACGCAAGTGCTGACGCTCGAGGAGCTGGCACTGCGGTCGCTGCGCCTGCGAGGCCGGGATCCTGGCGAGCCACAGCCGACGCTGCTCGGCTGACAGGAGTCAGGCGGGCCGGAACTTCATCGCCGCCCCGTTCATGCAATAGCGCTTGCCGGTGGGCGCGGGCCCGTCATCGAAAACATGGCCGAGATGGCCGCCGCAACGGGCGCA
>Ga0070667_100000363_pt1 | contig 49379 bp, 50 predicted proteins | sample KBSS33metaG_FD_64659 | JGI IMG/M metagenome (GOLD analysis project Ga0070667, IMG submission 64659) | Switchgrass rhizosphere microbial communities from Kellogg Biological Station, Michigan, USA - KBS S3-3 metaG | ecosystem: Host-associated > Plants > Roots > Rhizosphere > Soil ...
CCATGTTCTTGATGCCTCCCAAGCTTCTCTCGAGCTTGTCCATCTCGCGGCGCAAGCGTGTGGCTTCTTTTTTGCCGCGCTTGTCGAGCTGACCGTTGACGGCCAGCTCGGTGATATCAGCCAGCCGCTTGATCGACTGGCGGATGGTCTTGAAGTTGGTGAGCATGCCGCCTAGCCAACGCTGATTCACATAGGGCATGCCGGCGCGGGTGGCCTCGGCTTGCACCGCCTCGCGCGCCGAGCGCTTGGTGCCAACGAACAGCACTGTGCCGCCGTCGGACACGACGCCCTTGACGAACTGGGCCGCCTCCGCGTAGAGCGGCTGCGTCTTCTCGAGGTTGATGATATGGATTCGGTTACGCTCACCGAAGATGTAGGGAGCCATCTTCGGGTTCCAGAAGCGGGTCTGGTGTCCGAAATGGACCCCCGCTTCCAGCATCTGTCTCATGGACACGCCGGGCATTCTCAAGTCTCCTGCTGGGTTGGGCCTCCGCATATCCCGATCGGCCATCCCCCTTGAGTTTAGACTCAGGGGAACACCCAGCCGCCCGGTAAAACGATACGCGTGTGGTTTCGTTGCCAAAAAAGGCCGCGCTTTATACCATGTCACCGGCGCCCTGTCATGCACGTCACCATTAAAACCCCCGAAGAGCAGCAAAAGATGCGCATCGCCGGCCGGCTGGCCGCCGAGGTGCTGGATATGATCGGCGAGCATGTCAAGCCCGGGGTCACCACGGAGGAGCTGGACCGGCTGTGCCACGACTATATCGTCGGGGTGCAGCAGGCCGTCCCGGCGAACGTCAACTACCGCGGCTTCCCCAAGACCCTCTGTACCTCGGTGAACCATGTGGTCTGTCACGGGATTCCCAATGACAAGCGCCTGAAAGCCGGCGATATCGTCAATATCGACGTCACCGTCATCAAGGACGGCTTCCATGGCGACACCAGCCGTATGTACTTCGTGGGCAAGCCGCCGGCCCATGCCCAGCGGCTGAGCGAGGTCTGTTTCGAGGCCATGTGGCGCGGCATCGAGGTGGTGCGGCCCGGCGCCCGTCTCGGGGATATCGGCCACGCCATCCAGCAGTACGTCGAATCGAAGGAGTACTCGGTGGTGCGCGAGTACTGCGGCCACGGCATCGGTCGGGTCTATCACGAAGACCCCCAGGTGCTGCACTACGGCGAGCCCGGCACGGGCTATACCCTCAAGGCCGGCATGACCTTCACCATCGAGCCCATGGTGAACTCGGGCAAGCGCCACGTGCGGTTGCTGGCCGACGGCTGGACCGTGATCACCAAGGATCATTCGCTGTCGGCGCAATGGGAGCACACGGTGCTGGTCACCGGCAGCGGTTACGAGGTGCTGACGCTCGGCGCGCAGGGTCTGCCGCAAAGGATCGCAGCAGCCTGACTCACGAGGTTCTAATGGACAGCGGACTCGACACGCTGCGTCGCGGCGACGAAGAGCTCAAACGGCGGTTCCTCGCCGAGGACTCGGTCGAGGAGCTGGTGCAGGCTCGCGCGGCACTCGTCGACCGGGTGCTGCGGGAGACTTGGCGCGACCTCATGGGCGCCCGGATCAAGGTATGGGCGCTGGCGGCAGTGGGCGGCTACGGCCGCGGGGAGCTACACCCCTGCTCCGACATCGACATCCTGATCCTCATCCCTCACCCCCTCGACCGGGAGGGCCGCGGTGGCGTCGAGAAGCTCGTCACGGCGCTCTGGGACATGGGGCTCGAGGTGGGCCACAGCGTGCGCACGGTGACGGAATGCGCCCAGGAAAGCGCGCGCGATGTGAGCGTCATGACCACATTGCTCGAGTCGCGACTGATCGCGGGTAACGCCTCGCTGCTGGCCGACATGCAGGCGGCGCTGGCGCCGGATCGTATCTGGCCGATCAAGGCGTTCTATGAGGCCAAGGTCAAGGAGCAGACCGAGCGGCACCTGAAAGCCAACGACACCGCCTACAACCTCGAACCCAACGTCAAAACCGGCCCCGGCGGGCTGCGCGACATCCAGACCATCGCCTGGCTCGCCAAACGCCATTTCGGCATCGACACGCTCGATGAACTGGAGACCCATGGGTTCCTGTCGGCCACTGAGCTGCGCCGCCTGAAAAACGCGCGGGCGTTCCTGTGGCGCGTTCGCTTCGCGCTGCATGTGCTCACCGGCCGGCGCGAGGACCGCCTGCTCTTCGATCACCAGATCACGCTCGCCAAGATGTTCGGCTACGAGGATGCCTCCTATACGCTCGCGGTCGAGCAACTCATGCAGCGGTACTACCGCACCGTCATGGATGTGAGTCTGCTCAATGAGCTGCTGCTGCAGCTGTTCGCCGAGGCCATACTCGCCGACGGCGAGCCGCCGCGGCCCGTGAACGCGCGCTTTCAGGTGAGGAGCGGCTCGCTCGAGGCCGTCAGCGACGATGTGTTCGCGCGCACGCCGTCGGCGCTGCTCGAGATGTTCGTGCTGCTGCAGCAGAACCCCGACATCAAAGGGGTGCGCGCGGCGACCCTGCGCGCGGTGGGCAGGAGCCTGTGGCTCATCGATGAGGAATTCCGGCAGAACCCGCGCCATCATCGCCTGTTCCTGGAGATCCTGCGGGCGCCCGTGGGCGTGACCCATGAGCTGCGTCGCATGAACACCTACGGCGTGCTGGGCCGGTATATTCCGGCGTTCGGGCGCGTCGTGGGACGCATGCAGTACGACCTCTTCCATGCGTACACGGTCGATGCCCATACCTTGTTCGTGGTCAGTAACCTGCGGCGATTCGCGATCCCGCGCTACGACCACGAGCTCCCCGAGGCCTCGCATGTCATGCAGCAGCTGCCGAAACAGGAGATTGCCTACCTTGCGGCGCTCTTCCATGACATCGCCAAGGGTCGCGGCGGCGATCACTCCGAGCTGGGCGCGGTGGATGCGGAGGCGTTCTGCCTCGAGCAGGGGCTGTCGCGGTACGACGCGCGCCTGGTCGCCTGGCTGGTGAAAAACCATCTGATGCTGTCCATCACGGCACAGAAGCAGGACATCGGCGACCCTCAGGTCATCAATGACTTTGCGCGCAAGGTGGGCGATGAGGCACACCTCGAGTACCTGTACGTGCTGACCTGCGCCGATGTGCGCGGCACCAATCCCAAACTGTGGAATTCCTGGAAGGCCTCGCTGTTCCATCAGTTCTACGAGCGGGTGAAGCAGGCGCTGCGCCGCGGGCTTGAGAGCCCGGTGGATCAGGAGGAGCTGGTACGCGAGACGCAGGAGGCGGCGCGGCAGCGGCTGCTCGAGCGTCACGTGGCGGATCAGGATATTGAGACCGTATGGTTGCGTTTCTCGGCGCCCTACTTCCTGCGCCACTCCGCCGATGAGGTCGCCTGGCATACCCAGTTGCTGGCCGAGCGCGATGCGGCATCGGATGAGCCGCTGGTGGCGCTGCGCAGAAGCGGCAGCGGCACCACCGGTGTGCTGATTTTCGCGCGCTCGCGCCGCCACGGGTTCGCCAGAAGCACCGCGGTGCTCGATCAGCTGGGACTGACGGTGGTGGATGCGCGCATCACCCCAACCGGCGACGGGTTCAGCTTGGACCTCTATCACGTGCTCGAGGATGACGGCGCGCCTATCATCGACGCGGACCGCGAGCGGGAGATCGAGCATGCGCTGTGGCGCTCCATGCAGCGCCCGGACGATGCGCCGTTTTCGGTATCGCGGCGCGCGCCACGGCAGGCAAGAATGTTCCATACGCCGACGCTGATCAGTTTGAGCGTCGATGAGCGCAATCACCGCTCCGTGCTGGAGCTGACCGCCGGCGACCGACCGGGCCTGTTATGCGATATCGGGCGCGCGCTGATGGACGAGCATGTGGAGCTGCAGGCCGCGAAGATCGTCACCGTGGGCGAGCGGGCGGAGGATGTGTTTTATCTCACCGACCTTGAGAACCGGCCGCTGGGCGAGGCGGCGGCGCAGAAACTCACGGAACGGTTGAATCAGGCGCTGGATCGGCGGGAGGCGGCGTAATCGGCGTCACGCCCGCGGGGCACGCTGGACGTGGACGCCGCACCCCGGCACCATGGCGCCCGTGACACATCCCCTCAAGCCCCTCATCGAAGCCGCCTGGGAACGGCGCCAACTCATCTCCCCCGCTACCGTCGAGCGCGAGCTCGCCGAGGCGCTCGAGGAAGCCATCCACGGGCTCGACAGCGGCGAGCTCCGCGTCGCCGAAAAGCATGGCACCGAGTGGGTGGTGAACGAGTGGCTCAAGAAGGCTGTGCTGCTGCAGTTTCGAGCGCACGACAACCGCCTGATCGAAGGCGGCTATACCCGCTTTTACGACAAGGTCCCCCTTAAATACGCCACGGTGAGTGAGGCGCAGCTACGCGCCGGCGCCACCCGCGTCGTGCCGCACGCGATCGCGCGCCGCGGCGCCTACATCGCCCCCGATGTGGTGCTGATGCCGTCCTACGTCAACATCGGCGCGTACATCGACCGTGGCACCATGGTCGATACCTGGGCAACGGTGGGCTCGTGTGCGCAGATCGGCAAGAACGTACACCTCTCCGGCGGCGTCGGCATCGGCGGGGTACTCGAGCCCTTGCAGGCGGCGCCCACCATCATCGAGGACGACTGCTTCATCGGCGCACGTTCCGAGATCGTCGAAGGGGTGATCGTCGAGGCGGGCTCGGTGATCTCGATGGGGGTGTTCATCGGCCAGAGCACGCGCATCTACGATCGCGCGACGGGACAGACCCTGCGGGGCCGTGTACCGGCCGGCTCTGTGGTCGTGCCTGGATCGCTGCCCTCCCCCGACGGCCGCTACTCCCTCGCCTGCGCCGTCATCGTCAAGCGCGTCGATGCGCAGACGCGCGCCAAGACATCGATCAACGAGCTGCTGCGGGAATAGACTCTCCGCCCAACCCCACCATCAATTCCGCCGTATCCGCCAGGCGCTGCGCTCGCGCCCGCACCACGCCGAGACGCGCGCGCTGCGCAGCCCGCTCGGCGTCCAGGATCTGCAGCACCCCGACATTGCCGGCGCTGTAGCTCTCGCGAGTCAGGGATAGGTTGGATTCCGCCACCGACAGCGCCTGCTCTTGCGCCGTGATCTGCTCCGCGTCGTGCTCCAGTGCCGTGAGCACATCGGCAATCTGGCCGAATGCCACCAACACCGTCTGCTCATACTGCGCGAGCGCCGCTTGACCCGCGGCAATGGACGCGCGCCGCTCGGCGCGCAGACGCCCGCCGTTGAAGAGCGGCGCGGTCAGGTTGCCCAGCAGCGTGAAAGCCGTGCTGCCCTCATCGAACAAGGTGCTGACGCTCACCGCCTGCTCCGCCAGAGAGCCGCTCAATTTCAGCTGCGGATAGAGATTGGCGGTCGCCACACCAACGGCCGCCGCCGCGGCCCGCACCCGCGCCTCATCAGCGCGGATGTCCGGACGGCGCTGGGCCAGCTGCGACGGCAGCACCAGCGGAATATCCACGGGCAGAACGAAAGCGCTGAGCTCAAAATCAGGCGGCGACCAGCCGCCCGGCGGCTGCCCCACCAGCACTGCGAGCGCATGGCGCGCGGCGCTCAGCTGCTGGCGCAGCGGCGGCAACAGCGTCTGATCCTGCGCCAGCTGACTTTGCGCGGTGAGCAGGTCCACCCGTGCGACCGAGCCTGCCTCCAGGGCCCGCTGCACCAGGCTCAGATTGCGGTTGTCTTCATCCACAATGCCTTCGACAGCGCGAATCTGCTCCCGCGCGGCGGCGACCTCGAAAGCCTGCAGCACCACATTGCCGATCAGGGCAAGCTGCGCCGCATCCAGCGAGCTGCGCTGCACGTCCGCGAGCGCCTGCCGCTGGCGGACGCCACTGCGCACGCCGCCGGCGTAATCCAGCACATAGCTGACGTTGACGCCGATCGAATAGGCGGTGAAGGCCGGGAAGGCCGAGGCGTTATTTCCGAGAAATGCCGCGCCATATTTCTGCCGCCCGCCGCTCGCGGCCAGCTCGGCGCTGGGGAGCCGGGCGCCGCGGCTCGCGGCGAGCAGCTCCTGTGCCTGTTTGAGACTGGCCTGCGCCGCGGCCAGGTTGCGGTTGCCGGCGAGCGCCGCCCCGACGGTGGCATTGAGCTCGGGGGAATTGAAACGGGTCCACCATTGGGCGGGGACGACTTCACCCGCCTGCATCGAAAGGCCGGGCAGCGGCTCATCCGTATAGCGGTCCGGCATCTTCACGTCCGAGGGTTTGAGCTGCGGTGCGCCGACACAGGCGGCCAGTGAAAGACTGAGGAGCAGCGTCGCGGTTTTCATTCGATTGCCACCTGGTGCGCACCTCGTTCCGATTTGGCGCGGCGCAGAAAAATAAGCAGCGGAAGGACCAGAATCGTCAGGATCGTCATCAGACGGAAGGCATCGAGGTAGGCGATCCAGCTCGCCTGCGAGGCGACGCTGGCGGTGAGGGCCGCCGCACCGCTTGCCGTGGCCAGCTGCGCGCTGACCTGCGGCTGATGGATCTGCAGGCCATAGGGATTCACGCTCTGCACCAATTGCGCCTGCGCCCTCTGGCTGCCTGCGCTCACATAGGCCTGGATGGTGGAGATGCCCACGCTGCTGCCGATATTGCGCGTCAGATTGAACAGCGAAGCGCCCTCGTTGCGCATCGCCGGGGCCAGCGTGGCGAAGGCGATGTTGGTGAGCGATGCCCAGGCGAGGCCGGTGCCGAAGCCCTGCACGATACCTGAGACGATCAGAGGCTTTTGATCGGCCTGCGGGGACAGACCCGCCATCTGCGCCAGGGCGATCACGCACAGAGCCAGGCCGATTCCCAGCATCCAGCGCACATCGACGCGACCCGAGAGCCGCCCCACCACCACCATCGCGACCCAGGTGCCGACGCCGCGCGGCGCGGTCACAAGCCCCGCGATCAGCACCGGATAGCCCATCAGACCCTGCATCATCGGCGGCAGCAGCGCCATGGTCGCAAACAGCACCACGCCGAAGACGAAGATGAAGACATTGCCGATGAGAAAATTGCGGTCGTGGAACAGCGTGCGGTTGATGAAAGGGCGTGCCGCGGTGAAGGTGTGAATCACAAATAGATACAGCGCCAGCACCGCGATCAGGCACTCGATGCGGATCTCGGTTGCGGAGAACCAGTCCTTGAGCTCGCCGCGGTCGAGCATCATCTGCAGCGCGCCCACGCCGATGCTCAGCATGGCGAACCCAAAGGCGTCGAAGCGCAGCTTTTGCCGCGTGGTCTCCGGCAGGTAAGCCGCGATCCCGAGCGCGGCCAGAATGCCGAACGGCAGGTTGATGTAGAACACCCAGCGCCAGCTATAATCCTCGGTCAGCCAGCCGCCGAGCAGCGGACCTAAGATCGGACCCAGCACCACGCCCATGCCCCACAGCGCCATCGCGCGACCGTGACGCTCCTTGGGATTGATGTCGAGCAGGATGGCCTGCGACAGCGGAATGAGCGAGGCGCCGCACAGTCCCTGCAGCGTGCGAAATACCACGATCTGTGCCAGAGATTCCGCCGCCCCGCACAGCGCCGAGGCGATCGTGAACCCCACCACCGAGAAGAAGAACACCCGCTTGCGCCCGATACGCGTCGCGAGCCACCCGGCCAGCGGCGTCATGATGGCGGCCGCGACGATGTAGGAGGTCAGCACCCACACCATCTGGTCCTGTGTGCCTGACAGCGCACCCTGCATGTGCGGCAGCGCAATGGTCGCGATGGTGGTGTCGAGCGCCTGCATGATGGAGGCACCCATGACGCTGAAGGTGATCATCACCCGGTTGATTGAAGTGGAATGCTCCACGTGGCTAGCCGCGCGTATCCACTTTCACCGTGGCGCTCAATCCCGCATACAGCGGGTGCGCCGTGTCCGCATCGTCGATGGCGATCCGCACCGGCAGGCGTTGCACCACCTTCACCCAGTTGCCCGTGGCGTTCTGCGCCGGCAGCAGCGCGAACTGCGCACCCGTTCCGGGACTGAAGCTCGCCACATGGCCCTTGAAGGTCTTGTCGCCGTAAGTATCGATCCGCACCGAGACCGGCTGGCCGGTGCGCATCTTCGAGAGCTGCACTTCCTTGAAGTTGGCCTCCACCCACAGGTCATGGGTCGCGATCAGGGCGAACAGCGGGCTAGCGGCGTTCACATAGTCGCCCACATTGAGTTTCTCGACCTGCGTGACGATACCGTCGTCCGGAGCGCTCACCGTGGCGTAAGACAGATCGAGCTTGGCGCGATCGAGCATCGCCTGCGCCTGCTCGACCGCCGGATGCCGGCGCGCGTCGATATTGGGATCGCCACCGAGGCTCGCAAGCGCATTGGCGAGCTGCTGCTGCGCGGCCGACACCGCCTGCGAGGCCGAATCGCGGGCGTGCAAAGCACGGTCGTACTGCGCCTGGGAGGAGATCCCCGAGCCCAGCAGGCTTTTCTGCCGCGCGGTCTCGCGCGTCTCATAATCGAGCGTGTCCTGCGCCGAGCGCAGCTCGCTGCGCTTCTGCCGATAGGTCGCCTTCAAAGCCTCGATATCGAGCAGCGCCTTGTCAAGTTGCGCCTGAGCCTGCGCCACCGCGAGCTGGAAAGGCCGCTCATCGAGTCGGAACAGCACCACGCCCCGTTTGACCGGCTGGTTGTCGTGCACGAGCAGCGCCACCACGCGTCCCGACACATTGCCGCTGATGGAGACGCGCGCCGCGTTGACGTAGGCATCGTCGGTGGACTCGTAACGGGCGTGTGCCAGGTAGTAGGCCACAGCGGCGCCGAGGATGATGACGGCGCCGCCGATCATCAGCGGCAGGCGCAGCTTGCGGCGCCGGGCGGCCGTGGCTTCGGCCAGCACCTGGGCGGAATCGGCCGGGGGTGTACGATTGACGTCGTTCATTTGGAGACCAGCTGGGTGAGATTGGCGTGGACACGCTCGATGAGATCGAGGAGCTGCAGGCGCTCCTCGTTGGAAAGTCCGGCCAGCACCTCGGCACGCGCCTTGTCGCCGAGGCGCTGGATGTCCTCGATCAGCGGCTTGGCGGCGGGTTTGAGATACAGGCGGTGGGCACGACGGTCCTCGGGATCGGGCTGCCGCTCGAGCCAGCCGTCGCCCTCCATCCGATCGAGGGTGCGCACCAGAGTCATGGGATCGGTCTCGGAGAGCTCCGCGAGCTTCGCCTGGGTGGCGCCCTGGTTGCGCGACAGCATCATCAGCACCTTGCAATGCCCCAACGTGAGCCCATGCTGGGTGGCCTGCCGCTCGAAATACTTTACATAGAGCCGCGCCACGTCCTTGATGAGAAACCCCAGGTTACGCAGACGGTTGTTCATGGCTGATTGCCTTTGAGACGATATAGTTTGATTATATATCATGTGTTATAATCAGTAAAGTGATCTATACCATCGGACATTCGACGCATCCCATCGGGCAGTTCACCGGCTTGCTGCGCCAGCACGGCATCACCGCGCTCGCCGACGTGCGCTCCACACCCTTCAGCCGCTTCAATCCGCAATTCAACCGCAAAGCCCTGCAGGCCTCGCTGGCCGCGGCCGCCATCGACTATGTCTTTCTGGGTGAGGAGCTAGGCGCCCGCAGTCAGGATCCGGCCTGCTATGAAAACGGGCGGGTGAGTTATGCCAAGCTTGCAGCCACGCTGCCGTTCCAGCGCGGCCTCGACCGGCTGCAGGCGGGAATGGCAAGCCACCGTATTGCCATCATGTGCGCCGAGAAAGAGCCGCTCGACTGCCATCGCACCATCCTGGTGGCGCGGCACTTGCGACGGCGCGGCGTCGAGGTGACGCACATCCTGGAAAATGGCGCGCTCGAACCGCACGACAGCGCCCTCGCCCGCCTGAAAGCGCAGCTCAAACTGGGCGTCACAGATCTGTTCGCGACGCCCGAGGCGCTCGATGAGCAGGCCTATGAGCTGCGAGGGAGTACCATGGGTTACCGGATCAACCGCTGACTTCTACTTCGCCTTCTGCACCGCCACCGGCGTGGCGCCCTTCTCGATGCGGTCGATCACGACATCGAGGCCCTTGGCGTCGATTTCCGCGCCGAAGTCCTCACGGAAGCTCTTCACATAGCTGATGCCTTCGATCACCACATCCCAGGCCTTCCAGCCGTCGGGCGTCTTATGCAGGCTGTAGCTCACCGGCACGCGGGTGCCGTCGCTGCGCTTGACCTCGGTGCGTACCGTGGCGCGATCCGCATTGGAGTCGGCCTTGAGCGGAAACACCTTCAACCGGTCGCCGGTGAAATCCACCAGCGCATTGCCGTAATTGCGCAGTAGCGAGTGATAGAAGGCGTCGATGAAACGCTTGCGCTGCTCAGGGTTCGCATCGCGCCAATGCTTGCCGAGCACCAGTTGCGCCGCATACTGCGTATCGAAATGCGGCAGCAGATTCTTCTCGACCAGCGCGTCCACCTTGGACGGATCCTTGCGATAGGCGTCGCGGTTCGCATCGAGATCTTTGAGCATGGCCTGCGCCGCGGTCTCCACGATCTCACTCGGACCCTGCGCGGCCGCGGGCGCCGGTGCCTGCGCGCCGGCGAGCGTAGCCCACGCAGCCGTCGCCAGCATGAGAGGAATCAGCTTATTCATTTCTTCGGCTCCTTGTCTTGCGTTGCATTCTGCGCCGTGCCCGCATTGTCCGGGCCCTTGCTCGCCAGGTTGGCGAAGAACTTGTTGACCAGGCTCTCGAGCACGATGGCGGATTGCGTGAACTCGATCTGACTGCCGTCCTTGAGGTAGGTGTCCGAGCCGCCGGGCCCGATACCGATATATTTGCCGCCGAGCAGGCCCTGGGTCTGGATGCTGGCATCGCTGTCCTCGGGAATGCGGTTGTACTGCGGATCGATGCGCAGCGTCACGGCCGCCTTGAAGTCCTGCGAGTCGAAGCGGATGCCCTGCACCTCCCCGACGCGTACGCCGGCCATGCTGACGGGCGAGCCCGTCTTCAGGTCGCCGATATTGTCGAATTTGGCCGTGACATGATAACCGGCCTTGGCACGGCCGAGCTTGAGGCCGCTGCCGGGCAGCTGCGTCGTGAGAAAGAACAACGCGGCAAAACCCAGCAGTACGAACAGGCCCGTACCGATTTCCAGTGTGCGAGTGGGGCGCATGGTGTGTCTCTTATAGAAAAGCGGCGGTCAGGATGTAATCGAGTAGCAAGGTCAGTACCGAGGAGGCCACCACCGTGCGAGTGGTCGCAAGACCCACTCCTTCGGCGGTGGGCTGGGCGTGGTAGCCCTCGTTCACGGCGATGAGGCTGCAGGCGAAGCCGAACACGACGCTTTTGATCACGCCCTCGACCACGTCGTTGAGCTCCACCGAGCCCTGCATCTGCGACCAGAAGGAGCCCACATCCACGCCCATGAGCTCCACGCCCACGAGCTGGGCGCCGAACAGTCCGATGATGCTGAACACCGCGGCGAGCAGCGGCATCGCGATCACGCCGCCGAGAAAACGCGGCGCGGCCACATAGCGCAGCGGATCCACCGCCATGATCTCCATGGCGGTCAGCTGATCCGTGGCCCGCATCAGTCCGATCTCGGAGGTGAGCGCGGTGCCGGCCCGGCCGGCAAAAAGCAGGGCGGTGATCACCGGACCCAACTCCTTGAGCAATCCCAACGCCGCGGCGGTGCCGAGCGCCTCCTCCGAGCCGAAGCGCTGCAGCAGATCGAAACCCTGAAGACCCAGCACCATACCGACGAACAATCCCGACAGCATCATGATGATCAGCGAGCGGGCGCCGGCATTGTAGATCTGGAGCACGATGAGTCGCGGACGTGCGAGCGCCGGCGCGCACTGCGCCAGCAAGCGCAGAAAAAAGATGACCACCTGACCGAGCGCGCGCAGCGCCTGCGCGATCATGATCGCGCTCGTTCCGGATAATGGAACGGCACCGGGCCGTCCGGCAGTCCGTTCATGAACTGTTTGACCACCGGAGAGTCGCTGGCCGCAAGGTCGGCCGGGGTGCCCGAGGCCACCACCCGCCCCTCGGACAGGAGGAAACTGTCGTGCGCGATGGTGGCGAGCTCTTTCACATCGTGCGACACCACGATGCTGGTGATGCCTTGTTCCTCGTTGATCTGCTTGATGAGGCGCAGGATCATGCCGAGCGAAATGGGATCGAGTCCCACGAAGGGCTCGTCGTAGATCAGAAGCTCGGGATCGAGCACGATGGCGCGCGCCAGCGCCACACGCCGCGCCATGCCGCCCGAGAGCTCCCCCGGCATGAGATCGGCGGCGCCGCGCAGGCCGACGGCATGCAGCTTATCGAGCACCAGCGCGCGGATCTGCGCCTCATCCTTGCGGGTGTGCTCGCGTACCGGAAAGGCGACGTTCTCGAAAACATCGATATCGGTGAGCAGCGCGCCGTTCTGAAACAGCATACCCATTCGTTTGCGCAACGCGAAGATCTGCGCACGATTGAGGGTGGCGAGATCCTGCCCCCAAACCAGCACCTGCCCGCGATCGGGGGCGATCTGCCCGGTGATCAGACGCAGTAGCGTGGTCTTGCCCGTGCCGCTCGGCCCCATCACGGCGGTGATGCGCCCGCGGCGCACCTGGATGTCGAGTCCGGCGAAAATCGGCCGCCCGCCGACGGCATAGTGGACGTCGCGGACGTCGACGATGACGTCGTCGGCCGGCGGGTGGGAGATACTCAAGCGGCCTGATGCTCCATATCGGCGCTGTAGCGGCCGGTGGCGGCGAGTCCGTTGAGCTTGGCGCGCTTGGCGAAGGCCTGCTGGCCCGCGGCCACATTCGCGGCCTTGCCGGCCCAGGCCTTTTGCGGAGCCGCCTGCAGCGCGCGACCATAGGAGAAAGTGAGCTTCCAGGGCAACGGGCCGAATTTCGCGTTCATGGCGCTCAAGTGCGCCGTAGCCTGCTCGTCGCTCTGGCCGCCGGACAGGAAGGCGATGCCGGGGACGGCCGGCGGCACGCAATTCTTCAGCACGCGCACGGTCTGCTCCGCCACCTCATCCACCGAGGCCTGCTTCGAGGATTTCTTCCCCGGGACCACCATATTGGGCTTGAGCACCATGCCCTCAAGCTTCACACGCTGGAAATAAAGCTGCTCGAACACGATCTTCAGCACCATCTCGGTGACCTCGTAGCAGCGGGCGATGTCGTGATCGCCATCCATCAGCACTTCGGGCTCGACAATGGGGACGATCTGGTGCTCCTGACAGAGCGCGGCGTAGCGGCCGAGGGCGTGAGCGTTGGCCATGATGCAGGTATAGCTCGGGATCTTGGGGCCGATGTCGATCACCGCGCGCCACTTGGCAAAGCGCGCGCCCAACGCATAGTACTCATCGAGACGCTTGTCGAGACCGTCGAGACCCTCGGTGATGAGCTCGCCCGGACAGCCCGGCAGCGGCTTGGTGCCGGCGTCCACCTTGATGCCGGGGATGCTGCCGGCCTGCTCGATGATGCGCGGCAGCGGCGTGCCGTCGGCGGCCTTCTGGCGGATGGTCTCATCGTAGAGAATGACGCCGGAGATGTAATCCTTCATCGCGCCGGTGCGGAACAGCATCTCGCGATAGTCGCGCCGCGACATCTCGGTGGATTCGACGCCGATGGCGGCGAAGCGCTTCTTGATCGTCCCGGAGCTTTCGTCCGCCGCCAGGATACCTTTGCCGTCCGCCACCATTGCGCGCGCTACGCGCTCGAGATCGCCGAGATTCATTCGCTGTCCTCCATTAAGGGGGCGGGGATTATAGGAGTTGGGCTCGACGGATGCCATAAACAGGACTAAACTTGTCCTCCTTTTCCGGAACCGGACCTATGCTGCGCATTGCCCGCATGACCGACTACGCCACCGTGATCCTGGCCGCTCTCGCCCAGGATCCCGAGCGCGTACAGACCGCGCCCGCGCTGGCCGGCCGCACCCGCATCGGGGCCGCCACAGTGAGCAAGCTGCTCAAGCAGCTGCAGCGTGCCGGGCTCGTGGTCTCGACTCGCGGCCTGCACGGCGGCTACCAGCTCGCCCGACCCGCCGTGCAAATCAGCGCCGCGGCCATCCTGGATGCGCTCGAGGGACCGCTGGCCCTGACCGACTGCGCCGCGGGCCGCGGCCATTGCGAGATCGAGCGCACCTGCGGCGTGAGCCATGTGTGGCAGAGACTGAACCTCGCGATCCGCCGTTCGCTCTATTCCGTGAGCCTCGCCGAACTCGCCGGCCTCGAGCGCGCCGGATCCGCGCACCAGCCCCTGCTCGAGCGCGAGATCCGCTTCGCCATGCGGCGGGCCGAGCCATGAGCGAGTCCTCCGTCAAACTCGAGTCGCTGCTGTCGCGCGGCTACAGCCAGGGCTTCGTCACGGATATTGAGTCCGACACGGTGCCGCCCGGCCTCGATGAGGATGTGGTGCGGCTGATCTCGCGCAAGAAAAAAGAGCCGGCGTTCCTGACCGAATGGCGCCTGAAAGCGCTGCGCCACTGGCTCACCATGTCCGAGCCGCGCTGGGCACACGTGCAATTCAAGCCCATCGACTACCAGGCCATCTCCTACTACTCGGCCCCCAAGGCGCGCACCGATGGCCCCAAGAGCCTCGATGAGGTCGATCCCAAGCTGCTCGAGACCTACGAGAAACTGGGCGTGCCGCTGCACGAGCGCGCGCGCCTGGCGGGCGTGGCCGTGGATGCCGTGTTCGACAGTGTCTCGGTCGCGACCACCTTCAAGGAACGCTTAAGCGAGGCCGGCGTGATTTTCCTGCCGTTCTCGCAGGCGGTGCAGCAGCACCCCGAGCTCATTGAGCAATACCTCGGCACCGTGGTCCCCCATTCCGACAACTTCTTCGCCGCCCTCAACTCCGCGGTGTTCTCCGACGGCTCGTTCGTCTATGTGCCCAAGGGTGTGCGCAGCCCCATGGAGCTGTCGACCTACTTCCGCATCAACGCGCTCAATACCGGACAATTTGAACGGACACTAATTATTGCAGATTCAGGTAGTTACGTAAGTTATCTCGAAGGATGCTCGGCGCCCATGCGAGATGAGAACCAGCTGCATGCCGCGGTGGTCGAGCTCATTGCGCTGGACGATGCCTATATCAAGTACTCCACCGTGCAGAACTGGTACCCCGGCGACGCGCAGGGCCGCGGCGGCATCTATAACTTCGTGACCAAGCGCGGCGAGTGCCGCGGGCGCCACTCGCGCATCTCCTGGACACAGGTCGAGACCGGCTCGGCCATCACCTGGAAGTACCCGAGCTGCGTGCTGCGCGGCGCTGGCTCCATCGGCGAGTTCTATTCCGTGGCGACCGTCAACAACCGCCAGCAGGCCGACACCGGCACCAAGATGATCCATATCGGCGCCGATACGCGCAGCACCATTGTCTCCAAGGGCATCTCGGCCGGTCACGGCCAGAACACCTACCGCGGCCTGGTCAAAGTGCTGCCCAGCGCGCAGGGCGCGCGCAACTTCACGCAGTGCGACTCGCTGCTGATGGGCGGCGAGTGCGGCGCGCACACCTTCCCCTATGTCGAGGTCAAAAATCCTTCGGCGACCGTCGAGCACGAGGCCAGCACCTCCAAGATCAGCGACGAGCAGCTCTTTTACTGCCTGCAACGCGGCATCTCGCAGGAGGATGCGGTCAACATGATCGTCAGCGGCTTCTGCAAGTCGGTGTTCAAAGAGCTGCCGATGGAGTTCGCGGTGGAGGCCCAGAATCTCCTGGCGGTGAGTCTTGAAGGCGCGGTGGGATGATGCTCAAGATCGACAATCTGCAGGTGAGCGTCGGCGATAAGAAGGTGCTGAACGGCGTCACGCTCGAGGTGAGCGCCGGTGAGGTGCACGCCATCATGGGCCCCAATGGCTCGGGCAAGAGCACACTGGCGCATGTGCTGGCGGGGCGGCCGGGCTATACCGTGACGGCGGGAACCGTTCTCTACGAAGGGCATGACCTGCTCGCTCTACCGCCCGAGGCGCGGGCCCGGGCCGGCGTCTTTCTCGGCTTTCAATATCCGGTGGAGATCCCCGGCGTCAACAACGTGTATCTGCTCAAGGCGGCCGTCAACGCCGCGCGCAAGCAGCGCGGCCTGCCGGAAGTGGACGCCTTCGATTTTCTCGGGCTGGTGCGCGAGAAAATGCAACTCATGCAGATGGATGACAGCTTCCTGTCGCGCGGCGTCAACGAGGGCTTCTCGGGCGGCGAGAAGAAGCGCAACGAGATCCTGCAAATGCTGGTGCTCGAGCCTCGCCTGGCGCTGCTCGATGAGACCGACTCCGGGCTCGACATCGATGCGATGAAGGTCGTGGCCCAGGGTGTCAACAGCCTGCGCAGCCCCGAGCGCGCCCTCGTGCTGGTCACGCATTACCAGCGGCTGCTCGATTACATCGTGCCAGACCGGGTGCATGTGCTGGCCCGCGGCCGCATCGTGAGGAGCGGCGACCGCACGCTGGCGCTCGAGCTCGAAAAGCGCGGCTACGACTGGGTGACCGGGCAGGCGGCCTGATGAACGCTTTGCAAGCCTTCGATCTGCCGACCTCGCGCGATGAGAACTGGAAGTACGCCAATCTCAAGCCGCTCGCGAAAGTGCGCTTCGAGGCGGCCGCACAGGCGGCGGACATTGCCCTCGACGCCCTCCCCGCTCCGATTGACGGCTACGCGCGCTACGTCTTCGTGGATGGGCATCTGGCATCCGCTCTGTCGAGCACCGCGACCCCTTCAGGCGTCACGGTGGAGTTCCCGAAACTCTCCGCATCGCAGTCCATCGTACCCGCCGCAAAGTCGCGGGATCTGCGCTTCGCGGCGCTCAATGAGTCGCATGCCACACAGGGCGTGCGCATCGCGACCGCGGCGGGCGCCGAGCGTACCGGCTGCATTGAGCTGGTCTTCGTCGCGACCGCGGATGCGCAGACCGCCTCCTCCTACCCCCACATCGAGGTCGCGACCGGCGAGCGCGGCCGCCTGATCCTGATCGAGCGGCATGTCAGCCTGGGCAGCGACAACAACTTCATCGACAGTGCCGTGCGGATGGAGATTGCCTCGGGCGCGCGAGTCGAGCACTACCGGCTGCAGGAGGCGGGGCCTAAGTCCACCTGGATCGACACGCTGTCGGCCCACGTGGCGCGCGATGCGGCCTACCAGATCTATCTGCTGAATCTGGGTGCGCTTTCGGCGCGGTCGACGATGTCGATCGAGCTTGCGGGCGAGCGCGCCGAGCTCGCACTGCACTGCGCCTCACTGGCCGACCGCCAGCAGGTGCACGACGCCTTCGCGCAGGTCGAGCACGCCGCGCCCGCCACCCACTCACGGCAAACCTTCCGTGGCATTGCCGCGGGGCGCGCGCGCGCGGCGTTCAACAGCAAGGTCGTGGTACGCGATCGCGCGCGCGGCGCCGACTCCTACCAATCACTGCGGGGACTGCTGGCCGGACCCGATGCGGAAATCGACGTCCGCCCGCAGCTCGAGATACACACCGACGAGGTGCGCTGCGCGCACGGCGCGACCGCCGGCAAGCTCGACGACGCCATGCTTTTTTACCTTCTATCGCGTGGGCTCGAGCCGCAGACCGCGCAACGGCTGCTGAAGTGGGCCTTCCTCGAGGATGTGGTCGCGAAAATCGCGGTGCCGCAGCTGCGAGCGCAGATCGAGCAGGGTCTCGCGGGACAGTTCCTATGAATGCCGCCTTGAAAAAAACCTACAACGTGGAGCAGGTGCGGCGGGATTTCCCGATCCTGGCGCGCCGCGTCAACGGCAAACCCCTCACCTACCTGGACAGCGCCGCCTCCTCGCAGCGGCCGCTGCCGGTGTTGCGCGCCATGGAGCATTACGAGACCCATTCGCACGCGAACGTGCACCGGGGCGTGCACACACTCAGCCAGGAGGCCACCCAAGCCTTCGAAGACGCGCGCGAGCGGGTGCGACGTTTCATCAATGCCCGCTCGACGAAGGAGATCGTCTTCGTGCGCGGCACCACCGAGGCCATCAATCTCGTCGCGCAGTCCTATGCGCGGCCGCGCCTCAAGGCCGGCGATGAGATCCTGATCACCGCGCTCGAGCACCACGCCAACATCGTGCCCTGGCAGATGGTATGCGAGCAGACCGGCTGCACGCTCAAAGTCGCGCCCATCGATACGCGAGGCGAGCTGATCTTCGCAGAGTTCGAGAAGCTGCTCTCGCCGCGCACCAAGCTCGTAGCCGTCGCCCACGTCTCCAATGCGCTCGGCACCGTGCTGCCCATCGAGCGCATCATCGCAGCCGCGCATGCGCGGGGTGCGCCCGTGCTGATCGATGGCGCGCAGGCCGTGCCGCACACCAGAGTCGATGTGCAGGCGCTGAAGGCGGATTTTTACGCCTTCTCCAGCCACAAGCTCTACGGCCCCACCGGCATCGGCGTGCTGTACGCGAAGGAGGCGCTGCTTGCGGCCATGCCGCCCTGGCAGGGTGGCGGGGACATGATCCGTTCCGTGACCTTCGAGCGCACCACCTACAACGATCTGCCGTGGAAATTCGAGGCTGGCACCCCCCACATCGTGGGCGCCGTGGGCCTCGCCGCCGCGCTCGACTATGTGGAGGGCCTCGGCCTTGAAGCCATTGCCGCGCATGAGCAGGGCCTGCTGGAACAGGCGACGTCGCAGCTCAAAAAGATTCCGGGCCTTCAGATTATTGGTACCGCACCGCACAAGGCCGCAGTGATCTCCTTCGTCCTGAGCGGCGTGCACAGCCACGACATTGGCACCATCCTAGACAATGAAGGCGTCGCGATCCGCACCGGTCACCACTGCGCCATGCCGGTCATGGACTTCTTTGAGGTGCCGGCCACGGCGCGAGCCTCATTCGCCTGCTACAGCAATACGCAGGATGTGGAACGGCTGGTGGCGGCCCTGCACAAGGTGCGCGAGGTGTTCGCCTGATGGAACTCAAGGACCTCTACCGCGACGTGATCCTCGATCACAACCGCCAGCCGCGCAACTTCGGGAAGCTTGACCCCTCGGATGCTCGCGCAGAGGGCCACAACCCGCTATGCGGCGACCGACTGTCGCTCACGCTGAAATTGAATGGCGACCGCATCGAGGACGTGCGCTTCGAAGGCAAGGGCTGTGCCATCTCTACCGCCTCCGCCTCCCTCATGACCGAAGCCATCAAGGGTCGGGACCGCGCGTCCGCTGGCCGGCTTTTCGACGCCGTGCACACGCTACTCACGCAGCCCGACGCAGGCGCCGCCACCTCGCCCGATCTCGGCAAGCTCGCCGCGCTCTCGGGCGTGCGGGAATTCCCCATGCGCGTCAAGTGCGCGACCCTGTGCTGGCATACATTGAACGCGGCGCTCGAGCACCAGCCGGCGCCCGTCTCGACGGAATAGATCATGCGCAGCCATGCCAATGAACCCTTCGTCGTCAACCGCGAGGTGAGCGCGGTGGTGGTGCCCGCCGGCACCGCGGTGAAACTACAGCCGGGCCAGGCCGGCTATATCACCCAGGCGCTGGGTGGCAGCTTCACGGTGTACCTGGATGGCAACCTGTTGCGGATTTCAGGGGAGGACGCCGATGCCATCGGCCAGGAAGCGGTCAAGGCGCCGGAACTACCGCCCAATGCCACCGAGGAAGATATCCGCAACCTCGTCTGGGGGCAGCTGCGCACCTGCTACGACCCGGAGATCCCCATCAATATCGTGGAACTCGGCCTCGTCTACGAATGTGGGGTCGAGCCCAATGCGGATGGCACGCGCACCGTGAAGGTTAAAATGACCCTGACCGCTCCCGGCTGCGGCATGGGCGAGGTGCTGGTGGCCGACGTCAAGGACAAAGTGGAGCGCATCCCCACCGTCAGCGCCGCCGACGTGGAGTTGGTGTTCGATCCACCCTGGAACCAGTCGATGATGTCCGAGGCGGCGCGGCTGCAGACCGGGATGTTCTGAGCTCGGACGGTCAAGTCAACGGCGTATGACTCAATCCCCACCCTGGATCGACATCGGCCCGGCGAGCGCAGTCACGGAAACCACCCCGCTCTCTGCCGAGGTCGACGGCTACTCCATCATGGTGCTGCGCTGCGGGGCAGAGCTCTACGCCATCGAGGATCGCTGCACGCACGATGGCGAAACACTGACCGGCGCGGAAATCGAGGATTGCCAGGTGATCTGTCCACGCCATGGCGCGCGCTTCTGCCTGCGCACCGGCGAGGCACTGACGCCGCCCGCCTATGAGCCCGTACGCACCTTCAAGGCCCGCATCGAGAACGATCGCGTCCTCATCGAGCTGCCGGCGTGAAGCGCCTGACGCTGGTGCGGCACGGGCACGCGGCGTGGAAAGAGTGGAAATCCACGGATTTCGACCGGCCGCTGACGCGGCGAGGTAACACGGAGGCTGAGGGGCTGGGCAAGCATCTGCTCGCTCAGCAGCTCGTTCCCGACCTTCTGATCACGAGCACGGCACAGCGCGCGAAGCAGACCGCGGAGATTCTCGCGCGCGAGTTTGCACTTGCGACCAATGCGATCAAACACGAAGAGAGCATTTATCTCTGTCCGCCGCAACAGCTGCTACGCATCGTTCAATCGATCGGGCCGCGGATCGGGCATCTGATGCTTGTGGGGCATAACCCTGGAATATCGGAATTTGCAAGACTGCTTGCGCCCAACGCAGGTATGAGTGAGCTTCAGACGGCGCAAGCGTGCACCCTGGTGTTCGAGGAGCCGGCATGGGCGGACGTCGCGTATGGCAGGGCGAAAGACGCGCATATCGAATCCCGTCCGGCCCGGTTACTAGGGATGTGGATGTAGCCGCTGCGCTCCCGGCACTTTCGAAAGCTGCGTTAGGTAGCAGCTCTCGCAGAAATCCAGCGCTTTCCTGCCATACCCCGGTACCACGACCTGCGTCGCCGCCACCTTCGGCTTGCAATCCACCAGCGACACGAAGATATAGCCGAGTGCGGTGCTTTGCAGATCGGTGCTCTGGCCGTCGCCGAACTCGACATGCGCTTTGGCATTGGCCACCGGCTTGCCGGTCCTGGCATCGACCAGCTTGAAGGCCCGGGTGCCGAGATGGCCGGCATCGAGGATCTCCGAAGGGATGAGCTCCACGACGCGCTCGCCCTGGCTGTCATGCGCAGCCTGCGGCGTCACGGCTCCCATCTGCTCATAGCCACCGATCACCACGTGCAGCTCGCCCTGCGCCGCTTCCTCGGGCACGCTCAAGAGACCCTGCGCATCCGTGGTGCCGCGCCACCCCTTGTCCTTGTCGTGATTGACCACCGCGGCGAGGTTGGAGACCGGTTGGCCGGTGGAGCCGTCCAGGACTCTGAGCGGCACCGTCGAAGCAGCGCCATTTGGGTTCTCGGCTACCGCAAGGGTGCCTACCCCCAGAAAGGCGAGCGCCATTATTAGTCTTATTAGTCTTCGCATCGCCTCACTCCTCAAGTGTTGTGGTGGCGTCAGCACTCCGGCACATTGACCGCAAGCCCGCCCTGCGAGGTCTCTTTATAGATGGTGGACATATCCGAGCCCGTCTGGCGCATGGTGGCGATGACCTGGTCCAGCGACACCTTGTGCGAGCCGTCGCCGCGCATCGCCAGCCTTGCGGCATTGATGGCTTTGACCGAGCCCATGGCATTCCGTTCGATGCAGGGGATCTGCACCAGCCCCGCCACGGGATCGCAGGTCAGCCCCAGGTTGTGCTCCATGCCGATCTCGGCGGCGTTCTCGACCTGCTCGTTGGTGCCGTGCAGGGCAGCCACGAGACCCGCCGCGGCCATGGAGCAGGCCACGCCCACCTCGCCCATGCAGCCCATCTCCGCGCCGGAGATCGAAGCGTTCTTTTTATACAACATCGCCATGGCAGCAGCCGTCAGCAAGAAACGGATCACCCCGTCGTCGTTGGCACCCTGCTCGAACTGGCGGTAGAAGTGCAGCACCGCAGGCACGATGCCGGCGGCGCCATTGGTGGGCGCGGTCACGACGCGCCCGCCGGCGGCATTCTCCTCGTTGACCGCCAGCGCCCAGGCATTGACCCAGTCCATGGCCTCGAAGGCATTGTTGCTGGCGCCGCGCTCGGTCAGCACGCGGTACAGCTTCGGAGCGCGACGGCGCACTTTGAGCACGCCGGGCAGTACGCCGGTCTGGCGGAAGCCGCGCTCCACGCAGGCCTGCATGACGCTCCAGATGCGCAGTACCCCGGCACGTACTTGAGCTTGCGATCGTAAGGCGCGCTCGTTCGCCATCACCAGCTCGTAGATCTCCAGGCCGTGCTCGCGGGCGCGCGCCAGCAGCTCCGCGCCGGATGAGAAAGGATATGGGACGGGAGCGTGCGCCACGCTTTGCGCCTCAGCCTCGTCGTTCTTCACGATGAACCCGCCGCCGACGGAGTAGTAGCTGTCCTCGCGCAGCACCTTGCTGTCGCCGTCCAGCGCCGCAAGGCGCATGCCGTTGGAGTGTCGGGGCAGGCGCTCCGTGCGCATGAACAGCAGCTGCAGCGGCTCATCGAAGGCGATCTCCTGCTCGCCCAGCAAATTGATGCGTCCGCTTCCGCGGATGCGCTGCACCGTGGTCTCGATGCTGTCGGGATCGACCGTCTCGGGATCGGCGCCTTCGAGCCCGGCGAGGATGGCGCGATCGGTGCCGTGGCCGGCACCGGTGAGCGCCAACGACCCGTAGAGGCGGACGGCGATCTGCCGGGTGGGCGCGAGGAGACCCGCTTCTTTGAGCTCGCTCACGAACTGGCGCGCCGCGCGCATCGGACCCATGGTATGGGAGCTCGAGGGGCCGATGCCGATCTTGAAAATGTCAAAGACGCTGAGCGTCATGCGCAATCACCTGCCGCGGTCGCCGGGATACGGGGATATGAGTATAATTGGCGCCGGTCTTTTTAGCCTAAAAATCCACGAAATCTCCATGAATCCAACATTTCTCCAACGCCTGCGCGACGAGCTGGCCGAAGCCTTGGCCCAAGGCCTCTACAAGAGCGAGCGGGTCATCGCGAGCCCGCAGGGCGGCCTGGTACGCACCGGCGAGCGTGAGGTCATCAATCTCTGCGCCAACAATTACCTCGGTCTTGCCAATCACCCTGCCGTGCGCGAGGCGGCGCATCGCGCCATCGACCGCTACGGCTATGGCATGGCCTCGGTGCGCTTCATCTGCGGCACGCAGACGGTACACAAGCAGCTCGAAGAGCGCTTGAGCCGTTATCTCGGCACCGAAGACACTATCCTTTATTCCTCCTGCTTCGATGCCAACGGCGGCCTCTTCGAGACGCTGCTCGATGAGCGCGATGCGGTGATCTCCGATGCGCTGAATCATGCCAGCATCATCGACGGCATCCGCCTGTGCAAGGCACAGCGCCATCGCTACGCCAACAACAACATGGCCGAGCTCGAAAGCCTGCTGGTGCAGACTCAGGGCGCGCGCACCCGTCTGATCGCCACCGACGGCGTGTTCTCGATGGACGGCACCATTGCCAACCTGCGCGCCATCTGCGATCTGGCGGAGCAGTTCGACGCCCTGGTGATGGTGGACGACTCGCATGCCACGGGCTTCATGGGTCCCACGGGCCGCGGCACACCCGAGCACTGCGGAGTGGCGCAGCGCGTGGATATTGTCACGAGCACGCTGGGCAAGGCTCTGGGCGGCGCGAGCGGCGGCTATATCTCCTCGCGCAAGGAAATCATCGAGTGGCTGCGGCAGCGCTCGCGGCCCTATCTTTTCTCCAACAGCATTCCGCCGGTGGTCGCGGCCGCCTCGCTGCGGGTGCTCGATCTGCTCGACGACTCGGCCGAGCTGCGTGCCCAGCTGATGGACAACACCGCGCATTTCCGCGCCGGCCTCGAGAAGGCGGGCTTCACTCTCAAGGCCGGCGAGCATCCCATCATCCCCGTGATGCTGGGCGATGCCACCCTGGCCTCCCGCATGGCGGGCCGGCTGCTCGAGCTCGGCGTCTACGTGATCGGCTTCTCCTATCCCGTGGTGCCCAAGGGCCAGGCGCGCATCCGCACGCAGATGTCCGCGGCGCTCACCCGCGAGCAGCTCGACCGCGCCCTCGAAGCCTTCACCACCGCCGGCCGCGAGCTCGGCGTCGTCAAGTAACAGGATTCTCAATGAAAGCACTGGTCAAGAAAGAGCGCGCTCCCGGCATGTGGATGCAGGAGATCCCGGAGCCGAAAATCGGACCCAACGACGTGCGCATCAAGATCGCCCGCACAGCCATCTGCGGCACCGACATGCACATCTACAAATGGGATGCCTGGGCCCAGAAGACCATTCCGGTGCCCATGGCGGTGGGGCACGAGTATTCCGGCAAGATTGTCGAGGTGGGCTCGGAAGTGCGCGGCCTTGACGTAGGCGATCGCGTCTCGGGGGAGGGCCATATCACCTGCGGCCACTGCCGCAACTGCCGCGCCGGACGGCGCCACCTGTGCCGCAACACCGTGGGCGTGGGCGTCAACCGGCCGGGGGCCTTCGCCGAGTACCTGGTCATCCCCGCCGGCAATGCCTTCAAGCTGCCCGACTCCGTCAGCGACGATATCGCCTCCATTCTCGATCCCTTCGGCAATGCGGTGCACACCGCGCTGGCCTTCAATCTGGTCGGGGAGGATGTGCTCATCACCGGGGCCGGCCCCATTGGCATTATGGCCGTGGCGGTGGCACGCTTCGTGGGCGCACGGTATGTGGTGATCACGGACGTGAACGATTATCGTCTGGACCTCGCGCGCAAGATGGGCGCGACGCGTGCCATCAACGTGAGCCGCGAGTCGCTCGATCAGACGATGAAGGACTTGGGGATGCAGGAAGGCTTCGATGTGGGCCTGGAGATGTCGGGCAACGCCTCCGCCTTCCGCGAGATGCTGCGCACCATGCACCATGGCGGCAGCATCGCCATCCTCGGCATTCCGCCGGATGAGACCGCCATCGATTGGAACCAGGTGATCTTCAAGGGCCTCACCCTCAAGGGGATCTACGGCCGCGAGATGTTCGAGACCTGGTACAAGATGGCGGCGCTGATCCAGAGCGGACTCGATCTCACGCCCATCATCACGCATCACTTCCCGGTGAAGGATTTCGAGCAGGGCTTCACGACCATGGGGTCGGGGCAGTCGGGCAAGGTGATTCTCGACTGGACGGGGGTCGGCTGATCGAATGCTGCCGCTCAGGCAGCAAGTCGCAGCATGGCCGCCAGGCTGCGCTCGACATCCTCATCCGTCGTCGCCCAGCTGCACACGCTGATCCGCATGGCGGTCCTGCCCTGCCACACCGTCACGCCGCACCAGCAGGTGCCGTCCTTTTGAATGGCCTGGATCACCTCGCGCGTACGCTCGGGCGAGCCGAACGACACCAGCACCTGGTTGAGCACGACCTCATTGAGAATCTCGTGGCCGCCGGCCGCGAGGCCCGCGGCGAAGCGCCGCGCCTGGCGACAGTTGCGCTCGAACAATTCCGCAAGACCCGCCCGGCCCAGCGAGCGCAGCGCGGCCCACACTTCGACTCCGCGCGCGCGCCGCGATAATTCGGGGGTGAAATCACTCGGATTGCGCTCCGGCGTCTCCGTCGGCAGATACTCAGCGGTGATGGCCATGGCGGCCTGCAAGGCGTGCGGATGATTCACGAATGCGAGACCGCTGTCATACGGGACGTTGAGCCACTTGTGGGCATCGGTCGCCCAGGAATCGGCCTTCTCGAGACCCGCCACCAGCGGACGCAGCGACGAAGCGGCCTTGGCCCATAACCCAAACGCACCGTCCACGTGCACCCAGGCACGGGCCGCATGCGCCCGCTCGATCAGCGGCTCGAAGGGATCGAAGGCGCCCGTGTTCACGTTACCGGCCTGCAGGCAGACGATGGCCGGCCCCTTGATTTCCGGTAGTGCGTCGACGCGCATGCGCCCCTGTTCGTCCACCGGCACCCGCACGATGCGCGAGCGCCCGAGACCCAGCATGCCGAGCGATTTAAGGAGAGTAGGATGCGCTTCCTCGCCGGTGAGCACTGTAATGAGGGGCGCGCCATACAAGCCTTCCGCCTCCACATTCCATCCCGCCCACTCGAGCACGGCATGCCGCGCCGCGGCGAGCGCGGTGAAATTGGCCATGGTCGCGCCGGTGACGAAACCGATGCGCGTGGCAGGCGGCAGTCCAAGCAGCTCGTTCAGCCAGCGCAGCGCCACCTGCTCAAGGTGCGCCACGCCAGGGGTGGCATTGTAGTAGCCGGTATTCTGATCCCAGGCGCCGGCCAGCCAGTTGGCGGCCAGTGTCACGGGTAGCGAGCCGCCGATCACGAAGCCGAAGAAACGCGGCCCGGCCATGGCCAGCGTGGCGGGAGAGCCGATCTCATCCAGCAGCGCGAGAGTGGCCGCGGGATCGCCCGGCGCCGCCGGCAGCGGCTCATCCAACCGGCTGAGGGCGCTCACCGCCTGTGGAGTCGGCGCAACGGCCCGCGTGCGGATGTCGGCAAGGTAGCGGCAGGAGCGGCGCAGAGCATCGGCCAGCAGGGTTTCGAACAGTTGCATCGCCACCACCACTACACTGAGAATATGGAAATTTTCGGAGGTGCGCTATGTTATACGTCCGCGTCGCATTGTTTGCCACCCTTCTCGCCACCAGCGGCTGCGCCACCTCTGCGAAACACACCAAAACCGCGGCGTCCGACCAGAAAGCGTTGGGCAAACGAATCGAGCACATCTGCGCCTTACCGGAAAGCCAGCGCGCCGCGGAGATCGAGAAGCTCAAGAACGAATCGGGAATGGTGCTGTACTGCGGGAAGTAGTCTCGGTTAACCGCTATCTCCCCGCCGGAGATAAAGCGGATTCAGCGTATCTTCGGAAAACCACTACATCCGATAACGGCGCCAGGAGGCACTGCGCCGGATATGTTTGAAAGCGCACTGTCCGTAGCACAGGTCGCGCGAAACCCCACACGGCATACGCATGTTTACTCAATCATGCCGTCATTAAGTTGAATTTTTTGTTTCGCTGACTGCACCAACAATCAGCAATTACCGCAGCTCGTGAAAGTGCCCGCAATTCACGCGTGGTCGCCAGCAGGAGACATTGGCAACGCGCTTGCGCACGTTCAAACTATTCACCGTCGATAAAGGCAAACCCGTCGAAAGGCGGGGACGCAAAGCTTCCGGTCTAAAGGCTCTAGAGGGCCCACGACAGCGGGGTTGCCGGGATGGTGACGCATCTCGTTATTTGATTGGAAGCTTGTCATGAGCTTTCGATCACCGGCAACACTCGTCTGCCCTCTTCTCCCCTAGACCGGGTTTTTGAACCTTCGGTCCGGGAGATGAACATGAATAAGTTGATTGTCGGTTCCGCTCGCTCTGCACTGCTCGTCAGCCTGCTCGCCACCCTCGCCGCCTGCGGCGGTGGGGGCAGCAGCGACTCCACCACAAATTCCTCAGGCTCCACTGTCGCGCCCGCCGCGCTCGAGCAGCCCTCATCGAATGCATCGGCCTCGACGCCTTCGAGCTCACAGCCCTCAACCCCCGCTTCGAGCACCCCGCCCGCGGCTTCTTCGGGTTCGGTCTCCACGCCCTCAACGCCGGGGGTCACTCCTCCGAGCACTCCCTCCACCCCCGCCAATGCGGCCCCGCAGATCAGCGGCACGCCAGCGACGTCGGTGACCGTGGGTCAGGCCTACACCTTCACTCCCAGCGCCACAGACGCCAACGGCGATCCCCTCACCTTCTCCATCTCCAGCAAGCCCAGCTGGGCCTCCTTCAACACCGCCACGGGACGCCTCTCGGGCACCCCGAGCGCCTCCGATGTCGGCTCGCATGAGGAAATCCAGATCAGCGTGAGCGACGGCTCCCACACAGCGTCCCTGGCCCAGTTTGCGATTAACGTCGAGTCCGCCTCCGCCACCAGCGTCTCCCTCGCCTGGGCCGCCCCCACCCAGAACACCGACGGCTCGGTGCTCACCAACCTCGCCGGCTACAAAATCCACTACGGCTCCCAGTCGGGCCACTACACCCAGACCGTCACGCTCAGCAACGCCAGCCTGACCCGCTATGTGCTCGACAACCTCGCCTCCGGTACCTACTTCTTCGCCATCACCGCCGTCACCTCCACCGGCGCCGAAAGCGACCTCTCGGGTGAGGCCAGCAAAACCATCTGACTTTCCCCCTCCCCGAGACCGGACCCTCGGGATCTGCGCGCTCTGGCTGTCAGAGCGCGCTTTTTTTTGGGCTTACCGTCAGCGGACGTCGCAGAAGCAGTAGGCGTAAAGACGATTGGGTGTGGAGAAACGGCTGAGACGCGCGGCCTCACGCGCCAGCGGATCAAGGCGGGTGGCGACGCTTGCCAGCGCGCGGGTGGAGCTGTCCACGCCCACCGCCCAAGCCCACTTCACGGCCCGCGTCTGCAGCTGCAGCGCCAGTTCCTGCGCCACCGACAGATCCGGCTCGATGAATTTGATGTCGTAGTCCTTGAGCTTCGCGCGGTGCGCCGCCGCTTTCACCGCATCGTCGAAGGAGCCCAGCCGGTCCACCAGACCCAGCCGCTGCGCATCGACCCCGGACCAGACCCGGCCCTGCGCGATGCTGTCGATGTCCTTAGGCGACTTTCTGCGTCCGAGCGATACCCGCGCCAGAAACTCACCATAGCCGCGCACCACGGTCGACTGCAGCAACGCCTTGGCCTCATCGCCCAACGGGCGGTCGAGACGCAGCTGCCCGGAGAGCGGCGTGGTGCCCACTCCGTCGGAGTGCACGCCGAGCTTGCTTAAAGTTCGGTCCACCGTGGGGATAATGGCGAAAATGCCGATGGAGCCGGTGATGGTGGCCGGGCTCGCCCAAATCTCATCCGCGGGCGCCGAGATGTAGTAGCCGCCTGAGGCGGCCAGATCTCCCATGGAGACAATGACAGGCTTGCCGGCCGCCTTGAGCGCCAGCACCTCGCGATAGATCTGCTCGGAGGCGAACACGCTGCCGCCGGGACTGTCGACACGCAACACCACGGCCTTCACCTGATCGTCGAGCCGCGCCTCGCGGATCAGCTGCGCCGTCGACTCCCCGCCGATGGTGCCCGGAGGCTGGTCGCCGTCGAGAATCTCGCCCGCAGCGACGATGACCCCCACCCGGGCCGTACCGTCGGATTTGAGCTTTTTCTCGGCATGTACGACACGAACATAATCGGTGTCCGAGACTCCCCGATAGGACCCGTTGTCGTCCTCGCCCACGAGCTTTATGAGCCGCTGCTCGACTTCCTGGCGGGTCTTGATGCCGGTGACCAGCCTCGCCTTCAGGGCTACCTGCGCCGCATCGCCGTCCGCCGCGGCGACGGCCTTGGGCAGCGTGGCCACATATTGAGCGATGGCGGCCGGATCGAGCCTGCGCGCCCGCGCGGCTTCGCCCTCGTAGGTGCGCCACAGAGAATTGAGATAGCTCAGGCTCTCCTCGCGCTCGGCGGGCGACATGTCATTGCGCGTGTACACCTCGACGGCGCTCTTGTACTGCCCGACGCGGAACACATTGATGTCCACGCCCAGCTTCTCGAGCGCATCCTTGAAATAGGTGCGGTAGCGGTCGTAGCCGTCGATCAGCACGAAGCCCATCGGATCGAGATAGACCTCATCGGCCTGCGCGGCGATGAAGTACTGCTCCTGCATGAACTCGCTCCCATAGGCGATGACCTTCTTGCCGCTCTTGCGGAACTCGCCGATAGCGCGCGCCAGCTCCTCGAGTGTGGGCAGACCCGCACCGTCGAAGTGCTTGAGGTCGAGCACCAGGACCGGGATGCGCTTGTCCTTCCCGGCGGCTCGGATGGCATCGGTGATATCCCACAACAGTGTTTCGGCCCGGCCCTGCCCGCGCACCTCATCCACCGCCCGCTCGATAGGCTCCCCCGAGAGCTGCTCGACCAACTCGCCTTCGGGAGCAATGACCAGCGCCGCCTTGGAGGGGATTGAAGGAATGGAGCTGCGCAGCGCGCCGATCACGAAGCCGAAGATGCTGAGCAGCAGCAGCAAATGCAGAAAGCGGCGCAGCCCATCGAGGATACGCCAGAGACCTGCGAAGAAGGCTCTGATGGAGGCCATTGCCCGGCCCGCGTCAGATTTTCTCTTCGATGCGCGCGGCTTTGCCCGAGAGGTCACGCAGGTAGTAAAGCTTGGCGCGGCGTACGCTGCCGTGGCGCTTCACCTGGATGTCGCTGATCGCGGGGCTGTGCGTCTGGAAGACGCGCTCCACGCCCTCGCCGTGCGAGATCTTGCGCACGGTGAACGAGGAGTTGAGACCGCGATTGCTCTTGGCGATCACGATGCCCTCGTAGGCCTGCACGCGCTCGCGGTCGCCTTCGACCACCTTCACGTTCACCACCACGGTGTCACCGGGATTGAAGTCCGGCACCTTGCGCGTCATCCGCGCCTTCTCGATTTCCTGAATGATGTTCATGTTCGTTCGCTCCGGCTCCGCTCGGTCAAAAACTCGTTCAACACTGCGCTCGCTTCGGGCTCAAGGCCGTGCGCTGCGATCAAATCCGGCCGGCGCTGCCAGGTGCGCGCCACGGCCTGTTTGAGGCGCCAGCGGCGGATCTCCGCGTGGTTGCCTCCCGTCAGCACGGGAGGGACCTGCCGGCCCTCGAAACTCTCCGGCCGCGTGTAGTGCGGCCCCTCGAGCAGCCCCGCGACGAAGGATTCCTCCTCGCTCGAGCGCTCATCGCCCAGGGTGCCGGGCAGCAGCCGCGCCACCGCATCGATCACCACGAGCGCCGGCAGCTCACCGCCGGAGAGCACGTAATCACCGATCGACAGCTCCCGATCGACACCCAGCTCGTTCACGCGCTCATCCAGCCCTTCGTACCGGCCCGCCACCAGCACCAGGCCGGGCAGCTGAGCGAGCTCGCGCGCATGGCGCTGCTCAAAGCGCTCGCCCTGCGCGGACAGGCCGATTCTCACGCTGCCCGCTGGAGCTCGCGCCTGCGCCGCGCGAATCGCCGCCAGCATGGGCTCGGGCTTCAACACCATCCCGGGACCGCCGCCGTAGGGCCGGTCGTCCACCGTGCGGTGCGCATCCGTGGTATGCGCCCGCGGGTCCTCGGTCCCAAGATGCAGCAGGCCGCGCGACAACGCGCGTCCCACCACGCCAAAATCCAATGCGCCGCGCACCATCCCGGGGAACAGCGTCACCACTTCGATGTGCACGGCCGTCTCTACTCAAGCTCAGCGGGCCAATCCACGACGACTTTGCGCGCCGCCAGATCGACCCGGTTCAAATGCCGGCGTGTCGCGGGCAGCCAGTGCTCACGTCCCGCCTGACTCACCACCATCACGGTGCCGCCGGGCGTGTCGACAAAGTGCCGCACCTCACCCAACTGCACGCCCTGCAGGTTCACCACCGCCAGGCCGATCAGATCGGCCTGGTAAAACTCGCGCGCCGCAAGCTTAGGGAACTCGCTGCGCGCCACTTCAATCTCCGCGCCCTTCAACAGAGCCGCGGCATTACGCTCTTCGATCCCTTCGAGTCGCGCCACCAGCGCGCTGCCGTGGCTTCGGCCCTCCATCACCCGTCTTGCGGACGGCTCGCCGCCGCCCTGGCGCAAGCGCCAGTGGCGATACTTCAGCAGACGCTCGAGGGGCTCGGTAAACGATTCCACGTGTACCCAGCCCTTCACGCCGTAGGGACTGCCGATGCGGCCCACGGTCAGCCACTCCTCGGCGGCCACGGTTGGCTCAGGCGTTAGGCCGCAGCCGCGGCCGGCGCCTGCTTGCGATAGTCGGATACGAGATGACGAACGCGCTCGGACTGCTGGGCGCCTTTGCTCACCCAGTAATCGATTCGCGCAAGATTCAGCTTCAGCTTCGGCTCGCCGCCCCGGGCGACCGGATTGAAGAAACCGACCTGCTCGAGACTCAGGCCGCCCTGACGCTTGCGGCTGTCGGTCACGACGACGTGGTAAAAGGGCTGGTTCTTGGCCCCGCGCCGTGTGAGACGAATAGTTACCATGGTGTAGCGGATCCTGACGGGTAAAGCCGGCGGATTCTACGCAAAGAGCTGCGGGAGGGGAAGCGGCCCTTAATGCCCCCGCAAGGCCCCCATCATCCGCCGCAGCTTCCCGCCCTTCATCGATTTCATCATCCGCTGCATCTCCAGGAACTGCTTCAGCAGGCGGTTCACATCCTGCACCTGCAGCCCCGATCCGGCCGCGATGCGGCGGCGGCGCGAGCCATCGATCAGATCGGGCTTGCGCCGCTCGCGCAGCGTCATGGAATTGATGATGGCGATCTGGCGGCGGATCTCACGGTCCCCCTGCTCGGGCGCCACGGCCGCGCGCTGCGTGGCGGCCGTGGGCAGCTTATCCATGAGAGCCGTCACCCCCCCCATCTTCTGTAGCTGTTCAAGCTGGCCCTTGAGATCGGACATACTGAAGCTCTTGCCCTGGGTGACCTTGCGGGCCAGGCGCTCCGCCTCCCCGGTATCGAGCTGCCGCTGCACCTGCTCGACCAGGCTGACTACATCGCCCATGCCGAGGATGCGCGAGGCCATACGCTCGGGGTCGAAAGGCTCCAGCGCCTCAGGTTTCTCCCCCATTCCGACAAACACGATGGGCTGGCCGGTGACCTGCCGGACCGACAGGGCGGCGCCGCCTCGGGCGTCGCCGTCCGCCTTGGTGAGCACCACGCCGGTCAGGTCCAGAGCCGCCGCAAACGCCCGGGCGGCATTGACGGCATCCTGGCCGGCCATGGCATCCACCACGAACAGACGCTCGGCAGAGCCCACCGCCGCATCGATGGCGCGCACCTCCTCCATCAGCGACTCATCGACGTGCAGACGGCCGGCCGTATCGACGATCAAAACGTCATATACCCCCCGCCGCGCCTCTTCCAGCGCGGCGCGGGCAATGGCCACAGGCGCGGCACCGGGCTCGGGAGCGATGAACTCCCCGCCCACCTGCTGCGCCAGACGCTGAAGCTGCAGGATGGCCGCGGGTCTGCGGATATCGGTGCTCACCAGCAGCACCCTCTTGCGCTCGCGCTCGATCAGCCAGCGGGCGAGCTTGGCGGCGGTGGTGGTCTTGCCTGCCCCCTGCAAGCCCGCCAGCAGCACCACAATGGGCGGCTGGGCACGCAGACTGAAACCCGCTCGAGCGCCCCCCATGAGCTCGACCAGCTCACGGTGGAGGATGCCGATGAAGGCCTGGCTGGGGGTGAGGCTGGTCATGACCTCGGCGCCCAGCGCCTTGGCCTTCACCCCCTCGATGAAAGTCTTGACCACCGGCAGCGCCACATCCGCCTCGAGCAGCGCCATGCGCACCTCGCGCAGCGCCTCCGCGATATTGTCCTCGGTGATGCGGCCGCGCCCCCGCAGGGTTTCGATAGTGCGGGCGAGCCGGGCGGTCAGGTTGTCGAACATGGGAAGATTATACGTGCGGATTCGCTCCGCTATCATGGGGCCGTGACCGGCGTCCCCTCCACCATCCTGCTCTTTGCCCTCCTCGCCCTCCTGGTGGTGATCGCCTTCTCCTCAGGGACCGAGGTGGCGATGCTCTCCGTGAACCGCTATCGCATCCGCCACCTGGCGCAGCAGGGCCAGCGCAGCGCAAAGCTGCTGGAGAGGCTGCTCGCCAAGCCCGATGACTGGCTGGGGGCGAACCTGGTGATCCTGGCCGCGGCCAGCGTGTTTGCCTCGGTGGTCGCCACCATCCTCGCCGAACGCATGGGCCACCGCTACGCCGTACCCGTCACGGGCGCTGCGTTGACGGTGGTGATGATCGTATTCTGCGAGCTGGCGCCCAAAATCTACGCCGCCACGCATCCGGAGTCGGTGGCACTGCACTCCACCTACATCTATCGCGCGTTGGTCGTCGTGGCACGCCCGGCGCTGTGGGTGACGAACAAGCTGGCGTATGGATTTCTGCGCCTCTTCGGCATCGGCAAGAGCTCACGCAGCGGCCAGACACTGAGCACGGAGGAGTTGCGCACGGTCGTGGCCGAAGCCGGGCCGATGATTCCGCAGCGCCACCGGCAGATGCTGCTCTCCATCCTCGATCTCGGCCAGGTGACCGTCAACGACATCATGATCCCGCGCCAGGAAATCGCCAGCATCGACATCGAGAGTAACTGGGAGGATTTGCTCGAGCAGCTGCGGCAGACGCCGCACACGCGCCTGCCGGTGTACGAAGCTGAGCTCGACAATATCGTCGGCGTGCTGCACATGAAGCGTGTGGCGCAGGAGCTGGCCCGCGACAGCCTCACCCGCGAGAAGCTGATCGAGATCGCGCGCAGCCGCGAGCCCTACTTCGTGCCGGAAAGCACGCCGCTCAACGTGCAGTTGAGCCACTTCCAGCGCAACCGCCGGCGGCTGGCCTTCGTGGTCAATGAGTATGGCGACATCGAGGGCCTGGTCACCCTCGAGGACATTCTCGAGGAGATCGTCGGGGAGTTCACCACTGATCCGGCCACCGTGATGCACAAGGACATTCATCTCGAGAGGCCCGGCGTCTACATCGTCAATGCCAGCGCCACCATCCGCGCGCTCAATCGCGCCCTGCAATGGCAGCTGCCCACCGACGGGCCCAAAACCTTGAATGGCCTGCTGCTCGAACGCCTCGAGACCCTGCCGGATCCGGGCACGGCGCTGAAGGTGGGCGACTATCAGTTCGAGGTGCTGCAGGTGGGCGACAACACCATCAAGACGGTGCGCGTGCAAGCGCCCGCTGCAGCGCCTCATCGACCCGATTGATGGCGATCGCCTGCAGGCCTTCGAGGGGCTTGCGCGGCGCGTTCTCCCGGGCCACCAGCGCGGTTTTGAAGCCCTGTTTCTGCGCCTCCCTCAAACGCTCCTCGCCATAGGCCACCGGACGCACCTCGCCGGTCAGACCGACTTCGCCGAATGCCACGAGGGAAGTCGACAGGATCCGGTCCTGCAAGCTCGACGCCAATGCAAGCACTACCGGCAGATCCCAGCCCGTATCAGAAATTTGTATGCCGCCTACTACGTTGACGAACACATCGTGCTCCTGCAACGAGACGCCCGCATGGCGATTCAGCACGGCGAGGAGCATGGCCACCCGGTTGGCGTCAAGCCCCTGCGCGATGCGCCGCGGCGCGCCGAAACGCATGCGGTCGACCAGCGCCTGCAGCTCGATCAGCAGCGGCCGCCCGCCCTCACGCGTCACGGTGACGATGCTGCCGGCGGCGGGCTGCGGCGCGCGGGCGAGAAAGATGGCTGAAGGGTTACGGATCTCTTTGAGACCGCTCTCCGTCATCGCAAAAAATCCCAGCTCGTTGGCGGCACCGAAGCGATTCTTGGTGGCGCGCACGATGCGGTAGCGGCTGCCGGCATCGCTCTCGAAATAAAGCACGGTGTCCACCAGATGCTCGAGCATGCGGGGACCTGCGATGGCGCCCTCCTTGGTCACATGCCCGATGAGGATCACCGCGGTGCCGCTCGACTTGGCAAAACGGACCAGCTCGGCGGTGCACTCGCGCAGCTGGGTGACGGCCCCGGCGCTCGAGGCGAGGCCAGCGAGCTGCACGGTCTGAATGGAATCGACAATGAGGAGGGCCACCTTGTGCTCCCCGGCCGCACCCAGCACGGCCTCGAGGTCATTCTCGGTGGCGAGACGCAGGCCCTGCGCGTCAAGGCCCATGCGCCGGGCCCGGGCACCCACCTGGGCCACCGACTCCTCGCCGCTGGCATAGAGCACCGGCCGGGTGGCGCCCACATGTGCCGCCACTTGCAGCAGCAGGGTGGACTTGCCGATCCCAGGGTCCCCACCCAGCAAGGTGACCGAGCCTGGGACGATACCCCCGCCCAGCACCCGGTCAAGCTCCTCCTGACCCGACCCCAGGCGCTCCTGAGAAGCAGCGTCGGCGGAATGCAGCCCGCGCAGCACCGCTCCTCCGCGCCCAGGAGGCACCGTACGGGCGGGCGCCGCCGCCCGCTGCTCCAAGGAGTTCCACTCGGCGCAATGGGGGCATTGCCCCTGCCATTTTGGGGTCTGTCCCCCGCAGCTCTTGCAGATAAAGACGGGACTGGGTCGGGCCATGAGCGCTTTCAATGCTTTAGCGGTGCGCTCCGGGCCCAACTTGGCTAGGATGCGCGGCCGGAACAGCGCGGTTGCGGGCTTTGTGAACGCCCGCTCGGACAGCCCGGCGCGCGATGCTAGCTTATGCCGCCGCCGACCGGGCGGTGTTTGGGGAGACGGCCTGAAGTCGTGGTGAGTGTTTCGAAACCAGATTATGGTGACTCGCAGCGCGGGGCAGGCGCTTGAGCCTGCGCGGTAAGCTGCGCTTCGTCGGCGGAAGCGACACCGGCAAGGTGCGCGAGCACAACGAGGACACCATCGCTTTCGACCCGGACATCGGGCTTTTGGTGCTGGCTGATGGCATGGGGGGCTATAACGCCGGCGAAGTGGCCAGCGGCATCGCTGTCAAGACCATCGTCAACCTGGTGCGCGAGTCCGTGGAGCGCGAGGACCTGAAGGTTCATGACGCCGAATCGGGCATGTCCCGCCCCAGCATCATCCTGCGCGATGCCATCCACCGCGCCAACAAGATCATTTACCAGACGGCGCGCACCCAGCCGCAGTGCGAGGGCATGGGCACCACGGTGGTCGCCGCCCTCTTCTTCGACAATAAGGTGGCCATCGCCCATGTCGGCGACTCGCGCATGTACCGCCTGCGCAGTGACAAGTTCGAGCAGGTCACCATGGACCACTCGCTGCTGCAGGAGCTGGTGGACCGGGGCTTTTACTCCCCGGAAGAGGCCCAGCGTGCGGCAAATAAGAACTACGTCACACGCGCCCTGGGCGTCGAGCCCGAAGTCGAGGTCGAGGTGCAGGAAACAGGGGTCCAGAAGGGCGATTTTTTCGCCTTATGCTCGGATGGCCTGTCCGACATGGTGGAAGACGACGACATTCACTTAACGATCAGCACCTTTAGTGCTAATCTGGATACGGTCGCTAAACAATTGATTCAGTTGGCGAATGACAACGGGGGCCGGGACAACGTCTCGGTACTCGTGGCGCATGTCGTCGACGCGTTCCCGGCGCACAGGCGCATATTCGACAAGATTCTCGGCTGGTTCGGCTAAGGTGAGGCGAGGCACACATGGCTAGGTTGGTATTGAGCCTGGATGGCCAGGTCATGGCGGAATACAACATGAACAAGGAGCGCTACACGATCGGGCGCCTTCCTGACAATGACATCCGCATCGACAATCCGGCGGTGAGCGGCCATCACTCGCTGATCATCAATATCCTCAACGACTCGTTCCTCGAGGACTTGAACAGCACCAACGGCACCTACGTCAACGGCAAGCTGATCAAGAAGCACGCGCTGCAGCACGGCGATGTCATCACCGTGGGTCATCATCAGCTGCGCTTCGCCGAGGACGACGAGGCGCAGGATGAGTTCGAGAAGACCATGGTGATCCAGCCCTCGCAACGGCCCGTGGATAAAGTGCAGGCGGCCAGCGCCGTGGCCGAGCAGGCCGCGCCCGCGCTCTCGGCCACTGGCACACGCCGCTCGCTCGAGGGCGCAGTGGCAGTGAAGAAAGCCAAACTGCAGGTGCTGTCGGGCGCCTTTGCCGGGCGCGAGCTGGAGTTGAACAAGGCGCTGACCACTCTCGGCCGCCCGGGAATTCAGGTGGCGGCGATCACCCGCAGATCCGAGGGGTACTTCATTGTCCATGTCGATAGCGGCAAGGACGGCGACTTTCCGCTGGTCAACGGGGTGCCGATCACGGCGCAGGCCACCCGGCTGGCGGATAACGATGTGATCCAGCTGGCCGGGGTGAAGATGGGATTTTTCGAGAACTGAAAGTCGTTTTCACTTTCAAAAGCCGTCTGACGCATCGGGGTGCTTGCCGCGGTTGACCCATGCCTTCCTCCTTATCCAACAAAACCATCCTGATCACCGGCGCTTCCGGCATCCTCGGCCAGGCCGTCAACGCGGCCGCCCTCGCCGCCGGAGCGCGCACCGCGTTGATCGACCATGGTCGGCACCCGGCCGACTCGCGCGGCGCGGCGATCGTGCGCAGCGGGGTCGACTTGAGCGACGAAGCGGCGGCCGCCACGGCAGTCAATGCCATCGTCGCCGCCGTCGGCAAAATAGATGTTCTGTTGAACATCGCCGGCGGATTCGAGTGGGCAAAAGTCGAGACCGCGAGCGTTGATCTTTGGACCCGGCTCTATCGCACCAATGTGTTGTCGGCGGTGGGCGCGATCAAGGCGACACTGGCGTACTTCGCCCGTCCAGCGCTGATCGTGAATGTGGCGGCTGCAACCGCGGGGCACGCGGCGGTCGGCATGGCTCCCTACACGGCCGCCAAGGCCGGCGTTCTAAGACTCACCGAGGCGGCAAGCCAGGAACTGGCAGACCGCGATATCCGCGTCTACAGCGTGTCCCCGACCATTCTCGACACCCCGCGTAACCGCGCCGACCTGCCTCAAGCCGATACGAGCCGCTGGATTGCCCCGGCCACGCTGGCGCAAGCCATGCTGGAACTGTGGAATGATCCTTCGCCTTCAGGGCGCGATTTTCGGTTTGGTTGAGCGGCCCTCGAGCTCACATTCACAGCCCGCGGGCGTCCGATTTGCGCTCAAAGGTCCGCCAAGGTCCGCCAAGGTCCGCCAAGGTCCGCCAAATCTCAAGCACCGATGTTCTTCACGAGCGACCACACAACCGCGTGGTCCGGCCCCTGACGCTGGACAAGACCCCTACCCCTAAGTGCCCGAATCTCCCTCTCCAGAGTACGCAGCGAGATCCTCGGCTCCAATAGACCAATTATCTCTGGCGGAGAGAGCGGCGCGGGCTCCAAAAGAGCCAGTATGCGCCGCTGCCGTTCGGTCAACCCGGCTCGCAGATCTTTCGAGCTGGCCGTGCGGCCCAAAGGCGTGCGCGGAATGAAGCGTACGATGAAGGTGCCGTGATCCTCCTCGAACTCAGGCTCCGGATGCCCCGCCTCGACACAATACCTCACGATGTCAAGCGTGCCGCGGCCCCACGCTTCGATGAAACCGCCCAGGTAGAACACTTTGGCGATCAAGGGATTTCTCGGTATGGACTCGTGCGGACGCTTGAGCTTGCTGATGGACAGGCGCTCCGGCAGCCGTCCCGGATTCCAGACCTCGACGCGGTTGTCATAAATCTGAACGGTGACGTCAGTGTTGTATTCCGAATATTCTCGATGACAAAGAGCGTTCGTAACCGCTTCACGCAATGCGTCCATGGGCAACAAGGGCTCTTCAACGTGTTGCAGCTGACCGGAGATAACCCGCATGGATACCGGGATATGCTTGCGCAGGAAAATCATCGCCTCATCCAGTAAATCGAAGGCATTGCCGGTGGTGGGCGGGTACTCATCGATGATCTCCCGCTTGTCGATGCCCTGGAACCGCGCCATGTGTAACCGGCATTGCGGGTAGTCGCCCGATACTTCCTTGGCGAATAGCACCACGGCGGCATTATTCGGCTTGCCTCCATTCAACAGCCCGAATTTGCGCAGGATATCGGGAATCTTCTCGCTCGCTATACTACGAATCCTCTTGGCAGCCATACCACGCCGGACGATATCGCGAACCAGGGAGCGGCTCAGGTCGTTTATCGAATAACCGCGGGCGGATTGCTTCTCCCAGTGTCCATCCGGATGTGCGCCATCGTTAAGGGCTTGCAGAAGTCGCTCGCGCGGCATTGCCGTCGTGGTGGATCCGACGCGCATATAAGCGCGACCGTCATACAGATAGGGCTGATGGGTCGCGATCGGACGGGCTTCGAGCACTATCAAGCGTTTGCTCGATTGCGGCATCGGGACAATGCTCATGCCGATCTTGGCAGCTGGCTCGATACGCTTCAGGGCCTCAGCGATCTCGCGCTGGGTCATATCGGTCACATCCTGCCCCGGAATACGGCCGGATTCAGTAGCGCCGAAAATGACCTTGCCGCCAGTCCCGTTCAGGAAAGCGCAGAGGGTCTGACAACCGGCCCTGAGCTCGCCCGTACTCTTCTTGAGTTCCAGACGTTCGCTCTCGCCTTTGGCGACTAAAGTTTTGATTTGTACGAATCGCATAGGCATAGGAATGCGAGCAGACCAGAATTTCGCACGGCACGCAACCGCACAAAAGTACACAGTGAACGCCCAGGAATCGGAAGCTAACGCAGCTCCAGCGGCACGCGCTGACTGACGCTGCACAGCAGCTCATAGGGAATCGTGCCCGCGTGGCGCGAAATTTCCTCTACAGGGAGATCCCCGCCCCACAAAGTAACTGCCGTACCCATCTTGACCGGTGGAAGATCGGTGACATCGACCGCAATCATGTCCATAGAAACCCGTCCCACCAATGGCGCCCGTCGCCCGCCTATCAACACCGGCGTTCCATTCGGCAATCCGCGCGGCAATCCATCGCCGTAACCGGCGGCCACGATGGCAATCGTCGAATCGCGCGCGGCCTTCCAGACGCCTCCGTATCCCACGGTCTCGCCCCGAGCAACTAGACGCGTGGCAATAACGGTACTTTCCAGCGCCATAACGGGATGCAGTCCGAAGTCCGTTCCAATCCGATCGGGAAACGGAGACACCCCGTAAAGTGCAAGGCCCGGCCTCACCCAGTCGCAACGTGCCGGCGAGGTTCTGAAGATCCCCGCGGAATTGGCAATGCTGTTCTCGTAATCGAGCTTACCCGTCAGTGCCTCGAAACGTTTCACCTGCTCCTCCGTCATGGAGCTGTCCGGCTCGTCGGCCCGTGCGAGATGAGTCAGTACTCTCAGCTCGAGAGGTGCGGGTTGTAATTTGCGCAGCTTTTCCAGTGCCGCGGAAAAATCCGCTGGCCGGAATCCCAGGCGGTTCATGCCTGTGTCGATTTTTACCCACAGCACGAAGCGGTGCGCGCCGCTGAACTTTTCCAGCAGCTCGATTTGTAGCTGCTCATGGACGACAATGTCGAAACCATGCCGTGCGGCCTCGAGTAGCTGCTCACTGGCGAAAACGCCCTCGAGCAACACGATCGGCCGGGTCACGCCCGCTGCGCGCAGCGCCAGGCCCTCCTCCAGACGCGCCACCGCAAACGCATCGGCGTCAGCCAGGGCAAGCGCTGTCGGCACGAGCCCATGACCATAGGCATTGGCCTTGACCACCGCCATAACCCGCGATTCCGGTGCCCGCTCACGAATGGTCTTGAGATTGTGACGCAGGGCGGACGTGTCAATGACCGCCCGGATGAGCCGGCTCACCGCAGCACGCCTTCAGCGTAGGAGTCGGGAGCGTAGTTCGCGAAACGCGTGTAGGCGCCTTGGAAGGTCAGCAGAAAGGTGCCGATCTCGCCGTTTCGGTGCTTGGCAAGATCGATCTCGGCAATACCCTTCTTGGTCGTGTTCTTGTCGTAAACTTCTTCACGATAAATCAGCAGGATCATATCCGCGTCCTGCTCAATCGCACCGGAATTATGAGTGACGATTCCGTCCGCGAGCCAGTTTGCAGGCCCAGGGACAGTCAAATCGAACACTTGTTCTTCCCCATCCGGCGTGACGCCCGTGACGCGATCCCAGAACAAGTCCGATGTGGCCCAGGTTTCCAATTCTTTGCTGTCAAGAATCTCCGCATAGTCCATCAGCATCGTCCTGCTGGGCGCAAAGCGGAAGTGACTTGCGCCGCCATATGCGGTCCCCCGCAGCCGAGTCATTTCACGCGTGCTGATGCCTTGCTCCCGCATCAGTGTGCGCACTCGCGTAAAAACATCGGCAGGCAGCGTGTCGACGTTGGTATTGGCAATCCGCCCGGCATGTTCTGTAACCACAACGTCGAGTGCCGCGGCCCTGGGACCAAAAGCCCCAACGCGCGATGCAAATAGCAATTGGGCCTGCACGCCACTCACGTCCACGGAATAGCAAGTACGATACTCAGCGACCTGGGTCGTCGCTCGAATGCGCGCAATAATGCCGAGCCGCTGGAGGAGCGCAGCGACATCCTGCGCCAGCCCGATACTGCTGGTGGAAAAATAGATGCGCGGCATACTGCGCGGGCTGTTTTTACGAGTGGTGATCGAGCCATCGGTAGCCCAAAGATGGCGCAGCAATAGCCCGACCTGATCGTCGGGCAATTGAAACACCGCCTGCGGCAATCTCTTCTCGTGCGACCGTTGCCCGAAGATTCCTAGCCCCTTAAGCCACGCCCCGACCCCCGCCGGATGCCATCGATTGCCGTTGCCGCTAATGAGCAGCTGATGCCACAGTCCCCGTCCCACGTATCTCTTAACCGTCGAGCCCATCGCCTCTGCGGCAAGGGTCACCGCGCGACTATTGTCTTCCGACGCCGTCGTATAGCGAAGCGGCTGATGTGAAAGATAGCTGCCGTCGCCAACCAAATGGCCCAGAAGGACAAGCCAATGCTCGGGCCAGCGACTCACATCGGCCGGCTGGGGAATTTGTCGGGCTAGCGCCAAACGATCGCCCGCCTTGAGCTTCGATACGGTTATCCAACCGTTTCCGCCCAATACACGATGCTCAGCCGTCGCGCGGATCGCGCGGCCACTTGCCAGCTGCACACGATATACAGGCCGGCGCCCTACGCACCACACTTTGTCCGATGTGGCACGCACAATTTTTTGCTGTTGGCTAACAGCCCAAACCTCGGGCTCCACACCGACCAGGTCGCGGATCGGCATACGGCGTCCATCCGTGAGACACACCAGCGTGTCGCCGGTGACACATTCGCGCAAATCCGACATCACTGGCTTCTTGTGCTCGCGCTGCTCCACGCTGCGATTCAACTGCGACAGCGCGATCACCGGCACCGACAGCTCCTTGGCCAGCGCCTTCAAACCGCGCGAGATCTCCGAGATCTCCGTCGCGCGGTTCTCCACCGACCCCGGCACCTGCATCAGCTGCAGGTAATCGACCACGATGAGATCGAGGCCGTGCTCGCGCCTCACCCGCCGCGCCCGCGCGCGCAGATCGGTGGGGCTCAGGCCCGGCGCCTCATCGATGAAAATCCTGGCTTCGGAAAGCTGGCTGGTCGCGCTCGTGACGCGCACCCAGTCCTCATCGGAAATACGCCCGCTGCGGATGCCGTTGAGCGGCACGCCGCCGATCGAGGCGAGCATGCGGGTCATCAGCTGCTCGGAGGGCATCTCCATGCTGAAGATCGCCACCGACGCCTTGATGTTGGGATTCACCGCGGCGTATTCGGCCATGTTGACCGCCAGCGTGGTCTTTCCCATCGACGGCCGGCCCGCCACGATGATCAGGTCGCCGGGGCGCAGTCCACCCGTGAGCTTGTCGAACTCGGCGTAGCCGGTGGCCAGGCCCCGCAGCTTGTCGGGATGGGTGTGCCACTCGTCGATCTTGTCAATGAGCGCGGGCAGCATGGAGCGCACGGATACGGCGCCGTCGCGCGTGCCGAAGCCCGCCTCGGCGATCTCGAACACCTTCTGCTCGGCGCGATCCACCAGGTCGCGGGCGGTGTACCCCTCGTCGTTGAATACCGAGTCGGCGATCTCGGTAGCGGCCGTGCTCAGCTGGCGCAGCAGCGAGCGCTCGCGCACGATGCCCGCGTAGGCACGGACATTGGCGGCCGTGGGCGTGTCGCGCGCCAGGGTGGCGAGATAGGCCTGGCCGCCGGCCTCGGTGAGCTGGCCGAGGCGCTGCAGCTGCTCGGACACCGTCACCACATCGCAGGGTTTGCCGTTGCCGGCGAGCGCACCGATGGCCTCGAAGATCAGGCGGTGGTCGGAGCGGTAGAAATCCCAGGCGCGCACGGCATCCGCGACATTGTCCCATGCCGACGTATCGAGCATGAGACCGCCGAGCACGGCCTGCTCGGCTTCGATGGAGTGCGGGGGTTTGCGGGCCTCCACGGCCGGTTCCGCGACTATTCCTCGGCGACGATGGTGACCGGCAGCTGCACGTCCACGTCGGCGTGCAGGTGCAGATTCACGCTGTGCTCACCCACCATGCGCAGCGGACCGCCGGGCAGGCGCACTTCGCTGCGCTCGACCTTGAATCCCTCGCGGGTGCAGGCCTCGGAAATGTCGGCGGTGCCGATCGAGCCGAAGAGCTTGCCTTCGGTGCCGGCCTTGGCGGTGAGTGTCAGCCGGAAATTCTTCATGGCCTCGGCGCGGTCCGTGGCCGAGGTCAGCTGCTCGCGGGCGGCGCGCTCGAGCTCGACGCGGCGCGCCTCGAACTTCGCGACGTTGGCGGCGGTGGCCAGCGTCGCCTTGCCCTGCGGCAGCAGGAAGTTGCGGCCGAAGCCGGACTTCACCTTGACGCGATCGCCGATGTTGCCGAGGTTGGCGACTTTCTGAAGCAGAATGATGTCCATGGCGCGCCTCAGTGCTGATCGGTGTACGGCAGCAATGCCAGGAAGCGCGCGCGTTTGATGGCGACGGCAAGCTGGCGCTGGTAGAACGACTTCGTGCCGGTGATACGGCTCGGGACGATCTTGCCGGTCTCGGTCACATAGCCCTTGAGCGTGGCAAGGTCCTTGTAGTCGATGGACTTCACGCCTTCGGCCGTGAAACGGCAGAATTTCTTGCGGCGGGAGAAGCGGCTACCACCGCCGCCGGAACTGGTCTTGGAATCTCTCATGTTCAGACTGCCTCGACGACCGTGTCGTCTTCCTCTTCATCGGGACGCAGGCGCTCGCGACGGCGCTCGCCGGTGCCACCCTCTTCTTCCTCAGCCTTGGCCATGGGCGAGGGCTCGGTGACCGCGGCGTCCATCTGCACTACGAGGTGCCGCAGTACGGCGTCGCTGAAGCGGAACGCGCCGGTCAGCTCATTGAGAGTTTTCTGATCGCTCTCGATGTTCATGAGCACATAGTGCGCTTTGTGAACCTTGGCGAGCGGATAGGCGAGCTGGCGGCGGCCCCAGTCCTCGAGCCGGTGCACCTGACCGCCGCCCGCGGCGATCATGCCCTTGTAGCGATCGATCATCGCAGGGACCTGCTCGCTCTGGTCCGGATGCACCAGAAACACGATTTCATAATGCCTCATGGATACTCCTCACGGTTAATTGAGCCACCCCGCGAGGCTGCGGGTGTGGCGAGGGGGCGCGGAGGATAAAGGAAGGCGCGATTGAGCGCAAATTCAAGCTTGAGCGCGCTGCCGCCCCGCCTCATAGAGCAGCATCCCCGCCGCCACCGACACATTCAGGCTCTCTACCGCCCCGAGCTGCGGCAGGCTCACCAGAAAGTCGCAGTTCTGCCGCGTCAGCTGGCGCAGGCCCGCCCCCTCCGCCCCCAGCACCAGAACCACCCCGCCCCTCAGGTCCACCTCCTGCGGCTGCTTCTCCCCGGTCATATCCGCCCCCACCGCCCAGACATTCGCCTCCTTGAGCAGCTTCAGCAGGCGCGACAGATTGGTGACCGACACCACCGGGGTGGTCTCCGCCGCCCCCGCCGCCACCTTGCGCGCCGCCGGGGTCAGTTGCGCCGCTCGGTCCTTAGGGATGATCACGGCGAGCGCCCCGCAGGCATCCGCGGTGCGCAGGCAGGCGCCCAGGTTATGGGGATCCTGCACCCCGTCCAGCGCCAGCAGCAGCGGATGGGCGGTCTTGACCACCGCCTCAAGCAGATCGTCCTCAGTCCAGGGCGGCAGCGGCTCGATTTCCGCGAGCGCTCCCTGGTGCGCCACATCGCTCGCCATCTGTTTGAGGGCGTGAGCATCGAGCCGCTCGATGCGGCATCCCTGACGGCGCGCCAGCGACTCGATCTCGCGCATGCGCGCATCGTCGCGCTCGCGCGCCAGGCGCACCACCCGCACCCGCTGCGGATGCCGCATCAGCGTCGCACGCACCGCATGCAGTCCGTAGATGGTCTGAACGGCGCTCACAGGTCTTCCGCGAGCTCCAAATCGATCAATCCCTCGATGGGATTGACCGCCGTCACCACCACCCGTACCTGACCGCCGGTGCGCAACCGCCGCCCGGTGCGCAGCCCGATCCAGCCGTGGCCGTCGTCGGACATCTCATAGGAATCATCCTGCAGCCGGTCGATGTGCAGCAGGCCGTCCACCGCCACATCGAGAATCTGCACGAAGCAGCCGAACTCCACCACTGTGGTGATGAGGCCATGGAAGGTCTGGCCGATACGCTCGCGCAGATAGACACATTTGAGGAAGGTATTGACGTAGCGGCTGGCCTCATCGGCGCGTTTTTCCAACTTGGAAAGATTCTCACCTTGGGGTTTGAGCCCCCCGGTGTCGTAGCGCACCGCGGCGCCGGGCCTCTCGCCCGCCATGGCGCGCAGCGTGCGATGCACCACGAGATCCGGATAGCGGCGGATCGGCGAGGTGAAATGGGCGTATTGGGTCAGCGCCAGACCGAAGTGGCCGATGTTCTCGGGCTGGTACACGGCCTGCGGCAGCGAGCGGATGATCAGCGACTCGATGAAGGGCCGCTCGGCGCTGTCGCCCAGACGCCGCGTGATGGCCTGGAAATCCCGCGTGGTGGCGTTTTCCGGCAGGTGCGCCTCCACACCTAAGGACACCAGCGCCGAGATCAGCTTCTCGATTTTCTTCTCTTCCGGCTTGCCGTGCACCCGATACAGCGTCGGCACACGCGCCTGCTCGAGCGCCCGCGCCACCGCGACATTCGCCGCGATCATGCATTCCTCGATGAGCCGGTGCGCATCGTTACGCGTGCGCAGATCGATGGATTTCACGTGCTCATCGGCATCGATCGAGAACTGCGCCTCGGCCGCATCGAAGTCCAGGGCGCCGCGGCGCGAACGCGCCTTGTACAGCGCCTGATACACCTCTACCAGCGGCAGCAGCTGGGTCGTCAGCGAGCCGTGGCCCTTGCCCGCGCGGGCATCGATCTCGGCGCGCGCCGAGGTGCGCTGCTCGAACAGGGCGGCATTGGCCTGCTCGTAGGTCAAACGTGCGGCGGAGCGCATCACCGCCGGATAGAACTTCGCCTCTTTCAGCGCGCCCTGGCGCGTCACCGACATGTCGGCCACATAGCATAGTCGGTCCACATGCGGCGCCAGCGAGCACAGGTGATCCGACAGCGCTGTGGGCAGCATCGGCAGCACCCTCGTGGGGAAGTACACCGAGGTGCCCCGATCCACCGCGGCGGCATCCAGCGCCGTGCCGGGACGCACATAGTGGCTCACATCAGCGATGGCCACGATCAAACGGAAGCCGCCGCCCTGCGGCTCGGCATAGACCGCATCGTCGAAATCGCGCGCATCCGCGCCGTCGATGGTCACGAGCGGCAGGCCACGCAGATCGATACGGGTCCTCACCTCCCGCGGGTCCACCCGATCGCCGAAGGCCTGGGCCTCGGCCAGCACTTCGGGCGAGAACTGCCGCGGCAGCTCGAACTTTGCGATCGCCGACTCGGTCGACAGCTCCACCGGGCGGTCCGGATCCAGCAGCTTCTCGATGCGTGCCTGCGGCCCGCCACCCGCGCCCGCGTGACGCGTGATCCGCGCGATCACCCAATCGCCGTGCCGCGCCTCGTTGAGATCCGCAGGCGCGACGAAACAGCGCAGCTGCACCCGACGGTCCGCGGGACTCACCCAGGCGGAGCGGCCCTGTATCTCGATGACACCTAAGAAGGCGTTGACGCCACGCTCCAGCAGCTTCTCGACCGAGCCCACCCAGCGGTCGGCGGAATCCTGCGTCAGGCTGACCCGGACGCGGTCGCCGTGCATCAAACCGCGCATCTGCGGTGGCGGCAGGAATACGCTGTCCGCCATACCCTCCACGCGCACGAAGCCGTAGCCCGCGCGATTGGCGCTGACCACTCCCTCGACCAGGGCGCCGGGACGGTGTGAGCCGCTTAGGTTTGCCGCGCCTTGAGCGCCTGAGCGCCGCGCGCCGGGCTTGCGGGCGGCGGATGAGCTGTGCGGTTTGGAGGCGCCCTTGGAGGGCCGATCCTGCCGGCCGAATTTTCCGCGTCGTGATTTCAAAGCATGTGCCGTGTGGTTAAGAAGCGCCGCATTGTAGGGGCAAGGGTTGGGGGCATCCTAGCGAAGTTTCAGAAAAAGCCCTCTAGTTGATTTAGATGGGCCATTGGGCGATAAAGATCCCTACGGCAGGAGAAGACAGATGGCCACCGGTTGGGCTGGCGAAGGCGCGGTACAGGAGCAGATCGACGCGACGGTGAACGATGGAATCCGCCGCGTGCAAAGTCAATTGCCGCAGGGGCCGGGACTCACCCATTGTGCGGAATGTGGCTATGCCATTCCCGAGGCACGGCGCAAGGCCATTGCCGGCGTGCGGCTGTGCCTGCCCTGTCAGGAAGCCAGCGATCGCGATGCCGCCCAGTTCAGCGGCTACAACCGCCGCGGCAGCAAGGACAGCCAGTTGCGGTAACCCATGCGGTCGCCGTCGCCGAGTCCGGCTACTGTCTCAGCCCTTGGATTTAAACAGCCGCACCTGCTCGTTGAACTTGTCGGTAATGGACTTCAGCCCGTCGATCGCAAGATTGCGAAGCCGATCCTGATCGGCTACCGACAGGCGGTTCTGGCTGGTCTCGAACTCCAGGCACTTACAGTAGTTCGTCACATCTATGCCATAGTGCTTCAGTGTCTGCATCGCGGCCACCATCTCCTCCTGGTTGGCCGTGGCCGCATCCGGCACCTTCGAGGGCGCCGCGGGCAGCCTGCAGTCCGCACGAGCGGGGCTCGCAATGCAGATCGCCATCCCTGCGAGCGCAAGGCCCAGAATATAACGGCGCATCAATCCATCCCCCAACATTAAGCTTCCAGGCAACTCCTCTGCCGCAGCGCATCATTGCGGATCGGGGCATGTTATGTCGTGACGCAGCTCGCAGATCGAGGGTCAATTACCCCTATTCGCGAGCCGCTCCGCAACGCGTGAGTCGTTAAAGCTCGAGCTCATATCCAGCCTGCCGGCTCCGCGCGGCTTTCTCGTTACACAATGGCTGGCTGCGCACCTTGAGCCATGCCCGCGCCCATTCGCGTGCCTCCTCGCCATCGACTTGCCGATCGGATGGAGACTGCGTTGGGCGGCTCTCCACCTCCAGTGGCGCAACGCGATCGGTGCGTCGCTCCTGCGCCAGCGGGATTTCACGTTCCGGATTGCGGCCCAGGCGATATTCGAGCCACTCTCGCGCCCGCTCGATTTTTGGATCGAGCCACCGCGCCACACGCGCAAACCACGGAACCATGGCCGGGGTCTCGCCCCTGCGGCGCATTTGCGGCTCGACCTCTTCGGGCTTGAGCAGGCCGCAATGCACGTCCCAGCGCGGTAACCACAAAAGCTTGCGGTACATACCGTGCTCGGGCGATGCACCGGCCTCACGCTCGCGCCGCATGCGCCTGGCGCGCTCCTGACGGGCCTCGTGCTGCAGCTTCTTGAACACCCCGATCTCGCGTTTCTTCTGCGCCGCCTGGCTGCGCTCCTCGGGCGTGAGGCGGGTTTTACGGCGATCCTCACGCTGCTGTCTGCGCAGATCGAAGCCCTCCCGCATGAGGCGGCGGTGGTACTCCCATGTGCTCTCACCCTGACCGTATTCCCGATACAGGGTGTCGTACACCTGTCGCGGCAGCCCGGCGTCTCTTATGGCCTGCTGCAGCAAGC